>Ga0302320_10025862_pt1 | contig 11390 bp, 9 predicted proteins | sample Bog_T0_3_FD_202130 | JGI IMG/M metagenome (GOLD analysis project Ga0302320, IMG submission 202130) | Peat permafrost microbial communities from Stordalen Mire near Abisko, Sweden - Bog_T0_3 | ecosystem: Environmental > Terrestrial > Soil > Wetlands > Peat | place: Sweden: Abisko, Stordalen Mire... | reverse complement strand
TCCACTCGCCGCCGATGACCATTTGAAAATGAGGCACCGCGTAGGAACCCGACTTGCGGGAAACCCCGTAGAAGCCCAGGTCCGACATGGGATGCTGACCGCAGGAATTGGGGCAGCCGCTGACTTTGAGTTTCAGCTCTTTCACTTCGGGAGGAAGCGATTCCATCTGTTTGTCGAGCTGGCTGGACAGTTCACGAGCCAACCCGCGCGAAGCGGAGATACCCAACTTACAGGTGTCCGTGCCCGGGCAGGAAGTGATGTCCGAAATGGTATTCGCGTTAGCTTCGTTTAAACCTAATTTACCCAAAGCTTCGTAAAAAGCCGGAAGGTCCGCGTTGCTGACCCAGCGGAACAAAATATTTTGCTCCACCGAGGTGCGAACGGTGTCTTTGACAAAGGTGCGGGACAGTTCAGCCAGACCGCGTAATTGTTTCGACGTCAAATCACCCAAGGGTACTTTCACATAAACCGTGGTGTAGCCCGGTTGAATTTGTTTATAGGCGTTCGTCTTCGCCCATTCCACAAAACCTTTCGGGTAGCTGCCATCTTTGAGTTCAGACGGTTTGTGCGCGGCCGCTTCTTGTTCTTTAGCGGCTTCAGGAATCAGCGTCGTCCAACGGGAATCGTGGGGCAGAATTTTACGTTCTTCGACCACGAGCTTGCGGAATTCTTCAATGCCGAGTTTGGCCACGAGGAACTTAATACGGGCCGCGCCGCGGATTTTCTTTTCACCGAGGCGGCCATAAACGCGGGCCACCGCTTGGGTGGCCGGAAGAATTTCATCTTCCGGATGATTCTCAAACAAGAGTTTGGCGTTATAAGGCACCGGGCCCAAACCGCCGCCGACATAAACGTCAAAAGCCCTGGTTTCTTTACCGTTCACCACTACCTTCTTGGCGATAAAACCCATGTCGTGCATGTTCACCAAACCGCAGCCTTCACCCGGGCAGCCCGAGAAAGCGATTTTGAATTTACGGCCAAAGTCCTGAGCGTCCGGATGGCCCAACATGAACTGAAAGATGGCTTTGGAATGAGGAGTCACATCAAAGGCCTGGGTGTTACAAACACCGGCTAGGGGGCAAGCCGTGACGTTACGAACGGAGTTACCGCAGGCTTCACGGGTGGTAATGCCCACCGCGGCCAAACGGCGCATGATGTTCGGCGTGTCTTCTATATGGATAAAGTGAAGCTGAAAATCCTGACGGGTGGTGATGTGGCCGATACCGTCGGAATATTCTTCCGCCAGGTCCGCCATCACTTCCAATTGATCAGCCGTAATACCGCCCCAGGGAAACTTGATGCGTTCCATACCGGGAGCGTCCCAATGGGTATCCGGACCTTTGAACATGCCCTGATTGGGATACTTCAATTGGCGGATTTGCTTGCCGTCGTTGCGGTGGCCATTGTCATAGCGTTGGCCGTAAGCGCCCCGGCGCAGACGGGTTTCCGCGAAAATGCGCGGTTCCATTTTGCCTTGTTTGTTCAAAACGATACTGGATTCAAATTCGTCGATTTCTTTGGCCCAATCCTGGGGCATCTTGTCTTGTAACTGGTCTTTCCAGCTGTGGTTCTCGCTCATAAATACGGCCCTTTCTATAACACCCGGGCAAGCCCTGGGGATCCCCTCCGCTAAAGCTTCGGGGATTATCCTTACCTTTATCTGACAAAATCCGCTTAAGCAGAAATCTTATAGTTTTCCGGTTAAACCCGCGGGTTCTGCGCAGGCGGATAAAACGCTCTGAAATGGACAACCTTTTTACACTCGGGAACAGTCAAAATCAATGTCGATAATGCGTTGTCATTGCGAGGAGTGTGCCGCGAATAGCGACACGGTAACGACGAAGCAACCCCAGTTTAAAATATGGTTTTAACCCACATTTTGTCCGTGGTTGAGGTATTAGCTAAAACCTTATTAAACTGTGGTTGCTTCGTTATAAACGTCCCCCTATTCGGGGGCCATTCCTCGCAACGACACATTAATACGAAGTTTTGAGTAATTTGTCTTTCCAGGTCTCTAAATCTTTTTGGATGCTTTCCATTTTTTTATGAAACCCATCATAAGCGAATTGGCCCATAGGAAGACGCAGGGGCGGGTTAGGGCTGTTGACCAACTCAATCATCAGCTTCGCGGCCTTGACCGGGTCACCGTCCTGCTTTCCGTCCCGATCCGTAAAATGTTTCATGAACTCGCCCACGGGGGTGGAATCATAAGCGTCGATTTTCTTTTCGGCCATTTTTAAGGACGATCCGGCGAAAGCGGTTCGGAAGGGCCCCGGCTCCACCAGGGTGACTTTAATATTGAAAGGAGCGACCTCGCCCGCCAGAGCTTCGCTGAGACCCTCCAGGGCAAACTTGCTGGCGTTGTAAAGCCCCAGCCCCGGAGTGGCTTTAAAACCCGAGATCGAAGAAATCTGAATAATGTGTCCCGCCTTTTGTTTTCGAAGAAGCGGCAGGACGCATTGAAGCACGTTCATGACGCCGAAGAGGTTGGTTTTAAAAAGATCCCTGGCTTCGGAAAGGCTGGCTTCTTCCACTGTCCCCATCAAGGCATAACCGGCGTTGTTGACGACCACATCAATTCGGCCAAAAGTTTCGACAGCCTTGTCGACCGCCTCTTGAACCTGGCTGGGCTTGGTAACATCCATCTGTACCGCAATGGCTTGACCGGGATAGAGTTGATTAAAGTATTCAACCTGCTCGGCTTTTCGCAAAGTGCCGACCACCTGGCCGCCCGCCTTAACGACTTCTTCGGCCAGACACTTGCCCAGCCCGCTGGAAATACCCGTGATGAACCAAACCCGTTTTTGTTCTGTCATATGTTCTCCCTAGAATCTCTAAAAAATATTTCACCACAGAGGCACAGAGGTCGCAGAGTAAGGCTTTCGATTTTAAAGGCTTTTGGGGCTTACTTATAAAACTCTGTGGTTCAATCTGGTTTTATGTCAGCGGGAAAAAAACTAAAAACACCGTGGCGCCCGCCAGCAAAATGCCTATTCCGGTTTCCACTTTATAAAGAAAAGTGTGGGTTCCCCAATCGCCCCACCGGGGTTTGTAGAAATAGCCAAACAGCGCGCCGCTGGCAAACCCCGCGAGATGCGCCGCGTTGTCCGCGCCGATAAAAAAGCCGAACATCACCGTATAAACCAGCCACTTGACCATCTGGTCCCGGATACCCTGTCCCATGGGGGTTCCATCCTTTTGACCCCAGCCTGCCGCCACACCAATGAGCCCCATGATGGCGCCCGAAGCGCCGATGGCCAGCCCATGGGATATCCACATCTCGCTGGCGATATTTCCGATAATGCCGGTGACCATATAGAGGAATAACATGCGGCCCTTGCCGAAAATCTGCTCCACCATCGGACCCACCTGCATCAGGGCGAAAAGGTTAAAGGCGATGTGCATGAGACCCGCATGTAAAAACATGGCGGTGGAAATGCGCCAAAACTGGCCGTCTTCGGTAAATTCTCTGGCATGGGCGCCAAAGCGGATCAGGGTGTCCTGGTCAAAAGCCAAAACCCCGCTGGGCCCTTGAAAAAACACCATACGGATGTAAATCAGAATCATCGTCAAAGTCAGCAGACTGCTGACCGATTGCACCTGCGGCAGACCGATCCCCACCCGTTTGAGAACTTCCAGCCAATGGGGCATTAAAAGCTTTCCGCAATTCAGGCAGGTTTTACGACGCTCATCCTGAAGGGTACCGCAATGGGGGCAGACTTTGTGCTTGTAGCGGACCTCTTCCATGGTGTTAGCCGCTTTTTGCTTGGAATGCTGCCAGGAATCCCGCCAGGTCATCAGCTTCCAGCGGATTTTGACTTTGTTCATTCCCACAAACCCGGCAAGGCCGGTAAGCCAGTCAATCCAATCGCTTTTAGGGTCAAAGTCACTCATGCGGCTCAAACTACGATAAAAACCCCCAGAAATCCAGAATCATTCGAAATGAGTTTTTTGTTAATTGTAGGTAAAGACTTCTTCCCCGTGGTTTATGAAGAGCCCCTCTCGCCTATAGTGCATCCTTCCAGTACACATTTTGGAGACCCTCATGATCAACAAAGCGTTTCTGAACAAATTTATGGTGAAGCCGGGTAAAAAGCTGGCCTTTGACGAGCTCGACCCGGGCTGGGCATCCCACAAGGATCTTTTGGATAAATTCGGCGAGGAGCGGGTCAAAAAAATCGCCAAGAAAATTTTGACGCGCAATCTGGACAGCTTGAACCAGGCCCATAACCTGCTCTGGGCCAGCGACACTTACGGCGTGCTGGTAATTCTTCAGGCCATGGACGCGGCGGGCAAGGACGGCATCATCCGCCACGTCATGTCGGGCCTCAACCCCCAGGGCTGTATGGTGCATAACTTTAAAAAGCCGACCCCCGACGAACTGGACCATAACTTTCTCTGGCGCTACATGAGAGCCCTGCCCCAGAGAGGCCGCATCGGTATTTTTAACCGTTCTTACTATGAGGATGTTTTGGCCGTGAAGGTGCACCCGGAGTTTTTGGACTTTCAAAAACTGCCCCCCGGCGTGCGCAGTGAAAACCTTTGGAAGCACCGCTACAGCGACATCAATCACTTTGAAAAACATCTCACCCGCAACGGCATCGTGATCCTGAAGTTTTATCTGCACATCTCCAAGGACGAACAGCGCCGCCGCCTGCTGGACCGCCTGAATAACCCCGCCAAGCATTGGAAGTTTTCCGACAACGATCTGCCGGAGCGAGCCCATTGGGACAAATACATGACCGCCTACGAGGACGCCATCAGCGCCACCAGCACCGAATGGGCGCCCTGGTATGTCATCCCCGCCAATCACAAGTGGGCATCGCGGACCCTGGTAGCCGATGTTTTAACAGGAACCATCGCGGGATTGGGTTTGGATTTTCCCAAGATCACGCCGGAACGCAAAAAATCCCTGGAGCGGGCAAAAATTCAGCTGGAAGCCGAAGCGGAAGAAAACACCGAAGAAGGTTTGTCGGCCTAAACGCCCTTCACCGATTTTAAAGAACAATGACGCAGACCATCCATCGCGTGAGCTTTATCGGTTAAACTAAAGCCTTATGAGTACTACCCGCAAAACCATTTTAGTTCTGGGGCTTTGGCTGGCTTTGGCCGGATCCGCGAAGGCCCAGGCCGCAGTCCAACCGACCCGGGACTATTACCCCGTTATTTCAATTCTTTACGGCACCGACCGGACATTGAAAAATACGGATTTCACCTCGAAAAGTTCACCGGACTTAAGTTTTGGACAGGCCCGGTTCATCCTTCATCTTCACTATTTTCGAAAAAACGACAGCGATCAAACCTGGTGGCGCCCCAGGGATTCATCCGAAAAGAAACTGGGTTTACAGCCCGTAAGCCCTCTCGACGAAAAAACCTTTAACCAGGCTCTGCGCCATGACACCCAAAACGAAACCTTTCTCTACGTGCACGGTTTCTCCACCACTTTTGACGAGGGGGCCAAGGAAACGGCGCAAATCGCTTATGATTTACAGCTTCCGGGAAAACCTTTGCTTTACAGCTGGCCCTCTCACGGCAATATTTCGGTGGGCGATTACAAAGTGGACCAGGACACGGTCAACCAACCCGAAGCCATTGCCCATCTCAAATCCTTTATCCGTCAGGTCCTGCGGGAATCGGGACGGGGACAGGTTCATCTGGTGGGTTTCAGCATGGGAACTTATCTTTTAACCAGGGCCCTGATGGAACTGGCGGATGAGGGACAGGATTTTTCCAAGGTCGGAGCCGTCATCCTGATTTCCGCCGATATCGACGCGGAGGATTTCAAAAATCTGTATTACCCCAAATTAAAAACAGCCCTGGATGGAAAACTCGTCCTTTATGTTTCAGGAAGGGATAAGGCTTTGGAACTTTCCGCGGATTTTCATCATGGCCGGCTGCGCCTGGGCCAGGGTGACGGCAAAGCCACCCTGATTGACGGACTGACCACCATTGACGCCACTCAAAGCTCGCAGGATTGCGGCATCTGCCACGGTCTGTCGCAGATCAACGGGGTTATCAACGATATGTACCTGTCGCTGCATAACGGACTGCCTCTGAACAAACGGCTCGTGGACGATTACGTAAAAGACGGGAAAAAATATTACCTGCTTTTCGATGACGCCCATTCCATTGAGACCATTGAGGATCATAATTTCGCCATCGCGGGACAACTGGGAACTTATCTCAATAACTTGAAGTTGATCTGGCTTCCCGACCCGGCTCTGGAGATCGCGGCCGGAATCAATCACGGCTTCCTGCCCACCGAATTGGAATTGCGCTGGAATCTGGAAACTCAAAACCTCCGGTTTTATTTAAACGGGGGTGTCGACTATTACGACCAGGGCAACGGCTCTACCGCCTGGGCTCTTCATGGCGGACCGGGCCTGGAAGTGGTTTCAGATTCCGGATTGGGATTGAGTCTGGAATGGGACGGAGTGACGGAGCTTTCCCGCTCTTCCGCCGTCCTCAGCGGTTCCTATTTGGACCGGTTATTGAACAACGACGGGTTCCCCTGGAGCGGCTTTCGCCTGCAATTGATTAAGTATTTTGACTTCAACAAGCTGTTGAATTAATCAATTTGGTTTGGAAATGAAGTTTATTTTTTAGACTTGGAAAAATTGATTGGCGGAAAGGCTTCGGTTTTATCCGCGGCTAGAATCAATTCGATCCCGCCGGAACCGTCCGCCGGAACAAACCCCGCTACTTTTAAGCCCCGCATTTTAAAGGTCTCTGCTGAATTCCCGTTTTTAGCAGGCCACGTAAACTCGCCCGAATCATTGGACCCGCTGCTGGTTTGGCCAAAGCTGCTCTTGGCCCAGTTTACAAAATCGGACGAAACGTTCTTATCCAAATAGAAGGTCATATTGCCTGACGGGTCATTTTCCGGAGCCTGGGAAGGACTCATTTTGCCCTCTTTGATCAATGTTTTTATTACCGCCAGACTCAGCGCTTTAAATTTTAAAACCGGCGCCTGAAGGGATTTTCCGTCAGCGGTTTGAACATGTAAAACCAGTCTACCTGATGTTGGAACAACCGGGGTCATCTGATCGGCTTGAACCCCTTGCGTCAAAGCAAGACAAAACGCTAAAACCAAACCCGTCAACCTGAAATTCCATTCGCGCATAACAACTTACCCCCGATAAAAAATTCACCTGATCAAGTTTATCACTTTAAATTTTAAAGAATTTTAGGTTTTCTCAATCTGAACAATCAATTGAATCTGCTGAAGAATGGCCGACACCTTTTCGCATTTTTCCTTGGAGCCCACATAAACCAGGGCTTTTCCTTTTTGGTGAACCCGAATAGTCAATTCCACCGCCCGTTCCAGCGCGTAACCCGTGGCTTTTTGGATTTGAAGGATAACTTCATCGAAAGAATGAACTTCGTCGTTAAACAGCATGACCTGCCAGGGATTGCCTAATTCGGTTGCTGTGTTCGTTTGGTTATCGATAACTTCTTGTTCGTTGGTATTCATCCCCGTCCCAATGCGTTAGATTTTTTCCGCGCCGATCCGGTTAATATCCGCGGTGGCTAATATTTTCTTCGGGGCGCCTTGTTTGGCAACCAGAATCATCGCCAGCCCTATCTGGCGGGTGTTTGTCACAAACCGGGGAAAGAGTAATTTTAAGAAAGGGTATAAGGGCGCCGCAACCGCGTAAATGGCCCGATAAAGCTTTTGTTTCGAGACAATACCATCCAGGGGCTGGATATAACCGGGCCTGAACATATAAGCCGCTTTAAAAGGCAGTCGAAGCAGGGCGTTTTCGGTCTCACCCTTTACCCTGGCCCACATCACGCCGCCCTTTTCGGTTTCATCCGTTCCCTCGCCCGAAACATAAATGAAAGTCATGGATGGATTAAGCCGGGCCAGGGTCTGGGCCGCCGCCAGGGTGAAATCATAAGTCACATGGCGGTAAGCCGGTTCGGTCATACCCGCGGACGAAACACCCAGGCAGAAAAAGCAGGCGTCGAATCCGGTCAGTTCTTTTTCGAGATTTTCAAAGTGGGTGAAATCCTGATGTTCTATTTCCCGAAGTTTTGCCTGTTTTATTCCTGAGTTTTTGCGAGCGACGGAAAGAATCTCCGAGACCTGGGGATCGGCCAGGCATTCCTTAAGAACACCATGCCCCACCATGCCCGTCGCGCCGAAAAGAATTACTTTCATCGTTTCACCTGAGTGGTTCAATTTTAAGCGGGTAGATCAAAAAACAGAAAATGGGAGTTCTTTTCAACTTCAACCCACAGTTGGCTTTCATCGCTGATGGCAACCCCATCTCCGCTGGAAATGGTTTGACCGTTGAGGCTCAGTTGACCGGACGCCAGCTGCAACCAGCCCTTGCGGCCCGGACGCAGTGACAAATCAATCCTTGTCCCTTTGGTGGGTTTGGCCAGATATAAATCCACATCCTGGTTCATGGTAATGGAGCCTTCCCGGCCGTCCTTCGACAGGGCCAGAAACAGATCGCCCTCATTGAGTTGTTTTGAAAAATCTTTTTGAGCGTAACCGGGCTTCAGATTGTCCGCCTCGGGCAGAACCCAGATTTGAAAAAAATGGGTTTCCTGATCTTTGAGATGGTTTTGTTCGGAATGACGCACACCCGTACCGGCGCTCATGCGCTGAACTTCGCCGGGCAAAATAACGGCGGCGGTTCCCATGGAGTCTTTGTGTTCCAGCGCACCGCTGAGGACGTAAGAAATGATTTCCATGTCCCGGTGGCCGTGGGTGGAAAAACCCGTGCCGCCCTGGATACGGTCTTCGTTGATCACCCGCAGGTCGCTGAACCCCATATGGTCGGGGTCCTGGTGTTCGCCGAAAGAAAAAGTATGGCGGGATTTAAGCCAGCCGATTTCAGTTAAAAATCGCTCATTGGAATGTCTAATCGTGATCATAGCGGTAGTCCTTGTTGAGATGAGACTCAAGATAAGGGTTCGCTGGAGTCACTTCAAGGGAGGGGGAAGGCCTATGAACTCAAATCATAAAGCTGAGAACCCATACCGCGTTGGCCCCCGCCAAAACCAAGATGGCCCGGCTCAGGGGAAGGGGTGTCTGTGGTTTCAGTTTTTGGTCTTTTCACCCGCCACAAAGCCGGATCAACTAATTTGCCGTGATCTCGCACCCATTGGGCTATTTTTGCCCGGTCGCTATTCGGATCTCCGCCAAAACCGCCACCCCAGCCCCCCTGGTTTCTCTGGCCCCAAGCGCCCGCTTGAGCCCCCCTGCCGCCAGCCTGCCATGGTTGTCCCTGAGCTCTACCGTTGTTACCAAGCCCGCTAAAACTTCCCCTGCCTCCCTGTCCCCCGAAGCCTTGACGCAGGGGGGCGACCAGCATGTAGCGGAATTCCCCTGATTTCACTTTTTCAATAAATTGGTCCAGCGTAATAGTGGGGTCGCCCCCCATAAAACCGCCGATGGAAATAGCCGGTAACCCTGTTTGAATGATGATGGACGAAACCGATTGGCTGTTCTGTGCCACCACCAAATATTTGGCGTTAGGTTCATTCGCTTCCAAATAAGACAATAATTTTTGGTTATTCGTGTCTTCGCCAAAACCGCCTCTGCCCCCCTGACCCCCAGTGCCCGAAAGTAAATTGGGATTGGCTTCCACCGACCGGTCCGGAGCCAAAACCGCGCTGAGGGACCAGACCGCTGGAGAAATAAATAACGTAAACAGACCCACTCCATAAGCCAGGGGCAGCCAGCGGTGTGAAATTTTTCCGGACCGGACCGAACCGCGTAGCGCGGTTAAACCAACGACCGATAATCCGGCGCCCATGAGCAAAACCGGCCGGATGACCTGCTCCCAATGCGGGTAGCCGAACCAAATATAAACCTGCCACACCACCGTGAGTAAAAAAGCCAGCGGTAGCAAGGACCAATATTTTTCACCGCTGATAAAAGAAGTCCAGAGAGATCTTGCCCCAATGCCGGTTAAAGCCGCCAGAGGAGGCGCCAGCATCACAATGTAATAAGTATGCATGCCCCCTTTCATAAAACTGAAAACCAAGGCGTAAGTTAAAAACCAACCAAACCACAAAAGCAAAGCGGAATGATTTGTTTGGAGAGGCCGGCTAAACGAATCTTTCCTCAACGCGGCCCAAAGGCCGAGGAGCACTAAAGGTAAAAACCAAATAATCTGTCCCGCCATATTGGGGTCGGCCAGACGAAGAGGCCCGGGCTGTCCCGTACTCATCCCTCCGAATCCTCCCTGACGGTTGCCTCTGCGGTTTTGTGAAGCTGGATTTCCATTGGCATCTTTTTGAATATCTTGCGGCGAAGTTGGATTTTGGGGTGAATCCATCGAAGGAGCCGGAAGAACGTTAGCGGTGGTGCTGGTGGGAGTCGCGACCGCGGTCGCCGGACCGCCTCGACGCCGGGACATCAACCGTTGAAAACCATTCCACCCCAAAGACAAACTGATCATGGAGTTATCTTGCGTGCTTCCCACAAAAGGTCTTTGCGAAGCGGGCGTGAAATCCACGGCGAGCGGCCAGGATAAAGCCACGACGGCCAATACCATGGAGCCGATGGTCAAATCCGCGAACCGGCATTTCCAGGGAACGGCCGCGCCTAACCAGTAGAGTAAATAAAAAGTCGGCAGAACGATAAAGGCCACCATCATCTTGGTGTTAAAACCGACGCCGACCAGCGCCAGAGCCAACAACAATAAACCCCGGCTGGCCTTTTCGACCGCCAAAGACAATGCCCAAGACGCCAATAGGATCACGAACATCAAACACTCATCGGTGTTGTTGTAACGGTCCACCGCCACACAGATCGGCCCCACCGCCAAGGCCAGCGCCGCGATCAAAGCCGCCCAAGCGTCAAACCGGCGGCGAACTAAAAAATAAACCAAAACGACCGACAAAGTCCCTTCAATCACCTGAGGAAAAATGAGACTAAATCCGCTGAAACCCAATAATTTGGCGCTGAAGGTCTGTATCCATAAAGACACCGGGGGTTTATCGACGGAGACCCATCCCACTGGATCAAAGGAGACAAAGAAAAAGTTATGCCAGTTCATCAGCATGCTTCGAACTGCCGCGGCGTAATAGGGATTGCCAAAACCGTTTTGGTCCAGGCCCCACAGCCGCAAACCTGCCGCCAGAACAAGAATAGAAAATAGGCCGAGCCATTCCCAAAATCGTTGGGAATCGGAATTTATGCCTTCTGCGGTTGTTTTGGTTTGCATGGACTTTTAGACGTATGGTTCATGTTTGAGTGTCAGCGAAACATAACCATTTCAGAGATCAAAGGCTTTGGCCAGTTCCATCATTTTTTCCAGGCCCAATTGTTCGCCGCGGATTTGAGGATCGATATTCACTTTGGCTAATGCCGCCAGCACTTCCTCGGCCGGTTTTCCCAAAAACTTCAAAGAGTTCGTGATCACCTT
>Ga0302320_10025861_pt1 | contig 11390 bp, 9 predicted proteins | sample Bog_T0_3_FD_202130 | JGI IMG/M metagenome (GOLD analysis project Ga0302320, IMG submission 202130) | Peat permafrost microbial communities from Stordalen Mire near Abisko, Sweden - Bog_T0_3 | ecosystem: Environmental > Terrestrial > Soil > Wetlands > Peat | place: Sweden: Abisko, Stordalen Mire... | reverse complement strand
GAGCGCCTGGCCCTGCGGCCCGCGCAGCCAGGATTCCAGGTGTACCTCGTAAATGGAAACCGGCTCCTTCAGGATCTCGGATTTGGCGCGGGCCTCCATCCAGGCCGCGTCTTTCCACTGGTGTTTGCCGGGGTTCCAGACCACGGACGCGGATTTCGGCGGCGTCTCGCAGGAGAAAGCGTAGGGGTCGGCCTTGAGCTGCTGGTATCCGGCGAAGCGCGAACGCACGTGGTACTTGTATGGAGCGCCCTCGCCCAGCCCGGGTATAAAGAGTTCCCAGACTCCGCCGCTGCGCCGCCGCATGGGATGGCGGCGGATATCCCAATCGTTAAACTCGCCGGCGACGGTGACGCAAATCGCGTTGGGCGCCCACACCGCGAAACGCACGCCGCCGGCTCCTCCGGACTCAATGAGATGCGCCCCCAGGGTGCGCCAGGCTTCGTGGAGCGTGCCTTCGGTGTGCAGGTAAAGGTCGGAATCGGAAAGCTGCGGCCCGAAACGGTACGGGTCTTCGATTTCCACCTCGCGGCCGTCGCGCAAGCGCGCGCTGAGCATATAAGGCTTGGGTTCGCCCGTGAGCGCGGCGCAAAAAAACCCCTGCGGGTGTTGGCGGGCCATCTCGATGCGCTCGCCGGCGGCCACTACGGTTACCGATTCGGCTTGGGGGAGAAAGGCGCGGACTTCCCAGCGGGCTTGCCCGCCCTTCTTGCGGACGCTGTGCGGGCCCAGGATGCGAAAGGCGTCGCCATGGTAGCCGCCGGCAATAGCTTCGATTTCTTCAACGGTCATGAGAACCTAATAGACAAGTATGGACGATTTCATCCGGCAAATGCCCAAAGCGGAGCTGCATTTGCACCTGGAAGGCTCGGTAGAGCCGGAAACTCTCCACGAACTCGATCCCGCGACCACGGTGGAAGAGTTCCGCGCGCTCTATCGCTACGCCGATTTCCATGCCTTCTTGAAGGCATTCGCCGTCATCAGCCAGCGCCTGCGCACCCCGCAAGATTACGCTCTCATCACGCGGCGCCTGCTCGAACGGCTGGCCGCGCAGAACGTCACCTATGCCGAGATCATCGTATCGGCCGGCGTGGTTCTGTGGAAAAAGCAGGAGTTCGCCCCTATCTTCGACGCCATCGCCGCCGCAGCGGCTGAGTCGCCGGTGAAAGTGCGCTGGATTCTGGACGCCATCCGGCAGTTCGGCGCGGAGCCCGCCATGGAGGTGGCGAAACTTGCCGCCGCCCGTGTGGACCGCGGCGTAGTGGCCTTCGGCATCGGCGGCAGCGAAGAACGCGGTCCGGCGGAGTGGTTTGGCGAAGTCTTCGCGTTCGCCCGCGATTCCGGCCTCCATCTGACGGCGCATGCGGGCGAAAGCATGGGGCCGGAATCGGTCTGGGCCGCGCTCAAACTGGGCGCCGAGCGGATCGGCCACGGCATCGCCGCGGTTCACGATGCGCCATTGATGCGTCATCTGCGGGAGCGCCAGATCCCCTTGGAGATCTGCGTCACCAGCAACCTGGTAACGGGCGTAGTAGCGCGCGTGGAGGATCACCCCGTGAGGCGCCTGTTCGATGCCGGCGTGCCGCTTGTTCTGAACACCGACGACCCGGCCATGTTCGCTTGCTCGCTGATGGGGGAGTACCAGCTTTTGGCGGAGCAATTCGCATTTCGCGATACGGAGTTGCAAGCGTTGGCCGAAAACGGCTTTCGGTTCGCTTTCACGCCCGGCCTTTTGCCGCCGTCACGCGGTTGAGCGCCGCGCGGCTTGGCGTTACCGCGGCTGTTCCGCTGCCAATTTCACGCGAAAGAGCTGCCGGTAATTCGTAAAGGCCTGGACATCGGCGGAAGCGCCGTCGGCCATGACGCGGGCGAGGAGCCAGCCGGGTCTGAGGGAGTTTTGATAAACCAGGAACTCCCGGCCGGGAACGGCGAAATCGCCGTATTCCAAAACCTGCACCGAGGACCAAGGGCGTAGAACCCGCAGACCGCCATCGAGGGCGTCGAAACCAAGATACTTGGTGGCGGAGGCATTGTCGGCCAGAAAAAGGATCTTGGATTTGAGCGGCGCGGGGGCATATTGCCACATTTGCAGAAACAGTTGCGCGTCGGGAACTACTACAGGCCCTTTCCGGAGAGCTTCCACCAGCAGTGGTTCGTCGGCGAACGGGTTATGCCGCGGCGGCACTTCCCAAGTGACGAACGCCAGGGGGACCACGGCCAGGCAAAGCAGCAGGAATCCGGGCAGGGCGCGTCCGCCGGAAAGGCGCGCGGCCATGGCTGCACCCAGGATGACGGCTCCGGTCAGGGCGAAGATCGCGTAGCGGTCGGTGAACATGTGGGTGACCAGCAGGCCGCCGGCGACCGCCGCCACCGGGACGGCGAGAAAGAGAATCGCGGCGACGAGTTCGTGTGGCGCCAGCGTGGACGGCTCGGCAGCGGCGTCCGGCGGAGCATGGCGGCCGAGCATCCAGACGGCCATGAAGGCCAGGCCCAGCACGAGGAAGCTCAGCGTGTGCTGCAGGCCGATTTCCCAGAATTCCACCACTTGTTCGGGGTAAGCCGGCGACCAGGTGCCATGGCTGAAGTGCTGGACCACACCGCTGATAGAGGCCAGTCGCCAGATCAGCGGGACGCCACCCAGGGCGAAAGCCAGCCAGATGGGCCACTCGATGCGCCGTGCGCGCCACGAACGGTAGGCTTCGGCGCCCACCAAGGGGATGTAGAGCAAGAGAGCGTAGTAGTGGCAGAGAATCGCGCCCATCAGACTGACCGCAATCCCGGCAGAGGCCAACCAGCGGCGGCGATCGCCGGCGGCAGTTTGCCAGGCCACCAGAGCCAAGCCGCAAAACGCCAGTTCCAGCCCATAGGCGCGCGCTTCATAAGCATAGTTGTAGGCCGCCGTGGCGACGGGCAACAGCATGGCCAGAAATGAATAGTAGATGCCCAGTCGCCGCGTGAAGGCAAACAGGCAGAGGCAGAAAATCCAAAATCCGGCAATCGCAGGCAGCCGGATGGCGAGTTCGCCAGGGCCGAACCACTGCATGGAATAGTGGGTCAGCATGTGGGGAAGGGGCGGACTGGCATCGCACTCGTGGGCAGCCCGCCAGGCAGTGGCGGCATCGGAGGGGGAGGCGGCAATCACGGTGATGATCTCGTCGAACCACAGCGGCTTGCTGCGGGCATGGAGCGCGGCGCCAAACGCGTACAGAATGGTGAACAGCAGCAGAAAGAGGTACTTTCTCTTTTGCAAACCGGCGGCCAGGCGGCGCGCGTCAGATTCAATCGGCGTGGGATCGGCGGGTGGGCGGGTGCCCGGTGCGGGTTGCATGCAGCGTAGATATCACTATAACCAAACCATCGGACCCGCAAGTAGATGCACGCGCGGCATTTCGGCGCGGTATGAATCCACACCGTTCTTCCGTATCGAGGGATATCAACGGAGGGTAGCATGGCGGTACGGCCCCGGCACAGCTATAATGTGGGACTGGCGTACCTCGCGACCACTGGATGACTCGCTTCTTTCGCGTCTTCGTTCCCGCAACGGCAGTGGTGCTGCTTGTTTCGGAGATCCTGCTCATCACTTCGGCATTCATCATTGCCGTCTACATCGAACTCGACGTGGACCCATGGGTGAACCTGATTTATGACGGCGGCCTGGTGCATTTGATCCCGGTACTGCTCAGCATCCTGGTGGGGATGCATTTCAACGACCTGTATTCGCAGTACTACGTCAAATCTCGCATCGTACTATTCCAACAACTCTGCCTGGTGATGGGCGGCGCCCTTCTGATGCAAGGGCTGTTGAGCTACCTCAGCCCGGGCCTGCGGGTTTCGGTTCACGTGATGGCAGTGGGAAGCGCGCTGGCCGTGATCGCAATTTACCTTTGGCGCGTGCTTTTCAGCAGTTTTGCGATTCACGTCATGGGGCGGGACCGCCTCCTCCTGGTGGGAGGCAGCCCCCTGTTGGAGGACATCGCCGCGCACCTGGAAGCGCATCCCGAATTGGGCCTGGAGGTTGCCGGGTATGTCGATGACGCCCGCCAGCCCGGAGACGCTTTGCGAGGTGGCAAGGTTCTCGGAGCGCTTCCCGATTTGAAAGAGATTGTGCAGGCCACCAAACCCAGCCGCGTGGTGGTGGGAATGTCGGAACGGCGCAACCGCATGCCGGTGGCCGAACTGCTGGAACTGCGATTCGCCGGCAACATCATCGAAGAGGCGGCCACGGTTTTTGAGAGAATCTGCGGGCGGGTCTGCCTCAAGGAATTGCGGCCTTCGCAGCTCATTTACTCGGGGGAGCTGGGTCCGCGGCCGAACAGCCTGTTCATACAGACCGTGCTCAACTGGCTGTCGGCGGCTATAGGCTTGATCGTGGCTTCGCCCATCATGGCGGCAACGGCGCTGGCGGTTCGGCTTTCCTCACCGGGACCGATTCTATACCGGCAGGTGCGGGTAGGCCTGGACGATGTGCCGTTCACCGTCTACAAATTCCGTTCCATGCGCGCCGACGCCGAAGCGGCTACCGGCGCCGTCTGGGCGTCCAAGGACGATCCCCGCGTAACCAGGGTGGGCAGGATCATCCGCAAGCTGCGATTCGACGAGTTGCCGCAGTTGTTCAACACGCTCAAGGGCGATATGTCGCTGGTGGGACCGCGCCCCGAGAGGCCGGAGTTTGTGCAGGAGCTTTCCAAGAAGATCCCGTATTACCGGCAGCGTCACTGCGTGCGGCCCGGAATCACCGGGTGGGCGCAAATCAATTTCAAATACGGCGACACCATGGAAGATACCATGACCAAGCTGGAGTACGACCTGTACTACATCAAGAACATGTCGTTGAGCCTGGACACGTATATCATTTTCCACACCGTAAAGGCCATGCTTCTGTCGCGCGGCGCGCAGTAGGCTCCGCCACAGCCCGCCTACTTCGGGCTCACCACGTAGTCCTTGAAATAGCTGCTGCTGTCCGTCTTCGACCACAGCCCGACCTTGCCGGAAACGGGTGGCCGAAGCACGGGGTTGTTGGCCGGAAACAGGTCCTCGTTGGGCGGGCCTCTCCTGCCCGCGGCCGGCTCGCTGCCGAGCGTGTACTCGATCGCCAGAGTGCCGTCGAGCCATGCCTGGAAGCTGGCGCCATCCACCGTCATCTTCAACTCGTGCCAGGCGTTGCGGTCGAGCATAAACGGCTTGGTCCGGTCGCTGAACTTTACGTTACGGCGGATCCCGTTGTGGAACTCCCACAGCCCGACGTTGTTTTCCGTATCGTTGTAGCGGATGGCGAGCCACTCGCCATTCGGTTTCACGTTGAAGAGAATACCGGAGCAGCGATCCGCGTCGCCGCCTACGGTCTTGAACTTCACGCTGATTGTGCCGTTGGAGAAATTGGCGACGGATTTCAGCACGGCCACCGGATAGTGCGCGAACTCTTTGGCGTTGTCCATCAGCTCTTCGTTGTTCGTGCCATATAGTTTCCGCGCCGATTGCACCAGCAGTTTGGTGGGAGTATCTTTGGCCGCTACCCACGGCCGGCCATCCAACATGATCACCTTATCGGCGCCATCCTGCGCTACCACCCACGTTCCCACTATCGGCTCAAACGTGACCGGCGGTTTGCCAACCTGTTCGCCGGCGAGGCTTATCTTGATGTCCGCGGCTCCGACGGTGGTTGCCAGAACCGCGGCCGCAAAAAGAGCATACCCGTATCGTGTGATTGTCGTCATTGGAATCTCCTTCGTACCAGAATTGCGCTGCCCAGGAACAAGACCGGCCAGCAGCCATAAAATATCGTTCCGGCGCCCCGAGGGGGCGCCGCCAGCGGATGGCCGCGAAACACAGCTTCGTCCGTCTCCGCGGCGGGAGCGATGTGGGCGACGGAGTAAATTGCCTCCAGCACGCCTTCCGCGGTGATCATGCGGCTCATCGTGCGGCGCCCCGCCAAGTCATACCAGATCTCTCCGTATCCCGCACTGGTCTGTTCGAAAAGGCCGATGGACGTGGCCGAGATGTACTTGACCTGGAGGTTGGGCATGATGCGCCGCAGCTTCACCAATGCCTCACGCTCCAGATCCAGCCGGCGCCCGTCCTCCGGCGCCAGATGCACTTCGATGCGCAACGGCTGCCGGATCCGGCGGAGGGCCCGCTCGTCCGTTTCGGGGAAGGAATTGCCGCGGCTTTCCGAGGTATCCCAACTCGCCCTGAGGAACGTACACGCGCCGATGCCGACAGCCGCCAGCAGGCCCAGCGCGGCCGATTCCCATAGCCGGCGGCTCACCGGGATGCCCAGGCGCGTCCAGATCGCCGCCAGGCTGAGCCCCGCCACAATGAGCACGAGGGCGATCAGCGAGGTGTCCAGTCTCCACAGCCCATGCTCAAACTCGGAAACCAGCGCGGCCGGCGTATATCCGGCGGCGCGCTCCCACCAGCCGCCCTGCACCGCGCCGAAGACATCCAGAATCCATGTCCCCACCGTGAAGCCGAGCGTCAGGATGGCCGCCGTCGAAGGATGTTCGGTGAAGGACGACATGGCGGCGGCAAGGCCGATGGTCAAACCGGCGTTGAGTACATGGCCTACCGTAAGGGTGATCAGTTCCGGCGCGTAAAGGCTGCCTCCGTAGCTTTTCCAAAGCAGCAGGGCGCTGAGTGGCGGCAGCATCGCCACCAGCCAACCCACCAGCAGGACCAGCGCCTTCGCCGCCATGCGTGTGAAGGACGACATCCCCTGCTGCAACTCGAGTTTGAGGGCGCCGCTTTGCCGGTCGCCGGCTACCAGGCGAATGGCCACGAAGGGCAGCAGGAAGACGGCCACCAATTCGCAGGCGCTGAAGGCCGGCGCCCACACGCCGATCAGCGGCGCTAACGCCTCACCCACGCCGGCCGACGTTCCGTTCAGGCCGCTCACTTCCGCATAGGTACGCACGGCGCTGATGAAGGAGACGCCAACCAGCGGTCCCATGCCAAGAAGCAACAGCCACCAGGCGCGAGAGACAAGAAGCTCGCGCCACTCCTTGTCGAGGAGCCACAGAAAGGGGGACCTGGTGCGCGTCACGGGCATCCCGCATTCTCCCGTAAGCCGCGAAACCGCTCCCTCACGGTCGCGGCTCCGATCCGCAGTCTCGACGAGCTAGGTGAGCGCAAGAAAGACCTCTTCCAGGTCGTCATACGACCGCGATCCATCATGCGCCGCGGCTAGCGCGGCGAGTTCCGGGACCGTACCTTCGCCGCAAACGCGGCCGCTCGAGAGCAGCACGAAGCGGTCGCAGAACCGCGCCGCATCGCCGATTTGATGAATCGAGAGGAACAGGGTCCGGCCGCCGGCGGCGTGCGCCCGCAAGGCCGCCGCGATGTCGCGCGCCTGGCGCAGGTCGAGGCCTTCAAAGGGTTCGTCCACCAACAATGCCGGCTGCGAGGTCAGCAGGCCGATCGCCAGCAGCACGCGCTTCCGCTGGCCTTTGGACAGCGTGCCCACCGGTTGGTGGAGCAAAGGGACGAGCGCCAGTTGCTCGATCACTTCTTCGCGCGCCGAGGCCCGGCCTCCCAGAAAGCCGATGGTGAAGTCGAGCACCCAGCGCACCGGCTGCTTGGGCCACGGCGCAATGCCATCGGGAACATAGAACAGCAGCGAACGGCGATCGCGCGCGCTTACCGGCCGCCCGCCCGCGCGCATGCTTCCGCTATCGCACGGCAGCACTCCGGCGAGGCACTCGAAGAGCGTAGATTTCCCCGCGCCGTTCGGCCCGATGAGTCCGAGCAACTCACCGGCCTGCACGTGGAAGCTGACATCCGCGAGCGCCTCGATGGCGCCGAAGCGTTTGCTCAATCCGTTGACTTCAAACAGCATGGACTCCATCAGAATAGCGGCACCGCTCCCGGCAGGCAATCGCCGAGGGCGCTGTTTCGGAGCTGGTAGTAATTGCGCCGCTCGGCTACAATAGCCCCCCGGTGCGCGGGTCTCACCGCTTGCAACAAGCATGGTATAGTGGGCAAAGAAAAGGCGAATGGAGGACATCCAGCAACAGCTCGCCGCCTTGCGCCGGCGGGTGGCACAAGTCGACCGCAAATACTCCGCCGGCCCCAGCCCCGCGCCCGCGCCCGCTCTCTCGCCGAGCCGCCAACAGGAGCGCGCTTCCTCCCGTGCCTTTATCGAGGACCTCATGAGCGGCACCGTGGTTACTACTCCACACGGTGAGCATTTCGAAACCGAAAAAATCTGGGAGCGCCATCGCCGGCACGGCAGCATGGACATTTCCGATCTGGCCGAGCTTCCCGAAGACCTGCTGGAACAGCTTTCCGATGGCGCGATTGCGCGTTCTCACCCCACGCGGTGGGCGTTCCTCGATACCGAAACCACGGGACTCGCCGGCGGCACCGGCACGTACGCGTTTCTCATCGGCGTGGGCTCCATCGAACCGGCCGGCTTCCGCCTGCGCCAGTTTTTCATGCGCGACTATGGCGAAGAAGCCTCGCTCCTCTATCGCCTGACGGAATACCTGGCGCAATTCGAAGTGCTGGTGACCTATAACGGCAAAGCCTACGATCAGCCGCTGCTGGAGACGCGTTTCCGCATGGCGCGCTCGCGCCACCCGTTCGACCGCATGGAGCACCTCGATCTGCTCTTCGGCGCGCGCCGCCTGTGGAAACTGCGGCTGGAGAGCTGCCGCCTGGTGGACCTGGAGAGCCAGATCCTGGGGGTGGAGCGCCAGGGCGATCTGCCGGGAGAGATGATCCCTTACTGCTATTTCGGCTATCTGCGCACCAAGCAGGCCTTCGATCTGGTGCCCATCTTCCACCACAACGCCCTCGATATCCTGTCGCTCGCCTGTCTCACCGCCATCGTGCCGTTCGCTTTCCGCGCTCCCGAATCGGCGGCGCTGCGCCATGGCGCCGATTTCGTCGGCCTGGCGCGCTGGCTCGACCGCGCCGGCCGCCGCGAAGAAGCGCTGCGCCTGCTGCGCCGCGCCGTGGGTATGGGCCTGCCGGATACGCTGCTGTTCCGCACCCTGTGGGACATCGCCTCCATGGAAAAGCGCCTGGGGCGCGAGGATGCCGCGCTGGCCGCCGTCACGGAGCTGGCGGCCTCGCGCAATCCCTACCGCGTGCGCGCTCTGGAAGCGCTGGCCAAACATTACGAACACCGCGAACGCAACTACGCCATGGCGCTGGAAATGACGCGCACCGCGCGAGAGTTGCAGGATACTCCGGCCATCCGCCGCCGCGAACTGCGACTCAAGGTGCGGCTGGATCGGCCGGTCTCGCTGCGGCTCCAGTAGCGAACCCTACTTCCGCTGTGTCAGGCTGAACCAGTTCCCGGAATTGTCTTTGAAGACGGCCTCGATTCCATAGAACTTGTCTTCCGGCGGCGAGGCAAACTCCACGCCACGGGCGGAGAGCTCTTCGTAGGTCTTGCGGCAGTCGGCGGTTTCGAATGCCCCGGCGGCAACCAGCCCGCGCTGGATCAATCCCTTGAGAGTCTCGGCGCTGGCGGCGTCCATGCGGCCGGAAGGCGCCAGCTTCATGAGAATGATCTGCAGGTCGGGCTGACCCTTGGGCGCGACGGTTAACCAGCGGAAGTCGCCCATGCTCTGGTCCATACGGACTTCGAAGCCCAGTTTATTTACGTAGAAATCTTTAGCGGCGTCCTGATCGGTCACAAAAAGCGTGGTGTGGGAAAGACGTTGGATCATATAAGTTTTCCTCTTTCGACGACTATAGGCCGGCGGGAAGGCTGAGCGCTTCTTCAATCTTGCGATCTATGCCTCACGGCGCGGCCAGCCAGAAATTGACAAAGCAAGTGGGCAGGTAGACGATGCGCCAGCCGTGAACCGGCGCCACCCAGCGGCGCGCCTCGCGGCGGTATTCGCTGGGGGATTGGCCCGTGAGGGCGGCGAACCGGTGGCTGAACGTGCCCATGCTGGTGTAGCCCACTTCCAGGCAGACTTCGGTAACCGGCAGGTGGCCGGCCGCCAGCAGTTGTTTGGCCTGGTCCATGCGCAGCCGGGTGAGGAAGCTGTGCGGCGTCTCGCCGAAGGTGCGCGCGAACAGGCGTTGGAAATGGAACGGCGAGAGGCAGGCTTCGCGGGCGGCGCGATCCAGCGGGATGCGGTCGCTATAACCGGCCGCCAGAAAATCGCGCGCGCGGCAGAGGCGGCGGAAGGTGGCGTCGTCCACGAGCATTGGCTTCAAGGTACAACGGCCGGCCGGGGCTGGGCAACAGGTACACTCGAAGATTACCGTGGCGCGCATCCTCCTCAGTACGTTCGGCTCTTACGGCGACTTGCATCCCTACATGGCGTTGGGATTGGAACTGAGGGACCGCGGGCATCAGGTCACGCTGGCAACCAGTGCCTTCTACGCGGAGAAGGTGCGGTCCGAAGGGCTGGAATTCCTGGCTATCCGGCCGGACCTCCCGCCGACCGATCAAGCCACGGCGTCTCGCGTCATGCATCCGCGTCGCGGCCCTGAGTTTGTGATCCGGTTTTTGGCGGATGCGGTCCGGGAAACTTATCAGGACATCCTGCCGGCGGTGAAACGGGCGGACCTGGTGGTGGCTCACCCGATCCCGCTGGGCACGGTACCGGCGGCGCAAAAGGTGGGCGTGCCATGGGTCTCCGCGGTGCTGGCGCCCTTCTCGCTCTTCTCGGCGTACGATCCGCCCATGTTCGCGGAAGCGCCTTGGGCGCAGAGGCTGCGGGTGCTGGGTCCGGGCGCCATGCGGTGGTTGTTAGCGCAGGGCAAGCGGCAATGCCTGCCATGGATAAAGCCAGTGTTCGATCTGCGCCGGGAACTGGGACTTGGCGCGGTCGGGCACCCCCTGTTTGAAGGACAACATGCGCCGGGATTGGCGCTGGCGTTGTTCGCCAAGTGCCTGGCGCAACCTCAGCCCGACTGGCCGCCGCAAACCCTGGTGACGGGGTTTGTCTTTTACGACCGGCATCACCAACAGCAGGGGATGAGCCCCGAGTTGCAGCGCTTCCTGGCGGACGGACCCGCGCCGCTGGTGTTCACGCTGGGCTCCTCGGCGGTGGGCGCTGCCGGCGACTTTTACACCGCGAGTCTGCAGGCAGCCAAGCGGCTGGGCATGCGCGCGGTCTTTTTGACTGGGCCGTTTGCACAGGGCCTCCCCGCGGATGCCATGGTAGCGGAATACGCTCCGCACTCGGAATTATTTCCGCGCGCGGCGGCGATTGTGCATCAAGGCGGGATCGGGACCACGGCGCAGGCCATGCGCAGCGGCCGGCCTATGCTGGTGGTTCCCTTCGCCTACGATCAGTTCGATAACGGCGACCGTGTGCGGCGATTGGGAATGGGGGAAATGCTGTACCACAGGCGATATAGCGCACGCGGCGCGGAACGTTGGCTGCGGCGCCTGGTGGAAGATACGCGCTACGCGAAGGCCGGGGCCG
>Ga0302320_10025860_pt1 | contig 11391 bp, 12 predicted proteins | sample Bog_T0_3_FD_202130 | JGI IMG/M metagenome (GOLD analysis project Ga0302320, IMG submission 202130) | Peat permafrost microbial communities from Stordalen Mire near Abisko, Sweden - Bog_T0_3 | ecosystem: Environmental > Terrestrial > Soil > Wetlands > Peat | place: Sweden: Abisko, Stordalen Mire... | reverse complement strand
CAAGATGGACGCGCCGATAGCCCTTGGGTGGACCGGACTTTTCGCTATCACTGTCTTGCTCCTTTACCCAAACGCTCTTACTGTAGTCAAATAGGCTTATGGATCTGATGCCAACTCCGAATTTGTCTGCGGCCTGTACAAGTTTCATCCAATCCAAATCACAACACTACTATTCGTCATCGCTCTCCTACAACTACTCACTATTTTCCTACTTACTGGGGATCTCACGATTCGCTACAGCGGCGGCCGCTTCGTGCGTAGGCAACTCTTCGGCTTGCCATCTACTCGCCCCAGGAACCGCGGATTGGCAGATGGGGATGCTATTTTGTATGTGTATCATTTTTTTAATGTGGGAAGTACATCCCTTTTCAACGGACATTTCTTCTTCGCGCTGTTGATCGCAATCAAGAACGACTGTCACACTTTCGTTGTCACTACAGCCAATGCGATAAAGGATCAAGCAATATCTCACATACGGTGATTTAAAAGCGGACATCAAGATTGAGGTTGAAGGAGAAATTTTTTTTCCTTCGAATAGGGTCTTGAGCAGACGTTAGACTATTCGTATAGGAACTGGAACTAGAGCTGGAACCTGGGAGTCTCGGGGTTGTGGACCTGAGAATTCGGAAGTGGTATATCTTATCCAGAGACTCGTGGACTTGCTGGTTCTATTCGAAAATCGGTATACGTTAGAAAGCTAAGTAGGATTCTCGCGTAAAGAGCAGCGGAGAATTCAAATACCAGTAATCTCTAGATCAAGAATCGGCGAAGAAATGCAAGTGACTTGGCATACGGAGTTCGTTTCTTCATTGGCGACTTTGGGGATGAACATTACTGGAGACCTAAGACATGGGAAGTTGAATGCGTAAAACATCCTCGTTATCCTCCCCTCTTACCTTTTTCTGTATTTCGGATTGGACACCACCCGCTCTAAGGACACTCGAATCACTAAGAAAAAAGGCATTTCTATTCTTCTCTTCCTTGTAGGGGAAATCCCAACATATGATAAAGTTATTATTCATAACATTCTCTCCCATCTACCCTCTACTCCTCCGCAACCCTCTCGATCCACTCCCCAATCGCCTCCGCAAGCTTCTCCTTCCCTTCCAAAACCAATAAATGTCCCACCCCCTCCAGAACCACAAACTCCACCACCTCTTTCCCGTCCTTATACCCATTCTCACCAGCTTCACCCCTCAACCTCCCTACCACCTCCCTCTCAACCCGCTCTTTCGGCTCAACCAAGTCCTCATTCCCTACAACTACCAATGCCCTCCCTTTCCCTTTCCCTCTCCCTCTTATCCCAGCAAGACCCCGCTCTCCCAAGCTCCCCAAAATATCCTCCCCCATACCCCTCTCCACCCAAGCTCTCTTCCCCATCTCGCTTCCCCCAACCATGTCCTCTGCCAATGCCCTTATCGCTTCATCCTTCAACCCCTCTCTTTCCCCCGAAGCAGGAGCAGTAAGAACATTCCTTACTACAAATTCCGCCAACACCAAAGACGAATATGCGGCCTTCTGCTGTTCTGCCATTTCAACCGGGAGCATAAGCGGCGTAGGCGGCGCTGGAGCAAGAAGGATGGTTCCTTTACATTCCCTTCCTTCAGCAGGAGGGAAAGACGCAAGCAATTGCACGATCTTAGCACCCATAGAATGTCCCACAAGAATATATTCCGAAGAAGGGATATGGAGAAGAGGAAGAAGGGAATAGACTAGAGAGACAAAAGAGGTGATAGAATAGTCTGTGAGAGAGGTGGAGGAGGAAGTTGAGAGGCCGAAACCAGGGAGCGAGATTGAATGGGAGGGATATTGGGGGAGGAGGGAGAGAAGGGGGAAGTAGGTATGGGCAGTGCCGCCCCAGAAGGGAAGGACGATGAGTGCCGGTTTCTGGGTTGGAGACGAAGGAAGGGTAGAGAGGACGTGGATAGTCGTTTGGGGGGTGGGGTGGTAGAATGTTGATATTGTTCTGGTGGTTGACATTTTGATTTTGAAGAGAGTAGTATCAAGGGCAATGAGATGCAGATGCGCCTTAGATGGAACCCGTTCAGACTTGTACTTTCCAATATACATTGGACGAAAGGGATGACTTTATACATATTCATCCTACCTCCACATCTCCAGATTATAATTCAAACAAACAAAATCGGTCCGAGGTGCTCTATTTCTCGGCCATCTCGATCGTAGATCCAACGAAGCATATCTTACGTCGTATATTATTTGGAATCATTTCAAGGACTTCCTTGGATTCGAAAGTCCTTTGGGTAAAGAATCTTTCGATGTTTTTAATGCGTATGCAATTTGCTGAGTAAAGAGAAGGCGGCTGACATGGTTTTGTAGTTTTTTTTTTGTTTTTTGTTTCTTGGTGTTAGAACCGGATGTAGAGATGCTGATGCATTTCAGGATATCCGGATATAGATACACATCACATTGGGAATTTCCGGTATTGGCAAGACTTAGATTCGGGCCCTATTAGTCTCGATAGGGAGAGAAGGAGTCAATGAATAACCATAAGTTCGGACGACATCAGGAATATCAAGACTAAGAGGCGATTTTTGCAATTTCGCCTAGAATATTCAGTAGATGATTATTGGTATTCATTCATTAACTACATAATCTAACAGCAACAAAGTGATTACTACCAAGCACCTTATAACAAGACGAAACTGACAAGAAAGTCATTACTACCGACTCTTCAACATAACCAAATTTTCCTAATCCAGACAAAAAAATTAGAGTTTCATCCTACAAGTACCTGTACCCCATTCTGGCATCTATTATCTCAAAATTCCATCAATATTCCCAGAAATAACGCCCTTGTCCATGCCACTGCAACTTAATCTGAATCAGAGGGGAATTCTTGCTCATTCGGTTCCCTGTGCAGTTCGAACTCGAATTTACCATTGACCTTCTTTGTGAAAGCCGCTCGAATCCGGGCTTGTTCCTTTTTGGTGAGATCATATCTTTCGTTCTGGTACAAGACAAACAACTCAAGTCCCTGGTTTGTATCTTGCAAAGTCGAAATGTAGTTTAGGAGACCATCCGCGGTAAATTCTGTGAGTGCGCTAATGTTGAGTTCCCTTAAATAATGAAGTCCAGCAAGACTTGGTAAGACATTATCCGTAATACCATAACCAGAAAATGCTAATTTCTCAAGCTCTAACAACTCCAACGCCAGACGCCTAATCTCAGATGTGCTGAAGTATTCCGATGTCCCAACAAGATCAAGATGCTTAAGTTTTCGAAGGTGGCAGATAGATGACACCATTATATCGATATCATCTCGGAAAATATCCAGCCCATTTCCTCTCAGGGTCAAAGATTCAAGAGATGTTTGATGCGAAAGAGCTCTGTGGAAGTCCTGGCTGCCAAGAACGACGTGGCCATTCACTTCTAACTTTCGAAGGCGGGTACTGTTGTTTAGGCACACTTCGGCGAGAATGGCTGAAGCGCTTACAATGTTGTCGAAAACGATGTCACGAAGTTGGGTACATCGTTTCAACCACGCCACAACCTCTAGATAAACATCATTCTCAGTAGCCTCCAAGTCAATGAGTCCGTCACGATCCTGTAATTGAAGAATCTCAAGGGCTTCACATCCTTGTAAAAGATTTAAATTCTTAATCGCTTCCGGTGGTAAGCTGTTGAGAATGACTTTTTTGAGGGACTGGGAATGCAAGCTGAGACCCAACAACGTTTCAGAGCCGAAGTTGTTGCTGCGAAAGATGGTAAATGATGTAAGGCTGTTAGGTTTCAGAGCGCTGAGGAAGGTAGAGAAAGTATGATCAGCCGCACTTCCCACACACGAATACATTTCCAGTTCAGCAAATTGAGGACAGCTTTTGAATATAGCAGTACCCACACTTTCGTTCAGAGCAGCTCCGTCCCAGATATTCATAGACTTGAGTTTTGACAGCCGAGTTGTCCATAATTGAAGAGCTGCTGAATTTATTTTGCCAGAAAGATGCTCAAGAGCTGCTTTTGAATTGTTCTGGTTCGCAGAAGCATTAACATAATTGGTGATGGACTGTCCCACAAGATCCAGAATAATCTCCCAGTTGAGTCTTGGGGCGTGCCATTGTCCTCTTTTGACAGGTTTGGCTGGCGTTCCTAAAACGCTCAGAAATATCGCCATGTCTTCCGCGAAGAACGATTGAAAAGCGGGTTGGTGTCTGAGGAACGCACCATCATCTAAGAGGTCGTTGAGGTTATTCAAATTAAGAGAACGAATGTAAAGACAATAAGGATAGACTGTGTGCCCTAGACTTGAGCGTATTATGGATTTCCACTAAATCTGCAGTCAGTCTTATTTGGCCGAGAAGGGGTAGGCTAATGCTTCATGACGGGTCCCTGAAAAGGAATAACAGAGGGCCTATTAAATTGAGATAAATGAAGCGTTGCTCACTAGTAAAGCCCATCTAGACGCGTCGTCTACGGTGGATTGATCTCTGATAAGGTCTAAGAAATCGGAGTGGACTCTGTAAAGAACGCTAGGTCAGAGACATAATTGCAAAGGTAATGAAGAGCGTATATATGGAAGAGCGACTGAAATGCGATAGTTGAGGAAAGAGCCAAAGTGAGAGAGGACATACTGGTAAAGATTTGGGAGGGCTTCACTTGCAAACTCTTTATTTGATAGTGCACAATTAAATAAGGTCCCCCACGCTCGCTGGTTTGCTAGCTCTTGGCAGACCATGCCCAATAGCTCTGCGGGTAAACCCATGTTGAAGGTGATTCGGTAATCTGAAGGGATTTATTTTTGTTGTTGTGCTTTTAGGTGGCGAAGGTCTATGGATGTGGAACTGAATCTGTGGGACTTGAATCGCAGACGAAAGGATGGATGAAATTGGGGAGTGTCGATATTAAGAAAATACGAAAGCCTAGAGACGCTAATTTGAAATTATATTAATACCTAGTACTTCTCTCCTTCGTGTTGTAAGATTACAATGAAATGGTTTTAGCTCTCTGAATATGTTTCGAGGTAGATTGCGGGGCAAAAAACAATCTGGGAAGGGCGCGTCATGGAGGGAGGGATCGAGGCAGCAGTGGCAGAAGTGGCAGCAGTGGCAGCCTTATTTGATTTTATTATTTTAGCTCATCTCCACACCCGAGACACCCTCCCCTGTCGTGATTCAGCACGTGAGCTTCAGCCAAAAGAAAAGAAAAAAAAAAACAGATTCATCTCATGCAATACCATCGACGTCTTTCAACTCATAATTTTTAAGATAAGATATTCTGACGTGGCATGGAACAATAGCGCTGAGCAACGCGATGTCATGACCTTGGGAACCTGTAATGGCGATCCTTAATTTCACACTTACGCCTGAAGCTCTAGGTAAATTCCACGATGCTCTCGTTTGTCTAGGAAAGTTCAGCGAGGCAGTCTCGATAGAAGCAACAAATACCAAGGTGCATTATTCCTGTATGCGGAGAATCTGTTTAACTAACATCTTATGCAGCTCATTCTGACAGCTTTGAATTCTTCTAAATCAGCCTATGCCTCCTTCACGTTGATCGGAAGCAAGTTCTTCTCGAAATATCAATACACACCAGTGAGGACTCTTGGTCAAGCACCCGAGAAATTTAGTTGCAAGATTTATAACAAGGTAATTGACTCATTTATGATTGTCTGTTATAGCTGATTAACGATCAACCTAAAGGCCCTTCTGTCAGTTTTCAAAGGTCGGGCTGTGGATCCTACAAGGGAGAAAGATACTGCAATTGATAGATGCGATGTGTCTATCGAGGATGGTGACGGAAAAACGAAAAGTCGGGTCATAGTGAAGATTGTATGCAGGCATGGTACGATGCCTTTCTTTCCTGCAGATACAGATCAGACTGACCTCCTAGGCGTGCTGAAGACATACCGCTTGACTTTCGAGTCTGTTGCTCCAATGCATGCGTTGTTTGCAAAGGAGGCTGCAAACAATCGTTGGTCAATTTCGTCCAAAACCTTACGAGAATTTGTCGAGCATTTCGGCCCTGGAACGGAACAGCTTGACATTTACTCTGCAGAAGGTCGTGTGAGCCTCACCAGTTTTACAGAGAAAATCATGTCTGGAAATGGTATGTATTTCGTTTTAAATTGGTTTCTAGAGACTAAGTGCAGCGATAGAGGTTTTAAAACAGCCCCTTCATACTACGATTGCAATAGACGCCGATGAATTTGTTGATTTTGTGGTGGAAGAGCAGCTTCACATTGTGATTAGTGTCAAAGATTTCAAGTCTATCATCACGCATGCTGGTATAACCAACACGAATGTCAAAGCATTGTATTCTCAACCCTCGTATCCAATGCAGCTGACATACAGCGAAGACGGAATGTTGAGCGAATTTATCCTCATGACTATTGGAGAATCGAGGGGTACCTCAGCAACTCCAGCAATCAATGGGGCTAGAGCAAGTTCGAAAAGACCAGCTTCGAAACAGCCGTCAGAGGCTGCCTCGACCTCTAAAAGATCTCGTAATACTTCAGAAATGCCTCCTCCAGTAACTGTCGGTCCAAGTTCTACTCGCGAAGCAGTTAAGCGTAAAGATTCCAGACCTTCCCCTCCACCACCTACGCTACATTCTCAATCGCTTTTCTTCCCTGAGGCGGATGATGACCGAAGATGGGATCCTGCTAATTACGATGACGAAGACAATGAGATGTTGTTGTGGGATGCGAACCCAAATGTATGTCCTCCAAATATCGTAATAAGCCATCGACTAACAAATATTCAGGATGCTCCAGCCGCTAGTCATATCCTTCAAGGAATTGAAAATCAAGAAAGAGCTGCTCAGAGTGCTCGTGAGCTTGCTCGACAGGAAACTGAAACTAGCGCGCATACAACGGTGCCAACTCAGCGTTTAGCTCCGACCCAAAGGCTATCACAAGTATGCTTTCGTTGTATCTTTGCTGCACAAGTACTGATTGTGATAGGTTCGTGGTATATTCGATTGATATTTCCCGGAGTTTATATACCTCCAGTCATAAGCCCGTGGCTTCCATTGCCGACCCAGAAAAGCCTCGAAAACTGATCCAGAACAGCGCAGGACCAGAGAAGCGTCTTGCGGGCGTATGTTTTGCCAATATGCATATCTAGCAGCACTAGATCGTACCACTACCCGACGCGGGCGGAGAATTTAAGGCAAGATCGGAGTAGATCTTCAGCCGCTTAGGTATATCCAGCTTGTAGCACACCCAGCTCCGATATATGATATCTTGCTCCCTACTGGCAAATAATTAGAAGAAGCTACCACATTCCACCTACCCTTGACATCTCCATTTGTAGTTTTTGGACCACAATTGCCATGCTCTCCCCAACCCCATGCACATACTTCTCCGTTTTCTGTAAGTACCAGTGCGTGTTCGCTACCAATAGCAATCTGCAAAACGGAAGGCAGTTTGGGGGGAGTCAACTGCCCATGATCATCCCTTCCCCACGAAATCAAGTCTCCACCCTCCCGCAATACATAGATACTACCCCAACTCGCGCCCAAATCCTTCCATCCGGCTATACTTAGTGGTGCTGATTTCACATTCCATTTCTCAGAGCCTAAAATAGCATGCTGTCCATCCTCAGGCCCACTAAGGAGATATGTAAATTCTCTTCCGCATGCAGCCCTTGCAACCTTGAAATCAGGGCCCGCAACCTTTTGCGGCGAACTAAACACTCCGGTTGTCTCGCCTAACTGCCCTTTCCTTCCACTTCCCCATCCGTAAACATCTCCATTACTCAACACCACCACCACATGACTAACAGAAGCCGCTAAATCAACGATTTCTGAACCTCCAGGTGGGAAATCCTTAATCAACTGTGGTTTCGCCGACCGAAAGAGGAATTCCCCAAGTCCTAACTCTCCTTTATTCCCCGTACCAAAACTATACAACTTCGTTGCTTTACCATTCTCATCTTGCTGGACAATGATAGAAGCTTCCCAAGTTGCAGCACAGAACCGGATGGGCGAGGAGGCCATTTCTTCCGGGAGTTCGACTTTGTGAAAGATATGTGAAGGTTGTGATCCGTGTGAAGAGGTGAGGCCACATGCTCCGGTAGTGGCATCGCCTGAGCAGTAGAGGGTTCCGGTTGATGAGAGGAGGAGTGTGTGATTGCCTCCTGCTTTTACCGAAATGACGTCTTTAGGAGGTTCGTTCTGAAATAGCACTTCTTTTGGGACGGAAACATCCTCTTTATGACCAATACCGAGTTGGCCAGAGCCGTTTGATCCGATTGCATAGATAGTCATTTTGTGAGTTGACGAGTTCGGAATAGTGTTTTTGGGAATAAGATTCAAAGGTTTGAACGCTATAAATATCTTAAATTCTCAAAAGAACCAAAGTTATTTACTCGATTTCCTACCAAAGCGACCTAAATAAGACGAAATGTTGAGGCTCGAGGTTAATCACGTGGTACACAACAGGGGTTTGGTTTAGCTTACAACTAAGCGAACAAAACACCCACATCAACTTGAGCGAAAAAAAAACTTTTGAACTCCTCTTCAATCTCGACTACGCCCAACGACAAGACATCAACAACCGCCACGATGCCTGCCACAACGTACGACCCCTCCCCTTCTTCGAAGAGCTGATTGAATATGTGTTGGGTTCAGAAATAGTCGCGGTCCTCTCGCTGGAAAACTTCCTCGTCGAAAGTGTACTCTAGAGTCACCGATAGGAAGCAACCAGCTCGATTCATCCTGAGCTACACCCTCGTCGAAACAGGCATACAAAGCTTGCATCGCGAGAGTAGTAGTACGGGGTCTTGAGGTTGAAGATTAATATCTTCTCTTCTAAAATCATTGCCACACCAATGAAGTAGTACCTTCAGCAGGTCACGAAAGCATTGAACATGTGCTGTGCATATCTCTTGGATTCTATCCAGGGTCTTGTCGGCTGAGAGAACTGTCAATTGGTTAGAGCTATCCTACCTTCGTGGGAAGAGGGACTGTTCCATTCATGCGATCATCTCACCGATTAAAATTATCAATGTCGAGTCAGCCCTCTGCGAGAATGCCGCGCTATAGCTGCAATTCTCACTCGGCGCTCTTCTCCGTACTTTCAATGTATGCGGGACTTAAAGACTAACCTGCACATAGATCCGTCCCAACTGCCGACCAAATCCTGGTCCCCGAGACCCTCTTGAAGAAGCGCAAAAGCCAGGAGAAGGCCAGAGAGGAGAAGCTTGCTGAGATCGAGAAGAGAAAGAAGGTCAGTTATAAATTTTTTGAGAAACACAGAGTGGCATTGCAAGACTTTAATGATGCATAACACCATTTTTGCGACTAGCTACGGCGATGCTGTCGCCAATTAACCATCTTTCGGGTCTGAATTGTCATTAACAATGTCACCTGTGTTCTTTCGAGTCCTTTGCGCCTACGTAGCTAACACGACTTGCTTTGTAGGCCAACAAGGAGAAGCGTGGTGTCATCTTCAAGCGCGCAGAGAAGTACGTTAAAGAATACCGTGATCAAGAGCGTGAGAAGATCCGACTCTCCCGTCTCTCGAAACAAGATGGTACTTTCTACATCCCTGCTGAGGATAAGTTGGTCTTCGTTGTCCGTATCAAAGGGTAAGCAGTCATAGTCTATGTTCTGGTGAATTTTTTCTAAATCATAGCAGTATCAACAAGATCGCACCAAAGCCCCGCAAGATCCTCCAACTCCTCCGTCTTCTCCAAATCAACAATGGTGTTTTCGTTCGCATGACCAAGGCTACCCTCGAGATGCTCAAGGTCGTCGAGCCATGGATCGCCTATGGATACCCCAACCTGAAGACTGTCCGCGAGCTCATCTACAAGCGTGGTTATGGGAAGATCGACAAGCAACGTATTGCTCTTACCGACAACTCTTTGATTGAGGGTAGTCTTGGTAAATATGGTATCGTCTGTATGGAAGATTTGATCCACGAGATCTTCACCGTTGGTCCCAACTTTAAGCAAGCCGCCAACTTCCTCTGGCCCTTCAAGCTTAGCAACCCAACTGGTGGATTCAGAACCAGAAAATTTCGTCATTATGTCGAAGGTGGTGATGTACGTCTTTTCCACTACTTTTGAAGTTCATGACAACTTTGCTGACTTCTATATAGCTCGGTAACCGTGAGGACAAAATTAACGCTTTGATCAGGTAAACCTTCCCTTCCCCTGAAAAACCTAATTAGTTACTAACGAACATCAATTAGACAAATGAACTAGGCTGATTGGGTGTGGAATGGAACGGATCTTTTTGTTCTGCCTTTAACTTTCCGGTAATGCATGGCGTTAAAGCACCAAAAAGAATGATACACACACATTATATGACCAAAAAAAAATATCTTCAATTGTGAAACTTGTCTCATGCGTGTAACTTTACATTCAGGAAAACCTAAGGAGTATAATAATATTTCGTGTTGCGATTTAGACGACAGGATTCAAGGTCCACCCACAACCACCCAGCTTACCTCTCCCAATAATCACGCCTAATCAAATAGAACTGTACGCTTTAGGCGATAATAGTTTGGATGTTTCATGCTTTCATCTAATCAAAAAGGTTAGATATTTACCTACCTTCAGTTCAGAATTCTCGTCCACCTCGGGCACCTACCATTTTCCCAACGCCTCAGTCGTCATACGCATGGAGTCTGAAAATATATCTCAGCATGCATGAAGCATTATCCCTGAATGTTCGGGGAGTAGCTATTGGGAACATTAGGGACATTGTTCCAGGAAATATGAGTAACTCTTCGAGCATTCAATTATTGAATGTTCCCGCGAAGGAGAATGCCTTTTTGAACATTGGAGTGAATGCCCCGGTAAGTAATACTGATTATGTAGAGCATTGAGCTCTGAATATTTCTTATTGCCTAAGATAATGAACTACAAATGTTTGAAAACATTTGGGACATCCAAAACCCATTTGACATTTTCCCCCATTGATGGGGATGGGTTTTTGTTGAGATTTTTTTGTGATTATTTAGAACTTTTTATTTCTTTATTTCTTTTGATATAGATGAATGACTTCTCCCGAAGCTAGATCATGCCATACACATGAATACATGTAGACTCATTTCTCTCCCTCAAATGATATATCTCGCCGTCTCCCCATTCCCCCATTTCCTCTGTCCATCCTATAATCATACCTTAATATCGAAACTCGTCCCACACCCACAACTACTTGTCGCTAATGGACTCTCCACCACCTTAAATTGACTCCCAATCAATGCCATCGTATAATCAATCTTACTTCCCTTCAGCAACTCCAGACTAACCCCATCCATCACCACCTTCGCCTCGCTCCCATCTTCCGCAATAAAAACCGTGTCATCTTCCTCTAATCCCCTCTCTTCATCCTTTTTCGTCTCTGCTAGTGGGTTTAATGAAGCTGGAGAAGGGGGGGGAGCGGAAGAAGAGATGGGAGGGGAGGGAGGAGATTCTTTCT
>Ga0302320_10025859_pt1 | contig 11391 bp, 10 predicted proteins | sample Bog_T0_3_FD_202130 | JGI IMG/M metagenome (GOLD analysis project Ga0302320, IMG submission 202130) | Peat permafrost microbial communities from Stordalen Mire near Abisko, Sweden - Bog_T0_3 | ecosystem: Environmental > Terrestrial > Soil > Wetlands > Peat | place: Sweden: Abisko, Stordalen Mire... | reverse complement strand
ATTCTAAAAAAAACTTATTAATGCAAAACTTTTCTAATTCAAAATAAAAGAGTGATCTTGTCTTTAAAAAAAAAAAATACTCTATGGAAAGTTCAAATACTGAAGACAATCTCCTTTCCGAAGGTCCAAACCTTTACGAATTTGAAAAGCAATGTGTTTTCCAACATTCCAAAACTCGTCAGCCTTCCTTTAAATTAACCTCATCAGATATTCCAGAGCCCCGTCTTCGGAGCAAATCCAGCTCCATCCAAAATTCTCCCCTCTTAAAAACTCAACATAATCTAGGAGATTCCTCTCAATATATGGAAGAATCCTCAATGATGTCTCATAATTTGCCCAACATAACAAATGAAAGATTGATTTCAACGGATCAATCAAATCCAGTATTTCTTGAAGAAATAGAGAATCTTTCAAACCCAACGAAGGAAGATGATGAAGAAGAGTCATATAGCGAAATTTCCAGCGTGATTATGGAGGAAGAAGATGAGGAGGAAAAAACAGAAGAAGAAGCACTGAAGGGCAATGAGATTGACAAAGAAAATGAAAACAATAAATCAGAACAAGTCAATAATGATAATGACTTAGAGAAGCAAGATAAAGATGAGAATAAAGATAAAGATTTTGAAACGATTTTGGAAGAAGGGGTACAAAAAGAAAAAGAGCTGTTTAAAAATACTGACAATCTAACAGAAAATGATTCAAAAGACCAATTAGAACTCGAAATGGCGATGAATTATGCCGATCAGAACTCAGCTGGTTTATTTACTTCGAAAAAGTTGCGGTATTCAGAAAAATATCAACATGTTCAAATGATTTTATATCCAGATGATTATTTCAAGAGTTGTTGGGATGTAGTTTTGGTGTTGATTTTGGCGTACACATGCACTGTTATGCCTTTTAGAATCGCTTTTCTTTCCTCTAATGATAATACCACGGATTGGGTAATCGTGGATTGGAGCACTGACTCTGTGTTTTATGGAGACATCATAGTGAATTTCTTATCTGCATATTATGATAAAGAGGAAGAACTTGTGAATTCGAGAAAAGCGATAGCATGGAATTATTTGACAGGATGGTTTTTTTTGGATTTTGTGGGGACATTTCCTATTGATGAAATTGTTGATGTGAATAATTATGGGAATTTAGTGAGGGTGTCTCGTTTGCCTCGATTATATAGACTTTTGAAACTGACAAGATTATTGAGATTATTGAAACTAGTGAAGGAGAGGAATAAAATCATGAAGAAAATGTTGGAGGTTTTTCGAATAAGTGCTGGTTTCGAGCGTCTCTTTTTCTCCTTTTTGTCTGTTTTTCTTTTTTGTCATCTGATGTCTTGTTTTTGGTATATGGTGGGGGATCTAAATGATAGTCCGGATAATTGGATTATGAGATTTGATTTTCTCGATCAACCAAATTTCGATTGTTATATCGCATCCATTTATTATGTAGTGCAAACTGTAGTTACTGTCGGTTATGGGGATATAAGTTCAGGTAATACCTTAGAAAGGACCTTTTCATGTTTCTTAATGTTTATTGGAGTGTTTTTGTATTCCTTCACGATCGGATCTTTAAGTTCTTTGCTTAGTAATTTAGATAGTAAAAGTGCTCAGTTGGATACTCAATTGAATACATTAATTCAGCTGAAATCTCAATACAATTTGGATGAGGAACTATACAGTAGGTTGAAGGTTGGGGTCAAATATGGCCTCACTAGATATAATTTTGATAAAGTCGAATTTTTGAACAATTTACCTTTGAATCTTCGTGTGGAATTATCAGTGATCATGCATCGAAAATTGGTGGAAGGCATTGATTTCTTCGAAAAGAAGCCAGCAAGATTCATTGCGTTCATCGGACCTTATTTAAAAGCTTTGAAACATGGTACAGATGAATATATATATAGTGATGGTGAATATGCGGATTGCATGTATTTCATTAAACAAGGCAGTGTGTCTCTCGTTCTGAAGGACCATCATAATTTCGAATACCTAAAAATCGAAAAGGGATATTATTTCGGAGAGGTTTTCATTAGAAAAAAATAGTTTTTTAAGTAAAAATTAGGTGGATCTTTTGTTCGGAGACACCAGAAAAACCACGGTGATGTCAAATGGAGATGTGGAAATTCTAGCGTTGAATAAGAAGAATTTCACAAGAATCTTCTTCCATGAATTCAAGGAAATTGGAAGCGAAATCTTCAAAAACGCGTTGAAACGAAAGCTCCGCAGTATGAAAATTCAAAAGGAGGCTTTGGAATATTGTTCAAAAGAAAAAATCGGGTCCTTCGCTCAAAGGAGCAGTTTGTTGAGAAAGAACAAAAGTAACCCAACTTTTCTGCCACAAATTTCCCTTGCAAAGCCAGACTATAACAACTCTTTAAAGGAAAGTGAAGTCTTCACGGCTTCTTATAAGCCTTTTCAGAAGGAATCGTTTTATATGGCCAGACATACGAAGGAGATTACGCATCAGATTGATAAACATTTGAATTTGAATGGGCAGACGAGCTTTTTACAAAGGAAGAAAATGGAAAAGGCTTTGGAAAATAAAACGTCGTTTAATTCGATGTTTAATATTCATAAGGTTTTATCGAATGACATCAATGATGCGCATTCTCCAAAAGATGCCACTAGTCAGGAGAACGTCAAAGAAAACAGTCAAAATAAAGAAAGTAATAAAGAAAGCGGTTTGAAAGATAATAGAATGGAAAATAAGAAGAACTATGATCTCATCATAAATAATGAGAATATTAAAAATAAAAAAGGGAGCTATTATGAAAAATTCGCATCTATGCTGGCGACTCCATTGATAGCGAAGAATTATATTCCATTTGATGTGGATTTGGAGAATGAGAAAAAAATGAAGGATATGGATGAATCGATTAAGAAAGTCGATGAATTGCAGAAGAAGATCACGAGGATGGACAAAAATATGGAAGAGATCCTAAATGTATTTAAGGAAATGGGCGTCGCTCTGTCATGATTTGCAAGAAATTTGTATTTTTATTATTTATGTATGTATATTTACGAAAGGATGGATTTATAATTTTAAATTTGGATAATTTTTTTTTTGAAATATATTTCAAATTATCATTGAAAACTGAATAAAGCTTTTATAAAAAAAATTTAAATAAAATTATTTTATTATAATACATGTATATGTATGTATGTAAAACTTTTTTAATGAAAAAAGAATTTAAAACTTAAAATAACTAAAATATATTTTCTTTTGTTCTTAAAATCCATGGAAAAAAAGAAAGTCGAAATCCTCGCCAACTCCAAGCAAGTTTCCGTGAATGCATCCCCGACATTAGTCGAAAAGAAAAAATTCGAAGAAAAACCAATAACTAGAGAGCACAAGTCCTTCACTATTTTTTTCCTTCAAAAGCATTTTTTTTTAGGGTGATGACTCTTGATAAATATTCCATAGCAGTTGATAGGAATTGTGTTTTAGGAGAGTCAGACTGTAAAATCTATTCTGCTAAATATGATTGGGATGATAAATACATCGCTGCGGGTTTATTTTTCATCCAAAATTAAATGAAAATTTTATTTTAGCTTGCGACAATGGTGAGATCAGGGTTTACAACGTCAATAAAAAGCAGCTGTCATACACGATGTACTCTACACGTGAGGGGGTCCCCTTCAGTTCCGTCAAATGGCGTCCCAAGTCAAGTTACAAGGCTAAAAACGTTTTTGTATCAGTTAATGCGGAAGGTGAAATCCAGCATTGGCATCTGACTTCTGGTACATCTTTCATAATTTTTCCTTTAAAACATTTCCACTCTTTACAAGGGAAATGCCTTAGTACTATGAAACATGAAGCATTCGACCCCCAGCTCTACTGTTTAGATTTCAATTATGATGCCACAAAGATCGCAGTTTCAGGCAGCGAGCCGAAAATCCGTATTTATGATGAAGAGAAACGTGTCCTTGATTTGGAGCTCTCAGGAGAAGGCACGAACACTCCGGGACATAGTTCCAGAGTATATTGCGTAAAATATACCAAAAACGATCCAGACAATCCGGATAACAACCCAAACCTTTTGTTGTCAGGGGGGTGGGATTATAGAGTGATCATATGGGATGTGAGAGAGGGAAAACCTGTGAGGAGCTACTTTGGACCTATGATTTGTGGGGATGGCATCGATGTTTGTGACAACATAATTTTAACAGCGAGTTGGACCCAAACGAACCAATTGCAAACATGGGATTTAAGGGAAGGCGATGAAAAGAGAAACAAACCAGTTACCACTATTGATTGGGACACTTCGATGAAAAATAGCAACGAACCGATCTTTTTATATGCGGGACAATTTAGTAAGGTGGATGGAGCATTGATTCTTGCAGGGGGTAGCAATGCCAATGAGGCAAAACTGTTCGATCGAGACAATTTCTATAAATGTATTTGCAATATTACTGATCTACCGAGGGAAGTAGACACTGTGGACTTCGCGAACAATAGCAATGATTTCCTTGTGGCTGGAGGGGATGGATTGATCAGGGTGCACTCTACAACTTTTATGGGATAAGGGTGATGATAATCAATATAATATATATTAAAAATTATAACATCAAATAATTTTTATTTTTTTTTTAATTTTTATTTTTTAATTATACTAGATGAAAATTCATAACGTGGGGAACCCAAAGCTTGAAACAAGGCAGGTCTTTGAAGAGAAATTCAAATTTGAATTTTTAAATTTTATTTTCAGGAAATTTTAAACTGGTTTTACTTTATATCAAGTAAACTTTTCGCTTCTATGGAAAAAAACCTAATCTGTTTTAAATTTGCAGCCAAAACTAAGCTGTTCCTCAGACAAAAATTCGAGTTTAGTACGTTGGATTACGAAATCAGGAAACAACGAAATATCTTATTCAAAAATTTTTTACAATATATAATAAAATTTTATAATATTTAAAAAACAAGCAATTTGTTTAGAACAAATTCCCCAAAACAGGCAGCAGTGCCCCATTTCGCGTGTATTCCTCTTGCCTTATTCACATGGGCAGCAACCATCTAGCGAATTTCCTCAAAGGTGTCAACGACAAGCGTTACATTTCGGATTTCGAAGAGATCACCAAGATCGGGAGCGGCGGTTTTTCCTCGGTTTTCAAGGTGAAAAACAAGCTAGACGACAATTTTTACGCCGTTAAAAAGATCCAACTTCGCATCAAAGACATTAAAAATGATATCAATGCGGAGTTGGAACGTGTATTGCGGGAGGCAAAGTTCCTGGCCAAGGTGTTCCATCCAAATGTCATCAGATATTATAACAGTTGGATTGAATTGAAGCTTGATGACAATAAGTTGAATATGAGTGAGGAGAACCTCAACATGAAGAAGAACTTCCTTTTGGAGCAAGCGAACTCCTTAGAACATGAACATCATGAACACGATATGTTTGAGTTTTGTTTGGATGAGCATAAACAAAAAAAAGAAAAAGGGAAGAAAGATGAATCAATAGCAAATGATCAATCAGAGTTTGTTTTGGAAATTGAATCCAACAACAATTCGGACATAGAATTCGAAGATCTAGAGGAGAAAGAGAACATCCCAAATAATTCCAAGAAAACTAAAAAAGGAATGGTTCTCAAATCCTCTTCTGTAATTAATCATGACACATTGGATTTCGAATCCAATTACGATTGTGATGTTGATTTTGATCGTTCGAACAATTCACCTGAAATCATTCAAAAACCCAAGGAGAAAGAAATGATTCTCTGTCCCCAGCCACAGAAGAACCCCATCTTCAAAATATTAGACAAGAAAGCAGCTGTTCAAAAACTTGAGAACGCCAGAACTCCCCCACCAAAAAACGCAAAGCTGGACTATCTTGAAAATATCAAAGCCATTTTAATATATATCCAGACTGAACTATGTGAGCGGACACTTGAAAAATACATCAATGAACGCAATCATAAGCTCGCTGGCATTTCAAATAACCATATCGCCTACAAAGACCTCAAAACCAAGTACTTCCAAGAAGCCAAAGTGATCCTGGAACAAGTGATTTCAGCCTTGGCCTACATACATAAAAACTGCCAATTGGTCCATCGCGATCTCAAGCCCAGCAACATTTTCCTCAACAAAGATCTAAATGTAAAGATAGGCGATTTTGGACTTGTTAAAAAACTTGAAAACCTGACACCTTTGGAACCACCTCCTTTTTTCCTGACCCCGACTATTTCTCAGGAAAGCAGCCCGTTAATGAAACGTGCGAATACCAAAGAAGTGAACAATATGCAAAAGGCTGCGGAAGAAATATTGATGCTGAGAATGAAAGCCCAGACCCCAGATATTGATCAGAAGGCAGAAATTTATTCTGATACCTTTTTAAAGGAAAAGGCATCATTTAAAACCAGAAATTGTGGAACCAAAGTTTATGCGTCTCCTGAACAAATGGCCCAAAATTGTTATTTTGACTTCCGGGCGGATATCTATTCGTTGGGAATCATCATGATCCAATTGTTCTATCCCATGAAAACAGAGATGGAACTCATTCAAACGATTAACAATGGAAAGAAACATGTGTACCCGAAGGAACTCAGCAAAGAGTTGCCTCAAATAACCAAATTGATCAACAAAATGTTGGATGAAAATCCAGAAGGAAGACCTTCTTTAAAGGTAAGGGATGTTAAATTAGGGGATGTAAGTGGTTTTTTTAGGTCATCGCTGAGGAGTTGAAAACAGTGTTCGTAGGAAACCTTGGGAAGTTCCTTTTCAAATCAGAGAATGCAGATGTTTGGATCATAAAGTAAATGAGTTTTTTATTTTTATAGAAAAAAAATCAAATTGAATGGTTTTATTGTTAAAAATGGATTTTATTATTATAAAATAATACGGTTTCATCAATTTTTTTCAGTTTATTTTAACGATTTTTTCAAAAATTAATTAGAAATTTATTTATAATATTTTTTTATAAACAGGTGGTTCAAAATCATCAGAAAACAATTGTATTGCTACGCGAATGAAACCGACCCCAAGGCAGAAATTGTATATAATTTAGCTGAATGCACCATCTCTTTGAAAAACGATTTGGACGATGCGTTGAAGGAGGAAAAGAATCTGAAACATGACAAAAGCACGCGCAACTTCATTTCGGTGGATCACACAATTCAAATCAGTTGCTTTTTGCAGGGAACATCTGATGAAGAGACTTACCTTTTGTTCGAGGAGATTAAGAGGTGTTTGACTTTAACAAACAACAACGAGACTTATTAAATAAAAATGAAGTATTGTTATTGGATTAGTGATCATACTTAATTAATTAAAATTATTTATTAATTTGAATTTGTTGGCCCGGTAAAAAACCCAAATACCAAAAAATCAAATTTCATTATTAAACGAAATAAAAAATTGGAATTCAGATAAAAAACGCAAAAATCTTCCAATAAAAGTCGAATTATTTCTGAAATTGTATTTATAATAAACTATCCTATCGTTTTTTCGTTTTTACTACAACTTCTAACAAATAAATTTGTATAACTACTTCCAAATAAATTTCAAAATCGGAATATAGCTTTGTCATAATTTAAAACCTAAAATTAGATTTTACCTTAAAGGCTCATCTCCTTTTTTTCTTTTTTTTTCCGATTTTTTCATCCTCCAATGGATTATTATTTCTCATTGGAAGATCCTCAAAACCTCGTCCAACTCGATTTCACTGAATCTGAAGCCAATATAATCAAAACCCATGATACCAAAGACCCTAAAAATGTTTATATGTCTGAAAATGTAAGCTCAGCAGCCATCTTCGCATCCAATCCCTCAGAAGTCATCCCTAAAAACACTGACTTTAATTGCCAATCATCCAACCTTGAAGAAAGCACCGCTTCCAATTATCCACAACCACATTTGCTGCAAAAAAGACCCTCAGAAACAGATGAACGCTTATATGAAGATAGCCTGCTCGCCGCCAAAAAATCAAAGAAGGGTATGATAATGTGTGAATATCCAAATTGCGGTAAAAAATTTCCTTATTTGTCTGATTTAAAACGACATTCAAATATTCATTGCAAGGCCCCCAGCTTTATTTGTGAAATTTGCAAGAAAACCTTCACTCGAGCGGATAATCTCAAGGCTCATGAACGGTTGCATTCCGAACCGACCTTTGCTTGTGAGTTCCCTGGATGTGCAGAACGATTTAAAACCCGTGGTTCCAGAACTAGCCATATGACAGTACATATCTATGTCGGATACATGTGTCAGTTTAAAGGATGTTTGAAGAAATTCAAGGCTCAAAAGGAATTGGATAAACATTATATGTTTTCTCATCAGATGTACCCTGAAGAAGTGGAGAAAATGATTAGAGAACAAGACAAAAATGAGGGCCTGGCAAAAAAGGAAGAGGAGAAAAATTCGACCGACAAAAACGAGAATTTAAATTCAGATTTGAATGATTTTATGGACGCGGTGCTAGTCGAAGGAAACCATTTGGATGAAAAACAAAAAAGTCTGGATGTGATCTTCGATGATTTACTATTCAAAGAACCTCAAAGATAAATGTGGGAATTTTGTCGATTGGCTATATATGCTTGCTGAAACTTAAAAATTGGCTGAAATTTTCTAATGTTTTTTAACAAACAACCAAAATCAAAGAGAAGAATGCGATTTTGATTGGATTTAGACCTATATTCTTCAAAAAGTAGAACCTGTTGGGCCTTGGAAATCAGAGTTATTTATTTTTAAATAATCATTTCTCATTCATATTTATTTATATACATACAAATAACATTTTACGTCTTGAATGAAAATTTTATAAAAATATGAAAGAAATACTCAAAAATCAAATTTTATTTGTATTCTTGAAATCCAATAAGAAATAAGATTTTTATTGAGTGGTGCTTTTGTGATGTGGTTGAGCTTAGTGGTTTTTAAGATTTTCAAAAACAAAATGAATTTGGTCTTTAAAATCATGATTTAAACATTGAGAGTGTGTGAGTCGTTTCATTAGATTCATTATAAAATTATGAAAAGAATCTCAATTTATTTTATTTTTATTTTTAAAATACGAATTTTTTTCAAAATTTAAAGAAACTTTTCCATCATTTTTAAATTTTTAAAAAATATATTTTTTTTTATTAACATTAAAATTAGGAAAATGAAAATTATTCATAAAAAATATATATATTTGATTTTAGCCCATTTATTAATCATCTTCTTCGGGGTCATACCCAACATAATGAGCCCTTGCAATTTTTTTCTTTTCCAAGAGATCATTTTGCAATTTGGACACAAAATTAAATTTATTTCTCGTTTCCTCTATAAAAACATCCAAATTCTTCAATACTCTCGTTTCTCGATTACCTCTTTTTTCTTGTTTTTTCTGCTCTTTTTCATTTATTTTCACATTCAAAAAACTACCGTTTTTATTATAATAATTTAAAAAAGTCAAAAATTACTTTTTTATAGTTTTGTTCTCTTTTTTTTCCTCATCGCAACTTTTTATCAATTCTGCAGCTTTTATCTTCGTATTCATCTGCCTCTTCTTGAACACCTCCCCCAAAAATGACCTGTCTCCATTTTTTGTTTTAAATATTGAAGCCCCTGCCCCTTTTTGTCTATTTTCATTATTTCCACTCACATTAGAAACATCCAAAGTGGCTCTTCTATGTAATGATAGAGTTTTAGAGAGCGTTTTCTCATCACGACTGAACTTCTTCTCTTTGATGCTATACAACAATCTATTACGAAACACCCGTATATTCTCCAGGTTTCTTTGATTATCTATATCACAAACACCAATTTTTTGCTCGATCAGAGCTTTAAATTTCTCAGTTTCAGCTTTATTTTGCATATTGGAGAATTCTTGGATTTTTTGCGATAAATTGTCTAAAAAACTTGGTTTTTCGTTGTTTTTATCCACATTTTCTTCTTTTTCATCAGTTGTTTGGCTGAAAATGGAGCTTATTATGGCTTTTTGTTCTTTTCTATTGAATTTGCTGTTTTTAGAATATGCAGAATTGAGTTCCCTCATGATTTCATTGAATAGTTTGATTTTCTGATTAAGTTTGATATAATCTATTTTCGGCTTTAAATCGGAGTTGTTCACAATACGTTTATAGACATTTTCACTCCATAACTCATTAGTGAACATCAGGCCTTTTTTCTTAATTGGAGTAAAGGTTTTCTGATGCAAATTCTTCATCAATAGGTAATTGTTAATATGAGTGTTTTGCCTCAATTCAAAGAAAAAGTTCTTTCTTGAGGCATTTGAATCTTCCAAATGCTGCATTTCGTTCTTGAGGAAAGTATTAAAAGTATGTTTTCTTTGAGAAAGTTCCACATCCTTGAAAATTGATTTCACATTGAGAAAATCGGCAAAATTATGAGACTCTGAGGTGAATTTCGCTGATGAGTTGATGGGTTGCTGGGTCTTTGATAATTTCAAAGAGGTGTCAATTTTGAGGGTTTTTAATTGAACATTGGGGATTGTTTTCGGGTTTAATAGATTATTGAGTTTTTTCTTGGTTTTTGACATTTAAAAAACGAAATACTTGAATTTTTGATAATTTTCTGCTGAGGAATTTATCAAAGCGAGCATTTAAGTTTTTGCTCTTCTATAAATAGATTAAGTTTTATTTTTATTTACAAAGACTCGCTTCAAGATCAATTCAATTTTTGAAGAGGTCCCATTTGAAAAAAAATTCACATGTTGTCCAATGCACTTAACCCAAAGTCCGATGAAATCCTATACATGACATTTAATCAGGATAAAAGTTCTCATAATTTCTTTATAAATCATAAATCTTTTTGAATTAAAAGGTTGTTTTGCATGCGGAACTGAAAATGGATTTAAAATCTACAACACCCAGCCTTGCATTGAGACTTTTTCTAGAGGTTTTCTGTTGAAAAAACGACTGGTTTTAATATTTCTTTTTGTAGATTTGGGGGGAGGCATCGGAATCATTGAAATGCTCTATAGATGCAATATTTTGGGGTTAGTTGGAGGGGGGAAAAACCCTAAATATCCATCTAATAAGTTGGTTCTATGGGATGATGCGCAATATAAAAGCATTGGCGAAATAAGTTTCAGATCTGACATTAAAGCCGTAAGACTTCGAACTAACAGGTGAGCCTTTGGATTTAATTTGGAATGTATTTGATTTATTTCATCAAGGATTATCATCATTTTGGAAACCAAAATTTATGTTTACAACCTGGTGGATTTTAAGCTCCTCGACAATTTGGAAACCTGCATGAACCAAAAAGGTGAAGATTTCCAGTATTTTTTATTAATCAAATTTTATTTAGGGTTATGCTCAATCAACCTGGAAAGTGATTCTATAATTTTAGCTTGTCCTGCTAAATCTGAGGGTTATGTCACTATTCAATCATATGGTATAATGGGGGGGGGGGGGGGGGGGGGGGTAAAAAAAAAAAAATAGGGTTGGG
>Ga0302320_10025858_pt1 | contig 11391 bp, 10 predicted proteins | sample Bog_T0_3_FD_202130 | JGI IMG/M metagenome (GOLD analysis project Ga0302320, IMG submission 202130) | Peat permafrost microbial communities from Stordalen Mire near Abisko, Sweden - Bog_T0_3 | ecosystem: Environmental > Terrestrial > Soil > Wetlands > Peat | place: Sweden: Abisko, Stordalen Mire... | reverse complement strand
CTCAACCGCCGCACCATGGAACCGGACTTGATGGTTCGACTGCTGCGCGCTTGCATCTGCACACAAACCATCACTTACAAAGAGCTTGTCGCCATGCCGGAGCTAGCTTTATATTCATCTTGCAGAATTACTCGAAACCATCGCGCACGCGCCGATCGAGAAGCGCGCCATGACGAATCACGGCGTGCTCAACGAGGCCTATTGCTATGCCAAGCCGAGTTCGTTTTCGCGCGGCATGAGAATCGACTTGAACGGCTTGACGATTCTGTTGATCTCCGGAACCGCCTCCATCGACGAGAACGGCAAGAGCGTCCACATCGGCGATTTCCCCGCCCAGCTGCGGCGAACGTTCGAAAACATCACCGGCCTGCTAGCGGCCGAAGGCTGCACCTGGCACGACATCGTACGCACCAGTTGCTACCTGCGCGATATCGATCGCGACTACGATGTTTTCAATGCAGGGCGCACGGCTTTCTTCAAGGAAATGGGGCTCGACACGCTGCCTGCTTCGACCGGAATCCAGGCTCACCTCTGCCGCCCTGAGCTGCTGATCGAGATCGAGGCCATCGCCATGTTCCGCACCGATAAGGCTGCTGCGAACAGCAAGGAGTAGTTGTCATGCGCAAGAAACTTTTGTTGGTTGCGGCCTGCATGTGGGCCGCGGTCACCACATTGACTGCTGCGGCCCAGAGCACGGGTGTCTGCGAGTGTGGCGCGGACCCGCCGGGACCGCCCAAGGACCGGGTAGTTACGCCCTATGCAGGGGAGCCGGACGATTTGAGTCCGTATGCCAAGTTCGCAGCGCCCTATGACCTCAACTACACACACCCAAATATCTACTCCGGAGGCGCGCGAGACCTTCCCGACCCTAAGAACGTGACGGAGGTGCGGATCGGCTTCCTGGGACCCATCGAGCATAACCCGGAACAAGTCTTCGGGTTACGCATGCTGCATGGCGCGCAGTTGGCCGTCGAAGCAGCAAATGCCCGCGGCGGCTACGGCGGAAAACCGTTCAAGCTGATGCTCCATAACGACTACGACAACTGGCAGGCGAAGACAGTCTCTGGAGAGGAGCGGCCAACAGACAGCGCTATCTGGGGGGCTGCCGCCAACGAAGTGGTCAAGATGGTCTACGACGATCAGGACTGGGCGATCTTTGGCTCCCTCAGTTCCGAGTTCACCCACATTGCCTTGCGCATGGCGCTACGTACCGAGATTTCCATCGTCAACTCAGCCTCAACCGATCCCACAATTCCAGAAACCTACATCCCGTGGTACTTCATCGACCTGCAGGATGACCGAGTGCAGTGCCTGACTCTGGCTCGCCGCATCTTTACTGAACTCGGCCTGAAGCGCGTGGCGATTCTAAGAGTGAACAATCGCTACGGACGCTTTGGAGTCGGCAAGCTTCGCGATGCATCGCGAAGGCTCGGACACCCGATCGTGATCGAGCAGAAGTACATGCCTGGCGACACAGATTTTACAAAGCAGTTGAGTGTGATTCGTTCTTCGAGGGCCGATGCCATTGTGCTCTGGGCCGACGAGACTCAAGCGGCCGAAATCCTCAAGGAGATGCGGGCTGCGGGGATGAAACAGCGCGTCTTTGGTTCCTACCGAACTCTTGGTTCCACGCTGCTGACCGAGGCTGGACCTGCCGCTGAGGGCTTTGAGGCCGTCTTTCCCTACGATCCCACCCGCAAGGACCCGCGCTGGCTCGACTTCAACCGCCGGTTTGAAGACCGCTTCCACGAGCAGCCTGAGCAGTTTGCTTCGCTGGCCTATGACGCGATGAATGCGCTGCTCGATTCCATCTGCAAGGCAGGCCTCAATCGCGCCCGCATCCATGATGCGCTGGCCAATATCGAGCAGTACGACGGCGTCACCGGGCACATGATCTTCGATCCCAATCAGAAGAATGTCGCTCCCATGTACATGGGCACAGTGCATAATGGGGCGATTACTTATCGCCTTGCGGCGATGAAGAAACAGCCACCTCAGGCAAAGCCGGATAATTCGCCGCAGCCGCCTCCTGCTGCGCAAGGTGCGGCCGCCGCGCCGCAGGTGCCTTAAGCGTGCGTGGGCAAGGATGGCGGGAAGATGCCGGCACGCATCGCGAGGACGTATCAGGGGGGCCTGTGCGCGTGATTCTCTTCGGACCTAAGGCAGCAGTGCGAACTGGATTCGTTTATTGAACTGCAATGGAAGGGAGATTTTCGCTTGAAAAGGAGAAGTCGGAAGGAGACCTCCTCGCCGATCAAGCGCAACAAACTTTATGTCTTCATTGAACGCTGATCTGGAAGTGCCCCCGAAGCATTTCATTCCCGCAGTTCCCGCGAAACGCATCCTCTTCACCGGCTCAACAATCGTCTTCCTGATCGCTGCGGTCAAGCTTCTGCTGCACCTCTATGCGGCGCGCAACTACGGGTACTTTGTAGACGAATTGTACTTCATTGCCTGCGGCAATCGTCTTGCCTGGGGCTATGTGGATATGCCGCCGCTGATTGCTGCGATGATGAAGCTCACCCGCCTTCCTTTCGGCGATTCCCTTCAGTCGATTCGCTTCTTCGCGGCGGTGGCGGGCGCAGCCAATATCCTGCTGGCCGGTCGAATTGCGCGCGAGTTGGGCGGCGGCCGCTTCGCGCAGGGACTCACCGCGCTGGCGGTTCTGGTGGCATCGGCAAACTTGTCCATGGATCACTATATGTCGATGAACGCATTTGAGCCTTTGTTCTGGATGGGCTGCGCGCTCCTTGTCATTCGGATCATCAAGACGGGCAATCAGAAGCTCTGGTTGTGGTTTGGGCTGATTGCCGGAATCGGCTTGAACAATAAATACTCGATGGCGTTCTTCTGCCTCGGTATCGTAACCAGCCTCCTCCTGACTCGGGAACGCCGGGCATTCCTGCAGCCATGGATATGGTTGGGCGCGGCGCTGGCACTTGTTCTAATCCTGCCGAATTTCATCTGGAATATCCAGCACCATTTTCCATTCCTGGAACTGATGGCAAACATCCGGCGCTCCGGCGCGAACATGGCTTTCTCACCGTTGGAATTTCTGAGGATACAGGTTTTGTTCCTCCTGCCCGTCACGCTGCCGATATGGTTTTCGGGGCTCTGCTGGTTCCTCTTCAGCAAGGATGGACAACCGTACCGGGTGCTTGGATACACCTACCTTGTAGCGCTTTTCATCATGTTTTTGCCGAACGGGAAGCCTTACTACCTGCTACCGGTCTATCCCATGCTGATGGCTTCAGGAGCGGTGCTGCTGGAGAACTTCTTCTCTCGTCCGCGGCTGCAATGGGCCAAGCCATCCTATGCACTGCTTCTGCTGGTTTTCGGGATCAGCGGCGTCCCCTTCGCATTGCCGGTTCTTTCGCCCGAAGCCTATGTCCGGTACTCAATCCTGATGCACTTTGCCCCTCCCCCGATTGAGCGCGTCCGGCTCGGCCCGTTGCCCCATTTCTTTGCCGATCAATTCGGGTGGGAGGAGATGACGCAGGCAGTCGCAAAGGCCTACGCCAGCCTTCCGGCGGACGAAAGAAAATACGTTTGACTGATGATTCGAGTCCTACCTGAGGAGCCAAAAACTCAATAACTTACAGCACTTCCCGAAGCGAACTTCACCGCATTTCACCGCATTTGAAATGGAACTCCAGCCGCAGGATCGGCACATGTTCGCGACTGCCGTGTTTCTTGAGCCTGGTTTCGAGGAGACGCCGCAGTTGGCTGCAGCTCGCTAGCTCCGACCGTCGACACGAACGGTCCGCCTTGCACGCTCGTAGATTCCGATCTGGAACACGACTCCGGTATTCCAAGAACCACGCCACCATGGCAAGAGCTCACGAAAACTCGATTTGCCGGCTGGCAACTTGTGCTCCAGCGCAGAGCGCCGCTTGCGCGGCGCACTGTGGCCTAGTTTTGCAGCGACCCGCCAGTCTTCACTGATTGTCACGGCCGATCACCGGCGGACATTGTGAATTCTGTTCGTTGGAATTCGCGGAATTGAATACTGCTTTCGTTCGTGCATTCAATGCAGCCGTGACACTCTTCGGAACCGGCTGCATATAAATATTCGCAGTCGTCTTGACGCTTTGATGGCGGAGTGCGGTTTGCGCGTCTTTCATTGTCCCGTGGGACTGAAGATCTGTGCCAACCGTCCTACTAAGGACTTGGAACTTGCAAAGGCTTCGCTGGATCTTGAGCTTGTCCGCGATCGGATATCCCCATTCCGTAAGAACGTGGCTTGCGTTCCTTGCCGGCAACAAAGCAGATCCGGGTCCGCAGGTTCTGCTCGATCAGATTCAGCCATTCCTTCAGCTTGGCTTCGGCGGTCTCGCTTCTGACGTTCCAGGGAAAAGTCAGGGTGACGAACCATTGCCATGACACCGGACGCAACCATCTTGCTGTGGCGTCGACTACGATGCGGTCCTTCTCGGAGATGAGCGTGTACAGATATCCTCACGCATCACCTCGCAACATACAAGGGTGAGGTATACCGCAAGCTGAACTAGATCCTCAGGCTTACGCAAGCGCCCAATCGGGATTTCTGCCAGAATCCGATCATCCAACTTGGCATGCATCTCGACATCCTTATAGATCGGATTCTTGACACACGCGGCAAATCGCTGTGCAGGCAGCGTTATCGAGCGCTTGCTAACTAATTCATTAGTTGCACGTCTTAGGTAGCAGGGGCGGCGAGTGATTCCCCCGGGATTTGCATCTTCAATGCCACCAAAGAAATCCATCACGCTCACCCCAGCCGAACTTCGGCTAATGAAAATCCTCTGGGATCGGGGCGAATCGACCGTGGCCGAAATGGTCGCCGCGATTTCCGCCGATGAGGCTCTTGCCTACACCTCCGTCCTCACGACCATCCGGATTCTCGAGACCAAGGGCTACGTCAGCCACCGGCAGGACGGTAGAGCGTTTCTGTATAGCTCCTGCATCGGGCAGATCGAGGCCAGCCGATCGGAAGTTCGCCACGTATTGCAACGGTTTTTCGGCAACTCCCGCGAGCGGCTTTTGCTCTCGCTGCTGGGGGACGACGAGATCAGCCCCGGCGAGTTGAGCCGGCTGAAGGAAGCCATCGCGAATGCACCGGAAGATGCACGAGAGGAGTCTTAAATGGAGCCCCTCCTTGAGGCCGCCTCACATGTTTCCGGCGCCGCTGTAAGCGCGCTCTTTTCCGCCATTTGGGAAGGCTCCGTTCTGGCCGTTTGCGTGCTGGTTTGCCTGCGGCTGCTGCCCCGGCTCAGCGCTGCATCCCGTTCTGTGATTTGGATGAACGTCTTCCTGCTGTTGGTGCTCCTGCACATCGTTCCCTCCTTCAGAGAGCATCTTGGCATCGGCGGCACGGTGCACGCCTCCGGTATCCATCTGGACTCGCGCTGGAGTGTTGCCCTAGCTGGCCTCTGGGCGGTGCTCTCTGTCTGGAGGGGGACGCAGCTGATCCTGAGCGCTATCCGCCTGCGCCGGCTGGCAAATCGGGCCACCCCTCTACCTACCGACCCGACACTGCGAGCGCTTCTCACGTGTGGGCAAGGGGCTCGCGCGGCCGAACTCTGCACTTCCGCCGAGGTCGAGCGGCCCAGTGTGTTTGGTTTCTTTCGCCCGCGGATTCTCGTTCCTCCCGCGCTCTTGGAGAAGCTTTCCGCCCTGGAGTTGCAGCAGGTGGTTCTGCACGAGATGGAACATCTGCGCCGCGGCGACGACTGGACGAATCTGTTGCAGAAGGCGGGGATTGCCCTGTTTCCACTGAACCCGGTGCTGATGTGGGTGGAGCGGCGGCTTTGTGCGGAGCGGGAGCTTGCCTGCGATGACCGCGTCTTGCGCTCTGGCGGCGCCCGGAAGGCCTACGCTCTCTGCCTGACGCGCCTCGCCGAATACTCCATGCTTCGTCGCAGCCTTTCGCTTGTTCTGGGCGCCTGGGAACGAAAGCCGGAGTTGGTGCGCCGGGTGCATCGTGTACTGCAGCGGCCCCGTGAGTCGATGGGCGGCGGACAAGCGGCTCTCGTAGCCGCCAGCCTGCTCCTTGGCGTGTTGGGTGGCGCCATCACCCTGGCACGCAGCCCGCAGCTTGTGAGTTTCACCCCGCTTGCTCAAGCAAGGATGCAGGCCCGGTCCGTGCAGTCCGCAAATTCTGGCGAGACGGACCTTCGACAATTTGGAGGCTCCCCGAAGCTGGTCAAGGCGGTCATGCCCGAGCGGCCGGTTTTGTCCGCATATTCAGCGAAGCCGGTGCGGAGTAACGTTCGAAAGCGGAGTGTCAGGCGAAATTACGCGCAGAGCGAGCAGGCGTGGGTGGTCCTGACTGCATGGAGCGACACCGAAACTCCTCCGCACCTGGTATTCGCCGTCGCGCAAAAGAATCGAACCTCGTATGCCGCCGTCCCGATTGCAAACGGCTGGCTGATCGTTCAAATCTGATCGCAACGCTCCCCGGCGCAACCGTGGTTGCGCTCAACGTCAAACCCTAACCGTCAAGAAGGAGAAGTTTTCTCATGTCTCAAGCAACTAATCAATTAGTAGTACTCGCAAAAAAGATGGCTGCGCCCGCGGCAGTCGCAGGAGCCTTTGCACTGGGTGCTGTACTCTTTGTCGGCCACGGCAGCGTTCAAGCTGCGTCGGCTATAGACGACAACAGCGTGGCGGCGCTCACTTCGCTCGACGATGCCATGGAAGCAGTTGCGTCGCGGGTCACTCCCGCAGTCGTCAATGTCGCGGTTACTGTGCGGAGTACTGGCGAGGCCGAAACCTCCGAAGGGCAGATGCAAGTCCTACCGCCTGGACTGCAACAGTTCTTCGGACCGATGCAGCAGCAGCCCACGCAACCGCAACTCGAGCACGGCGTGGGAAGCGGCATCATCATCTCGCCGGACGGATTCATCGTCACCAACGCGCATGTCGTCGATGGGGCCGTGCAGATCAAGGTGACACTGAACGATCGCCGCATCCTGAAAGCGAAGCTGATCGGCGTCGATAAACTGACCGACCTTGCCGTGCTCAAGGTGGACACAACCAACCTGCCGAGCATTGCCTGGGGAGACTCCACAAAGCTGCGGCCGGGCCAGACGGTACTCGCCTTCGGCAGCCCGTTCGGCTACTTCCAATTCTCGGTGACTCGCGGAATTGTGAGCGCCATCAACCGGCCGAATCCTTACTCGGACGACCCGCGCAAGCCGGGCAACTTTATCCAGACCGATGCCGCAATCAATCCCGGCAACTCGGGCGGCGCGCTGGTCAACGCACACGGCGAGCTGGTTGGCATCAACACCTTCATCATTTCCAACAGCGGTTCGTTTGCCGGCGCCGGCTTCGCCATTCCCTCGCAGATCGTGCGCGCGACAGCGGAGCAGTTGATCCAACACGGCAAGGTCGACCATGGATACCTCGGCATCAGCATGAACGACGTCACGCCCGACAATGCTCACTTCTTCAGTCTGCAGGATGCGACCGGAGCAATCGTATCGCAGGTTACACCGGACTCTCCGGCAAGCCGCGGCGGCGTGCAAACCGGCGACGTAATCTCGCAACTCAACGGAGAGAAGATCGTCAACGGAAGCGCCATGCAGGTGGAGGTGAGCGAAATGGCTCCGGGAACGAAGATTGCGCTGGGTGTGATCCGCGATGGCAAACCCCTCACGCTAAGCCTGACCGTGGGTGAATTCCACGGCAACTCTGAAGTGGCCAGCAACGACGGACCGGATGGCCCGCAAAGAGGCAAGCTAGGACTCGCGGTCAGCGATCTGACGCCGGATGCACGGCAGCAGATCAACGTGCCTGACCAGGTTCATGGTGTGGTCGTCCAGAGCGTTCGTCCAACCAGTCCAGCCGACGAAGCAGGCATCCAGCAGGGGGATGTCATCGTCGAAGTCAACCGCAAGCCGGCGCAGTCCGCCAGCCAGTTCGCGAGCGAGGTGCACCAGAACCCGGAAGGAAAGGATCTTCTGCTCCTGGTCTGGTCGAAGGGCAATGCGAGCTATCGAACGATTCATCCCGATCAGGACCAACCAAAGGGATAGCTGCGCGAAGACGAGGCCGCCGTCGATCGAGACGGCGGCCTCGCTGCGCTCGCTTCTGTCAATGCAAGGCCGGCAATTGCAACTTTGGCCCATCACATCCAATGCCGCAGTTGAACATCCAGCCCGATGCATCCTGAAAGCTCAATGTAACTGGGTGTCGCATATGGGCCTGTACAACTCCACTGGAGAGATGTCGATCTTCTTGGTCTTGTGATCGACCCACAGAAGGACGGGCGCCTTGCTGCCGTAGATGTCCACTCCGATCGTCACGACCTTGCCCCAGAACCTGGAAAGGGCGAACTTATAACTCCGGATCTGCCCGTATTTCCTGCCGCTCCTCCAGTCCTGCTGCAATCGGTCAAAGCCGTAAGCCTGGTAGCGTTCCGGATGCTGCTGCCACTTCGGGTACTGGGTCCACATACCGTAGGCTTTTGCCTGGTCACCGGGCTCGACTATTGCCGGAAATGTGCTCACGTGGCGCTCTTCCGGCCAATTCCAGAACCACCGCGCGCCAAAGGCGCCGGCCACTCCTACTACAAACAGCGCCATCGCGATGTTCCGCGACCGCCGCGCGCGGACCGCGTCGTACTCTGGTGCGTCAAGCAACGTCATGATTCGGAATTGTGCAGAAAAAGCACTTACCTCGCATATCCTTTATGACTCATAAGCTGAAGCCTCGGTGTGTCATAATCGCCGATGTTATGAGAGTGCGAACGCTTCGGAAGCGAACATTATGGCTCTTGACGAGAATCTGTAAAAGTGTGTGTTTTACGCGGCTTTCTGGAAAGCGACGAGTTGAGTTCTTGTGGCGGCCAGCCGCTGTGCTTTCAGCAGCAGGCAGGTGAGGTTGCGGTAGCCGCGTCCGCGGCGGAGCAGCGCTTTGATATTGCCGTTGACCGCCTCGACCACTCCCAAGGGAGCTTTGGTTCGGCAGTAGTTCAGGATTCCATCCAGGTGACGAAGCAGCATGTCGGCCAGCTTCTCCATGGGTTTGAGCCGCTGCCATCGCAACTGATCGATCCAGCTATGGAGGTAGCGCATCATCGCGCCTTCGTAGCGGTAGCTCCACAGCCGGTCCAGGCTCTCTTTCAGCAGGTAAGCCTTCAGCAGACGCCGGTTCAGCGCAAACAGGGCGTTGAGTTGGCGTTTCTTGTTCGTGGTCAGATGCACCCAGCGCGTGAGCAGCAACCAGCGCTTGCCTTTCACCAACTCCCGCGCCCGCCCGCCTTTGCGGAAGAACTCGGCCCGGCGCACCTCGTCCACCGCCGCTCCCGCGTGCTTCATGATGTGGAACTTGTCGTAGACGATGCGACACTTCGGCAGCCACTGCTCGATGCTCTGGCGAAACGGCTCCCACATATCCACGCAGGCGGCCCGCACCGCACCGTGTTGAAAGGGACTCAACTGCTTCTCGAAGAACGCATCGAGCGTCTCCTTCTTCCGTTCCGCTCCGAACCAGAGAGGCTCTGCGGTCTCCAGATTGCTCACCACGGTGATGAACTTCTGCTTCTTGCCCACAAAGATCTCATCCACACCCATCTGCCGCAACGCCGGCTTGCGCCGCGTCTCGGCCCAGCGCGACAGATACCGCTGGTCGATGGCCCGCACCGTGCTCGCCGCCAGCTTGAGCTGCTGCGCCACGCGGCTGGCTGCGGCGCTCTCGCAGGCCTGGCCCACAGCATCCTCGAATCGCTTACTGAAGGGCGCTTTGCCGGGAAGCAGCGGCACGTTCTCCGCCTTGACGCCGCAGTCCGGGCAACGCACCCGGTACAGCTCGATAACTACCGTGGTCAGGTACTCGAAGCACGGCAGATCGCGCACTTCCCGCTCATAGGTCTGGGCGATGGCGCTTACCAATCGCCCGCATCCGGAGCACACCAGTTCCCGGTGGCCACGCTTGCGCCGCACCCACAGCTTCAGCGTCTTGGCTCGCTCATCGATCTCGTGACGGTAAACCTTGTAGCCGGGCCAGCCCAGCACTCGCGTCCAGTCGTTCTCCCGCATGACAACGAGTGTAGACAAAAACACCACATCCCAAAATGCCCCGAAAAACAGCGGCCTCTACAGATTCCTGCGCAGAGCCAACATTGTAAAGTGGTCAATCGTGAACAGCCGCGCTATTTCTTCCGTCCCTATTATCGCTTTACTCGATTTCGGCACCAGCCGGGAAACGATAACCAGCACCGTTAGGAGACTAACCATGTACTACTACTTTTGGGGAATGCATTGGTTTTGGTGGTTCTTTTGGATTCTTCTCTGGATCATCTTCTTTTCCTTCTTGATGCCAGTGAGACGAATCACCTATCGGCAAATGCAATCTCCCCTGCAACTCCTGCAAAGGAGATATGCTGCAGGGGAGATCACAAGCGAGGAATACGAAGAACGGCGGGCCAAACTCCTGCGAGACGCAAAAATCCAATAGGAAATGGTCCAGGACTCAACCAGCCGGGCGTTCCGTGCCTATCCCTGCGGCTGCTCTTGCCGCAGGGATAGGAAAGCGGGGGCTTGTGCTCGCCGCTTTCACCCGAGCGCAACAGCCGTTTGCGGAACTCAGCCGCAAGCCCCGGCCGGCAAAAGATCGCTCTGCAGAAGCCTTTCGGCTCGAAATGGAGTGTATAAACGTTAGTCTCTTTGCACGCAGACAGAAGGACTCGTTCGACCAAATGCCCCGAAGCCCAATCCCGACCAATGCAAACACCGCGCGGGAGAGTGTTCTCGGCACGAGCCCGCAGGCGCAGAACCAGAACGCATCATGGAGACAGGTATTTAAGCCCTGTGCATTCGGGATTGCCGGACTAGCCGTTGCGGTCTTCCTCTGGGGATATGGTTACAAACTTTCCCTCTATCTTTGCCGTTCAGAGTCTTCGTCCCGGGTCCCCGTTGCGAAATTGTGGATCGGGCCGCGCACCGCTTCCGTAGCGGCGGCCTCAAGCCTCACGGCATCTTCGCATTTTGTCGCCGGGTCACAAACGGCTGTCGCGATCGTTCCGCAGCTTCCCAGCATGTGTCGCGCTTTCGCCTGCATTCTCCCCTTGTGCGAGCGCCACGCTGTATTGTTCGATTTGCTGGTCCCTTCCCGCGCATCACCTCTACTTCGCTTGCGCCCCGCATAGTTGGCGCCCAGGTTCCGCGCTCAAGTTGCGCCCTTGCCGTGTGCTTTGAAACGGCCTGTAGCTCCAATCGATTTCTCAGTGGAGGAAGACTCTATGTACTCCCTAGCAGCCCGTGGCACAATTAGCTAATTTCCGGCATGTCTGAGCGCGAGCCGGGACGGCGGGTTTTTCAAGGAATGCCGGGTGCGAACCGGGGATTGAGCTTCTGCAAGGTCGATCCCGGTTTTGGCCTTCGATGAGGACTGCAAACAGGAACA
>Ga0302320_10025857_pt1 | contig 11392 bp, 8 predicted proteins | sample Bog_T0_3_FD_202130 | JGI IMG/M metagenome (GOLD analysis project Ga0302320, IMG submission 202130) | Peat permafrost microbial communities from Stordalen Mire near Abisko, Sweden - Bog_T0_3 | ecosystem: Environmental > Terrestrial > Soil > Wetlands > Peat | place: Sweden: Abisko, Stordalen Mire... | reverse complement strand
TGCTGCCGCCGTCTCCGCCGGCCCGGCCAGGCGAGACTACTACCGCGGGCGGCGTGGTGATCGACAGCAGCATGGCGCTGGCCGAGTCTTCTTCGCGGACGCGGGAGAAGCTGCGGCAGCAACTACGCGAAGGCAAGCTGGACGAGCGCCAGGTTGAGATCGACGTGCGCGAACGCAATTTCCCCACCTTTGAAATTATGAGCAACCAGGGCATGGAGGAGATGGACATCAACATCAAGGACATGCTGCCTAACATCTTTGGGGCTCGGACGAAGAAGCGGAAGATGAAGGTGAACGAAGCTTTTGAATATTTGATTCAGGAAGAAGAGCAGCGCTTGATCGACATGGATCACGTCACGCGGACGGCAATCGACCGCGTGGAGAACTCCGGGATTGTTTTTTTGGATGAGATCGACAAGATTGCAGGCCGCGAAGGCAGCCATGGGCCCGATGTTTCGCGCGAAGGCGTGCAGCGCGACATTCTGCCGATTGTGGAAGGCACCACGGTGAACACGCGCTACGGCATGGTGCGCACCGACCACATTTTATTTATCGCCGCCGGGGCGTTTCACGTTTCCAAGCCCAGCGATCTGATCCCGGAGCTGCAAGGCCGATTTCCGATTCGCGTGGAGCTGCAGTCGCTGACCATGGATGATTTCGTGCGCATTCTGACGGAGCCGAAATCGTCGCTGGTAAAGCAGTACACAGCTCTGCTTGAAACCGAAGGCGTAAAGCTGGAGTTCACTCCCGAATCGCTGCAAGAAATCGCGCACTTTGCATTTCGGGTGAATGAAAGCACGGAAAACATCGGCGCGCGCCGCCTGCACACCATCATGGAGCGCGTGCTGGATGAGCTGAGCTTCGATGCCTCGGAGCGAAAAGGAGATCACGTGGTGATCGACGCCGATTACGTGCGGAAGATGTTGACCGACATTGTGAAGGACCAGGATCTGTCGAGATACATTCTGTAGAGGCACTCCCTATTCGTCGGCCACGGGATTGCGGAGGGTGCCCACCCCTTCCACCGTGATTTCCATGAGGTCGCCCGCTACTACGGGGCCGACGCCTTCGGGGGTGCCGGTGGCGATTATATCGCCGGGGAAGAGCGTCATCACTTGGGCGATGTGACGGATGACGCGATCCAGGGGGAAGAGAAAGTCGCGGGTGTTGCCGGACTGGTGGATTACGCCGTTGACGCGGGTTTCGACCCCGACGCCGGCCCAGGGATCGAGATCGCGAGCTTCGGCCACCACGGGGCCTACGGGACAGAAGGTATCGAAGCCTTTGGCGCGGGTCCACTGGACGTCTGTTTTCTGCAGGTCGCGCGTGGTGACGTCGTTGAGGCAGGTGTAGCCGAGAATATAGGGGCGGACGTCTTCGTCGTCGGCAACCTGATAGCAAGTCCTGCCAATCACTACGCAGAGTTCGCCTTCGTAATCGACACGTTGCGAAATTTTGGGGCGGCGCACGACGCCGCCGGGGGCCAGCAGGGCAGAGTTGGGCTTGAGGAACAAGAGCGGCTCGGTGGGGATTTCGTGGCCGAGCTCTAAGGCGTGGGCGCGGTAGTTGCGGCCTATGCAGACGATTTTCGACGGGCGCACCGGAGCCAGCAGGGCGGCATCGTCAAGCGCGATGGGGTCGATGCGGCGGCTGCGCAAACCTTCGATGTCGCCATCGGATTCTTCCGGAGCCGTGAGGAGAATGCGGAGGATCGACTCGCGTCCGGCGACAGACTCGACGAGGCCGTAGTGGGCCTCTCCATGCAACTGAAAGCGGCAGTATTTCATCGCTTCTATCTAATCATGAAATCCGCGGAACTGGAAACCATGTTCCCGGGTGCGGTGGGCCGTTGCGGGCGGACGCCGGTCGAAAATCTGGCAATGACTCGCCGGGTGTGAAAATAGTCGTGGTGGAAGAAAACCTTCACCCCAGGGGACACGGGGTTTCACAGGGTAACCCGAGCCGGACACTACCGAAATTTACGCGGATTTGACAACCCGCTCTTTCGATGTGTGGTATAGTTCCTCCGCGAATCACTTCTCCCCCTTTCGTTCCGCAGGCTGGTCTTGCGGAGCGCCACCGTTTCGTCCTGGCCGCGGCTCCGTGTGCGCCAGCGCGGCCAATACTTTTGCAAGCCAATCAGACCGGAGACGAAAATAGGAAAATAGAAGGAGACTTATCGTGGACAAGAAAATCGCGGGCAAGAAAAAGATTTCGCGCATCTCTCGTGTAGCTTTCACCCTCCTAGGGTTCAGCTTCAGCCTGGCGGTGAGCGCGCAGGCGCAAACGGAATCGGTGGCGTTCACTTTCAACACCTACGTGAGCGGTGGTGGTCCGCTCAGCGGCGTGATCTTCGACAGTGCCGGGAACCTATATGGCACGACCACCGGTGGCGGCCAGGCGGATGGATGCAACGCTTTGGGCGATGCCGGCTGCGGGTTGGCGTATGAGCTTTCTCCGGTGGATGGCGCCTGGCAGGAAACGGTGCTCTATGAGTTCACGGGCGGAAGCGATGGGGGCGTGGTGGAATCGGCCCTGGTGCGCGACGCGTCGGGAAATCTTTATGGCACGGCGGAGTTTGGCGGCGATTTGAGCGCCTGCGGCGGCTTCGGCTGCGGGGTTGTCTATAAGCTTTCTCCAAGCGGAAGCGGATGGACGGAGACCGCGATCTACAAGTTCACCGGGGGCGCGGACGGCGACCGACCGTTGGCCGGACTGATTCTGGACGCGGCGGGCAATCTTTATGGAACCACTACGGCGGGCGGCAACAGCACGGAGAGCTGCGTCTATGAGGACACGACGGGTTGTGGCGTGGTCTTCAAGCTGGCGCCGGCTTCGGGTGGGGGTTGGACCTATTCCGCGCTGCATACCTTCAGCGGCGGCAGTGGTGGCTCGGCGCCGCTGGCCGGAGTCACTCTGAGCTCGACCGGGGATCTTTTCGGCACAGCCAGTGGGGGTGGAACGGATGACAGAGGGTTGGTGTTCGAACTTTTGCCCTCAGGCGGCAGTTGGACTTTTCACATACTGCATTCCTTCACCGGAGGTACGGATGGGAGTTTTCCCGCCGGCACGCTGGCTTTGGATGCGGCAGGAAATGTTTTCGGGACGGCGGAGGTTGGCGGGGCCGACTCCAAAGGAGTGCTGTTTGAACTCTCGCCGAAAAGCGGAGGATGGAAGTTCAGCCTGCTGCACACTTTTACCGGAGGCCATGATGGCGGGCAGCCGATTGGGACGCTAACGCTTTCGGGCGGCAACCTCTACGGTACGACCATCTTTGGGGGCGAGGTCAGGGACAACGTGTGCCTGGAAGTGGGTTGTGGCGTGGCCTACGAATTTTCGCCACACTCCGGGGGCGCCTGGACTGAAACTTTGCTGCACACATTTACCAGCAACGGGACAGATGGAACAAATCCGTACGCTGGAGTTGCCTTCAACTCCGCAGGCGACCTCTTCGGTACAACCATTGAGGGCGGGGCGGACGGGTCAGGCGTGGTGTTTGAGATCGTGCCTTGATGTAGCGGGCGTGAACGGTCCCACGCTCGTTTGGAAACTTAGTGCGGGATCATAGCCAGCGGGCTACTTTGAAAATCAAAGTAGCCCGTTTTTGCAGATTTTAGTAAGTCGGATGCGCCCGCCTTCCTGCATCCGTGCCTCTCCGCGTATATACTTGGGCACTGTACTGTGCGACTCGCCGCCTCCTGGCTGCGAATCGAAGAAGAATCCACCAACATTACAATATAGAGGAGCGCGCATGCCTACGATTACCACAAAAGATGGTACCAAGATTTATTACAAGGACTGGGGTGCGGGACAGCCGATTGTGTTCAGCCACGGTTGGCCGCTGACGGCCGACGACTGGGATGGGCAGATGTTGTTTTTCGGGCAGCGCGGTTATCGCGTGATCGCGGCGGACCGGCGGGGACACGGCCGTTCCGAGCAAACTTGGGATGGCAATGACATGGACACCTATGCCGACGATCTGGCGCAACTGACGGAGAAGCTGGACCTGAAGAACGCGATCCACGTGGGGCACTCGACGGGCGGCGGCGAAGTGGCGCGCTACATCGGGCGGCATGGCTCGAAGCGTGTGGCGATGGCAGTGCTGATCAGTGCCGTGCCGCCGCTGATGGTGAAGACGGAGAAGAATCCTGCTGGCCTGCCGATCTCGATATTTGACGGGTTGCGCGCTGCGTATGTGGAGAACCGGCCGCAATTTTACCGGGACATCACGCTGCCGTTTTACGGCTACAACCGGCCGGGGGCGAAGATTTCAGAAGGCATCCGGGAAAAGTGGTGGCTTCAGGGCATGATGGGCGGGATGAAGGCGGGCTACGACTGCATTAAGGCTTTTTCGGAGACGGATTTCACCGAGGACCTGAAGAAGATCGATGTGCCCACGCTGGTGATGCATGGCGATGACGATCAGATTGTGCCCATCGCCGCGGCGGGGCTGATGTCGGCGAAGATTGTGAAGAATGCGACGTTGAAGGTGTATCCCGGTTTCCCGCATGGGATGCCGACCACGAATGCGGACCAGATCAACGCCGACCTGCTGTCGTTTATCGAGCAACGCAAGCAGGCGGCGGCGTAAGAGGAGGTGGGTTCGGCGAATGCATGACGAAAAAATCGTGCGCGCGTTTCGAGTCGTGGCGGTAGCGATTCTGTCAGCGCTTCTGGCGACTGCGTGTGCGGCTTGCGCGTGGGATGCGAAGACGAGGCCTAAGGGTGGCGAAGGTGTTGCCGTGGGGCCGCAATACGATACGACGCACGTCTACGTCGCGCCCGGCGATTTTGATGCGTTGGTGAACAGCTTTGTGGCCACGTTTGGCGGCAAGCCATCCAAGCGGATCGTGGGCAACGTCACGCCGGTGCCGAGCAGCACCGAGATGCAGTATGTGCTGGCTCCGGTGGGCGCGCTCTCGATCTTCGCATATCAGACGCCAGTGCCGTTTCCGTTTGGCGATGAGCGCACGGGATACCTGGTCACCGATATGGACCAGGCGATCAAGGCGGCACGCGCCGCGGGGGCGGAAGTGATGGTCGAGCCGTTCCAGGATCCGATCGGCAGGGATGCGGTGATCCAGTGGCCGGGCGGCGTGAAGATGCAACTGTACTGGCACTTCAAGCCCTCCACCAATCCGCCGCTGGAAACGATTCCCGAAAACCGCGTGTATGTATCGAGCGATGAGGCCGACAATTTTGTGAGCGGCTTCGTGCAGTTCGCGCAGGGCAAAGTGATTGCGGACGAAAAGCACGCCGACGCCGGGGAAATTGGACGCGCGGGAGAAACCTATCGCCGCATCCGGACCACTTCGCTCTTCGGCAACATGCTGGTGCTGGTGACGGACGGGCATTTGCCGTATCCCTTCGGCCACGAGACCACCGGATATGAAGTGCAGGACCTGGCGGCGACGCTGGAGAAAGCCAAAGCGGCGGGAGTGAAGATTCTATCGGCGCCTTACACGACGGGCGACCGGAAGACGGCGATCGTCGAGTTTCCCGGTGGCTACATCGCCGAGGTTCACAGCTTGAGGGCGCGCTAACAGGCTGCTGAAAAACCTTTTCGCCGCTACGAAAACGACCACTGGGGCTGAAGCCCGCATTGATTCTAGGTTGCTTACGCGGCGCTGAAGCGCCGCTCTTCCACGCTTGTGCACGCATTTGTGAGTTTTTCAGCAATTTGCTAGACGTCGCCGGGGAACGAAGTAAAATCCTCGCGGCTGGAAGAATTGAAGTAGGCGCGCACTCTGGGAGTGCCGATGGCTCGCCGGCGCGGCAGAATCTTCGGGCCTCAGTTCCACATCAAAGTGTTTTCGGATTTAGGAGGCCATTCCATGTCGATTCGTCCCGTGAAGCAGGTGATCAAATCGAAGCCCACGCTGGAAGGCGCGGGCGTGCATTTGCGGCGTGCCTTTGGGTTTGGGAACACCAAGGAGACGGATCCGTTTCTGTTGCTCGATGATTTCCGCAACGATGTGCCGGAGGATTATCTGGCGGGATTTCCCTGGCATCCGCATCGCGGGATCGAAACCATCACCTATGTGCTGGCGGGAACGGTCGAGCACGGCGACAGCATGGGGAACCGCGGAGCCATTGCCGCCGGCGATGTGCAGTGGATGACGGCGGGCAGCGGCATTATTCATCAGGAAATGCCGAAGGGCGATCCAACGGGACGCATGCACGGGTTTCAGTTGTGGGCGAATCTTCCCGCCTCGCTGAAGATGACCGATCCACGCTATCAGGAAGTGAAGGCGCTCGACATTCCAGAAATAAAAGATGATGACGGCACGCATGTGCGCGTGGTGTGCGGAAGTTTTTGGGGCAAGAAAGGGCCGGTGGATGGGATTGCGGCCGATCCTATTTATCTGGATGTGTCGGTGGCGCCGGGCAAGAGGAAGACGCTGCCGGTGGAGACGACGCGGCATGCGTTTGCCTATGTTTTCGGCGGGAGCGGGAAGTTTTGTAATTCGTCCGGGCCGCTCGCCGTGCCAACGGAGGCGGTCAAGTGGCTGGATACAACTCCTCCTGTCGAAGCGGACAATCGCTCGTTGATTCTTTTTGACCGCGGCGATGAAGTCACGGTGCAGGCTGGGGAAGATGGGATTCGATTTCTGCTGGTTTCAGGCAAGCCTCTGGAAGAGCCGGTCGCTTGGTATGGGCCGATCGTGATGAACACGCAAGCGCAGTTGCAGCAGGCGTTTCAGGAACTCCAGGAAGGGAAGTTTCTGAAGAAGTAGCGCGTTCGTCCACGCTGAATTTCGGACGGTGTTTCATGTCCGTGGTGGTGCAGTTTGAGCAACTTTACATTTTGTCATTCCGAACCGGCGTTCTCTGCCGGTGAGGAATCTGCTGTTGGCCGGGCAAAGCAGATTCCTCGCGCGATAAAACTGCGCTTCGGAATGACAGATCTCTCAAACCGCACCAATACCTTTCATGTCCTTCTCATGTATTCCGATTCCGTTCTGTGGTATAGTTCCGCCTCAGCTGTTTCCCTCCCCTTTCTGCACGGCACCACGATGGGCGTAGTCCGCCTCAATCGGAGACCCGACTCACGCTCCTGACGAAGTCAGGCGAGCAGCAACTTAAGGAGATCTCTCATGAAGACACAACGACGTTCGCAACCGCTTACCTTAGCTCTGGCGCTAATGTTCCTAACCTTCAGCCTCGGGATGCGCACCGAGGCTCAGACCGAAAATTTGCTGTTTTCCTTCGGAGACAATTCCGGAGGTTACGCGCCCGCTACTCTGGCCTCCGATAGCGCAGGAAACTTATACGGAACCGGCGGTGCGGGTAATGGGATGGTCTACAAGATGACTCTGACGGCGGGCGTTTGGGGGGAAAAGGCGATTCATTTCTTCAGCGGTGGAGTGGACGGCGCGGACCCGTCGAGTTCGGTGCTCTTCGATGCGGACGGCAACCTTTATGGAACGACGACTTTCGGCGGCAAGTCGGCGGCGTGCCCCACGTCTGGTTGCTCGGGGGTGGTGTTTGAGCTATCACCGACCGTCTCGGGCCCCTGGAAGTTCACGGCGCTGCATACTTTTATCGGCGGAGCCGATGGCGCCAGTCCCATCGGGATTGTCTTTGACGCTGCCGGCAACATCTTTGGCATGACGCAAACCGGAGGCAGCACTGCGGGAGTCTGTGCTAACGATAGCGGGTGCGGAACGGTTTTCAAACTATCTCCGAAATCCGGCGGAGGCTGGCAGTACTCGTTGATCCATACATTCTCGGCAACGGACGGCTTACTGCCGCAAGGCAACCTGCTGGTGGACTCTTCCGGCAATCTTTACGGAAGCACCACTTTCGGCGGCAATGCCAACTACTGCAAGAGTGACAACTTCGGTGGATGCGGGGTCGTATTTCGGCTCGCGCCTACGGTGAAGGGCGGTTACGGGATTGCGCTACTGCATCGCTTCATCAATGGTGCTGACGGCTCGCTTCCGAGCACACCCCTGGTGTTCGATGGCGCGGGAAACCTTTACGGCGCCACTGGGAACGGCGGGGCCAGCAATCCGTATGGCACGGTATTTGAGTTGAGCCCGACGGTTGGCGGTGCCTGGACGTTCGCCGCCCTTTATAGCCCCACCGGAGGCACAGACGGTGAAAGCACGAACGGGGGACTGGCGATCGACAGTGCGGGCAATCTTTACGGCTCCAGCATTTTCGGTGGAAACCCGGAGTGCAATTGCGGCACGGTTTTCAAGCTCGCCCCCGGAGCAGGCGGCTGGACCGTGGATTTGCTTCACGACTTCGGCGGCGGATTTTCCGATGGCTTTTATCCGGCAGGAAATCTGGTGGTGAATTCTTCCGGCGATTTGTATGGCGTTACGTTTCAAGGAGGCGCGTACGAGGGTGGCACTCTGTACGAAATCGCGCCGTAGGCAAGGAGCCGTAACGTCGACTGTGGAGTATTTCAACCGGCTGCCTGAGCGCGAAGCTTTTTCCAAACCTGCTCTACCTGCTCTCGTGTTTGTTCGAGCGAGCCCGAGTTGTCGATTACATAATCGGCGGCTTTGATTTTTTCCGCTTCGGGAAGTTGCGCGGCCATGCGGCGGGCGACTTCTTTGCGGGCAGCTTCGAGCGTTATCTTCTGGCGGGCAGCGAAGCGGGCGATGCGCTGTTCTTCGCTGCAGGTGACTACGATCAGGCGATCGAAACGTTTGGCCGCGCCCGCTTCCAGAATAAGCGCTGCTTCCACGATGGCGATGGCGTGGGGATCCTGCCGTCCCATTTCTTCCATCCATTCGTCCTGGCTGCGGATCACGGCGGGATGCACGATGCGGTTTAGCTCCTGCACGCGCGATGGGGATGCCGGAGACTCAGCGGAGCCGAAGGCCGCTTCGGCCAGCTTGGCGCGGTTCACGCTGAGATCGGGGTTGAGAATGCCTCCGCCGAAATGGCGTACTACCTCGTTGTAGACAGCCTGGCCGGGCAGCATGAGTTGGTGGGCGATGCGGTCGGCCTGGACAAGATGCGCGCCCAGGGCGACGAACATTTCTCCCACCACGGATTTGCCGGAGGCGATGCCGCCGGTGAGGCCGACTCTCAGCAAGCGGCCTCCGAAGAAAAAACCTTCACCACAGAAGCAGAGAGACACAGAGAAATCCTTTTTCTTGTTTTCTCTGTGGCTCTATGTCTCTGTGGTGAAGAGATCTTCATTTGTTGGTTAGTTCCGGAACGCGGCTGCCTCTGCGCATTTTGGCGGCTTTCACCGTGTTGTACATCAGCATGGCGATGGTGAGGGGGCCGACGCCGCCGGGAACTGGAGTGAGCGCGCCCGCCACTTCGGCCACTTCAGGATGTACGTCGCCGACCAGCGTAGATCCCTTCTTGCGGAAGATTTCTTCGCGCTGGGAATTTCCGGCGAACAGGCGCCGGAATTCCGCGGGATCGGTGACTTTGTTCATGCCAACGTCGATCACTGTTGCGCCCGGCTTCACGAATTCGCGGGTGATCATTCCGGCGCGGCCGATGGCGGCCACAAGAATGTCAGCGCGGCGGCAGACTGCCGGCAGGTCGTGCGTCTTCGAATGACCAACGGTGACGGTGGCGTTGGCATTGAGCAACAGCATGGCGGCAGGCTTGCCGACGATGTCGCTGCGGCCCACGACGACCGCTTCCTGCCCAGCGATGGAAATGTGGCTGCGATGCAGAATTTCGATGACGCCGGCGGGCGTGCACGGAACCAGGCCGGGGCGCTGCGTCGAAAGGAATCCGACGTTGACGGGATGGAAGCCATCGACATCTTTCGCTGGGTCGACTGCCAGCAGAATTTTCTTGGCGTCCACTTGCGGCGGCAGAGGCAGTTGCACCAGGATGCCATCGATCTCATCGCGGCGGTTCAGGTCGTCGATTAAGGCGAGCAGTTCTGCCGTGGTCGCGGTTTCAGGTGGTGTGTGCTGTTCGCTGTAGAGGCCGACCTGCGCGCTGGCTTTGACTTTGCCGCGCACGTAGATTTCCGAGGCCGGGTTGTGGCCCACCAGAATGACGGCGAGGCCGGGAGGGATGCCGGCAGCGGCCATAGCGTTTGCTTCCGCGGCCACTTCTGCGCGGATGTCGCTTGCGATCTTGGCGCCATCTAGGATTCTGGCAGGCATAAGTTGCTGGTTGAGATTCTACCGTATGGAAGGACAGGCTGAAATCCTTGCGGGAGCAGGACGCTTACCACCGGGCATGGGCTACCCCTGGCTGAAGCGTTCGCAGCCTCCGTCTGGACCCTGGGCAGCGCCGGCTGCCGAAAAATCTCACTGCGGAAAAGGCTGACTCAATGTTTTCAATAACTTCCAGATATTATCAACAACTTACGGACTTTTTCAACAACTTACAAGGAATTTCGCATTAGGAAGCGTTTTAAGCGACTTTCTTCGCGCGGATGACCTTCTGGGGCCATCCCGGTCGCTGGAATGCAGCCTTGGGCCATTTCTGTGCGTTCTAGAGGCATTCTAGGAGCGGTCCTGGCGGGCGATTTGAGAGACAGGCGCGAAGGGCTTCTACGTGTTTTCAACGACTTACGAATAACCGTACTGAAAAGAAAGGACTTACGGGGGCGGCGCTGCCCCAACATTGTAGCTTTAGCTATATCCTAAAGATACACCTGAAGAAACAATGGTTTAGGAGAAAGATTACGCTGGAGAAAATGGCGGATGCGAGACTCAGGCGGGCTTCAGGTTGGTGATCGCAGGGTTCACGTCGACGGAGATTTTGAAACTGGGCCACTCCCTGCTGGCACAAGGCTCTTGACAGCGAGTCGGCGCTCGCAAATAATCTACGGCGCGGCGCCGACACTCCCCCTTGCTGCGCGCCGGGCTGAGATTCTTTAGTTCTCGCGGAAGGATTCCCCGGGACGAAAGTCCACATTCGACCTTATTTTGACCGACGGAAAGCTCACAGGAGGTACCATGAGAAACCGTAACTTCGTAAGCATGACTTGCGGCGTATTTGCATTCTGTGTCGTGGCCACGATTTCCTTGTCCGCGCAGACCCTGACCACGCTGGTTAGTTTCGATGGAAGCAATGGAGAGGATCCGTACTTCGCATCGCTGGTGCAGAACACGAACGGCAATATCTACGGTACAACGCTGCAGGGCGGAGCCAACAGCCTGGGTACGATTTTCCAAGTCACGGCAGAAGGCGAGTTCAGCACACTTTATAATTTCTGCTCCGTGGGCAGCTGCGCCGATGGAATAACCCCCTTCGCGGGGCTCGCCCACGACGACGAGGGAAACCTGTATGGAACGACCTATTCAGGCGGGGCCAATTTCCAGGGCACCGTTTTCAAAATCACTCCGGAAGGCGTGCTGACCACGCTCTACAGCTTTTGCTCGCAAACCAACTGCGCTGATGGCTCAGCTCCATACTCGACTCCTCTCTACCTTGCCGGAGACGTTTA
>Ga0302320_10025856_pt1 | contig 11392 bp, 12 predicted proteins | sample Bog_T0_3_FD_202130 | JGI IMG/M metagenome (GOLD analysis project Ga0302320, IMG submission 202130) | Peat permafrost microbial communities from Stordalen Mire near Abisko, Sweden - Bog_T0_3 | ecosystem: Environmental > Terrestrial > Soil > Wetlands > Peat | place: Sweden: Abisko, Stordalen Mire... | reverse complement strand
GTCGACAGAGCTGCGCTTCGGCCTGAGTTTGCGCCTTGCGAAGCTGTCTCGCGCGCTCGGTGTGTTCACTATCGGGCCCGCGCATAGCTCAACCAGCCCCTCACCCTAACCCTCTCCCCGCGAGCGGGGAGAGGGGATCTCTCACTCCACCGGCGCCGCCTTCAAGAATTCCTCCAACCAATGGATGTCATAGGCGCCGTTCTGGATATCGCCGTTGCGCACGAGCGTGCGGAACAGCGGCAGCGTGGTTTCGACGCCGTCGACGATGAATTCGTCGAGCGCGCGGCGCAGCCGCATCAGCGCTTCGGTGCGGGTGCGGCCGTGGACGATGAGCTTGGCGATCAGCGAATCGTAGTTGGGCGGGATACGGTAGCCCTGATACGCCGCGCTGTCGACGCGCACGCCCAAGCCTCCCGGCGGATGGAAATAGCTGATGCGGCCGGGAGAGGGCACGAAAGTGCGCGGATGTTCGGCGTTGACGCGGCATTCGATCGCCGCGCCGTCGAAGCGCACTTCGTCTTGGGTGATCGTCAGCGGCGAGCCCGCGGCGATCTTGATCTGCTCGTTGATGAGATCGATGCCGGTAACCATCTCGGTCACCGGATGCTCGACCTGGATGCGCGTGTTCATCTCGATGAAATAGAACCGTCCGTCCTCATACAGGAATTCGACGGTGCCGACTCCGACATAGCCCAGCTCCGCCATCGCGCGGGCGACGACGCCGCCGATCTCGGCGCGCTGCTCGGCGTTGAGTGCAGGCGAAGGGCTCTCCTCCCACACTTTCTGATGGCGCCGTTGCAGCGAACAATCGCGTTCGCCCAGATGGATTGCATGGCCCTGACCGTCGCCGAGCACCTGGACTTCGATGTGGCGGGGCTTTTGCAGATATTTTTCCAGATAGACCGCGTCGTCGCCGAACGCCGACTTGGCTTCCACCTTGGCGGTGGCGATGGCGTTGAGGAGATCGGCTTCGGTCTGCGCGACTTTCATGCCGCGCCCGCCGCCGCCCGCGGCCGCCTTGACCAGCACGGGATAGCCGATGCCGCGGGCAATCTCGATCGCCTCCGCTTCGTCGCTCACCGCGCCTTCGGAGCCGGGCACGCAGGGGATGCCGAGGCGCTTGGCCGTGCGCTTGGCCTCGATTTTGTCGCCCATGATGCGGATATGCTCGGCCTTCGGGCCGATGAAGGCGATGCCGTGCTCGTCGAGAATTTCGGCAAAGCGCGCATTCTCGGAGAGGAAGCCGTAGCCGGGATGCACGGCGTCGGCGCCGGTGATCTCGCAGGCGGCGAGCAGGGCGGGGATGTTCAGATAAGAATCGCGCGCCGGCGGCGGACCGATACACACGCTTTCGTCGGCGAGTTTGACGTGCATCGCCTCCTTGTCGGCCGTCGAATAGACGGCGACGGTGGCAATCCCCAGTTCCTTCGCCGCGCGTAACACGCGGAGCGCGATTTCGCCGCGATTGGCGATGAGAATCTTGTCGAACATGGCTCTCTCATTCCCCCTCTCCATCCCTGGGACTTCCTTCGGAATTCCCAGGGGAGAGGCCCGAGGTGAGGCGGCGAGGCCCCTCGTCCGGCGCTTGACGCCCCGTCACCCGCTCGCGCGGGGCAAGGAATTACTCGAGGATCATCAACGGCTGGTCGTATTCGACCGGCGTGCCGCTCTCGATCAGAATTTGCGTCACCTTGCCCGAGCGCGGCGCGACGATCTCGTTGAAGGTCTTCATCGCTTCGACGAGCAGCAGCTTGTCGCCGACTTTCACCTGCGAACCGACTTCGACGAAATGCTTGGCCTCCGGGCTCGGCGATAGATAGGCGGTGCCGACCATCGGCGACTTCACGACGCCGGGATGATCGGCCGCCGACGGCGCGGCCGGGGCGACGACGGCCGGCGCCGGCGCGGCTGCGGGCGCGTAAGTCGGCGCGGGGGCGGCGACCACATGGGCGCCGCTCGACGGATAGCGCTCGCGGGCGACGCGAATCTTGAGGCCCTGGATTTCCACTTCGATCTCGCTGAGATCGAATTCGCCGACGACCTTGGCGAGGTTGGCGACGGTCTTGACGTCGATGCTCTGCGGTCCGGCGGTCGGCGTCGTCACGGGGGTCGGTTTTTTGGTCAAGGCGGGTTCCCGAGCGAGAGACCGGTCAGAGCCGGCGTGAGCGGCCGGCTCTATAGCTTGGTTTGGCGAGCAAATAAAGCCGCGCTTGCTACGGCGCCGTATTTCAAGCGGACGTCGCTGCGAGCAAAGTTGCGAATTCGCGGGTTCGGCGCAACGATAGTTTAGACGTGTACGAGTTTCGAATGCGCCACGGTTTTACGAGCTCGGACGTTCGACGTCTCGTTCCCCCCGCGTCAAATCACCTCGGCGTCCGCGGTCGCTCGGTCGCGAGGGCTGTTCGTCTCTGCCTTCGCCCACACCCTCACATCATGGAACGCCGCGCCGCCGAACGGCGCGACGCTTTCATCTGACGTGAGCGTGTTGATTCCACAACCATCGAGAAAATCGTTGTTGTCCCAAAGGCCTTCGCTGACGATGACCCCGCGGCCGCCCGCCGGGTTCAGCCGGACATGCAAGCGGACGCTGCCGCGCGGATTGCCGAGCGTCACAATGTCGCCCTCGCCGACGCCCACCTCGGCCGCGTCGTCGGGATGGATCAGCGCGCACGGCCGCTTTTCCCGTGCGCGCGAGGTCGGCGTTTCGTTGAACGAGGAATTGAGGAAGGAGCGGGCCGGCGAGGTCGCGAGCTTGAACGGATGCGCGGCGTCCGCCGCCTCGTTGGCGGGCCAATGATCGGGAAAGGTCGGCATTTCCTCCCAGGGGCCGCGCAGGCCGTCGTTCTTGTAAGGCGTGTTCGGCCAGTCCGCCCTGAAATGGAATTTTCGGTCGGCATGGGCGAAGCCGTCGAGGAAATGCGCCTCTTTGAACGGCGGCTGGCAGTCGATCCAGCGCGCGGATTCGAGTTCGGCGAGCGTCCCCCGTCCCGAAGCGCGCAACGTCGCGTCGATGAGTTCGCGCGCGCTCATGGCGAACCCGGGGTGCTCGGCGCCGACGCGTTGGGCCAGCGCGCAAATGACCTCGTGGTTGGAGCGGCATTCGCCCGGCGGCTCGATCAGTTTGCCGGCGAATTGCAGATGCTGGTGCGCGCTCGCGGTATAGATGTCGTCGTGCTCGAGGAACATCGTCGCGGGCAGCACGATGTCGGCGTAGCGCGCGGTGTCGGTCATGAACTGCTCATGGACAACGGTGAACAGGTCTTCGCGCGCAAACCCCTTCCGCACTTTTGATTGATGGGGCGCAACGACCATCGGGTTGGTGTTCTGGATCAGCATCGCCTTGACCGGCGGGCCGCCCTTCAGCGCCTCGGCGTCGCCGGTTAGGATAGCGCCGACGCGCGACTGATCCAATCGCCGCACGGAGGCGTCGTGCCTGTCGAGCCCTTCGACCAGCGTCATGTCGAGCTGGTAGACCGCGCTGCTCGCTTGCAACGCGCCGCCGCCCTCGTGCGCCCAGGCGCCGGTCACCACGGGGACGCAAGAGGCCGCGTGCATATTCGCCGCGCCGTTGCGCTGGCGCGTGAAGCCATAGCCGAGGCGGAAGAACGTGCGCTTGTGCCGACCAACCAGCGCGGCGAATTCTTCTATCTGTTCGACAGACAGGCCCGTGATAGCGCTCGCCCATTGCGGGGTCTTGGTTTGCAGGTGTCGCTCCAACCCTGACGGGTCGTCGGCGTAGCGCGCCAGATAGTCACGGTCGGCGTGGCCGTCGCGGAACGCGACGTGCATCACCGCGCAGGCGAGCGCGGCGTCGGTTCCCGGCCGCAATTGCAGCGCGAGGTCGGCCTGCCGCATCGTCTCCGTCGGATAGATGTCGATGGCGACGATTTTCGCGCCGCGCTCTTTGCGCGCCCTCATCGCGTGGGTCATCAGATTGACCTGGGTGGCGACCGCGTTGGTTCCCCAGATGACGATGACGTCGGACTTTTGCATTTCGTTGGGGGAAATCCCCATGACGGTTCCGGCGCCGACGATATAGCCGGGGCGGGCGACGCCGATGCAGATGGTGCCGAAGAACCGCGAATAGCGCTTGGCGTGGGTCAGGCGCTCGATGCCGTCGCGCATCACGAGGCCCATCGTGCCCGCGTAAAAATGCGGCCAGACGGCTTCCGCGCCATGTTCGCGCTCGGCCTTCAGAAAGGCGTCCGCCGTGCGCTCCAGCGCCTCGTCCCAGGAGATTTCGGCGAATTGCCCGGCGCCTTTCGGCCCGACGCGCCGCAGCGGCTTCAACAAACGTTCGGGATGGTGGATGCGCTCGGCGTAGCGCGCGACCTTCGCGCAGACCACGCCGGCCGTATAGGGATGATCGGGCGCGCCATGGACCCGCCCGATCCGCGCCCCGCCGATCACTTCGACGTCGAGCGCGCAGACCGAAGGGCAGTCGTGCGGGCAGACCGAGGGTTTTCTCACGAGTTCGAGCGGCGCGTTCATGGGGCAGGGACCGGGTTGCGTCGTCGGACAATGCGACGACCGCGATGGCTTGGCAAATACAACTATAAGTTGTATTCCTGAACGGGCGATTCTTCGGTTCCGGGCCCGACGTGGCGAATTATCTCGCAAAGTGGAGACGATATGGCGCGCTGGTCGTTGTGGCCGCGCTGCTGCACGCCGCCGCCCCGTCGCTGCCCGCCGCAGCGACGGCGGACGCCAAAATCGAAATCCATTATGCGCCGAACGAGGATCTGGAGCAGATCGACGTCGGCCTTATCGATCAGGCCGAGCGCACGATCGACATGGCCGCCTACGTGCTCTCCGATCAGGCTGTCATCGAGGCGCTGAACGACGCGGCCGAGCGGGGGGTGACGATCCGGCTCTATCTCGACAAGGGCCAGTTCGCGCAGCACGGCCCGCGCGCCGGGGGCAGGATCGAGACGCTGTTGAGTTCGCCCAACGTCACCGCGCGGGTCAAAGGGCGGGGACCGCTCATGCATTTGAAAGCCTATGCGGTCGACGGCGTGAAGCTGCGCACCGGCTCGGGCAATTTCTCGCGCTCCGGCCTGTTCGCCCAGGACAACGACCTCGTGCTGGTCGACGACCCCGCCGCGGTCAGCCGTTTCGAGCGCGACTTCGACGCCATCTTTTCCCGCGCCGCCAATCCGCAGGCGTTTGGCGGGAGGGAGCGGGCGGGGCCGAGGTAGGGAACGCCCGGCGCAGATTCCATAGCGAGCCTCGAAGACCCGCGCGACTTGATCCCGAGGCTTCGTCACAGCTAAAGCACGCGCGATCAGACAAGAGGCGTGAACGCGATGCAGAAGCGGAAGTTGGGACGCAACGGGCCGGAAATATCTGCGGTCGGACTCGGCTGCATGAGCTTCATCGGCTTCTATGATCCCGCCGATGACGCGACCTCGCTGAAAACTCTTGCCACGGCGCTCGATGTCGGCGTCGACTTCTGGGACACCGCCGACGTCTACGGCATGGGGCGCTGCGAAAACCTGCTCGGCCGGTTCTTTCGCGAAAACCCCGGTTCGCGCGAGCGCGTGACGCTGGCGAGCAAGTTTTCCATCCGCCGCATGCCCGACGGGTCCCGCGCGCACGACAACAGCCCGGAATATATCGCGCAAGCGCTGGAGGCGTCGCTGAAGCGTCTCGGCGTCGAGCGGATCGATCTCTATTACGTGCATCGCATCGACGAGCGCATCCCGATCGAGGACACGGTCGGCGCGCTCTCCAAAAATGTGCAATCCGGCAAGATCGGCGCGATAGGGCTTTCGGAAATGGCGCCGGACACGCTGCGCCGCGCGGCCAGCGTGCATCCGATTGCGGCGATGCAGTCGGAATATTCGCTGTGGACGCGCAACGCCGAACTCGGGCTGTTGCAGGCCTGCGAGGAGGTCGGGGCGAGCTTCGTCGCCTTTTCGCCGCTCGGGCGCGCGCTGTTCACCGGCGTTTTGCAGCAGGTCGAAACTTTCGCCGCTTCCGACTTCCGTTCCGACAACCCGCGTTTCGTCGGCCTCAACTGGCGGCGCAATCGCGACCGCGTGGCCGGCTTCCTCGACTATGCGAAGTCGTTGGGCGTCGCGCCCTCGGCACTGGCGTTGGCCTGGACGCTCGCCAAGGCCCCGCATATCGTGCCGATTCCCGGAACACGCACTGCCGAGCATCTGCGCGAATTCGCCGCCGCGGGGTCGATGACCCTCAGCGCGTCGCAGATCGCCGAAATCGAACGCCTGCTGCCCGCCGGTTTCGCCGCGGGCGAGCGCTATCCGGAGGCGCGCTGGGTCGGTGTCGAGGTGTATTGAGAACCGGAGCGGCGGCCTCCCGGCCGCCGTCTTACGCGAGGAAAGTTCGGCGGCCTGGAGACCGCCGCTCCAAGGGGGGGCGCCCCGTCAAAACATCTCGATCTCCTGGGAGACGAGATCGGGCTTGGCGATCACGCCGTCCCCGACCAGGGTCTCGTAGCGGCGCAAGAGGTTGCGCCCCTGGGCTTTCGATTGATAGAGCGCCGTGTCGGCGCGTCCATAGGCGTCCGATCCGGTCTCGTGGGGGCGGATCGTGGTCACGCCGAGGCTGATCGTGACGTGGCCGACCTGCGGGAACACGAATTCCTCGACGGCGCGGCGAAACCTCTCCAGCGCGGCCTCGGCGCCGAACGAATCGACGTTGTTGAGCAGGATGACGAACTCCTCGCCGCCGAAACGGAACAGGCGGTCGCTGTCGCGCAAGGACTCGCGCATCATGCGCGCGATCAGCACCAGCACTTCGTCGCCGTAGGGGTGGCCGAACGTGTCGTTGACGCGCTTGAAATTGTCAACGTCGGCGATGGCCAATTCCGCGCGCGACAGGCTGATCTCGTCGCGGCGGCGTTTGCGCCGGTCGGAGGCGGGTACGACCTCCGTCGCGTAGCGGCGGAACATCTCGTCGAACGGGCGGCGGTTGAACAGCCCGGTCAGTTCGTCGGTGTCGCTGGATTCGAGAATGCCGAGGTGGCTGCGGTAGATCTGCATCAGGCCGGACACCATGCGCTGCCGCTCGCCATCGAGCGCGGGACGGCAGATGATTTCCGCGAGGCCAACGACCTCCGAACCGACGAGCAGCGGAAACACGTGGCGCCCATAGGCGCCGTCGCGAAGCGGAGAATGCGCGCTCTGCCGGGTCTCGTAGGCATCTTGCGCTTCCCGGCTGAGATTGGCCAATGCGATTTCGTCGATGCCGACAATCGGCGGCGGCGTTTCGATCGTCGCGTCGACTTGGATGCGCACGCGCTCGCGCGCCAGCGTCAGACCATCGCGCTGATAGATCGACCAGAACGCGATCGCGGATGCGCGAAGCAGGTCGAGCATCACGCTGGCGAGCGTGAACTCGAGATCGTCGCGATCGCGCATGTCGACGAGGGTGGCGACGGAGTCGATTAGAGCCTGCATACACGACGATTGACACGCAAGCGCTTGCACAAAGCTTACGCAACCGGAAGTTGACTACATTAAGACAAACAACCGGAATTTATGATTGAGGAAGCGTTACCGGCAATAGGAATGAGCAGCGAGTTCTTGCGGGCCAAGAATTCGGATACGTCAGTTCGCGAGCGTCTACGTCCGGAGCGGCGGCGGTTGGCCGCCGAATTTACCCACGCGCCTCGCGTCGCGACCCTCGGCGGCGAGGCGTCTGTCATCGCGAGCGCCAGGAATCGTTCGCGGATGCTGTCAAACAACTTTGGCGGCAACATGCCATAAGCGACAGGTAAATCGTCGGCGTTCGGCAAGCGGCGCTGGTCCGGCCCCGCCGGCCATACAAACTCATTCCATTCCGACAATACGACCCAGGAGCGCTCCGCATCGAGTTTCAAACCCGATTGCGCTGACGCTGGGATTTCGATGGCCACGCTCGACGGCGCCGGCGGCAAATGAGTGATGGGCGCCACCTGCGCCCGCGTCGCGCCGGTCTCGTCCGAACGAAGGGCGGCGACGATCGGGAAGGGGCGGGACAGCATCGAAGTCGAGAATTCCGCCGCCGCCGGGAACTCGATAACGAGGGGTTGCGAGGTGTCGCAAGAGTTGGATGCTCGATATCCGCTGGTGAGAACAGGAGCGCCCCAGGGCCGAAGCGCCCGACGCCGCACCCGACGTTCTCGGGCGCCTGTTTGCGGCTGCGCCAATTCCGCGCCGATGCTACGAATAGGCGGATGCCGCTCCTACACTCGCAAATTTCCCGATCCCTCCTCAATCGTAGGCAATCGCGGAGAGCCCGCCAGCGCTCTCGATGTCAAAGCGGCTGACGAAGCCCTTGTCTATTCGGAAAACATGCCGGACGTTCTCATCGAGAAGCACTTTGCCCGCAAGGTCTCGCACCACTTGGTGGACCTCTACCGCGGTTGCTCCGTCGTCCCGCTGAGTGATGTGCATCGGGTCGACCTGAGGCGCTATCGCAGCCCACTGCTTCGTCCAGTAAGCTCGCACTGCCTCGCGCCCGTGCACGTGCCCACCGTCCATACCGTTCGCCCAGTCAACGCTTTCGGCCAGGAGCGTCAGAACGGCCGGGATGTCCCGTCGGTTGAAGCCCTCGTAGAGTTGTCGCACCAGCGCGTCGTTGTTCGCCATCTGCTCGGTCCTTCTATTCGTTGGTGAAGTCACAACTTCCGCAGGTCCATGCGTTCGACCAGACCGTCCTTGAACTGGTAGGCGTGCTCGAACTCGCCTGTGGAGACGATCACCCCGTTGAGGTCGCGGACGACCTGACGGATGCGGACGGTCGCGCGATCGGGGGCGAGGTCGATGACCCCCGCCACTTCGTCTTGCGTGTGGATGCGCGCCCACTGGCGCGACCAGTAACTCCTGACAACCGCTCGACCACGCAACCGTACTTCGCCCTCAGGCCAGTCCACATCCTCACTAACGAGAGCGGTCAGCGACTCCAGGTCGCGGTTGTTGTAGGCGTCGTATAGACGCCCGATCATCTCATGCTGGGTCGGCGTATCCGCAGACATCCCGCCTCTCCCTGCGCCCAGGCGCGAACGCTCGTTGCGCGCGCTTGTCCGATCGATGTATATAGGTACCTATAGAATAATATAGGCGCCTATGCAATGGGTCTGAAGATATGAAGTTTGAGGCGCTGTCCACGCCAGGACATCTGATCAACCTCGCGGCGCGTGGGTTTGCGCGCTTGAGCGAAGCGCGCCTCAAACCGTTGGGTTTCGGTGTGGGCCACCTGCCGGTGCTGATTGCGCTACAGGAGGGCCGAGCCGACACACAGCGCGATCTTGCCCGGTTTGCAAAGATCGAGCAGCCTTCCATGGCGCAGATGTTAGTCCGTATGGAGCGGGACGGGCTTATTCGACGCACGCCCGACGCGAGCGACGGGCGCAGCAGCCGCATTGCGCTGACGGGCGTCGCCCGAAGGCGCTTGCCGGACGCATGCGCTGCGCTGTTCGAAGGTAACCACGAGGCGTTGAGCGGCTTCACGGACGAGGAAGCCGCACAACTCGTCGACCTGCTGACGCGTGTGATCGCAAATCTCGATCGAATCGCGAACGCTGAAGATTTGCCGCACAATCCCTAGAGGCGGAAGACTGGAGCGGTCGGCCCGTCCGCCGCCAGCCGTAATATGCCCGTCGATTCCATCCGGAACGCGGTTGGCGGCGCCGGCGTGCGATACTCTTCACCTGAGCGGACGAAGCCTCTCTCGAAAACGAACCCGTTATGAGAGTGGGCCCTGTCGGCGAACATGGGCGACTCGCGATCCGGCGAACCGCTTCTCGAACCCAGGCGATTTCACCTGTTCCAAGGCGCGCAAACTCCAAACCTCACCCCCCGTCCGCCAAGCCCTCCTGCGGCGCCTCGGCCTCCTGCCACTCCAGCGTCACCACCTTCCCGCGCTCCACCGTCAACGCCAGCCTCCCGGCCTTGAGCTCCAGCGCGCGCGCGCCGAACAGCTTCCGCCGCCACCCTTTCAGCGCCGCCACGTCGGCGTTGTCGTCGGCGGCGATGGATTCCAGCTCGTCAACTGTCGCGATCAGCTTGCCGGCGACGTGGCTCTCTTCGCTCACTTGCCGCAGCAGCACTTTCAGCAACTCGACCGTCGCCGCGCTGCCGTTGCCGCCGCGCCGTTCGCGTTCGATCTTCGGCAGCGTCTTGGGGTCGCGGGCGAGCGCGCGCTCGACGGCGGCGAGGATTTCCTCGGCGGAGCGCGACCGCTCCATGCCACGCGGAAAGGCGCGAAGGTTCGCCAGCGCTTCGACGCTGCGCGGGGCGGCGAGCGCGACTTCGATCAGCACTTCGTCCTTGAGGATGCGCGAGCGCGGCACGTCGCGAGTCTGCGCCTCATGTTCGCGCCAGGCGGCGAGTTCCATCAACATCGCCAGATCGCGCGGCTTGCGGCCCTTGGACTGGAAGCGCTCCCAGGCGCGCTCGGGATGCTGCTCGTAGGTGGCGGCCGAGGTGAGCACGCGCATCTCGTCTTCCAGCCAGCCGAGCCGGTTGGTTTGGACGAGCCGGTTCATCAGCGTGCGGTAGATGGTGCGCAGATGCGTCACGTCGCCGATGGCGTATTGGATCTGCGCGTCCGACAGCGGCCGGCGCACCCAGTCGGTGAAGCGCGAGGACTTGTCGATATGGGTCTTGCAGATCGACTGCGCGAGTTCGCTGTAGGAGACCTGCTCGCCATAGCCGCACACCATCGCGGCGACCTGGGTGTCGAACATCGGGGAAGGCACGCGTCCCGTATGTTTCCAGAAGATTTCCACGTCCTGCCGCGCCGCGTGGAACACTTTGACGACGCTGGTGTCGGCCATCAGGTCGTAGACCGGCGACAGGTCGAGCTCCGGCGCCAGCGCGTCGATCGCCAGCGCCTCGTCGTCGCTGGCGATCTGGACGACGCAGAGTTGGGGCCAGAACGTCGTTTCCCGGTGGAACTCAGTGTCGACAGTGACGTAGTCCTTGCGCGCCATGCGCGCGCAAGCGGCCTCGACCTCTTCGGTCGTCGAGATCAGCGGCAAGGGCTCAGTCCTTCTTGGTCGGCTCGGGGAGTTGTTTGGCGCGATCGCGGCGCGCCGGGGTCGGCGTATGCCGGGGCATGCCCAATCGCTTGTCGAGATAAGCGCCGACCGTATCCTGCAAGTCTTCCATGCAGTCTTCGAAGAAATGATTGGCGTTCGGGATGACCGCGTGTTCGATGACGATGCCCCGCTGCGTCTTCAGTTTCTCGATCAGGCCCTGCACCTCTTTGAGCGGGGCGACGCGGTCCTTGTCGCCATGCACGAACAGGCCCGAAGACGGGCAGGGGGCGAGGAAGCTGAAGTCGAAGCGGTTGGCCGGCGGCGCGATCGAGATGAAACCCTCGATCTCCGGCCGGCGCATCAGCAGTTGCATGCCGATCCAGGAGCCGAAGGAGACGCCGG
>Ga0302320_10025855_pt1 | contig 11392 bp, 14 predicted proteins | sample Bog_T0_3_FD_202130 | JGI IMG/M metagenome (GOLD analysis project Ga0302320, IMG submission 202130) | Peat permafrost microbial communities from Stordalen Mire near Abisko, Sweden - Bog_T0_3 | ecosystem: Environmental > Terrestrial > Soil > Wetlands > Peat | place: Sweden: Abisko, Stordalen Mire... | reverse complement strand
TCTCGATGGTCGGCAACGACCTGAAGCTAGACGAAGGCGTCGGCACCTGCGGCAAAGACGGCCAAGCCGTCCCGGTAGGCGTAGGCATTCCAACCATCAAAATCGATCGCCTGACCGTAGGCGGCACCGCAAAGAAAGATCCCGGCGGTTTCATGCAGTAGAAGATTTGGGAAGGGCACGGCTTGTAGCCGTGCCGCTAAGAGACAGCTATAAGGAACGGGCTTTAGCCGCTGAGGTGCCTTCTTTTTGAAAGCTCACCTCCCATGATCAAGGACCTGCGACTGGAAGATGGAGAATACGGCCAGCGAGCCGTGATCACTTCGGAATGGTCCCCAGAGATATCGCGTTATCTGCTCGCCAATAATATTGTTGAACTGGAGTTGAATTACGCAAAAGGGTGGCGTGGTAAAGACCTTTCGTTTCTGAAAGAATTGCCCCGGCTGAAGGCATTCAAGATCATCGATTGGGGAATCTCGTCCGTGCAACCGATTCACTTCCTGCATGAGCTTCGAAAGTTGGAAGTGATGACCTACTGCAAGACCGCGATCCAGTTTTCGGAGTTTCCCCATCTCGAGGATTGTGGCCTAGAATGGCGTTCCAAGTCCGAGTCAATTTGTTCCTGTACGACTCTGAAAAAACTCTTCGTTAATCGCTATAAAAAGAAAAACGTCGATGCGTTCTCCACACTAGTTAACCTGGAGTCCCTGGCAATCCTGAATGCTCCTGTGGAGAACCTCCTTGGCTTGAGATCTGTGATACGCCTTGGATATCTGAGACTTGGAAACTTGAGGAGACTCGCATCGCTTGCCGGGATCGAAGGACTGGCGGCGCTGGAGGAGTTGAATGTAGATACGTGTCGTGCTGTTGGTTCGATTGACGAGGTTGGTTCTTTGTCGGGATTACGAAAACTGCACCTCAGCAACAGCGGCGGAATCGAATCGCTGAAGCCGCTCGAAAAGTTGAGCGGTTTGGAGTGGGTAACCTTCACCGAGTCCACCAACATCACGGACGGCGATATTTCGCCTCTTCTGCATCACAGGAGCTTATCGCGTGTTTCGTTCCAGAATCGCCGCCACTACTCGCACCGCCGCGAGGATTTTGGGGCCGCATATTACGGCGCGGAATTGATGAAACAAATAGAGATGGGCGCTAAACCGCCATCGATCAAAGAGATGGTTAACAAGGCTATGAAGTCGTCGTCGAAGCCACTCTGGCGGCGCACGTTTTCGCGCTGAAATACGCGACGTGTTGGTCAGGCTAAGCGCAACCACGGCTAGAGCAACCGCGCCGATACCCCAGCCGAAGAGAGCATCTCCACCGCCTTCTTATCGAACGAAACAAACGTCTCCGCCCCCAGCCATCTACCTTCGCAGGCAATCACGCCATCGGCAAAATCCCCGCCCGCATCCAGCATCGCCAGTCCGGCTTCGGCCACCTGGCGGTCTGTCTCCACATTCTCCGCCGCCAGCAGGAGACGGATTGCCCTGGCCATGCTTGGCGCGCGAAAGCCGTAAACGCTGCGCAGCACCCAGGCAAATTCGCACAGGCAGGACACCGCAATCGCAACCACCTCCGCCCGGGCCATGATTCTCATCGCCGCCTCCGTCTGCCCCCGGTCATCGCGCACGGCTGCGCGGACCAGGACGTTGGTATCGACGGCCACCTTCATTTCTCGCCCATCTTTGTCTCGCCCATCTTCACCAAGCCTGCCCAGCCGTCGGCCACAGCCTGATTGATCTCTTCGATAGTTGCTACTTTCTTCGTTTTTCCAGCCAAGACCCCAAAGAAATCTTCAATCTTGCCCGAGCGTCTGGCTGCTTTAATCACGCCTCGTCCGTCGGGCAGAAGCTCCAACTCGATCTTTTCTCCGGGCTTGATGCGGAGATGTTCTAAGATCTTCTTCCGAAATGTAACTTGCCCTCGCGCAGTCACGGTTAAAGTAGTCATAGTCCGTCCTCAGCTGGTTAGATTGTAAGGCAAAAATACATTACTAGCAATCGATTCCCCTGCTCGATCGAAACCCGAACGCGATCGTGTTAAAAAACCACGCATTCATTTGGGATAAGATAAGCAAAGACTCTATGCCTTCAACCGAGTTAAAAGAGCAACCCCCGAAACTAGAAACCGACCTCCGCCTCTACTTTCTCGGCTGCGAAGTACTGTACGCCCACTTCGGAATCATGAGTTGCGCCTGCGCCGGATCGACCGCCGCCAGTTCGACCTGTCCACTGGGTGCCCGCGCCACGACGCTCTGCGCCACGGCCGTTGGACTCGGTTGTGTCCGGAAGTAGTAAACCTTGCCTTCCTCCGCTACAAATGTGATCGCCGAGGCGTTGTCCGTTCGCGATTTCAGCGAGGACTGCTGGCTCGTGCACAGCCGGTGTTCGCCGGGATCGACCGTGAAATACGAGTAGGACTTGTATTCGTAGGCTCCGGTCCACGCGCCGTCCACGCCTACGCGGGTAATCACACCGCCGAGGTGAATGGAAGCGTTATCCAGCTCTGAGTCTCCAAACACATACACCAGCGCCTTGCCCGGTTCGGGCGTCCCCGTGGGATGCAAATGCGCGTCCCGCTTGACAGCAAATTTGGCGTCATTGGGACCGCACCCTGCCGACTCCCGCAGCGCCGCTGAATTGTCTTGCGCCCACGCAGCCGTTGTGAATATGACCGCAACTAAGGCCAATTTCTTGTACATAGATCCCCCTTCCATGCTGTAAGGCATAAACTACAGTTTATGATGTAGTCCTCTCCCGAATGGATGTCAACGTCCCGCAGAGCATAAGACCTCGCCGAAACCTTGCGCCGTAAGCATCTCCACCACCTTCTTATCGAACCAAACAAAAGTCTCCGCGCCGAGCCACATTCCTTCGTCGCGACGGCGACCTTCATTCCTCGCCCATCTTAACCAAGCCTGCCCAACCATCGGCCGCCGCCTCGTTGATCTCCTCGATCGTGGCCACCTTCTTAGTCTTGCCGGCAAGCATGCCAAGGAAGTCACGGATGTCGCCGGACCGCGTAGTGTCCGTCTTGGAAGCAGACTTGCCTGAGGCCGCTCGAGGATGCTGTGTTCCTTTTTTTCCTTTACCGTTGCTCATGTGAAACACCGCCGTTTATTAGATAATAGAAGTTTAAGCGCACGTGGAGCGTCAAGGAGCAGAGAAAAGTTAATTCCTCCTTTTCTCTGTGACTCCGTGCCCCTATGGTGAAAGGTGTTATGTCCTCAACTCAAGTAGAAGCTCCGAGTCCGCAAGCAAGCAGCGACCTCCGCTCCCTCGCCCAGGACATCGTCCGCCAAGCCATGAACGGCGGAGCGACCGCCGCCGAATGCGTAGTCCGCGAAGGCGACGAATTCTCTACCCTCGTCCGCCTCGGAGAGGTCGAAACCCTCAAAGAATCCGGCTCGCGCTCCATCGGCGTCCGCGTCTTCAACGGCCAGCGCGCCGCCAGCACCTATTCCAGCGATTTCTCCCATGCCAGCCTCGACCGCATGGTGAAGTCCGCGCTGGAGCTTTCGAAGATCACCTCAGAAGACCCCTTCGGTGGCATCCCCGAACCTTCGCAACTCGGCATGCTCCCGGGCGATCTCGATCTTTACCACGAAGACGTTTATTCGCTGCCCGGCCCGGAACGTATCGAATACGCCCGCCGCACCGAAAAGGCCGCTCTCGATTTCGATCCTCGCATCAAGAATTCCGACGGTGGCTCGTTCGATGCCGCCACCGGCCGCAAGGTCCTCGCAAACTCCCACGGATTTGTAGGCGAGTACCGCCGGTCTTATTGCTCCGTCTCAGCCGTTCCCATCGCACAGTCCGAAGACGGCGCGATGCAGCGCGATTACTGGTTCTCGGTGGCGCGCACGCTGGCGAAGTTGGAATCGCCGGAACAGGTCGGCAGAGTTGCGGCCCAGCGCGCACTGCGCCGCTTGGGGGCGCGTAAAGCAAAAACCGCGATGGTCCCGATTATCCTCGATCCCATGGTCGCCACCTCCATCCTCGAACATATCTTTGAAGGCATCAACGGCGACTCTGTCTACCGTGGCGCGTCGTTTCTGGCGGGGAAGCTTGGCCAGAAAATCGCCGGCGACAACGTCACCATCATCGACGACGGAACCATACCCGGCGGCTTCGGCACCAGTCCCTTCGATGGCGAAGGCGTGCCCACGCGGCGCACGGTCGTCCTTGAGAATGGCGTACTGAAATCTTATTTGTTGAACACCTACACCGCGAAAAAACTCGGGCTCTCCACCACCGGCAACGCCTCCCGCGGACTGGCGGGCACCCCGGGCATCGGCCTGGGAAATTATTTCCTGCAGCCGGGCTCCCGCACTCCGAAGCAATTAATCTCCGAAATCAAAGACGGTCTCTATGTCACCGAGTTCCTCGGCCACGGCGCGAATCTCGTCACCGGAGATTATTCCCGCGGCGCTTCCGGCATGTGGATCTCCGGTGGAGAGTTGGCATACCCAGTCGAAGAGATCACAGTAGCAGGCAACCTGAAAGATATTTTCTTTAACATCTCGGAGATCGCCAACGATCTGGAGTTCCGCGGCTCCGTAGCATCGCCCACGCTTCGCATCGACGGCCTGACCGTCGGCGGCGAGTAGGTAAGACTTTGCGGGATAGGTAAGCTTATGTGGAGACAAGTAAGCTTGCGTAGACACAAGTAAGGTTATGTGGGGACAGCCGCCCCGGCTGTCCCGCGAGCGCAGCTCGCGTGTGATCTAAGGAAGACATGAAATTCGCCAGGATCATCTTCTGGATCGCCGCTATCTGGGGCGTGTTAGTCCTCACGCCGTTATATTTCATCTTCGACCTGATCGGCAGCAAAGATCCGCCGCCCATCACCCATCCCGCCTTCTACTACGGTTTCGTAAGCGTGAGTCTAGCCTTCCAGGTGGCATTTTTCTTCATCGCGAACGACCCCATTCGCCTGCGCCCCATGATGATTCCTGCCATGGTCGAAAAATTCGGCTACGGAGCCACGTTGCTGGTCCTCTTTCTGCAAAATCGCCTGCACCCGCAAGATCTCGCGCTCGGCGGCGTCGACGTACTATTCGGCCTGCTGTTCCTGCGTGCATTCTTCAAGACCAGCCCTGCGACTACCGCCATCGCGAAGACCCACAGCTAGCCTCCAGCGTACAATCGACTTCATGGGCGGCCTGATCCAGCCAAATCCCGTAGCGGAAGAACCCAACTCCAGCACTCGCATCATCGCCATTGCAGTTGCGACCGTGATCGTCATCGCCATCGTTGGCGCGTTTCTTCTTCGAGGCAAGCCCAAAGCCGCATCCGGGCCACCTCCGTACGCAGCCAGCCTCAAGCTCTCCGATTTCAAAATGAGCGCGGCGGAAAATTTCGTTGGCGCGACTGTCAGCTACGTGGACGGAACCGTCTCCAACACCGGAAATAAAACCGTAACCCACGCCGTCGTCGAAGTGCAATTTAAAGACGACTTGGGACAACTCGCGCAGCGCGAAGATATTCCGTTGCAAGTTTTGAAAACCGACGGCCCCTACCCCGAAGCCGTCGACTTCAGCGTCGCGCCGCTCGGCCCCGGGCAAGCGACAACCTTTCGTCTCACTTTCGAGAGCATCTCCGCGCAGTGGAACCACCAGTTCCCCGAGATCCAAGTGACCGACGTCGCAGTGAAGTAGCAGGCCCCGACCTCTCTCCGTTCTCGCAATCGTGTCAGCGGAAAAGTGGATGTGCGGCCGCTTTGAAAGGGCGCGACTTTCAGTCGCGCCGAAGAAGCCCAATAAAATCAACAGCGGCTTCAGCCACCGAGCCCCATGTTCAATTTGCGAAGGACTTTTTCCGCAACCAGCTGAGCCGTGCCGATCAGGTGCTCAAAATCGAACGGGCTTTGGCCCCGAGGGCAGCTCCGCACTCGCAACTCGGTACAATGCATACATGTCCGAAACCAAACCATTCCGTCTCACGGAGTCCGTAAAAGCCGCGGGTTGAGCGTCCAAGCTGAGTCCGGCGGCGCTGGACACGGTGCTTGGGAAATTAGCCCGGCAACACGACCCCAATGTTCTAGTCGGCTTCGATCACGCCGACGACGCCGGAGTGTATCAACTCGCGCCCGATCAGGCCCTGGTCCAAACCGTCGATTTCTTCACGCCCATTGTCGATGACCCCTATACCTTCGGCCAGATCGCCGCCACCAACGCACTCAGCGACGTCTACGCCATGGGCGGAAAGCCGCTCACCGCGCTGGCTCTCGTCTGCTTTCCCGACAAAGCCGATCTCAGCATTCTGGAGCGCATTCTCGCCGGCGGCCTCTCCAAAATGATCGAGGCTGGATGCACCGTGATCGGCGGCCACAGCATTCGCGATGAAGAAACCAAGTTCGGCTACTCCGTTACCGGCCTCGTCCATCCCAAGAAGATTCTTGCAAACGCCGGCGCCCGTCCCGGCGACGCCCTGATTTTTACGAAAGCTCTGGGCACGGGCGTAATCTCCACCGCGATCAAGAAAGGCAAGGCCGAGCCCAAGTGGATCGATGCCGCAGTTCAATCCATGACCACGCTGAACAAGCGCGCGGCCGAGATCATCACCAGCAACGAGTTCCGAGTTCACGCCATGACGGACGTCACCGGCTTCGGCCTGATCGGCCACGCCCGCGAAATGGCGCTGGCCAGCAATGTCGGGTTGCAGATCTTTTCCGCAAACATTGCAATTCTGCCCGGTGCCCTCGAGTGCATTCGCTCTGGATACATTCCCGGAGGCCTAACCGCGAACCGCGAATTCGCGGAATGTTTGGTAGGTTACGAAGTTACAGTCCGTCCCGAATTCCGCACTCTCCTCTTCGACCCGCAAACCGCGGGCGGCCTGCTCATCGCGGCAGCCGGAGAAGACAAAATCGCGCTGCTTGATGGCCTGCAAGCCGGCGGCGTCGCGGCTCGGCATATCGGCGACGTCACTGAATCCCAAAAGCCCCTGATCCGCATCTATTAACCTGCCACTTCGCAACGATCCAACAGCACGTTCTTACTGCACTCTTCTTGAGAAAGGGAATCATTATGGAAATTCGCGAACTAGGACGCAGCGGACTCAAAGTCTCAGCCGAAGGCCTGGGTTGTATGGGCATGTCGGAGTTTTACAGCGGCCGGGACGACAACGAATCCATCGCCACCATTCATCGCGCTTTGGAACTCGGCATTAATTTTCTCGACACAGCAGACGTTTATGGGCCGCACACCAACGAGGAGCTCGTTGGCCGGGCCATCAAAGGCAAGCGCGACCAGATCGTCTTGGCCACAAAATTTGGCATCGTCCGCGATCCCGCAAATCCCTCCGTGCGCGGAGTAAATGGAAAACCGGACTACGTTCGCCGCTCCTGCGAAGCCAGCCTAAAGCGGCTGGGCGTCGAGACCATCGACCTTTATTACCAACATCGCGTCGATCCCAAAACGCCGATCGAAGAGACCGTAGCAGCCATGGCACAGCTTGTTAAAGAAGGGAAAATTCGCCACATCGGACTGTCTGAAGCGTCTCCCCAGACACTGCGCCGCGCAGTAAAAGTACATCCCATCACCGCGCTGCAAACCGAATACTCACTCTGGAGCCGGGAGCCCGAAGAAGAAATTCTCACGACCTGCAAAGAGTTGGGAGTAGGCTTCGTAGCCTATAGCCCACTCGGCCGCGGTTTTCTCACCGGCGAGTTCAAACGCTTCGAGGATTTCCCGGAGGACGACTACCGCCGAAATTCCCCCCGCTTCCAGGGGGATAACTTCCAGAAAAATCTGGAACTCGTGCATCGCGTAGAAGAGATCGCCAAAGAAAAAAACTGCAACCCCGCACAGCTCGCGTTGGCATGGGTGTTAGCGCAGGATAAGAACATCGTTCCAATCCCAGGAACCAAGCGCCGCAAATATCTGGAAGAGAATGTCGCCGCGCTCGATGTAAAAATCACCAAGGATGACCTTCGTCGCATCGACGAAATTTTCCCCACCGGAGCAGCTTCAGGCGAGCGCTATCCCGCGCACATGATGAGCATCGTCAACGGCTAACTCGCACCGGGCATGGAGAACATTTGTTTTTGCGCCTTGCGCAATTCCGATGCGCGAATTTCAAACCCGCCTATGTCGATCATTTCAGCCTCTTGCTGCGAAGGGGCGATCGTGCTCCATTAGTTCGCAGTTTGCGAACTAATGAATTATTATTGACCTGATGGCTTTGTTCTTGACCTAAGTTCGCAAATCGCGAATACTATAAAGAGTACTCTTCAAAGAGTATCTGGGATTGCCAGGATCTGGGTTTTGCGAGTGCTGGGAACTGAGGTTCTCGATGAAGCAAAGAGAACACATCGCGATCTTACTTCATCAATCGCGACGTGGCTGGCGATTGCGCGAGAGGCCCGATGGAAGAACCTGAGCGAGGTACGTTTGACGTGGCGCAACACTGATTGCGTGAAGGGGCTGACCATTTTCAACATTAAAGGAAATAGGTATCGGTTGATCGCGAGTGCCAACTACGTGAGTCAGACCATCATTGTAAGAATGCTTGTCACACATGCCGAGTACAGCCGAGGGGAGTGGAAGAAATGAGTCTGGTAATGGAGTACAAGCAGCTTGTTGCCGAAGTTCCCCCAAAAGTCATTCACACGGAGAAAGAGAATCGCTATTACCTTTCGAAGCTCGAAGAACTCAACAATAGATGGGCGGATCTGACACGCGCGGAGCGTGATTTTTACGACACACTGGGCGTGCTTGTTGAAGATTTTGAAAGGAAGACTTACAAAACACGGGCGGCGACTCCGATCGAAGTGATCAAAGAGCTTATGGCCGCGAATAATCTCAAGCAGAAGGATCTGATCGGCGTCTTCGAGACCGCCAGCGTCGCGTCGGAGGTCCTCAAAGCAAAGCGGGCCTTGACAACCGATCACATTCGTCGCCTGGGCAAGCGCTTCAACGTCTCGCCGGCTATTTTTCTTTAGCCGTAGAACGCAGCAAAAACAAAGGGGGCGGCCAAGCTGGCCGCCCCTTGATTCTTGCGCCGAAAACCCTACGCCCGCGCCGGACTCTCTCCACCCTTCGCGATCCCTCGTCCCGGCTCCGGCTTCAGCACCTGCTGCACGCCGTCTTCCTTTGAAGGCAGCTTCATCGGAGGCAGTTCCTTGCCATCCACCAGCAGCAGCACCTCCGAGGCATCGAGAACCTCCCGCTCCAACAACGCCGCCGCGATCTTCTGCAGCGTGTCAGGATTTCCCTGCAGGATATTCTTCGCCGTTTCGTATCCGTAGTTGACCAGCTTGCGGACCTCGCCATCGATCTTGATGGCGGTGTCTTCGCTGTAATCGCGGTGCTGGCTGATTTCGCGTCCCAGGAATATCTGCTCTTCCTTCTTGCCGAAGGTCAGAGGTCCAAGATCGCTCATGCCCCACTCACAAACCATCTTGCGCGCCATCTCCGTCGCACGCTCAATGTCGTTGCCGGCGCCCGTGCTCATCTGGTTGAGGAACAATTCTTCTGCGATGCGCCCTCCCATCAGGATCGCCAAATCGGTTTTCAAATATTCCTTGGTGTAATTGTGGCGATCGTCGATCGGCAACTGCATGGTGACGCCCAGCGCCATACCACGAGGAATAATAGTTACCTTATGCACCGGATCCGACCCCGGCAGCTTAGCAGCCACCAGCGCGTGTCCCGCCTCGTGAAACGCCGTCACCTTCTTTTCCTCATCGGAAAGAATCAGCGACTTCCGCTCCACGCCCATCAGAACTTTATCTTTCGCGACCTCGAAGTCGAACATCAGCACCGCTTTACGATTCTGCCGCGCCGCCGCCAATGCCGCTTCGTTCACCATGTTCGCGAGATCCGCTCCCGAAAATCCAGGAGTCCCACGTGCCAGCACTTGCAGATCGACGTCCTCAGCAAGAGGAATCTTCCGGGTATGAACCCGCAGAATTTCTTCCCGCCCGCGCACATCGGGACGGCTCACCACCACCCGCCGGTCAAATCTTCCAGGCCGCAACAACGCTGGGTCCAGCACATCCGGCCGGTTCGTCGCCGCCATCAGAATCACGCCTTCGTTCGACTCGAAGCCGTCCATCTCCACCAGCAACTGATTCAGCGTCTGCTCGCGCTCGTCATGGCCGCCGCCCAAACCCGCGCCACGGTGACGCCCCACCGCATCAATCTCATCGATAAAGATGATGCAAGGCGCATTCTTCTTGCCCTGCTCGAACAAGTCGCGCACCCGGCTCGCGCCAACGCCCACAAACATCTCCACGAAATCCGACCCGGAGATCGAGAAGAAGGGAACATTGGCCTCACCCGCCACCGCCCGCGCCAACAGCGTCTTGCCGGTTCCCGGAGGTCCAACCAGCAGCACTCCCTTAGGAATTCTGCCGCCAAGCTTCTGAAACTTCTGAGCCTCGCGCAGGAATTCAATAATCTCCCGCAGCTCTTCTTTCGCCTCTTCCACGCCCGCCACGTCTTTAAACGTAACTTTTTTCTGCTGCATCGAAAGCAACCGCGCCCGGCTTTTGCCAAACGACAGCGCTTTGTTACCGCCCGTCTGCATCTGCCGGATCATGAAAAACCACAGCGCCCCCAGCAGAATCAGCGGAGCCCACGTCCCCAGCAACTGCAGCGGCCAGCTCCCACTGTTCGCGTCACGGAAGGTCATCGACACACCCTTGTCGTGAAGCTCCTTGATCATCTCGGGATAATTCGCCGGCACGGTAGTGTGGAAAGCAGAGCCGTCGCTGTATTTCCCGCGCAGCTGCATGCCGTCGACCAGAACGTCATGCACCTTACCCTGGTCCACGTCGCTGGTGAACTGAGAAAAGTTAACTTCTTTATCCTTCTGCCCGTTGCGGCCAGCCTGAATCACCTGCCACAACAGCAGCGCGGACAAACCAATTACCAGCCAGAATGCTACGGTTTTGACTGTCGAATTCACCAAGAACTCCTCAAGAAACCGGGCGGGTCAAATCGTGTATTGCCCGAGGCTCCTGCCATTACGTTAGATGCGGTCGAAACAATTTCGATAGGGGAATTTCCCTAAGATCTTTATTCTACATTTTCTATAGAAAAAAGGCGCGGCACCTTCGACATAACTTAAGTCACGGCAGGAACCGGGGCGGCCGCCAGGTAGGGAATATTTCGGTTCGTCTGTTCCACGGCGCCCAATCCATAGCCAATCAGAAATACATCATCCACCAGAAATCCAAAATAATCCGGCTGCAAGGCCACCCGCCGCGCAGACTGCCGGTCGAGCAACGTCACCAACTTCACCGAAGCCGCCCCCCGCGCCCGTAAGTCGTTCATCAAAAACTCGCTGGTGACGCCGGAATGAACCAGTCCTTCCACCAGCAAAACATGCTGACCGCTGATATCTGGTTCGTGGCTGAAGAAAATTTCCATCACCTCAGCCGCAGG
>Ga0302320_10025854_pt1 | contig 11393 bp, 12 predicted proteins | sample Bog_T0_3_FD_202130 | JGI IMG/M metagenome (GOLD analysis project Ga0302320, IMG submission 202130) | Peat permafrost microbial communities from Stordalen Mire near Abisko, Sweden - Bog_T0_3 | ecosystem: Environmental > Terrestrial > Soil > Wetlands > Peat | place: Sweden: Abisko, Stordalen Mire... | reverse complement strand
AACGTGCAGAGCTGCTGCCGTAGCGCGCGACGCGTTTCAGGTGCGTAGGCGACGAGCAATTCCGTGTCTGACTCAACGCACTTGATTAGGGACGACAGGGAATAAGCCTCGGCCGGCGGGTGGAATAAATCGTTTGCGTGCCAGCCCTCGACGGTGACTTTGACGTAGGCGTCGTTTAATAGCTGGCCCATGCGGTCCTGATAAATGTCGAGGCCAAGCAGATAGCCCCAATCTTCTGGGGCAAAATCCGAGCAGTTGATTGTGAACTCTGCGTGAGACGCGGGCGTGTTCGGTTCGCGCGTGCCGCGAGGAATCCAGATGGCAACGTCGAGTGGTTCGGATTTCACATCCCAGCCCCGGCGCGCGGCGAACTGGCTTTGGACGGTTTCCTTCTGGCTCTTTTCGTCCAGGGCGATGTCAATCCATTGAAAAATGCCGAGCGTATCAAACAGTAACGTGGCGACCGAACGCGAGTTGTCCGCGATGCTGGTTTTCCTTTCCTTGGTGCAAAGCCCCTCCAACAATGTGCCAAGCGTATAGGACTTGCCTGAACCGCGCTTGCCAAACAAGCCGACGACGTGCGCGTGATTGGTGTCGAATCGAGCATCCGTGAGCGGGCCGGCTTCAGCCAAACGTCCAAGCCACACCCAATGCTTGGCGCTGCGCCCGTGCATCCCAAACTCCGCCGGCGAGGTGGCGAAGGCTTTCGGTCTGGTGGTGAATTTTTTCATGGCTGGCCAGATTAACTATCAACCGAAGATCACGGGCGCGATGTCGTTGACGATGGCGTCATCAATGACACGCTTCTTGGCCGGCGTCGCATCCCACGCGGTGATGGCGCACTCGTTGATGGTGCGAATGATGTTGCGAGGCGTGGACTTGTGCGGGTCTTGACAGGCATAATCGCACATCAGTTCGAAAGCGGTTTCAGTAAAAGGATAGGTTTCGAGTTTGGTCGAAAGAGATTCGGCCTGGATGAGGTTCTTCGCCTTGGTCTGGTCAATCAAGTGACTGAGCATGTCCAATACGAACGTCTTCACGTTCGCCGGTGCCGCGAGGGTTTCCAGTTCGATCAAATTTTGTTTACCGACGCGCGAGGTGACATCAGGCCGAACCAAAATGCGCGGCGCATCGTCAATCGTATCGGCCTTGAAACCGAGGATGAAACCGACCGACGAATTGGAATTGTCGGACAACTTGCGGAGGTAATCATGCCAGGATTCTGCGGCGTCACCCTGCTTGACGTTCTGCAATCCCTCCATTTCATCCATGAAGAAAACGAGTTCAAACCCAACAGCTCGGGCCAGATTGCCAAGCGCGATGATGGCCGTGACCAACCCGCCTACGCCGACATCGCCGAGAGAACGCGTCACTTTGATGTCTTGCAGTTCGCCCGCCGACATTTTTTGCCCGGTGAGCCAGCGCCAAGCGGAAAAAGCGGATTCACCGCCACCGCGAAGCTCCTTAAATCCCACTTGGAGATTCGTTTCGGGCGTGAGCTTGGCGACTTCCTGATCTAAATTGGAAGATTGGTTGAAAAGCGTATTGAGCCAGCCCTGCACGGTCGCCATCTCCAGTGCCTCGGTCATTTGCAAGTGCCAACTATCGGCACTGGATTTACTTTGCACTTCAATATCGAGGTGGACGACATGCGGCTTGCCTTTGCATGATCCGGGCTTGTTAGCTCCCATGTCCCAGGCCATGTGGTAAAGTGTTTGGGTTTTACCGGAGCCGTAAGCGCCGTAAAACATCATTTTCGGAACCCGCGGATCAATGAAGGCGCGCGACACCTGCTTCCGAATGCGTTCATGAAGCTGCTCGCGGCCAAAATACAACTTGGCATCATCGGGGTTGACTTTGGGATCAATGGTGAAGGTGGCGCGGTTCTTCAGGCAGAACCAATTTTCAAATGTTTCGTTTGGCATAGTCTATTTTTTGGTTGCGTGCATTGGCTTATACAGATGGCTGTCCGGCAAGACTCTCAAATTGTTGGTGGCCCAGTAATATAATTCGTCCACGAGTTTGCGACCCGCGCCGCTGGCCAGCAGCATCATGCCGACTTCGAGATTGGTATTGATCGCCGCGCCGGTGAGATTTCCCGAGCCGAAAACCGCGAACGATTCCGATGCCTGAACGGCCGTGGCGATAAAAACCTTGGCGTGCAACGATTCGTTGTAACGGATTTCGATCCATTCGTTTTTCGCCAGCATTGCCACCGCCTCTTCCTGCCATGATTCCGCCGGCTCGCGGGTCACAAAATAGGTGGGGATGCGTTGCGCTTTGATTTTTGCCGACAGGTCGGCGAGCGAATAACGGCAATCCTGCATAGTGTTCACGAATGGTGAAACCAATGTCAGGGAGCGGAGCAGCGGGTCGCGCAAAAATAGCCGCGCGAGGAAATGCTCGACCATCCGCTCGGTGAGCAGGCGGACATGCTGTGATGTATGGCACGAATCGCATGAGTTCATCTGCACGCTTGTGAGGCGATGATAAACGAACGTGCGGGTGCCGCAACTGATTTTAGGCAAAGTTGCGAACTGGCCACGAGGCGCACACAACCCAACGGCGGTGTGGCACACATATTGGTCCGCACAGGCCGTCCAGTGGTCGTAACCGGGGCGACCAGCACCAGTGTCCACCCGCGCTGGCTGATGATTCGGTGGAATTCCAACCGAATTCGCGGCAATCAACGGGGGTGCCTCCGTAGTTCCGATCGTACCGACGCATGATTCCCACCAGTTTGCGCCGGCTCCCTGCTGCCGGACAGGGCAGCGTTGAGGTAGCGCGCGGCGTAGCCGCATTCGACCTTCTCGCGGAACTTGGCGGACACGGCGCCGCACCCCAACCCTGACCCTCAACCCTCAACTAGAAGAAAGAACCTGCGCCTATTGCGGCTGCACCGGCTCCGTGGTGTCATCAGTTCCGCGACCCTTGTAGCGGGGCTTGCTCGCGATAGGCGGCAATGGTCATTTGGCGCTCGGTTTCGTCCTGGCAATACTTGTCGAGGAAGCGCTGGATGTCCTCGGCAAGGGCGAAAAGGCGTGTGAGGCGGCGAGCTTCGAATGCCTGGCGCTGGGCTTCATTGGTGAAGCCGCCAGCGGGCTCGGGGATTTCGCGGGCTACTTGGGCTTCCATTTCGGGGATGATGGCGGTGATGGTGGTCTTGGTGGTGTTCATAATGGTGTTTTATATGGTGGAGCGCGAAACGCCCCCCCGGGGTAATTTTTGGGTGGTTTTCGTACAGCCTTGTTTTATAAAAACGGCCGGGTTTCCCGCCCCCGCGCCCGCGCCCTGGTGTGTTACGAAAATCGCCGGGTTTCCCTGCCCTGTGCTAAAAAAATGCGCGGGTTCAGAGCGCATCTCGCGCCTGCGCCTCCGCGCCGGCTGCCAGTCCCGCGCCCATGCCTCGGTCGCGCCTCGGTGTGTTACGAAAATCGCCCGGTTTCCTGCCAGGCGGCGCCCTGTGACAAAAAATGCTCGGGTTCAGAGCGAGGATTGCACCCGCGCCCGCGCCCGCGCCCCCGCGCTGGCCGCAGGCTGGCCGCTGGTGCTTGCCGCTGGTGCTGGTGCCGGTGTTGGTCGCTGGTGCTCGTGTCGGCCGCTGGTGCTGGATGACACGACAAAAAAGCGCAACTGGAAACCAGTTGCGCTTTGATTGACTACGCCGCAGCCTACGCCGTGCAAGCCGCATCCGTGCCGCCTTGCGGACGCTTGAACCACCGCCGCACACGCGGCAATTTGACGCGCCAAGACGCATCCGCGATGTTAAACCCGTACCGCTTTAACCGCCGGATAAGCGTTTGCGTTGCCCCTTGTGGCGCATCCGCCAAGACCCCATAACCGCGAAAGCCCGCGCCCCGCGCCGCTTGCTCGCACGCCACGCCATTGTTTAACGCTTCAATAAACCGCGCCAGCATGGCCGCGAACTCTTCACGCTTGCGCCGACTAGCCGCCGCCAGACCGCTAGGCGTGCCAGCGTACGCCGCCGCCCGCGTCCCGGTTTGCAAGCCAATGAATTTGACGAGGAAATCAGGCAACGCCCGCGCCCGTCGTGCTGTCCGCTCCGCCGTGCTTTCGCCCTCGCCGCCATCCTCGCAAACCGCCTGCCGCCATGTCTCATATTGCTTGTTATTGTCTTGCTTGGCTTCATACGCGACGCCCGCGCCCGCATTGGCGCGCATGGAACGACGCAACGCGCCCCAAACCACCGCCGCCGCGCTCGCCGCCACGCTCGCCGCCGCGTCAATTTTATCCGCGCCGGAATCATCGCGCACCAGCCGCAGCTTGCGCCGCCATAGCTGCAAATCCAACATGGCCGCTTGGATTGCGTCTTGCATGGCAGGCTCCCAACCACCATCGCGCCAGAACGACGGACACCCATTGCCGATTAGATGGAGGTTATAATGGATAGCCTTGACTTGAACAAACTGGTAATCCGCCGCCGCCGTTGCATCCGTTGAGGTTGCGCCGGATTCAATCGCTTTGACCGTTGCCCGGTCAAACGCTTCATCCATGCTTGCAATGCCCGTGCCTGCCTCATCGCGCCATGTTGCACCAGGACCGCGCCGACACTTTGCCGACCGGTGGACCCGCACAACCCACCGCGCCAGATTGAGAGGACCATGCCCGCGCCCGCGCCCGTTGTTTTCGTTGCTGTTGTTTGCTGCTAATGTTGTTTTCATTTACTCATTTGATGTTTGATGTTGATTGCCGCCGCTCGCCGCTGCTGACGTTTGCCAGCTAAACCGCGCCGAACTAGCGAACGCCTATAATTTTGCGTCCACGCTCGCGGTTTATCACTTGCGCCCGCGCGTTATTTGGCACCAAGCGCGAACGCGGAAACCCCTTGCGCCGCAATAGGAAAATCAAACAACAACCAAACACAACGACAAGACCCCCTACTTTCCACCATTAGGGGGGGAGGGTTTTTCAATTTGCGGAAGTGTAATAATAGGACCCCTTATAGGCCCTGAGCACGCGCACTCGGTGGCCTGCCAGAGCGTTTTGACTTGGCGGGGAGAACTTTGGTGCGGAAACCTCGTCAGCCCGCGCCTGGGGCAAATTGAGCGGGGCGCGGGCGCGGGGATCAGCATGGCGCGCAAGGGCGTTTGCGTGCCTGAAATCGTAGCTCGAAACGAATAAAGAAAGCAGCATTGCCGGGCCGAGAAGGTGAAATTCACTCGGCATAATCGGGAAGAATTCCCTGATCGGTGCCGAAGTTTTGCCAGCCAAGGCGATATTTCGACAAAACTGACAGTTTTCATCGCCCTGGTCTGCTGGCAAACAACAACGGTCCACAATCGGCTTAACGATAGTGCTCAAGTTCACCGGCAGTACAAAATTCAATAGCAACATGGGTGCGACGATGCATAAACAAGCATTCGAAGCGGAAAGTGGCGCTACGTGGACGCTTTTGCCGTCAGGCCGGCGGCTGGGGAATTATCCCACACGGTCTGAAGCTCAACTCAGCGACCCTGTCCACCCTTTTCCTCTATGTATTCTTAACGGTTATTTACTTTGCGTGGAAAAGATAAAGAAAATGGTTGGACAGGGTGGACGTATTGGGAAACTCTCACGGTTCCTAGACCGAATGTCGGAACTTTTAGGCACTTGAACCCGATGCCATTTGACGCGGCGGTGGCGATGGAAAATGATTTAGCTGAAGATTTGCGCCGGGTCGGATACACCGTCACCGGCGGCGCGGGTCAGGATTTCAACCCCATGATTACCTTGTCGCCGACTTTCAGTCCGAACTTCCGTGCCGCTGAACCACCGTTGAGCGCAATTTCCAGAAATCCGCTCGAACCCAGTACAGCCACCGGGCGGTTGACCGGAACGGCTCCATAGAATTCCATCAGCGGGCAGCACACCGTGCGTTTCCCAATCAACTCACACGTGCCGGCCCCTTTGCGGGAAATTAATGGGGCTTCGATATTCGTAATTGCGTTGCCAAAGCGGTCAATGTAAACGACCTCGCCCTGAGCCTCTCCGCGATGTTTCGCTGGCTGCGGCCAGGGCGAGCGGACGAAATCTTTCAATTCACGACCGAGCCGCTGCACCGGCAAGCCGCGACTCAAATGCGCAGCCACCGGCGCGAAAATATCGCGTCCATGAAAGGTTCGGCTGACCGGCTCAAGAAAATACTTCTGGTTTTCCAGTAGCCGGACTGTCTTGATTTCATCATGCGCCAGTGCCCACGAAAACACGCCGTTGTCCGGGCCGACGAAAAAAAAGTTCGCCGTCTGCACCGCGATTGCCTGTCGCCGGGTCCCCACGCCGGGGTCAACCACCGCCACATGCACCGTGCCTTTGGGAAAATAACGGCAGGCAGCCAACAAGGCAAAGGCCCCGGCGCGAATGTCGCCCGGTGGAATCTGGTGAGTGATGTCTACTACGTTCGCTCGCGGATGGATGCCGAGTATGACGCCCTTCATCGTGCCAACGAACCAGTCGCGCGTGCCAAAATCAGTGGTTAACGTGATCATGTCTGGGAATAGCCAAGCCTTCACTGTTGCGTCCGATAGAAACTCGCCGTGCGATTGGTCGCCGTTACGTCGGCCACGGTGCCTGTGCCCGTCGGCGTGTAGAGCACTTGCAAGGGCGTCCAGGCAGCGAAATTCGACGTGGCCTGGATTTGATACGCCCCCACCGCCCCGGTGACATTTAACGTCGGGATTCCGTTCGTCATGCCAGTCAGTTTAATTCGCGTGCCGGGAGCGGCTACGTTCAACGCTTGCACAAAGTTGACCTCGTTTGTCCAATACGCCGGCAGCGTGTCATAGGGATTGGGCAGGTCCGCATCGGTGAAATAAATCCAGCCCGCGTTGCGGTTGCTGGCGAGGTTTACATCGTTCGACATCGTGGTCGCGTTGGTCAGGCCGTACGCGACATGGATGAACTGCCGCGCAAGATGGTTGGTCACCCAGCTTGACGGCACATAACCGGGATAATTGGTGGATTCGTCCTCGAATGTCATCAGCATATCCGCTGCGGGCTGCTTCAAGTAAGCCTCCACCGTGCCCGTGCCGGGATTGCCGGTGACGGTGAACCGGGCGTTCTGGCTTTTGATGTACTGGTAAAGCGTGGCGTAATAATTCAAATGGTTCGTGTCGGCGTCGTCGGTCATCTCATCAATGAAAAATCCCTCCAGAGCGTAAAAGGACAGGTACAGGTTGACATCGTTGGTCACCTGCGACATGGCGCGCGTCGCGTAAGACGTGTAAACATAACCGATCACTTGGCCGCCCGCAGTGTGCAAATTGGCCACGGCGGAAACGTAGTTCGCGTCCTGCGCCGTGCCCGGCCCGCTATCGGGATTCAATATGGCGATGAGGGGCACCCGCGTGGCCGCATTGATCATGGCGTTCCAATAGCTGTTGCCGACCGGGTAAAAATATGACGGCACCATGATGCCCATCGGTGCGGCGGCCACGCCCAGAGCGGTTGCCAACCAAAGGATGACAAGCCGAATCTTCATGCTGGGATGATGCCCGGCAAGGCCGCAGCCAAAACCTTCAACGTGAACGATCCCGCCCTGGCCTCGTCACTGAACAGGCTGATCGTCTGGTATTGGCAATTGTTTTCGTCGCGTCGCATATCAATGGCTTGAATGGCCGTGATTCCGCATGATGCGCCCGAGCGAGCACACTGCATAGAAGAATTTACGCGGCGAATGCGCTGACAGGATTTCGCTGGGGCGTGCCGGTGAAAACCACCTCCGGCGCAAACATCGCACACCATTCAGCGGCGGCGGCGCGGCCCTCCGGCGTGCCACCAACGAGTTCGTAGGGGACGTCAAAGTGATACATACATTTTGCACGATATACTTGACTGGTGTATCGTGCAAGGCATGACATGTTCATATCAGTTTATCCGGATATTTGAATTCAAAATAAGCTCACCCATAAAGAAAATAAAAATATAAGTTGACTGTAACCATTGCTTTGTGGTAGCGTCTATCAAGTTCGATGAAAACTTGCATGAACATATCAGCCATGATTTGGCCGACGCCGACGGTCGCGAAAGCGACACGTCATAGCCGGTTAAACCAAGGTTGTGTGTTTAGCCTTGGTCTATCCAGGTGGCATAGCGGGTATAACCCCGAAACCATTTTGGATAATCCGGAGGTAAGCAGGTAAAGAATCGAAAGAGTATTTCTCCACCCTGCTTACCGTGTGTAAGCAGGGTTTTTTATTTCCCTGAAATAGATGAAGAGCCAGAGCAACAAAAGGTGAATTGACTGTGAACGACAACCAAACGACATCTCGATGATGTCAGGCAGCACAAAACTGAAAATGGCGCAGAGGATGCAAAACTCCTCACCGGTGGGGTCTGCCCACGGGTTGCTGATAAGCGCGCCGGGATGGTTTGAAACGCTTTTACATATTAAGGGCTTCGCAGGAGGTGTGCCCCTAAACACCGAAACAGCCGCCGTGAAACCGCGGGTTGGGGTCGAATAGACCACCAAGAGGTGTTTGTTCTTTATTGAAATGGCATGGGCCGGAAGCGCAAAGACGCTTCCGGCCCTTTTAATTTCGCGGTGGTGATTTAACAGCAGAATGGCTCCTCGCCAGGGAGCAGGTCCGGGTGCGACTCCCGGCAACCGCACCAATTCTCTTCATAGGCCGCGCGCCAGATTGCGCGACAGAGTCTCCAAAACTCAGTCTGCTTGGGGCAGCACCAAGGCGGCTTGCCAATTTTCACGGGGTCGTGGCAGACAAGCAATGCACTTGCCCTGCAAGCAAGCTGATGCGGGAGCATTACCCGCCGACTCCACCAAATTCAACTGCGGGAAACTCGACTAAAGTGGGCAGCGTGCGGCAGTTTCTTCGTTTTTTATATGTGAGCGGGCGGTTGCGATTCAATCTGGCTGACGCCATCGAAGCTCCTCAACGTCGCCGGTCCGAGTTGCCACGGACACTCCCTTGGCCAGAGATCCGAAAGATACTGGACCGCGTTGATCGGAAAACTCCCCTTGGACGACGCGACTACGCAGTTCTTTTGCTCATGAGCATGTACGGACTGGGCGCGGCCGAGGTGATCGCCCTGACACTGGATCAGCTGGATTGGGTTGGTCACACATTTACGATTGTGCGTCCAAAAACGGGCGCCGTGGTTCGACTTCCACTTTTGCCAGCCGCCGCGCAGGCGGTGGCGGCTTATTTGCGCCACGGCCGCCCAGGGAATGCCCGGACGCGCGCCGTTTTTATTCGTAGGGGATTCCCACATGTGGCTTTCACCTCTTCAGTCATTCGTTACATGGTGAGCAAATACGCCCGCCAGGCCGGGGTGCGCTTTTCGATTTTGGGAGCGCATGTTTTTCGGCACAGTTTCGCGTCGCGACAGGTTGATCAGCAGGCGCCCGTTCGGGTTTTAAGTGATATTCTCGGTCACCGGGACCCCGACTCGACCTCAACTTACACGCGGGTGGCCGTGGAAAGATTACGCGGAGTGACTCTGCCGGTACCACGATGAGCATTCGTTTTCATAGTTTTTTGGCTGCCGAGCTACAAGCCTTTCTGCAACATAAGAGGGCTTTGGGATTTGGTTACGAAAGGCCTGAAGGAACATTGCGCAATTTCGATCGTTATCTTCGACGACTGGGGCCTGCCGAGGTCAAGCGGCTACCTTGGGACCAACTGATTGAACGTTGGCTTGGGCGGAGTCCGCACCGCAAGGCAATCTCGGTTGCCTTGGACCTCAAAACCATTCGGCAGTTTTGCCTGTTTCGACTGCGTTATGATCCAGTGGCATTTGTTCCAGGATCGGATTGGGCGCCGGCACAACGGAAGTTCCATTTCGTGCCTCACATTTTCTCGCGAGTTGATATCCAGCGAATGCTTAAAAAGAGTGGTCGGTTGACCCGGTGGCCGTCCTATAACCGCTGCCTACGCTTGCTGCTGTTGGTTCTGTATTGCACTGGTCTGCGGTTTGGTGAAGCGGCTCGGTTGCGGATGACCGATATTGATCTGAATCGGCGGCTGCTGATTATTCGCCACAGCAAAGGCCGTACTCGGCTGGTACCCTTTCGGGCCGACCTAGCCAAGGAGTTTGAGCGCTATTTGGAGAGCCGCCCTGCAAGATCGTCGTTCCCGGAGTCTCCGGTTTTCCTGAACCGTTATGGTCAGGCGCATTCTACCAAGACGATTTCCAATGGATTGCGCCAACTGATGCGAAAAATCGGGCTCAAGGGGGCACGCGGCCGTGAAGGTCCGCGTCCCTATGACTTGAGGCACACCTTTGCCGTCCACCGACTGACTCGATGGTATCGCCAAGGTGTCGACTTGTCGCGACGTTTGCCTTGGCTGTCGGTTTATATGGGGCACGCCAGCATTCTCGGCACCGAGACATATCTCACCGCCACCCCAGAACTGCTGGCGTTGAGCGCTCGCCGCTTCGAGGCGCGATACCGGCGCCGGAATCGATTTTTATGAAAGACGCCAGTTCCCAGTTACTTAGCCTGGTGGAGTCCTTCTTCCGCCAATACCTACAGCAAATTCGCGGTGCCAGTCCTCACACCGTGCGAGCCTATCGGGACAGCCTGCGGCTGTTTCTGGAGTTCTTGGCCCGAAGTTGCCGGTGCCCGATTGAACGGCTCGACGTGGACCAAATCACCTGCCAACACGTCCGTGAGTTTCTCGCCTATTTGGAGTCCGAACGGACGAATACCGCCCGGACACGCAATGGCCGTCTAGCTGCCCTACGTTGCTTTGTGCGGCATTTGCTCCGCCAAGATCCCACGCGAGCCGGAGAGTACGCCCGTGTCCTTGCTTTGCCGGCAAAACGGACCACTCAATCTATACCGGGTTATTTAGAACCCGAGCAGTTTCGGTCATTCCTTGCCCAGGTAGATCTCCGCAGGCGTTTTGGTGTCCGTGATGCGGCGCTTTTCCTCTTTCTTTATACTACCGGAGCTCGCATCAGTGAGGCGGTACAACTTCGCTGGTGCAGCGTCCGTCTTGACACGCCTTGGCAGGTCCGATTGCATGGGAAAGGATCCAAGGATCGCCTCTGTCCATTATGGAAACAGACCGTCGAGCTGTTGCGGCAGCTTCGCAGTCAAAATGACTGTGCCTCCACGCCTGAGTCAACGGTTTTCCTCAATCACTGTGGAGAGCCGCTCACCCGTGACGGAGCCGCCTATTTATTTCGCAGTCACTACCAAAGAGCTCTAAAGAAGAACAGACAGTTGCCTGACATTCGCGTTCATCCCCATTTGTTGCGTCACAGTTGTGCGGTGGCACTGCTCCAGGCCGGCATTGAGTTGGTCGGCATCCGCGACTACCTCGGGCATAGTTCGGTGGCCACCACCAGCCGCTATCTTCAAACGAATTTGGCGATGAAAGAAAAAGTCTTGAAACGCTTTTGGCAACGCGCGGGCCTGCAGGACAAGC
>Ga0302320_10025853_pt1 | contig 11394 bp, 7 predicted proteins | sample Bog_T0_3_FD_202130 | JGI IMG/M metagenome (GOLD analysis project Ga0302320, IMG submission 202130) | Peat permafrost microbial communities from Stordalen Mire near Abisko, Sweden - Bog_T0_3 | ecosystem: Environmental > Terrestrial > Soil > Wetlands > Peat | place: Sweden: Abisko, Stordalen Mire... | reverse complement strand
TAATCGGTTCCAATGAATGGGAGTGTCAGCCGACCGCTGCCGCCGCCTCGTATCTTACGGCCATCCGCGATTTGTGCGTAGCTACGTACACGCCTGCACCGTGCAACGGAATGGTCCAATCGGCTGATCGCGCAAGTTGCGGTGGCACCTGATCTTATGATTTCTGGTGAATCACGCCGTTCAACTCTAACATCGCAATTCCAGCGAAATGGAACGGCTCGATTCTTGGCGACAGCGCCGGATGTTCGGATCGGGTGGCTCCTATTTGCCTCCAGTGTCGTTGATCCGACTCTCAAGGGCCGACAAGATTTGTAGGATTTCGTCGAAACTCGCTGGTTCGGTGAGGTACATATCGCGCATTGCCTGGTAATCGCGGCGCAGGGCGAGCAGTCGTTCAGGTGGAGGGACGATGCGAAATGTGCCGGGCTTGGCTGCCTCGTAGTTTGCCCATGCACTGCCGAAGAACTGGCTCTTCCACTGCACGACCCGGTCGCGGATATCGTGGCGATCAATCGCCATCGTCGCGTGCGGGTGTTTGGCCAGCGCGGCCACATCCGCGTAGTGGCGTGAGAATCGGTCGGGCGTGGCTCTGTCAGCGGGCCGGTGATATTCGGTGTGGAGAATCGTCGCCTTCTCCCAGAAGCTCCTCTCCACTTCAAGGGTAACAACATCGCACTGCCAGTCAGGAAACGCGTCGGGGAGGGTTTCGGCCATCCAGGGGCGAATCGGGTGGCGGCCAACCGGCTGCTGGTCGGTCAGCGATCCGAATTCCAACTTCACCGAGCGTTTGAGGTAATCGAAGCCCGTGGGCTGAGACGATGGATAGTGGAACAAGAGTACCGGCGAGTTCGTCCCTGAATCCGTCAAGAACTCAAACCACGCCCGCTTGCCCTTTCCAAGAACGGATTCCACCGCTGCTTCCATCACGGGCCCGATCTGGTGTTGCACCGCCACGCCGCAGGCCGCCTCTGCCCTGGTCATCCACTTGTTGGCCTGGTTCCGGCTTATGCCTGCGTCGGGCAGTTTCAGAAAGGCGGGCGAAAGCGATAGGTCGATGTCTTCGGAAAATCGTTCGATGATGCCAAACACTTTTGACAGCGAAGTGCCGCCCTTGAATACGAGATTGCCTGCGAATTCCGACTGGAAGAGGACTCCCAACATCCAGCAGACCCAGAAGTCCTTCTCCATAATTACCGGGGAGACGTTTCGGCGGATTGCGGCCTGCTCGACATATACGCGGCGCTCATCGGGCGGTAATTCAAAGAAGGCGAGGTTCATGCACCCTCCTGGGCGAGTTCCCGAAAGATCGGGTGCATCCACGCCGGGGCAAGCGGAAGGTCTTTTATGAGTTCCCGTCGCCTGTTGGCGGGGATTGTGCGCTTCAAGTGCTCTCGCCGCTCTGGCGTCACATGCTCCTCGCCCAATTCGCGAAGGGCCTGAATCAACAGGCCGCTAAGCCGTCCCGCCGCCGCCATATTCTTGGCGGTCGTTCGCCGGAGTTGAATTGTGGTCCGGCCAATCTTCACCGTCCGGGTAGGGCCATCGGTCAAGAAAACCGCCTTGGCGGGTACTTGGTCGGACAAGCCCAAGGCGTTGGCAGCGTAGGCTCCCGCTGGCTGTAGCCGCGTGCGGTCGCGGCCCGCTAGGGCTTTTGCTACAGCCTCGGCGGAGGGTGAAAGCGGGCCGAGCTTAGGATGTTCCTTCGGGAAGTCGTACACCCCCCGTGCAAGTCGGCGAATGGTCCCTTTCCGAGCGAGCCGGTGGAGGGTGATATCGACCGCCTCTCTGCTCCCGATTTCCAGAAAATCCGCTGGAACAAAGACGGAACCACGCCCTCGGCTGCGGATGGCCGTAATCACCCGTGAATCAATGGATTTCGTCACTACCTGTCTGATCTTCATGTAAGGAATAATGCCATTTATTCCTTACAAGGTCAAGTGACATTTCACCGGATTCGCGACACATCGGTCGTCCTGGTCGTACTTAAATATGGGGTGGGGGGTGTGCGGGGGTGCAGGGGGTCGGCAGGAGACACCCGCCCCGTTACGTGCCAAATGTCCTTGGCACGTCCTGCGAGGGCGCTCATTGGGTTACCCCGCCTTCGCAGCGGACGATAACGGATCGCATTTTTCCGGTAATTGCGCCAAGATAAATTGCCGATTTCCGTTATCTTCCGCGTTTAGCATTGCACACGCGTGTGCGGTCGTACCGGAGCCACCGAAGAAATCAAGAATGATGTCGTGGCCGCTCGTGCAGGTTCGCATTAAATCCATGATGAGAAATGGCGATTTTGGCGATTGAAACAACTTAGCCTTCGTTTCAAATAATTGATTGAATACTTTCTGGCCACGCTCGGTGAAGAACTGTTTATCCACGAAAATAGTTTTCAGCATTCGTTCCGCACCACTTGCGTAGCTCTTTCTATAGATTTTCCATCGCCCCTTAATATGTTGACCCACCAAGAATTCAAGATCCCGCGTTGCCTTTGTCCGATCCCAAGTCCAGCAGCCTTCAAATCCGTCTTCCCAATCCGGGACCACTTTCGTTAGTCCTTCGCCTGCTTCCAAGGAAACGCAACCGTCATCGGCTACGAAAAATGGGTAATACAGATTCTTTCGATTGTGCTTGCCAAACTCTCGATGCGTATTCCGAAGCTCTAATAGACGAAACTTTCCGCCCTCGTCTTCCTCCGTGTATTCTTGCGCCACTTGGTTCTCGTCTTTTTCGATTGAAAAATAGCCTTTTGGAAGAGGAACTTTGCTGTAGGCGACAATATACTCATGGTTGGTTGCGAAATATTTGTCTTGCGAGCGCCCCTTCGGATTACAAAGGACCGTGATTGCAGTAACAAAGCACTCCTCCCCAAACACCTCGTTCATAAGACTCCGCAATCCCGTAAACTCGCGCTCGTCGATACTAACGAAGATGACGCCGTCCTCGCAAAGTAGATTTCTTGCGAGATACAATCTTGGATACATCATGTTGAGCCATTTGGAGTGGTAGCGCCCATCGGCATCAGTATTGGTGCCGAACTTTTTACCCTCGGTATCGACTTGACCTGTGTACTGCAAGTACGTCTGAAGCGACTCGCTGTAATCGTCCGGGTAGATGAAATCATTGCCAGTGTTGTATGGTGGGTCGATATAGATCATCTTAATCTTGCCCAAGTACGATTTCTGCAACAGCTTCAGGACTTCGAGATTATCGCCCTCGATGATGAGATTCTCGCTGGTCTCGAACTTAACGCTTTCTGCCGGGCATGGGCGCAGCGTACCTACACTCGGTGATTGAATCGTTTTGAAGTCGTCTGCCTTGCCCGGCCAGTTCATGCCGTAGCGTTCCTTGCCTGCATCAAAGGACTCGCCGAGAGCAAGTTTTAGGCGGTCGAAATCGAGTTTGCCGCTTTCAGTGCGAATCTCCGGAAAAAGGCGCAGAATTTCTTGAATCTTGTCGGCGGCGATATTGTGCGAACGAAGATCCAGCTTTTCAGGTTCGGCGGTCATTTTCGTGTCGGTATCCGCCGATGCGGATGAGGCGTAGTACCTCCTCCAAACGTTTCTCGATTTCTTGCGACCGGCGATAGACCACGGGCAAATTCTCCTTTATGAGCCTGGATGTCTATCCGTAAGTGATAGACTTGTCAACTCACCTGATAGGACGGTCGTCGTGGCGGACCGGCTGCGGGCGAATGGTCGAGTTATGCAGAAGGTTTATCGTTTGGAATTTCGGTTGTGGCTTCTTTGATATCGTCGTGCTTTGGAGGCTTTTGCCAGTCATCCGCAATCGTTTTCCAGTTCGCCTTTCGTTCAACCGGATTGCCTGCGGCGTCCTTGCCAGTCCAAACGTTCCAAAAATCGGGATCATCTGAGCGAGGTCGTTGGGAAGCCGGAAGATCACTCATCTTCACCAGCACAGGCAATTCGGAAGCCCATCCTAAAAGGATCGCGTTCTGCGACGGAAGCGAAGGTAGCTCGCGCAGCAGCCCCTTTAGGTTATCCGGAACTAAGCGATGCACCAATTCTTGATCGCGGTCATTGCTAATTCGATGAAGAAGGAACGAATTACACTGAGACAATACAGTTGAAGAAAGTTCCGAAGGTCGCTGCGACAACACTAACCCCAGCCCAAACTTTCGCCCTTCACGCGCGATTCGTTCAAATACCTGGCAGCAGACCGATGCTGCATCATGATTATCCGTGTCTTCCTTGTAGCGTTTGATAAACGTGTGGGCCTCTTCCATTACCAACACGGTTGGCAGAACCGCATTATTCAACTTCCGATATCTCTGTAATGCCTCAAATGTCATGCGTGCTATCACAGCGATTACAACATGAATGACTTCCATTGGCACAAGAGATACATCGATTATGTTGATTCGCGAACGTTCTGCTTCATCGCTACCAATATAATCAGCCAACCAAGCGACCAAGGTGAGCGTTTCGGTGTCGCCAACTACCGCTTCCATCCTGGCATCCGAAAGAAAAGTACGAATCCGAGCAACGAGAAAATCGAGATACTGGGTGACGCCTTCCTGCTCGGCAAGAATTTGAAGGTGATCGGCAAAATCCGTTCCCTTGAAGGGCAGTGGAACATCTTCATCTGGCCCTGATTGGTAAATCACTCCGCCGACTTGGGCGAGTGCCACATTCAGGGTATCAATTACTCCTAATATCTGAGCTTCAGTAAAAGCGCGGTAATACTCAACCACGCGCCCACTACCTTTTTCGGTAAAACTGTTGAACGTGCTATCGAGCGCATTTTTTATAGCGGTGCGGATTGGTGAAACATCAACGTCTGGAACACTGCCATCCCTGGCTTCCAAGTCATCACCGATGGCTTTAAGACGGAATCCAAATTTCGATTCGTCTGTCTTGATCGTCCCCGCGCGCAAGTCCTTTTGAATTGAAATCATTGCCGACGAGAGATAACGTCTGATACCAAGCTTCTTCTCCTCATCCGTGCTTTCAGCAAGATCCGTGCGACCGGCTTTCACTTCCCGAAGCGCACGCTTCAGCAACGGTCTTTGCGCTCGCGCACTTGCCTGGGTGAAACAGCACCATTCGGCGCTATTCCAAAACCAAAGAGGAACCTGTAGTGGAGATTGTTCGGCCTCAGGATTAACCTTAAATACGCGAGCCTTGATAAACGAAGGTTCGCCTGAAAATGCACGCGAATACTCGCCGTTCGGGTCCAAAATAATGAATCGTGCATTTGGCGACGCATTCGCATGTTGTTGTGCCTGCTCCAACGACCATCGGATGATCCCGGCTACGGAACACGACTTGCCACTCCCTGTGTTTCCTAGAACAGCTAGGTGACGCCCGAATAGCCTATCTGGATCGATGCAAATGTCAGCATCGCCCGCTAATGGGCTTGTGCCGATCTTCACGCGCCTACGCTCGCCAGATTCAACTATAGACCTGAGCTGTGTGTCCGTTGGCAGAAGAACGCATGCTCCGATTGAGGGAAGCGCGTCGGCACCTCGCCGGAACCTATACTCATCCGGCTTGTTCGAGGATTTACGAAGCGTTCCCAGAGGATTGAGGCTCATTTTGCGAAGAGGGTATGGCAGGTCAATGAGGCCAAAATCCTGCATTCCACGGCGTTTTGGGAATGCCGAACGCTCCACAGTCAGCCATTCAATCTGTCCGACAAGGAACCCATCATCTACCGGAATGAGTACATAGCTATTGACGCGGGGAAACGGTCGCGGTCCGCCAGCATTGAGGGCTACGGACTCCGGTGCTTCGATGTCCAGCGCGACCTTAATTTCATCTGGCGAGACAAAATCTACGGTTCCTATGCGAAAACTTTCTGCATGTTGGAACGGGGGCTGGGTCATAATTCGGCCCCTTCTTCCGCATTGTGCGTTTTAGCTTCCGCCTGTGCCTGTTCTGAATGTGTGCCCCATCGTGCCTTTAGAAGTTCTGCCATTCGAAACGTCGTGCGATCAATAGCTGGTTTGGGCAAATAATTATCAACGAGTGCCTGAAAGTCTCCGAGGTGATCGCCGATGAGTAACGTGATCTGGGCAGGTCTTCCCAGTCGAGCGTAAGTTTGCATGATGCGGCCCAATGGATCGCTGTGAGAAATCACCACAAGATGAGTCGAAGGGATTGTGAGCATATCCTCGATCACCCGGTTGATATGCTCATCCCCAAAGCTATAACCGAAGGCGATTAGGGTGCTATTGGGACGACACACAGCCGCAGCAAAATCCCGGAATAGTTCAACGTAAGGGTAAGCAGCCGTCTCCCTATCTTTTGCGGAATTGGGATAAATCATCAGTTGAAGTGCCTTGGCACCGTACAAGCCGGGGGCTTGCAGATATGCATCAATATTTGCCGCTCCGAACGGCACCCCCGCGCGCCGAATATTCCTTGCCGTGTTGATCCAGTCCACTGAGCCGTGCAATTTTGTGAAGCGGGCAACGCCTTCCAGATAGCGGGGTTCACCTCGAATACCTGGCGGATTGTAATGCATATCGATGTCCAACCGGGATGATCGGAAGATCGGGGCAAGTGATCCGACAAATCGATCCAAGAGATGCAGGCCTGCAACCTCGGCCCCCATTTCTATGCAGCGATCATAGTTGGTCGTGAAAATTTGCAGTCGCTCGCGTGTTCCGGTTCGGCTCGCAAAGCTCATTAGGAAGCTGACCAGATAGTTCAGTGTGTTCTCAAGTTGTTCGGATTTTGCGGTAATCAGTCCCTTCTCACCAGCTAAAATTGATGTCGCAAAATTGGCCAAAACATTGGATAAGTCTGTCGTTAGCCCATCTGCCTTCGTCTTCAATTTCGCGTCACTTGCCGCGATGATCTCCAGTCCGCGAAGCAGTTCGTTGGCAACTCGAAGCTGGTCTTCAATGTTGCCGGGCGCGCGTCCTGCTGCTTCTGCCGATTTTTTCGCCTCCGCATTGATCTCGTTGTCATAATGACTGAACTTCGTCGGAGTCATGCCGGGAAGAGCTTGCCCGACAGCCATCCAATGCATGGCATGTGTAAGTCCTGAACCAACAAGAAGTGAAAAGTGCTCGGATTGGAACAATGCGGTAAGCCAAGGTTCGATACGGGGACGTAGCTTGTCGGTTGCAATCGTTCCATCTTTGGAAAGCCACGAACAGGTACTGCCATCGGCCAATTTGAAGGTGAGTTCTGCTCCGGCGTCGGATACGACCTTGGAGAGAATAACCGGAGCTTTGTCGTCCCGGCATTTGAGAATCTGGTTGCCCTTGCTCATGCCATGTTTCCAATGGATTACGCCGTGTCATTGTTCAATTGGCGCGTACTTCGCGGCATTTCGTGCGCGCTATGGTTATCGTTTTCTCGACCAAATCATTCGGACTGCTGACCTCCGCCAAGAAGTTTTACATCTAAGCCCTCGATCTCTTGAAGCGTTCTGCCGGCAATACCCTGTAAGTCGCCATACATCCCGGCGGTCGATTCCACTACGCCACGAATCTGCTCCTCACGCTTTGCCCAAAGTCGGGTCATGACCTTCCGTTCTTTGTCGAGGTCGGCCTGCATGTCAGTAAATTTCTCGACAATCGCCTCAATCCGGTGCCGAAATCGCGGGCCGGTCAAATACTGGTACACCATTTCCGTCTTGGTCTGCTGGCCATCCGTTGCTATCCGCGCTGCGGCCAACTCGATAAGTGACTGCCGAAGCGCGACAGCGACAGGAACGATACATCGCGGTTCAGTAATCCAAACGCCATCGGTCAGGTCAAAAATCTCACAGTTTTTCGGCAAAACATGCGATACGACGACCGCGATATCTGCTTTCGCCGCTCGCTGATCCTCGCGCAGCTTTGACAACCAACTATCACTCCAGTTCTTTGTCCGCTTGGATTCCCAAAGAATTGTGCCGCAGATTTGCCCGGCTGGCCCCAAAACACTGTGCAAAATATCGCCGCCGTGCTCACCTTTCGGAACAGGTTCAATGTTATCACGCGGAAATTTGGCGCGGAGAATGGATTCGAGTTGTAGTTCCTGGACCTCGCCTTGAAGTTGCTGCGATCCCTGTTCTGCCTTGCGGAGCGCGTCCTGCAATTTCGTTTGCAGGTCGGTAATGGTCTTGTCCTTCTCGGCGATCTTGAAGCGGGATTGCTCGTCCGCGTCCTTCAACGCGGCCTCGCGAATCTTTCCCCGCTCCGCGTCGATGGCTCGCTGCTTCACAAGTTCGAAATTCTCCTTCTCTTCCAGGAGGCTTTGACGTTCCCGTCGCAAATCGATCTCGTTCTTTTGCGCCTCGGCAAGCTTGGTATCGCGTTGTTTCAGGAGTTCATGGACTTCCGCTTTTTCCAGTTGGGCCTTGCCAAGTTCGTCGGCAATCGCCTCGCGAGCTTTTTTGGCTTCATGGGTGGCGATAGCCGCGCGCTCGGATTTCAGCTTGGCGGCTACCTGTTCATTGATATTTTCCTGGGCCTTCGCCAGCGCCGCCTGCTGCTCCTTGACGGCTCCTTCGCGTTTGGCAACGTCAGCTTCCTTCTGCGTGAATTTCTGTTCGTACTCTCGCCGGGTCGATTCGATCAGCGGCGCAGCAAGCGATTCCGTGAGCTTGATCTCGGTCTTACAGTTTGGGCAAACGATAACCGGTTCATTCATGGCGAAAGGCTCCGAAAAGTTCGCTGGATTATATCTCAAGTCGGGCGTAGCACCCACCGCTCGCGAAGTCAACGAAGTCCGATTGCCCACAAATTGAGGAATACCCCCACGATCTGAAGATTCAAGACAGGATTGGCTCCGGGTCCTGGCGGTGGCGCTCCATCGCGATGCGTTCCTGAAACGTCAGCGGCGGTGTGGTGGCTGGGTTCTCCGGCAGTTCAGGCGTGGCGTAAGTGACGTCCGCGTGATTCGGCACGGGGGTTGCCCCCGTCCGGCGGCGGATACGGGCGGTTACGGGTTCCTCAGCGGTGGAATGCTGCTGCCGAACGCGCTGTGGCGCGGCATCAACGCTATGACCAGCCTTGAGCGATTTGATCTGGTCGGCCAAATCAGAAACCCCCGGTCCTGAATTTCCATCCGGCGTCTTGCCGGACAGCCCATCCTTGAGTTGGTCGCGAAGCCCGGTCAATTCGGCGAGATAAGCGTCGTGCTGGAATGGCTTGCCGAGTCGTGCCCGATTATCACGAAGCTGTCCTTCGGCAATGGCGATGTTCTGCCGCATGTGGTCACATTCAGCGCCGTATTCACTCGCCAGACGTTCCACGGCGTTGAGGAAGGCACGCGGCCCTTGGTGCTCGCGTGACAGACTCGCAGTGCGCGTCGCTTTGCCTTCAAGATACACTTCCGGCGGAAATTCCGGGCGGATCACGAGTCCGAAACTCAGGCCGCGATAGCTGCCCATCGGCACGCGGGTCGTCTCGCGGACATGCGTGGGCAAGGCGTCCAGTCTGCCGCCGAGCATCGCCGGGATATCTTCGCGCGAATAATTCCGTCCCCCGATGGCGATGGGATCGCTGGCGTGTGCGTTCACGGTGGCCGCGTCCGCCGTGAGTTGAGATAACCATTCGGATTGATCGCTGATGACTTCCGGCAAATTCCGCACGCTGCGGCGGGCGACGTATTGTTCATCCATGTGGTTTTTCTTGAGCAAGGCGAGGCGCTGCAATTCGGCGTCGGCCTCGGCGAGTGTGAGGACGGCGGGATTGCCCGATGCAATCGCCTTGACCTCGGCATAGGAGAGTTCCTGGCCGCCGATGTCCTCGGCACGGCGGGCGGCGTTGTCGCCGGTGATTACCTGGCCGATGAACCGGGCCTTGGTCTCTAGGGCTTGCCACATATAGGCGTCGAAGGAACCTTCGGTGACGTAGCGGTAGATCGCCACTTCCTTGTTCTCGTTGCCCTGGCGAAGGATGCGGCCGTCGCGTTGCTCGACTTCGGCGGGCTTCCACGGGGCATCAAGGTGATGCAGGGCGATAAGGCGTTTCTGGACATTGGTGCCGGTGCCCATCTTCTGGGTGCTGCCGAGCAGGACGCGGACGGACCCCTGACGGACTTTTTCAAAGAGGGCCTGTTTCTTGGCGTCGGAATCGGCGTCGCCGATGGCGGCGATCTGGTCACGGGGGATGCCGTGGGCAATCAGCTTGCGGATGATTTCTTCGTAGGGCGAGTAACCCCACTCGGTCGGATTGACGCCCATATCGGCAAAGATCATCTGCGTCCCGCGTTTCGCGGCGGATGCGTGCCAGATTTCCACGACGTTTTCTACGAGGCGGTTCACCTTCGATTCCGGGAAGTCGGGTGCGGTGGCCGACAACATGCGTGCGTCGGTGGCGAGTTTCCTGCCGTCCGTGGTGATGGCAAGGGCATTGTCTACCCTGGGGTCCACCTTCTGCGACCGTAATCGTTCGTAGCGTTCGACCAGTTCCTCCTGAAGTTGGCGTTGCTCTTCCGACATGGGGCAGGCGACGACCATCGCCTTGCCGCCTTGCAGGCGTGGACGCGGGAGGTTGAGCATCTCGGCGGTCTGCACGTCGGAGAAGGAGCGGAACATCTGCTGGAGTTCCGGCAAGTTGGTGAATCGGGCGAAGCGGCTACGCGGACGCAGGCCCGCGCCGTCCGGCGAAATCTCCATCGTGTCCACCACCTCGCCGAACGTCGCTGCCCATGCGTCGAAATGCTCCAGCCCACGGCTCGCCAGTCCCTCCGGGTCGAGGAACCGCTGCATGGTGTACATTTCGACCATCGTGTTGGAAATCGGCGTACCGGTGGCAAACGTCACGCCATGACCGGCATGTTGCTGCCCGAGATAGCGGGCTTTCATGTACACATCGAAGGCCCGCTCGGAGCCGCCGGTCTGGATACCGGCGACGCGGTCCATCTTGGTGGGCGTTTCCAGATTCTTGAAATAATGCGCCTCGTCGATGAAGACGTGATCGACGCCGAGTTCGTCAAACACCAGCCCATCATCCTTCTTTTCTTTGGCCAACAGGTCTTTCAGGCGTTCGGCCCGTGCGGCCTTCTGCTTCTCGATGGCCTTGATGAGGTTGCGGTTCGCACCTCTCTGGCTCGCATGCTCGATAAGCAGCGCGTCATATTCGGCGATCTGCTCGCGGAGAAACTTCTCTTGGTAGTCACGCGACATGCCGATGCGCTCAAAGCTGCTGTGGGTGACAACGATGCCGTCCCATTCGCCGCTGGCCATCTTGGCGGTGAGGAACTTGCGGCGCTCGCGGGTCAGGTCTTCCTTGGCGGCAACGAGTAGCTTGGCATTGGGATAAAGCTGCATGAATTCGCGGGAGAACTGCTCCAACAGGTGGTTGGGAACCACGTACATCGGCTTTTTGATCAGCCCGGCCTGCTTCATCTTCATGCCGGTGGCCGCCATCGTGAACGTTTTGCCCGCCCCTACGACATGGGCCAGCAGCGTGTTGCCGGAACTCATGCCGCG
>Ga0302320_10025852_pt1 | contig 11394 bp, 7 predicted proteins | sample Bog_T0_3_FD_202130 | JGI IMG/M metagenome (GOLD analysis project Ga0302320, IMG submission 202130) | Peat permafrost microbial communities from Stordalen Mire near Abisko, Sweden - Bog_T0_3 | ecosystem: Environmental > Terrestrial > Soil > Wetlands > Peat | place: Sweden: Abisko, Stordalen Mire... | reverse complement strand
AAGACATTCTCGTTCTTGGACATCAACGACGGCTCGTGCCTGCGCAACCTGCAGGTGATCGCTCCGGCGAGCCTGGCCAACTACGCCGAGGTGCAGCACCTCATTACCGGGGCCTCCGTGGCGATCCGCGGGAAACTGGTGGCTTCCCAGGGCCAGGGCCAGAAATGGGAGCTCGGCGCCGAGGAACTGACTGTGGTCGGTCCGTCGGATGCCGTCTATCCGCTGCAGAAAAAGGGACACACCCCGGAATTCCTGCGCGAGATCGCCCACCTGCGCCCGCGCTCGAACCTGTTCGGCGCGATCTTTCGCACGAGAAGCCGGCTGGCTTTCGCAGTCCACAAATTCTTCAACGAGCGGGGATTTGCCTACGTGCACGCGCCGATAGTCACCGGCAGCGATTGCGAAGGGGCGGGGGAGCTGTTCCGCGTGACGACCCTGGATCCGCTGGCCCCACCGAAGAGGCCCGACGGCAAGGTCGATTACTCCCAGGATTTCTTTGCCCGGCCCACCTACCTGACCGTGAGCGGGCAACTGGAGGCCGAGGCGTTTGCCTGCGCGCTTTCGAAGGTCTACACGTTCGGGCCCACTTTCCGCGCGGAAAATTCGAACACGTCGCGGCACGCGAGCGAGTTCTGGATGATCGAGCCGGAGATGGCGTTCTGCGATCTGGCTGGCGATATGGACCTTGCGGAGGAATTCGTCAAGGCGCTGATCCGGGAGGCCCGGACGAACGGAGCGGAGGATCTCGAGCTGTTCGCCAAGTTTGTCGACAAGGAGCTCCTCTCCCGGCTCGACTTCGTCCTCGAGCGGCCCTTCCAGCGAGTGAGCTATACCGAGGCCGTGAAGCTGCTCGCCGAGAGCGGCAAGACATTCGAGTACCCGGTCGCCTACGGGACGAATCTCCAGTCGGAGCACGAGCGCTACCTGACCGAGGTCGTGTTCAAGTGCCCGGTCACCGTTTACAACTACCCGAAGGAGATAAAGCCCTTCTACATGCGCCTCAACGACGATGGCAAGACGGTCACTGCGATGGACGTTCTGGTGCCGGGTATCGGGGAGATCGTGGGCGGGAGCCAGCGCGAGGAGCGCCTCGATGTCCTCGAGGCCAGCATGCGGCGGCACGGGCTCGATCCGAAGGATTACGGCTGGTACCTCGACCTGCGCAGGTGGGGAACCGTCCCGCACGCCGGCTTCGGACTGGGCTTCGAACGGATGCTGATGTTTGTCACGGGAGTTTCGAACATCCGGGACGTGATTCCGTTCGCCCGGACCCCGGGGAACGCCGCATTCTGACCGTCAGCCCTTCGCCCAGGTGTCGCGCAGGGCGATCGTTCGGTTGAAGACGAGCCTTCCCGGCTTCGAATCCATCGGGTCGAGGGCGAAATAACCCAGCCTCTCGAACTGGTAACGCTCATTCGGCTCGGCGAGGGCCAGGGCGGGCTCGAGCTTGGCCGGGACGATCTCGAGCGATCGGGGATTCACGGTCTTCTTGAATTCGCCTCCGGCGTCCGGCTCCGCCTCGGTGAAGAGCCGGTCGTAGATCCTGACCTCCGCATCGATTGCCCGCTCGGCGCTGACCCAGTGGATCGTGCCCTTGACCTTCCTGTCGGCCTTGGGCCCTCCTGATCGGGTGTCGAGGTCGGCCGTGCAGCGCACCTCCACGACCTTGCCCGCCGCGTCCTTGACGACCTCCCGGCAGGTGACGATGCAGGCGTACTTGAGCCGCACTTCGCCGCCCGGCTTCAGCCGGAAGTACTTAGGCGGAGGAGTCTCGGAAAAATCGTCGCTTTCAATGTATATCTCGCGCGTCAGCGCCAGCTTGCGCGTGGTCGGATTCTCGTCCTGCGGATTGTTGGTCGCGTCGCATTCGATCGCCTCGCCGGGGGCTATATTGGCGAGGGTCAACTTGATCGGCCGAAGAACCCCGAACCGGCGCAGCGCAGAGGCGTTCAACTCATCGCGGATCGCATGCTCGAATACGGCGATGTCCGTCAGCGAATCGTACTTGGTCACTCCGACGCCCGTGACGAAGCGCCTGAGGGCGCTCGCCGGCACCCCGCGCCTCCGTAACCCGGAAATCGTCGGCATGCGGGGATCGTCCCAGCCGGAGACGCAACGATCGTTGACGAGCTGGATCAGCTTCCGCTTGGACACGACCATGTAGGTCGGAATCAGCTTTGCGAATTCGTACTGGTGGGGCAGGGGGCGTGGCAGCTCCAGGCTCTCGAGGATCCAGTCGTAGAGCGGCCTGTGCACCTCGAACTCAAGCGTGCAGATGCTATGCGTGATCCCTTCGATGTAATCGCTCAGGCAGTGGGCGAAGTCGTACATCGGGTAGATGCACCAGGCATCGCCCGTATGATGGTGGGAGGCATGCCGGATCCGGTAAAGCACGGGATCGCGCAGCCAGATGTTGGGGGAAGCCATGTCGATCTTCGCCCTGAGTGTCCTTGCCGCATCGGGGTATTCGCCGGCCTTCATCCGTCCGAACAGGCCAAGATTCTCCTCCACGGAGCGGCTGCGGTAGGGGCTGTCCCTCCCGGGCTTGTCGGGCGAGCCCCGGTACTGCTCGGTTTCCTCAGGGGTCAGGTCGCAGACATAAGCCTTGCCCTTCCTTATGAGGGCCACTGCATACTCGCAAATCTGTGGAAAATAGTCGCTTGCATAGAACGGCTCCACTGGAACCTGAAATGGCTGGGGCGCCGGGTCCATATGGAAATCCGGCTTGCCATTCACGGACTGTTCCCCGGCGGCCGTGCCCTTTGGCTTGAGGCCGAGAACATTGTCCCCCCAGCCTTCGATCAACCAATTGACATCGGCCATGATAGAATCGACGTACTCGACCTCTTCCTTGGCCGGGTTCGTGTCGTCCATCCGCAGGTTGCACCGGCCGCCGTTTTCACGCGCGATGCCAAAATTAAGGCAGATCGACTTAGCGTGGCCGATGTGCAGGTACCCGTTCGGCTCAGGCGGAAACCGCGTCACAATCTTCGGATAACGTTTCTCCGCGACGTGGCCTGCGACGATGTCGCGGATGAAGTCGCTGGGCGGCTGGGTTGCGGAGCCGTTGCCTGTTTCGGTCATGGGGGTCCAACTTGTGAAAACCAGGCCCCCTAGGCAATCGCGCAGTTTGCGGTGACAGGCACCAGTCCGTCAGTCTCCCAACCGATAGAGCGTGAAAAAGCCGTCGGTGCGTTGATTCTTGGCTTCCACTCGGAAAGGGCCCTTCAGGAGGAGATCAGCATAGGGTTTCCCAAGGTCATTGAAGAAATAGGTGGGAAAGCCGGCGTACCTCTGGGCGTAATCGGCGAAGATCGAAGGAGCGGCCGTTCCCTCGTTGATCCAGGCCAGCCAGCATTCGCGATCGCCATCGGTCCACCGGTCCAAATGGCTGGCCGGATCGCGATCATCGGCGCGTTTGGTGAGACACTCAAATCCGCACTGCCGAAGGTAACCCGCGGCACACTGATAACTCGCGTAGGTTGCTGTAAGCAGGGCAATCCTTGGGTGCCTGTCGATCGCCTGGTGGAGGGCTGCAATCTGGCCTAGAGCCCTTTCCTTCTCCCGATGCCAGACGAGCCCTGCGAACGCCAGGCCGGTCCTAAGCTCGAGGCCATCGGCATTTCCCAATATTTCACCCGGTCCCACGACCCAGACTATGCGTTTTGAACCGATGTTGATCGGTGCACTTGTTGTCCACGTCGGCTCTGGAGTAAACCGGCGGACTTCCGTGCGGGCTGTACGCAGTCCCGTGACCCATTCGGCTGCTGCCACAATCAAGACGGCTCCGCCCAGCAACCGACGGCGGTCCGTTACGATGTTTCTGACCCCAGTCGCAGCCAGGAGGGCGAGAAACGGTGTGAGATAATAGAAATATTTTGGCGTGCCGAGGCTCTTTGAATAAAGATAAAGCGTTGGGATGAGGACGCTGACAAACAGCAATATCGGCCAAAAAACATGGCGTCGCCAGCAGATCACCGCACCCCACCCGGCCGCCAGCAGTATCCCGACGGAGGTCACAACGTGAAATCCCATCAGCGTCCGGAAATAGCCGCGTTCCTCGCCCCGGGCTGAGTACACACCCAGGATTTCTCGCAAGCTGACATGGATCGCCGCAAACAGCACAACCAGGGAAATCATGGTGACCAGGGCCGACTGCAGGGTCATGATCAATGCGCGCGCGGGTGTTTCCCTGCGCCAAAGGATGACGAGCAACGCGGGGGTGAGCACGAGCGAGTCCAAACGACACCAGCCCCCCAAGCCGAATAGCGCGCCGGCGATCGCAAGAGTTCCAAGGCCGGCGGGCCGGCGGGCCGCGACAAGCAATCCGGCCAGCACAAGGCATCCTCCGATCGTGCTCGAGTTTGCATAGCAGGCCGCCCGTTGGATCTCCTGGCACAGGAGAGCCAGGGCCAGCGAGCCCGCAAAGCCAAGGCCGCTCAGGCCGGAGATCAGGGCCGCCGCGATCCACGCGAACAGAAGTGCGCAGGCAGCGCTGAGCGCAAAATAACAAACACCGCAGTCCGCACCGGTTGCCGCATGAACTCCGATGGTCATCCAGTAGGCACCCGGCTGCAGGGGATAGTCGTATCGCATGCTCAGATCGGCTCCGGCTGGCCGGACCATCTCGCGAATCCCGTTGATCACGGCCTGTTCGTCCCCTTCGACAGGGGAAAAGGGAAACATGCCGACCATGAACTCGAACAACAATACGGCGCAAAGCAGCCAAATGGCACCGCGGCTCCAACTGGCCTGTGCTGCCTCGTTCATTGCGACACCATGATCGGTGCGCGAGCCGTGGTTGTCGAGTTTTCGGGATTGGATCGGTATGGCCGCATGTCCTGTCGAGGGTTTCTTGATTGATTTCTTCTGGGTTGCGCAGCCACCGGCTTCTTTCGCCTTCACCATGGATGGGTTGGGGCTAGAGTGAAGGGGCCTTGGCGCCCATACCGACAATCGTCCACCTCGACGCCGACGCTTTCTTCGTGTCGTGCGAGCAGGCGCGCGACCCGTCGCTTCGCGGCAGGAAATGTGCGGTCGGCGGGACCGAGCGGGGCATCATCTCCTCGGCGAGCTACGAGGCCCGGGCGTGCGGTGTTTACACGCCGATGCCGACCAAGACGGCGCTGAAAGTCTGCCCTGACCTGATCGTTCTTCCGCACACGTCCGGTCTGTACGGCGCAGTCTCGCGCAGGATGTTCGATGTCTGCGAATCGGTGACTCCCCTCGTTCAGCGCAATTCGATCGATGAGGGCTATCTCGACCTCTCCCCATGCGGGTTGAAGAGCGTTGAGGCGGTCACCTCCGCGGTAAGGCGGCTTCAGGAGTGCATCTGGGCGGAGGAGCAGATTCCCGTCTCGATGGGCATCGCCGGCAACAAGCTTGTGGCGCAGATTGCCTCGAAACTGCGCAAGCCGCGGGGCTTTGTCGTCGTGCTTCCGGGCGAGGAAGCCGCCTTTCTGGCGCCACTGCCGGTGGGCAAGCTCCCAGGAATCGGCACCAAGTCAGAGGCCGCCCTCGCCGCCCGCGGGATCCGCCGGGTCGCCGATTTGTTCTCCCGGAGCGAAGACGAATTGAAGGCCCTGTTCGGAAGCGACTGGCGCGAGATGCTAGCCAAGGCGCGCGGCGAGGACGAGCGGCCCGTCGAGACCGTGGAGGAGGACGCGAAGAGCTACTCGCAGCAGGAGACCTTTGCCCGCGACGTCGGCGATTTTTCCGAGATCGAGCAGGTCGCCAAGCGGATGCTGGACGAATTGATGCCCAAGGTCCGGAACGACCGGAAGCGGGTGCGCACGATCACGGTCAAGGTGCGTTATCCCGATTTTTCGCAGGAGTCGCACGGACGCAGCCTGGAGACGGCGACCGACCTCGAGGCGCCGTTTTATCCCCTGGTGGGACCCTTGCTGCGCGCTGCGTGGAAGAAACGGCGGCCGTTGCGGCTGGTGAGCGTACGGCTCTCCGGTGTCGATGACGCAGAGACCCAACTGGAAATGTTTGCCCGCGCCGATGAAAGGCGCCGCCGCCTGGCCGGGGTCATGGACAGGCTCAACCAATCCGGGCAAAACCCGATTGTGGCGCACGGGCACCAATTGGGAGGGAGGCGGCATTGACTGAATGTCTCTTGCGGTGGCTTGACGCGAAAACGCGAGAAGACAGGGTCGGGCAAGGTTTCGTCTCTCAAGGTATCAACAAGTGACTGAGGCTCTTGGCAGCAGTGGAGCCGGGCTCCGGACCCGGATCGAATCCCCTTTGCCCAAGGGCTGGCGGGGCATCAGTTATAGTAAAGGAGGCTAGAAGAAACTGCGCTTAGGATCAATAATGGCATCTTTTGGCGTTTACTGGCGTCATTCCTGCACATGCCTTTCGGAATGAAGAGTGCACTTTTGCCAAGAATGACGGCGGCGGGCAGCCCCTCCTCATTCCTCCAACCGTTGCCGAATCCCGGTTTTGGGGTGTAATTCAACGACTTCCACCTGAGCGATTTAATCCTGCACGCGGTCAGGGGGTAAAAACACTTCTGGACCGCCGGCCAATTGGGGTTAAGACTCAAGAACTTATTGCACCCAATCCATGCGCCGCAACCTGATCATAGGCATACTCGTTTCGCTCCTCGTCCACGGCGGTTTTGCCTGGGTTGGAGAAATCGTCGGCCATCGCCCGCCGCCACCGAAGAGGAAAGTGGCGGAATCGACCATCGCGCTCATCGAAATGCCGAAGATCGAGCCCGACGAGCCGGATGTCCCAGATGAGAGCGACCAGCCGCAGGTGCCGACGGAATTCACTCCGCCCATGCAAGTCGACGTTCCGACGATCGTGACGGACACCTCCTTTGTTCAGAAGCTCGAGCCTCCCCCCCCCGACAGGATGTCGACGAGGGGCAGTGGAATCACCATTTCCCAGAATTCGGGAAACTGGCGCGCCGGCATCGGGCAAATCTTCGATATTTCAAAACTGGACCAGATTCCCGCCGTCGTCGTCCAGGAAAAGCCTGTGTATCCGTTCGAGATGCGCCGCGCGGGAATTTCGGGGACCGTGACCGTCGACTTCATCGTCGATTCCGAGGGCAACGTGCGGCAGGCAGAAGCCATATCCTCAAGCCAGACTGAATTCGAGAAGGCCGCCGTCACGGCGGTATCCAAGTGGCGGTTCCGACCGGGCAAGAAGAGCGGTCACGCGGTCAACACCCACATGCAGGTGCCGATCGCCTTCAGCCTCGAATAAGGCGGAGACGGGGCAGCGCCCTGGGTCGAGCCAACCGCCGCCGAGGGTCGGTCGGTTAAAGCGGCTGAGCATAAGCATGCAAATGATGATGACTTACGCCTCTGGGTCGTCTAGGCACTACTTTATCACGCATGGTCAAAGACTGCCCCGACGACCCGCCCAGTGAGCGGAAGTCGTTTATCGATGCCCTTAGGGGCTGGGCCGCCATTTCGGTTCTCACTTACCACACCTTCGCCGTCGGACTCTTCCCGAGTTTCCCAGGAGCTGTAACTCTGTCCTATTTTCAGGCGAATCGGGCTGCCGTTCTGCTGTTTTTTGTCATTTCCGGCTATGTTATCGGCATCAGCCACCGGCGCCCGATTAGCCCGGGCGATTTGCGAGTCTATGCCTGGAGGCGGGTGCTTCGGATAATGCCGATCTACCTCGTTGCCGTCGCGCTTGGAGTCGTCGCGGTCCGTTCCAAATGGCAATCGGTGGCCGGTTCCCTGCTGTTTCTTCAAGACTTCGATCGGGGCGGGGCGCTTTCCGTGCCCCTGCCCGGAAACCAGCCTTTGTGGAGCCTTCACTATGAAGTTCTGTATTATGCCCTGTTTTGCTTCTGGTGGCGCTTCCCAAGATCGGTTCCTTTTTTTCTCGCTATTGGCATCGCCCTGGGCGGCGCGGGCGAGTTTCTTTCACTCGCACCCGGATGGGTGGCAAGTCACGCCGTCGGCATGGCATTCTGGTTGTCGGGCCTTGTGCTGGCGCGCTGTGCTCCGGCAGCCGCAGCGCGCGGCATCTCGGGAAAAATCGCGGCCCATGTCCTCTGGCTTCATGCCACGCAGCACGCCGCGACAATGACCCTGATAATGAGGCATGCCCACGGCCAGCCCGCGTCGCCAAGCTGGCTCGGCCTGTCCGATTTCGCCTTTCTTCCGGGCTGTGTCGTTTGCGTGGGTCTTGCAGGCGGATGTGCCGTTCCGCGGGGGAAGGCGCTGACCCTTTTGAGTTTTCTCGTTCCGGCATTCGGCCTGGCATTGGCGCTTGGCGCCGGCAAGAGCCTTCTTGAGTTGCGCTGGATGGTCCTGGCGCTGTTCCTCGCCCTCGGGATGGTGCCGGCCCTTTTCGATGTCCGCTTTCCGGCTGCGATCCTCCGCCGAATCGGCGATTCTTCCTACGGGTTATACGCCATCCATGCTCCCATCCTCATAGTCGCATCCCGCTCGGCCTACGTTCCGCGATCCCCGGCAACCGACATCACCCTGGTGGCGGTCGCATGGAGCGCATCCCTGACCTTTGCCTATCTCCTCGAGCGCGTCGTCCAACCGCGGATACGGGCGGCGTTTGCACGACAAACGAGGCGATACGCCGGGCTGCCGGCCACGTAAAGCTGTGTTTCCCCTCCCTTTGCCTGACAAGGGAACACGACTTTGCGCGTGAATCGCCGTCAGTTTGCTCCCGTGGCTGGCAGGAGAATCCGACGAACCAGGATGCGCCGGTCCACACGGCTGGGCCTTTCGGCAACAAATCCCCATTTCCCCGGATCTGCCAGAAAGGCCCTCCACTCGGGATCATTCCTGAACTGGGCGCTTTCCGAAAGGAGGTACGGCGTCGCTATGATCAGGTTGATGTCATTCTCCCGAAGAAACTCGTTGAACAGAGCCTTCTTGTTGAAAGGCTTTATCCAACGGGCCTCCGGGGAGAGGTAGACAGCATAGCCCCCTTTCCATGACCGTTACTGATCCGACAGCCCTTGAACCAAAAACGCTTCGAGGCGATGATGCTTTTCCAAAGTTGTGACAACTGGTTCAGGCCTCCCACTCAGTGGTGCAAGCGCCGGGAGTCGAACCCGGATCAATGGCTTCGGAGGCCACCACACTATCCATTGTGCTACGCCTGCAAAGATGAGAAAGACGAGGATTGAGGCTCTGGGGTTTCTGGTCAAGCGGGGACCATTCGCCAGGCCGGAGGGCATGAATCTTCTCGAAAAAACCGCAAAACGGGCGTACCTTTTCCGCATGACGACGTACCCCGCGCGTCTTGCCTTGGTTGGGATGGTGGCGTTCCTCTGCCTGGGCCCATTGGAAGCCAATGAAGACGGGCACATCGTGTCGCCGTATCTCTCGGCGGCTATATCCGACGGCCTCCCAACGTTCAAGGCCGCGCCGAGGCTGCCGGACGTGTCGCTGACGGCCGTTCCCGCGCCACAGGCCGAGGCGGCCGCGATGGACACCGTCGAGATGCCGAAATACGTGGTCCGCGAATCGAGGCCGCTGAACCAGGACCAGCTGCTCATAATCACCGGCAAGGCCAACTTCGCAATGAACCGGTATCTGGGGGACACGAACAGCCTCGACCGGGGAGTTCTCAATCATTTCACGTTCCCCGAGCTTTGGAGCGAGATTCCCGTCCTCAAGTTCCTGCCCTGTCCGCTGCCTGGGCTGACGAACCAGCAGCGCGCAATGGCGCGATACAGGGAGGATGAACGGTTGTCACTCAAGGACGACTTGATGAGCCTGGAGTCCTTGGGCAGCTCATCGACGGATGCGTTGTCCAAGGCGCTGAAGCAGGAAATCAAGTATACGCTCCGCGTTGGCCAGTAGGGGCTCAACCCCGGCCCAGGCGGGATCGGGACCCTGCAATCCGGCCCAGGGCCGATGCGATCAGGCCCGCGATTCGGGCGTTATTGATCAGAAGCGAAACATTGGCGCGGCGGGATTCGCCGCCCGACAGCTCCGCGACCCGTTCAAGAAGAAAAGGCGTCACCGCCTTGCCGCGAATGCCGCGGGTTTCCGCCTCCGCCAGGGCGGATGCGACCGCCATCTCGACCCGTTCCCCGGGCAATGCGTCCTTCTCAGGCACGGGTACGGCAACGAGAAGGCCCTGCCTGGTGCCGAGGAGGCGCGCGGCGGCGATTATCCGGGCCGCCTCCTCCGGGGTCTGGACCGTGACATCGACGGGAAGGCCGGTCGAGCGGGTGTAAAAACCCGGGAGGGTCGAAGTCATGAAGCCCAGAATTGCAACTCCCTGGGTCTCGAGAAACTCGGCTGTCAGCGGCAGGTCGAGAATCGCCTTGGCCCCCGAGCAGACTACGGCGACCGGTGTCCGTCCAAGTTCGACAAGGTCGGCGGACACGTCGTAGGGATGGCCCCGGTGGACGCCGCCGATTCCCCCGGTCGCAAAAACCCGGATCCCGGCCAGATCGGCAACGATCAGGGTCGCCGCAACCGTCGTCGAAGCGTCCTCGCCCAGCGCCACGGCGATCGGCAGGTCACGGCGGCTGCATTTCCGGACTTTTCCCGCCGGAAGCTTGGCCAGTCGTCGTACCTCATCGACGGAAATTCCGACCGTTATCTTGCCGCCGAGGACGGCGATCGTCGCCGGGACCGCACCGCTTTCCCGCACCGCCGCTTCCATGGCCAGAGCCGTTTCGACGTTGGCCGGATAGGGAAGCCCATGCGTGATCAGGGTCGACTCGAGCGCAACGACCGCGCGACCGGATGCGAGGGCATCCCGGACATCGGGCGCGACATGGATCGAATCAGGCAGCACGGCGCATCTGGCGGTGAACCAAGAAATAGTACAGCACGCCCAGAATCCCGACTCCGCCCGCAAGCCAAAGAGTGATCTCCGTGAGGTCGCCATGCATCAGAGCGGGATCGTTTCCGGCGAGCACGCCGACCCAGGAAAGCACGGCACACCAAGTCAGTGAGCCCAGCAGCGTTTGCACGGAGTATTTGGCATAATTCAGACGAACGATTCCCGATGGGATTCCAATCAGGTGTCTGACAACAGGCAGGAGGCGGGAGGCGAAAACCCCAAAGCTGCCATACCGGGCGCACCAGCGCTCCGCCTTTTCGACGGCCTCCGGGGAAATAAACACGTACCGGCCGTACCTGAGGGTAAGGGGCCGACCTGCCAGCCTTGAAACCCAGTACATTATCGTGGCTCCGAGCCAAGAGCCGAATGCCCCGGCAAGGACAACCCCCGGAAGGCTCATGTGACCCTGACTGTAGGCCAGGTAGGCCGCTGGCGGAATGATGAATTCGCTCGGCAATGGAAAGACCGTGCTCTCCATGGCCATCAGGAGAATTATGCCGGGATAGCCACCCGATTGGAGGGAGTCGGTGTACCAAGCAAGCAGCCTGGCGAGCAGCTCATGCATGTTCTGACTTAGGCAGGGGAGCGGGAAGC
>Ga0302320_10025851_pt1 | contig 11394 bp, 6 predicted proteins | sample Bog_T0_3_FD_202130 | JGI IMG/M metagenome (GOLD analysis project Ga0302320, IMG submission 202130) | Peat permafrost microbial communities from Stordalen Mire near Abisko, Sweden - Bog_T0_3 | ecosystem: Environmental > Terrestrial > Soil > Wetlands > Peat | place: Sweden: Abisko, Stordalen Mire... | reverse complement strand
CAAGGAACAGAAGCTGCTGGACCAGGTCGACAACTTCGAGACCCATGTCGTGCCGATCATCGCCGACATCGACGCTGGCTTCGGCAATGCGGAAGCCACCTACCTGCTGGCCAAGAAGATGATCGAGGCGGGCGCCTGCGCCATCCAGATCGAGAACCAGGTTTCCGACGAGAAGCAGTGCGGCCACCAGGACGGCAAGGTCACCGTCCCGCACGAGGACTTCCTGGCGAAGATCCGCGCGGTCCGTTACGCGTTCCTGGAGCTGGGCGTGAACGACGGCATCATCGTCACCCGCACCGACAGCCTGGGCGCGGGCCTGACCAAGCAGATCGCCGTCAGCCACGCTCCCGGCGACCTGGGCGATCAGTACAACAGCTTCCTGGATTGCGAGGAAATCGCCCCCGCCGACATGAAGAACGGCGACGTGGTGCTGAACCGCAACGGCAAGCTGCTGCGGCCCAAGCGCCTGCCCTCGAACCTGTTCCAGTTCCGCACCGGCACCGGCGAGGACCGCTGTGTGCTCGACTCGATCACCTCGCTGCAGAACGGCGCGGATCTGCTGTGGATCGAGACCGAGAAGCCGCACGTCTCGCAGATCGCCGGGATGATGGACCGCATCCGTGAGGTGTTCCCGAACGCCAAGCTGGCCTACAACAACTCGCCCTCGTTCAACTGGACGCTCAACTTCCGCCAACAGGTCTATGACGCCTGGAAGGCGGCCGGAAAGGACGTCTCGGCCTTCAACCGCGACGGCCTGATGAGCGTCGACTACGACGGCACCGAACTGGCGGCCGAGGCGGACGAGAAGATCCGCACCTTCCAGGCCGACGGCGCCCGCCGGGCGGGGATCTTCCACCACCTGATCACCCTGCCGACCTACCACACCGCCGCCCTGTCCACCGACAACCTGGCCAAGGAGTACTTCGGCAGCCAGGGCATGCTGGGCTATGTGGCCGGCGTCCAACGCCAGGAAATCCGTCAGGGCATCGCCTGCGTGCGGCACCAGAACATGTCCGGCTCGGACATCGGTGACGACCACAAGGAATACTTCGCCGGCGAAGCGGCCCTGAAGGCCGGCGGAGTGCACAACACGATGAACCAGTTCGCCTAAAGGCGCGCTGATCGTCAGCAACTGAGCGGCTCGTGGCCCGGCGCCACGGGCCGCTCTCCCATGTAGCGGCGCTTCGTTCTATGAGCGCTGAGGCAGGCCCGCCGCCGACCCTCGCGGCGGCGCAGCCGGTCGCGTCAAAGGCAGCCAGATGGACATCAGCAGCACGCTCTTCGTCGACGATACCCTACAGGCCTTCGTGGAACAGGAGCTGCTGGCCGGGACCGGCATCGCGCCGGCGGGTTTCTGGGCGTCGCTGGAAAGCATCCTGGCGGATTTCACCCCGCGCAACGCGGCCCTGCTGACCGTCCGCGACACGTTGCAGGCGCAGATCGACGCCTGGTGGCTGGAGCGCCGCGGCAAGACCTTCGACGTCGCCGACGAGACCGCGTTCCTGCGCCAGATCGGCTATCTGCTGCCCGAGCCCGACCCGTTCCAGATCGCCACCGCCAACGTCGACCCCGAGATTGCCATCCTGGCCGGACCGCAGCTGGTGGTGCCGGTGTCCAACGGCCGCTATGCGCTGAACGCCGCCAACGCCCGCTGGGGCAGCCTCTACGACGCGCTCTACGGCACCGACGCCCTCGAGCCGCCGACCGGGGCCAAGGGCTACGATCCGGCTCGCGGGGCGAAAGTGATCGCCTATGCGCGCGGCGTGCTCGACCGGGCCGCGCCGCTGGACGGCGGCTCGCACGCCGACGCGGCGGCCTACTCAATTGCGAACGGCGCCCTGGCGGTGCGGCTGGCGGACGGTCGGACGGTCGGCCTGGCGACGCCCGGGCAGCTGGTCGGCTGGCGCGGCGCGGCTGAGGCGCCGGGCTCGGTGCTGCTGGCCCATCACGGCCTGCACCTGGAGATCCTGATCGACCGCACCCACTCGATCGGCCGGGGAGACCTGGCCGGCGTTGCCGACGTGCTGGTGGAAGCGGCGTTGACCGCGATTCAGGACTGCGAGGACTCGGTCGCCGCCGTCGACGCCGAGGACAAGGTCGGCGTCTATCGCAACTGGCTGGGGCTGATGCGCGGCGACCTGGCCGCCAGCTTCGTCAAGGGCGGGCGCACCGAGACCCGGCGTCTGGACGAGGACCGCGTCTATTCGGCCCCAGGCGGCGGCGAAGTAGTGCTGCGCGGCCGCAGCCTGATGCTGGTGCGCAACGTCGGCCACCACATGCTCACCGACGCGGTCCGCTTCGAGGGCCAGCCAGTGTTCGAGACGGTGGTCGACGCCCTGATCACCACCGCCGCGGCCCTGCACGACGTCAACGGCGCCCGGCGCAATAGCCCGGCCGGCTCGGTCTATGTGGTCAAGCCGAAGATGCACGGGCCCGACGAGGTGGCCCTGGCGGTCCGGCTGTTCGGCCTGGTCGAGGAGGCGCTCGGCCTGCCGCACAACACGGTCAAGCTTGGGATCATGGACGAGGAGCGGCGCACCAGCGCCAACCTGAAGGCCTGCATCCACGCCGCCCGCGAGCGGGTGGTGTTCATCAACACCGGCTTCCTGGATCGCACCGGCGACGAGATTCACACCGCGATGGAAGCCGGCCCGATCGTGCGCAAGGACGCAATCAAGGCCGAGCCCTGGCTGGCGGCCTACGAGAAGCGCAACGTCGAGATCGGCCTGGCCACCGGCTTCCCCGGCCACGCCCAGATCGGCAAGGGCATGTGGGCGGCGCCTGACCAGATGCAGGCGATGCTGGCCGCCAAGGTCGGCCATCCGAAGGCCGGGGCGAACACCGCCTGGGTGCCGTCGCCTACCGCCGCGGTGCTGCATGCGCTGCACTACCATGAGGTCGACGTGCAGGCAGTGCAGGCGACGATGGCCGCCGCCGGCGTTGCTACCGGCACGGACGAGTTGCTGACCCCGCCGCTGGCCCGCTCCAACTGGAACGCCGCCGACGTGCAGCAGGAGCTGGACAACAACGCCCAGGGCATCCTCGGCTATGTGGTGCGCTGGATCGACCAGGGGGTCGGCTGCTCGAAGGTGCCCGACATCCACGACGTCGGCTTGATGGAAGACCGCGCCACTCTGCGCATCTCCAGCCAGCATATCGCCAACTGGCTGCACCATGGCGTCTGCACCGAGGCGCAGGTGCGCGAAACCCTGGGGCGGATGGCCAAGGTGGTCGACGCCCAGAACGCCGACGATCCGGTCTATGCGCCGATGGCCGTCGATCCGGCCGCCAGCATCGCCTTCCAGGCGGCTCTGGACCTGGTGTTCGAGGGCCGCGCCCAGCCGAACGGCTACACCGAGCACATCCTCACCCGCCGCCGCCGCGAGCGGAAGGCGAAGGCGGCGGCGGAGTAAGTCGGTTCTGATCCACCTCGAAAGACGCTAAGCTCGCCCCTGCATGGCCATCGAGACCTTCTTCTACGTCCTCTGGGAGGAGCCGTTGGTCTGCGTGGTCTGCACCGGAAGTCCGATGGCGTCGGGTGTGGAGCTGGCGCTGGCGCACGCGAGGGGCAGGGCCTGCCACATCCTCGTGCGCCTCACCTGGGAAGCCTCGGTGATGGCCGATCAGATCGCGGCGACCGCGCACCGCCTTCGCGTCGAACAGCCAAAGGCGCGGCTGGTGGCCATGACCCCTACCCTGGAAGACGCCTGTCTGCTGGGCGACCTCGGCATCGAGACGCTCTGGGCCCACAACAGCGCCTTCATCGACGAGCGGATCTACTATCCCGAGGCCGGCGCGCCGAAGCTCTATGACGCCGTGCACACGGCCCAGACCAAGTCGTTCAAGCGGCATGAACTGGCCTTTGACGTGCCCAACCTGGCCCTGATCAGCTACGCCGAGGCGGCGAGCGAGCTATCCGTCGGGGAACTCGCGGCGCGCTACCGGGGCCTCAGCTACGCCAACTGGTCCGTGGAGACGGGCATACAGAATCTTGCCGCTGACGCCGTGCGTGGAGTGGTGAGCCGGGCCCGCTGCGGCCTGCTGCTCTCCGCGGCCGAAGGGCCGAACAACGCCTCGATGGAGTATTTCCTCTGCGGTCTGCCACTGGTCACCACCCCGGGGGCGGGGGGTCGCGAGGTGATGTACGATCCGCGCCATGTGGTCTTTGTCGAGCCGGCGCCATCGGCGGTCGAGGCGGCGGTCCGCCGCTTCCGTTCCGAGGCGCCCGATCCCGAGCAGGTGCGCCGGAGCGCGCTCGCCAAGACGCTGCCGCACCGGCGCCGGCTGATCGACTGGCTATCGGCCACTGTCGCCAAGGACTTGACCCCCCAGGCGGACGCCAACGGCTGGCTGCCACAGTTCCGCGACAAGCTGCGGCAGAAGTGGCTGGTCGAGCGTCGCCCGGACGGCTCGCTCGCCGCGCGGAGCCTGGCGGACATGGGCATGCCAACCCTGCGCGAAGCCTAACCGGCCTAGAGCGCCGCCGGCTCCAGTTCCTGGGCGCCTGCCAGCCGGGCGTAGAGGCCGCCCAGGCGGACCAACTGGGCGTGCGAGCCGGTCTCGACGATCCGGCCCCGGTCGATCACATAGATCCGGTCGGCGCCGCGGACGGTCGACAGTCGGTGGGCGATCAGGATGGTGGTGCGCCCGGCCATCAGCCGCTCCAGCGCCGCCTGCACCTGCGCCTCGCTCTCGGTGTCGAGGGCGCTGGTGGCCTCGTCGAGCAGCAAGATCGGGGCGTTCTTCAGGAATGCCCGGGCAATGGCGATCCGTTGGCGCTGGCCGCCGGATAGCCGCAAACCCGCCTCGCCGACCCGGGTGTCGTAGCCGTTGGGCAGCTCGAGGATGAAGTCGTGCGCGGCCGCTTGGGCGGCCGCCGCCTCGATGTCCGCCTGCGGGGCGTCGCGGCGGGAGTAGGCGATATTGGCCCCGATGGTGTCGTCGAACAGGAACGGCTCCTGGGTGACCAGGGCGATCTGCGACCTCAGCGACGCCAGTGTCAGGTCGCGCACGTCGTGGTCGTCGATGGTCACCCGGCCGGCGTTGACGTCGTAGAAGCGAGGGATCAACGCCAGGATGGTGGTCTTGCCGCCGCCGGAGGGACCGACCAGGGCGACGATCTCGCCGCGTCGCGCCTCCAGGCTCAGATCGACCAGCACCGGCGGATCGGCGCCATAGGCGTAGGTGACGCCCTCCAGGCGGACGGTCGCCTCGCCGCCGGTGAGCACCCGGGCGGTCGCGGAGTCGCGGATCTGCGGCTCGATGTCGAGGGCCGTGAACAGGCGCCGCGCGCCCATCACGCCTTCGGCCATGCTGGTCTGCAGGCTGGCGAACTGGCGCAGCGACTGGCCGGCCGCCATCAAAGCGACCACGAAGGCGGTGAAGCCACCGGGAGTCAGCGGCACGATCGGCAGCGGCCCGAAGTGGGTCGGCGGCACGTGCACCCGCCAGTTGGCGTAGCCGATCACCGCGCCGACCATCAGCATGGCCAGCACCTCGGAGACCGGAGCGGCCGCCGACCGGGCGTCGGCGCCGGCGATGACGTGCTTGCGGCGGGCAGCGATGGCCCGGGCGAGGCGGCGGTTCTCGTAGGCTTCCTGGTTCTCCATCTTGACCACCCGAACGCCGTCGAGGCCCTCGAGGATGATGGTGGCCAGTCCGGCGGCGCCGTCCATCGAGCCCTTCAGGGCGGCAGTGGTGCGCTTGGAGAAGTCGCGCAACACCCAGGCGACGACCGGTCCGACCAGCAGCACCAGCAGGGTGAGCACCCAGTCCTTGGTGAACATCACCACCAGCAGGGCGACCAGGGTCAGCCCCGACTGCACGTAGTTGAGCAGCCCCGTGGTCGCCGCCTCGCGGATCGAGGCGCTGTCGTTGAGCACGCTGGAGAGCAGGTCGCCGCTGTGGGCCGAGCGAAGCCGCGCCAGGTCGGCGTGCATCAGCTTGTTGCTGAGCTCGGTCTGGATCGAGCTGACCAGGTCGAGGCCAATGCGGTTGGCCAGCATCGACTGGGCGACCGACGCCACCCCCCGGGCCAGGGCGAGGGCGCAGAGCACCAGCGGCAGGTTCCCGACCATTCCGAACAGACTGAGCTTCCCCGTCGGGACGCTCGTCCGGGCGGCCAGCACCTGGTTGATCGCCGGCTCCAGCAGAGTGGCGAGGATGCCGGTGAACAGCGCCGCCAATCCCGAGCAGATCGTGCCGATCAGGATGCCCTTCCAGCGGGGCAGCAGATACGACCGCGCGAGGCGCAGCACGATCCGACCCGCGGGCAAGTCATAGGCGCTCATGCGTCCCGGGTCCGATGGTGAGGGACGCAAGTCAAGCCTGCCGCCTAGGTCCGCCGCTCGCCACGTCCGACGGCGACTTTCGGCACGACGTCTTGGGCGGCGGTGAGCGGGCCGATGAATCGGGCCAGTTCCGAACAGAAGCGCCACGGAGTTCGCTGGGCGGCGAAGGCGGACATGCGCTCCTTGAAGCCTGCGGCGTCGGCCCGCGCCGCCACGATGGCGTCGGCGAGAGTCTTCGGCGGGCACCCCGGCGGGACGAAGGCGACGGCGTCGGCGAACTCCTCGAACGCCCCGATGCGCGAGACGATGGTCGGCGTCCCGACCCCGATCAGCATCGAGACGGCGCCCGAGGTTTCGCCGGTGTTATGGCCGCGCAGCTGCACCGCCACATCGACGGATCCCATCAGCTCGACAAGCTCGTTGTCGCCCGGGTTCTGATAGAGGTCGACGAAGTCGAGCGCCTCCAGGTCGTTGGCGGCGACGAAGCCGTTGATCTCATAGCCGGCGATGACCAGGCGCGCGTCCACCCCGCGCTCCTTGAGCAGCCGGACCGCCGCCAGGACCAGGCCCGGCTGCTTATCGGAGCTGAGCACTCCGAAACACCCAACGCGCAGACTCTCTGCGGCGTTCTTGGCGCGCCGCGGCGCAGGGGACGTTGCGAAGACCGGATGGAACAGCACACCGACCTGGTCCTCGTCCAGGTGCGGATCGTCGGCCAGCAGCAGGGCCTTGGCCGCCAGCGAGTTGACCACGATCGCATCGACGCCGCTTTCGCGACGCAGGGCGCGCAGGCCGGTGACGCCCTGCGCCACCAGGGACGCGGTGGCGGACTTGCGGAACGACGCGAGGGCGCCGCGGTCATACGATCGGCGGAACAGCTCGTCGAAGCTGTGCCCCATCGCCACCGAGGTCTTGCGCAGCACATTCAGCACCACCGGATCATGGACGTAGGCGATCACCGCCGGCCGCTCGGCCAGTTCCCGCATCCGCAGCAGCCAGGAAACGACCCGCACATTGTGCGCCGAATTGCCGAAGGCGAAGATCACCGCGTCATAGTTCAGGCGCGCGATGGCTTCGGGCAGGAAATCGACGTGAAACACCCGGTGGGAGGTCCCCGCCAGGGCCTGGTGATACTGGGCGAGGTTCAGCTCGGCGGCGGTCGAGAAAACGCCGAAGAAGTCGACGCCCTTCGACCAGGGAGCGAAGCTGTTCAACGTCGCATAGGCGATTCCCGTCTGCGCCGGTGGCAACGGCGCAACAACGGCAATGCGACCATGCGAAAAACCTGCCTCGCGCATGCTGGCCTGACTGAAAACCGCCCCGTCGTTGCCGATCAGGGCCAGTCTCTCGTCGAGCCGCTGTTCGAGGAACTGCAGTTCGGTGCGAAGCTTTCTAAAGTAGTATTTCGAAGGCCGGAATAACTGCATCAAGAAGTCGGCGAAGCGACTCATGTCGTACTGGCCCCCGTTCCCACCAAGAAGGCATGCCACCCCCCCCCGCGTACATCGAGCCGCGAGGTCAGGCGTCCAACAAACACGGCGAGTCGGTTTTCCCAACCCTCAATTGCGCCGGATGTTCAGGCGTGATGGCGGTACTCCTCGATCTTGAAGCCGGCCAGATAGGCGAGTTTGCCGAGTTCGCCGGCGGCGGCGAGGGCGCGCCTGACCGCCCGCTCCCGGCTCGAGGGCCATTCGCGCAGGGCGGCCAGCGCCTCGCCCGCGCCGCGCTGGGCCGCGGCTAGGCCAAGCGCCCTTCGTTCGGGCTGAGGCCGGTGACGCCACTCCAGCCGCGCCTTGTTGTGGCCGTCCCGGGCGGCGCGGCGGAGGACCCAGCCCAGGCGGGCGCGCCGCGCGGGGCGAAACTCGGTGACGCTCGCCCCGGTCGCCGCGACGACGCGAGCGCCCGCGTCGATCATCCGCCAGAACAGTTCTACATCCTCGCCGCCGGTCAGGTCGAACTCGCTGGAAAATGGACCGTCCTGGCTGGGCAACGCGGCCCGCCGCACATAGGCGTTGCTCGTCCGCGTGAACCACCAGGGCACCGGCTCGCCGTCGGCGATCGGCATGGTGTCGAACAGGCCGCAGGCGCGCATCGCCGGCGCGACCGACGCCTCAAACTCCACGCGCACTGGTCCGATGACCACGTCGGCGCCGGTCAGCGTCGCCTGGCGGTGAAGTTCGCCCAGCCATTGCGGGTCCGCCCATTCATCATCGTCGATGAAGGCGAGGAACGCTCCGCGCGCCGCGGCGACGGCGCGGTTGCGCACCCTGGCCAAGCCGCGCTCGGGTTCGATCTGGTAGGCGATGGTGATGGATCCGGCGAATCGCGCGGCGACGGCGGCGCCCGCGCCGCCTGGATCGTTGTCGATGACCACCACATCGAAATCCGGAGCTTCAGTCTGCGCCGCCAGGGAATTCAACAGCCGCTCCAGCCCGTCAGGCCGCCTGTGGGTGGCGATGCAGACGGTCGCAACAGGGGAAGCGGCCGGCGTAAGAGAATCGCTCGGCAAGGCGTCGTCACCCGAATGAACCCACCACACGATGCGACATCCATCCGACGATGACAATTGATGAACCCGGCGCGACGCGATGCCGGCCGCTGGACTTCGCACTCCGGCGCCCTAGGCTCCGCTTACCCGGCAACCCTGAGTCCCCCGAAGAGATGAGATCGAGACCTTCCGCGGATACGGGCCCGGCCATCCGCAAGTTGCGGCTGGCGCGGGGCTGGACGCTGGCCGACCTGAGTGAAAACAGCGGCGTGCCGATCTCCACGCTGTCGCGGGTCGAGCTTGGGCAAACCCTGCTCAATTACGACAAGCTGGTGCGCCTCTGCCGGGCGCTGGATGTCGACCTGCAGGGCCTGATCAGCCAGGAGGCGGCGGTCACCCATGTTCCGTCCGGCCGGCGGTCGATCGTCCGGGCCGGCGAGGGTGCGCCGGTGCGAATCGACGGGCTCGACGGCCTGGCGGCGGCGAGCGACCTGCTGGCCAAGAGCTTCAGTCCGATCCTGCTGGATCTGCCGGCCGACGACACCGAGAGTCGTCCATTGTCGTCCGTGGACGCGGAACTCTATCTGCTGGTGCTGGAGGGTCAGCTGACGCTTCGAAGCGCGCTCTACGCGCCGATCACCCTCAAGGTCGGCGACGCCGTCTACTTCGACGGGCGCTCCGGCCACGCCCTCGCTTCCTCCGCCGGGGCCCGGGCGCTGCTGGTCGTGGCGGGCGAGCTGGAAGCCACGCCGGTCTAAGCGATAGCGACGACAGCCGAATTCCGGGAAATCCCATATTTCCCGTGTCGTTCCCACTATTAACGCGATTTTCAGCAAACCTCGTTCATATCCCGATTGTTCGGCCGCCCGATCTTTCTCGCGACGGCCTGGGACCGGGGATATTGTCGATGTCACTCAAGAACCTCAGCGTCACGCGCAAGCTGGCGCTGGCCTTCGCGATCGTGGTCGTGGCGGTGCTGGCCTCCAGCACGGCCGCTTTCGTGAGCCTCCGCGCCTTCAACAACGCGTCCGAGGCCGCCGATCGAAGTCACGAGCGGCTCGACGCCGCCGGCGCCGCGCTGCAAGCGCTGGTCGAGCAACAGAACGCCGTGCGCGGCTTCGTGGCCACCGGCGACGAAAGCTTCGCCACCCGCGCCGTCGGTTTCGGCGACGCCTTCGCGGCCAACGCCAAGACCCTGTCGAAGCTGTCGGAAACGGACGCCGACCAGGCCAAGGTCGCCGACCTGACGCGGGAGGCCGCTTCGGTGAACTCCCAGCAAGACAGCCTGCTGGCCGAGCGCCGCAATCCGGCGACCGCCGCCAAGGCCCTGGCCGACCTCTCCACCGTCGGCCGCCTGACCCAGGCCCGGGCGATCTTCAAGTCGATCACCGACCCCCAGACCGCTGAAATCGCGGCCGACGCGGCCCTGGAGAAATCGGCGTCCAATAATGCCGTGACCCTGCTGCTGGCCGGCGGTGTCGCCACCCTGTTGCTGTCGATCGCGCTGGGCTGGCTGCTGACCCGTGAGATCGCCGCGCCGGTGGTGGCGATGACCGGGGCCATGCGGCGTCTGTCGTCCGGAGACAATACCGTCGACGTGCCGGCCATCGGCCGCGGCGACGAAGTCGGCCAGATGGCCGGCGCGGTGCAGACCTTCAAGGACGCGGCGATCGAGAAGCTGCGGCTTGAGGCCGAAGCGGCGGATCAGCGGCGTTCGGCGGACGAGGCGCGCGAGCGCGGCGAGGTGGAGCGGGCCCGGGTGGCCGAGCTGCAGGCGCAGGTGGTCGGCGATCTGGCCACGGGCCTCAGTCGGCTGGCCTCGGGCGTGCTGACCTTCCGCCTCTCCGAGCCGTTCTCGGCCGAGTACGAGAAGCTGCGCAGCGACTTCAACGCCGCCATGGAGCAGCTGCAGGACACCATGAAGATCGTCTCGGCCAACACCGCCGCCATCCGCTCGGGAACCGGCGAGATCACCCAGGCCTCCGACGACCTCTCCCGGCGCACCGAACAGCAGGCCGCCAGCCTGGAAGAGACCGCCGCCGCGCTCGATGAGATCACCGCCACGGTGCGCAAGACCGCCTCCGGCGCCGGCGAGGCTCGCGACGTGGTCTCCCAGGCCAAGACCGACGCCGAACACTCCGGCGCCGTGGTCCGCGAAGCCGTCTCGGCCATGGCCGAGATCGAGACCAGCGCCCAGCAGATCAGCCAGATCATCGGGGTGATCGACGAGATCGCCTTCCAGACCAACCTCCTGGCGCTCAACGCCGGGGTGGAAGCGGCCCGGGCCGGCGACGCCGGCAAGGGCTTCGCGGTGGTGGCCTCCGAAGTGCGGGCGCTGGCACAGCGCTCGGCCGAAGCAGCCAAGGAGATCAAGGCGCTGATCTCGGCGTCGAGCCAGCAGGTCGACAAGGGCGTCAACCTGGTCGGCGAGACCGGCAAGGCGCTGGAGCGGATCGTGACCCAGGTCGCTCAGATCAACGGCGTCGTCGCCGAGATCGCCGCCTCGGCCCAGGAGCAGGCCACCGGGCTTCAGCAGGTCAACACCGCCGTCAACCAGATGGACCAGGTGACCCAGCAGAACGCCGCCATGGTCGAAGAGTCCACCGCCGCGGCCCA
>Ga0302320_10025849_pt1 | contig 11396 bp, 6 predicted proteins | sample Bog_T0_3_FD_202130 | JGI IMG/M metagenome (GOLD analysis project Ga0302320, IMG submission 202130) | Peat permafrost microbial communities from Stordalen Mire near Abisko, Sweden - Bog_T0_3 | ecosystem: Environmental > Terrestrial > Soil > Wetlands > Peat | place: Sweden: Abisko, Stordalen Mire... | reverse complement strand
TAGAAATCGCCTCCGGGTTTGCCCGGATGCCCGGACCTTACGGCGCCGGTTGCCCACGGTATGAGGTGGCGTTTGGGCGATTCCGGCCAATCAAATCCCAGGCCCTTAGCTCGAAAGAGCTAGGCGGTTCCGCGCCTGGGACTTGATAACATGAACTCGGAACTCGGCCCACCGGGGGATTTTTGTGCGGGCATGGAGAACGCATCTTTTGCGCCACACCGAGTCGGATAACAGGTTGCCTCCTCACGGGTAGAGGAGGGAAGGGCGGTCCTTTCGTTATGAAGGTGTGCGTGCTGGGAGGCGATGGTTACTGCGGTTGGGCCACGGCGCTGTATCTTTCCAAGCGCGGCCATCGGGTTGCGATCGCGGACAACTTCGCACGGCGCCAGTGGGATTACGAACTAGGCGTGCAGACGCTGACGCCGATCCGGACGATGCCCGAGAGGCTCAACGCCTGGAAGCGGCTGACGGGCGAGCCGATTGAGTTCCTGTGCGGCGATGTCACGGACTATGAGTTCGTGACATCGGCGATCCAATCGTTCGGGCCGGATGCGGTGGTGCATTTCGCCGAGCAGCGGGCGGCGCCGTACTCCATGATCGACCGCAACCACGCGGTGTTCACGCAGGTCAACAACGTGGTGGGAACGCTCAACCTGCTGTTTGCGCTGCGGGAGTTTCGGCCGGATTGCCACCTGGTGAAGCTGGGGACCATGGGAGAATACGGGACTCCCAACATCGACATCGAAGAAGGCTACATCGCCATCGAACATAACGGCCGCAAGGACGTACTGCCGTTTCCGAAGCAGCCGGGCTCGTTCTACCACCTCTCCAAGGTGCACGACAGCCACAACATGATGTTCGCGTGCAAGATCTGGGGCCTGCGCGCCACGGACCTCAACCAGGGCGTAGTATACGGAACCATGACGGAGGAAGCGGCTCTCGATGAGGCGCTGATCAACCGCTTCGATTACGACGAAGTCTTCGGCACCGTGCTTAACCGTTTCTGCGCGCAAGCGGCGGTGGGACATCCTCTGACGGTGTACGGCAAGGGCGGGCAAACGCGGGGCTATCTGGATATAAGGGATACGGTGCGGTGCGTGGAGCTGGCGTGCCTGAAACCGGCGCTGCCGGGCGAGTGCCGGGTATTCAACCAGTTCACGGAGCAGTTTTCGGTGCTGGAACTGGCCCTGATGGTGCAAGAGGCGGGGCGGAAGATCGGCCTGCACGTCGAAATCGATCACTTGCCCGATCCGCGCGTGGAAGCCGAGCAGCACTACTACAACGCGCGGCACTCCAAGCTGGTGGAGTTGGGGCTGAAGCCGCACCTGCTATCGGAGTCGCTGCTCGATTCGCTGCTCAACATCGCGATTCGCTACCGGGACCGGGTGGACCGCGCGCTTTTCCTGCCGACAGTGAACTGGCGGAACGCGCGCAACGACCGCCGGCCGAAGGCGATGGCGATGGCCGCGGGGAGCGCGCCTTATGAAGCGCCGGTGGAAGCGGGCGCGGCGCCGCCCGCTAACGGCCGGTTAAGGCACGAGTAGCGTCCTGTCACGGCCGCGGAGCGTTGGAGAGCAGCATCTTGCCGCCGCTGTGCGCGATGAGATGGAGCGCGGCCTTCCCAACAAGCTTCTCAAAGCGCGGTTCCTCCGCGTCCATGGCAATCAGGTAGTAGCGTTGCGGCCCCAGCCAGAGGTCTTTCCAGCGGGCGTCGTCCAGAAAGACGTTGGGCGCGCCGGGGGCGTAGGAACCGTACACAAGGTTGTTGAAACGGCCGTTGAGCAGCCATGCGGTGCGGCCGGTATAGAAAAAAATCGAGGAAAACGTGTAGTAGTGATGGTCGACCACCAAGTCTCCGGGTGGCGAGTCCATTAGCGCCTGGGCCAAGGGGCGGGAGGAAAGATAGGGGTCGAAGGCGACCATGGCGACGCGGGCGGCGTGGAAGAAGAGGACCATCATCAAGGCAGCGGCCAGGAAGGCGCGCTGCCCCACGGCGCGCAGGCTGCCGAGGGCGCCGATGAGGAAAGCCACGGCGGCCATGGCCAGAGGCAAGCGGAGGTAGGCAAAGGACTCCAGGGTCAGGTCTTCCATGTGGCCGAGCGACAGGGTATAGGCGCTCGGATGCTGGGAGAGAGCCTGGGAAATATCGCCGGGGCTGGGCACGCCGCGGATGGCCACCAGAATGGCCGTGCAGGCGATGGCCGCGCAAGCGCAGACGGCCGCCAGGACGCGCGTGCCGCGGCGCACCCAAGGGCCGCCGGCCGCCATGGCGGAGCCGAGCAGCAAGGCCAGCGCAGGGTAGCAAGGCATGGAGTAATATTCCTGCGTGGTGGAGAAGGTGAAGAAGACCAGCAGGAAGCCGGTCCAGCAGAGGGCCAGCAGGCGCGTGCGGCCGGCGCGGTCGATGGGCTTGAAAGAAAGCTTGGCAATGGCGGGGAAGTAGACGCTCCAGGGAAACAACCAGATCAAGTGGAAGAGCCAGAAATAAAGGCGCGGGACGGTGTCGTAGTCGCGCGGATAGCGGAGGTTCAGGAAGCGCAGCACCTGCTCGTTCATGAAATAGAACCAGAGGAAGCCGTGGTACTCGCCGGGGACGCTGCGCATGGTGAAGTCGAAGTACGGGGGGTTATGCAGGGCGGCCAGGACGTGCCAGGGGGCGGCGATCAGGATGACGACGGCGAGTCCGCTCCAAAGGTGCAGGCGCTTCCAGACGGCGGCGGAAAACAACTGGCGCGTGAGCAGGAGATAGACGAAGGCGGCGCCGGCGGGAAAGACCACGGCGACGGCGCTCTTGAGCAGCAGGCCGATTCCGAAGGTGGCGGCCAGCACAAACGCCCAGAGGCGTGGATGGGGCTCCTGTTCGTCGAGGACGCGCAGGAACGCCCACATGGCGAGCGCGATGGCCGCGGTCAGCATGACGTCCGGGATGAGGATCCGCGTAAACAGGAAGAGCCCGACGCAAGTGGCGACGCACAGGCCGGCGTAGAAGCCGGCGCGGCGGCCAAAAGCCCAGACGCCGAACGCGGCGGTAAGCCAGGCGAGGACGATGCACGCGAGCGCCATAGGAATACGGGCCGCCCAGTCGAAGACGCCGAAGATCTTGTACGAGATGGCGATCAGCCAATAGATGGCTGGCGATTTTTCGAGGTAAATAATGCCGTCGAGACGGGCGGTGACCCAATCGCCGGAGGTGAGCATGTTACGGGCGATCTGCGCCTGAACGGCGTCCACATCGTCCATTAACGAGGGCGGCGAAAGGATGCAGCCGAGATAGACGGCCGCGGCGATCAGCACGACGCCGAGGTAGAGGTAAAGGCGCTTGCGGCGCGCGGTGTCGGGGGGATCCATGCTTTCTCCACGATAACGTATAGCCAATAAGGGCTACCCGAATTTCGTAACGCGGTACGAACGGGGCTACGTCCTAAGATCAATGTACACGCTCGCGCTTCTGGCAGTGGCGGCCATCCCATTCGTCTATTACGGCATCGCCCTGTTTAGCTGCTGGCGTTTCTTCCGGCGCCCGCGGCGGCAGGCGGCGGGATTCACTCCGCCGGTGAGCATGCTGAAGCCCATCAGGGGGCTCGATCCGGAGGCCTACGAGAATTTTGCGAGCTTCTGCCGGCAGGACTATCCGGAGTACGAGATTTTGTTTTGCGTGGGCGACCGCGAGGACGCGGCGCTCCCGGCCATCGACGACCTGATACGCGAATTTCCGGAACGGCGCATCCGGGTGCTGTTCGGTTCGGGGCGCGACGCCACCAACGACAAAGTCGCGAAGCTGGCGCGGTTGGTAAGCGAAGCGCGGTACGAACACGTGGTGATCAGCGACAGCGACGTGCGCGTGCGGCCGGACTATTTGAAAGCGGTGATGGCCCCGCTGGCCGATCCGAAGATCGGAGCGGTGACGTGCTTCTATCTTCCGATTGAAGAGCGGAGCTTCGTGGACCGGCTGCAATCGGTGGGGATGATGTCGGATTTCTACGCCGGGGTGGTGGTGGCGTGGCAATTGGACGGGGTCAAATTCGCGCTGGGTCCGACCATCGCGACCACGCGCGAACGGCTGGAAGCCTTCGGCGGGTATCAATCCATCGAGAACCGGCCGGGCGACGATCTGCTGGTGGGCCGCATGATCGCGGACCAGGGCTACGAAGTGGAATTGTCGCGGTATCCGGTGGAGACGGTGGCCGACTACCAGACCATCCGGGAACTGATTCAGAAGCGGCTGCGGTGGATCGTGGTGATGCGGTTCATGCGGCCATGGGGGCATTTCGGGCTGCTCTTTACGCAGGGGCTGCCGTGGTCGCTGGCGGCCGTGGCGTTTCACCCGACGCTGGCGACCGCCGCTGTATTTCTAGGCGGCTACTTCGCGATGCGCTGTGCGATCACGGCGACGATTGCGGTGTGGGGGCTGGAGCAGCGTTCTTATTGGCGCAGGATGGCGCTGATCCCGCTGTGGGATGCGGTGGCGTTTCTGGTCTGGGTGACGAGCTTCACGCGCAGCACCATACGGTGGCGCGGGAATCGCTATTCCATTCACGGCGGCGCGCTGGTTCCCGTGAGTTCAGGCCTTGGCGACAAGTAGAGCGCTTATTTCCCCAGCAGCGCGATTCCACATAGGACCAGGGCGGCGCCGGCGGCGCGCCGCGGGCCGATTTCTTCCTTCAGCAGAAGCTTGGCGGCCACGGTTTCCAGAATGAAACTGGCGGCCGAAGCGGGCACGGCGAAGCTGAGCGGAGCGGATTGCAGCAGCGCCATGAAGGCGAAAAACGAAAAGGCCAGACAAGCGATGGAAAGCAGCAGATAGCGGCGCTCGACAATCATCAAGAGCAGCCGGGCGATGCCGCGAGCGCCGACGGATTGCGCCCCGGAGCGCTTCATTTCGTAGCTCTGGAGCAGGTCGCTGAGCGCGGTGGCCACGACCATCACGGTGAGAAGGAGCCAGGTCATTTGGCCCCCTGGGCGCTACCGGTGGTGCTCTGTGGCGTGGAACTCACCAGCGCGGCGCCGGCGAAGATGAGGGCGACGGCGGCCCATCGCCACGGGGTGACCAGCTCATGAAGAAAGAAGCGCCCCAACAGCGCCGCCAGCACGTAGCCGACGGCGGTCATGGGGAGAATGAAGCTGAGGTCGGCCACGCTTAAGAGCGCGAGGCGCACCAGCAAAGCCACCACCAGCATCACGACGCCGATGGCGACGAACGGATGCGCAAGGGAACGCAGATAGGCAAGCGGGTGGGAGGAGAGCGTCTCCGTCAGGTGCTTGGTTCCCCAGGCAAGGGAGAGGTTACCGAAGGCGCGCAGGGCGAGGAAGAGGGCGAGCAGGGAGTAGGTTTTGGCGGACTGAGGCAAGTTTTAGGGTAGCAGGGCGGGGACCGGGGATTAGTCTACACGGCACACGGCGACGGTACTGTTGCGGTAGGGGCAGTCGAGGGCCGGGGCGGGGTTTTGCAGGACCACCCAGGTGACGTTGTAGGACTGGCGGAGGCGGTGGAGATGGGCGGGCCAGTCTTGCTGGGCCTGGTATTGAGCGGACCAGTCTTGAGCGAGTGCGGGAAACATGCTGACGGCGCCTTTGTCGTGGATGTCGGCCAGGGAGCTGCGCTCGGCGAGTTCGCGAAAACCTTGTTCGTCTTCGCCGGGCAGGTTCATGTAATCGGGGTCGAGGGCGAAGACGGCGTCGTTGGGAGTGTGGGCGCGAATCCAGCCGAAGGCCTGCGCCCAGGGATTGCGCGGGGACATCCACGGCATTTCCAAGTGATCGGATGCGGGAAACAATTGGCGCTGGGCGTAAAACATGCCGAGGCAAATGGGAAGGAGCAGGGCGAGCCAGCGCCACGCGTGCGTCTTCAAAACGGATTGGGCGAGGATGCCGCCGAGCAGAACGAAGAGGAGGATGAAGATCAAATGGAGGCTGCGGAGGGGCTGAAGTTCGGCCAAGCCGGCCAGGCGGGGGATCGAGAGGACGAGGGCGGCGGCGAAGGAGAGGAGTCCGAAAGCGATGAGTGCGCGGCAGAGAGCGGTGAGCCTGGGGTAATAGTGCGCGATGGCCCCGAGGATGGCGAGCGGGGCGAAGATGCCAAGCCATTCGTACCATTGCCAGCGGGTGACCAGGAAATAAGCGTGGGAGGTGTCGAGGATGTTGCGGTAGACGCTCGATACGGGAGCGAGCGAGGGAAGGAAAAGCATGGCGGCGACGGGCGGCGCAAGGCGGCGCTGTTCGAGATAGAGCAAGAGGAGCAGTCCGGCGCCGAAGACCGCCATCAACGGGTGGACGGCGGCGATGAGAAGGATCAGGAGACCGGCGCGCCAGTATCTGCGCTCCAGCGCATCGGCCAGGACGAGCATGATGCCGGCGGTGGAGAGGTCGCGCGGCGTGAGGTACTGGTCCATGATGTAGAGCGCGGTGCCGGCGACGGGGATGGTCAACAGGGACGCGACCAGGGTGACGCTGCCCCAGGGGGCGAGCGGATGGTTGAAGCACGCGCGGGAGACGCGCCAGCATCCCAGCAGGAAAACGAAGATGCAGGCGAAGTGCCAGAGAAAGACGACGTAGTCGAAGGGCAGATGCGAAAGGCGCACGGAGGCGGCGATCAGTTCATCGAAGAGGGTCATGCGCGCGTGCGACATGAAGAACTGGGCGTTGAATGGATAGAGGGCCGGGTTGAGGGCCTTTTTGACGCCGGGGAGATAGAGCTCGCCATCCTCCACGGCGGGGTGATAGCCGTGAACCAGCACGGCTCCGGCGGCGATCAAGAGTAAGAGCGCAACACGTTTACGGGTCAAAGTGGGCTACTGCGATGCGGACCCGGCGGGAGGCTCCAGGCGCACTTCCCTATTATCGTCCAAGCCGCTGGCGGAGAGGCCGTAGACCTTCAGGTTGGTGAGAGCGCCGGCGGGCCCGGCCACATAGCCGAGCAGGATGCGGTTTCCGGCCTGGACGGTGAGGCCGTCGAGCCAGGCGCCGGCGACCACGCCCAATTGGCGGTCCTGAGCAAAGGAGGGCGGCGCTTGGAGCGTGGGGATGAAGCGCAGTTGTGAATGCTGGTCGCCCAGAGCGAACGTGACGGCGACCTTCGCCAGATTTTGTCTGGCCTCCAGATAGACGGGAACGCGGTCCTCGGTGGGGCTGGAGCTTTCGGGAGAGCCGAGGACGAGCGCTCCTTCAGCGGCGCGCTCGGGTTTGGGGGCCGCGCTACGCACGGCCTCGGCGGGGTTGATGGAGTTCTCGCTCGATCCGCCGGAGGCTGCGGGGCATCCGCCGCGCGAGGCGCGGACGGGGCGGGACTGATCCAGGTTGTTGGCGCGGAATAGTTCGAGGATCAGGTCGCGGATGTCCAGGATGCCGTCGCCGCCACGCGCGGTTGCGGTGTCGGCGGGGAACATATCCATGGCGTCGAGACGGTCCGAACAGGCGGCGGGCTTGTAGCTGGGAATGTTGTTGACGGCGAAGAGTTCCTGAATGAGATCGACGATATTCAGGACGCCGTCGCCGAAGTTGGGCGCGGCGTCGGACGGGAGAGGCGCGACGTCGCCGGCCAGGTAGGTGTTGGTCACACTAAGGACGCCGTTGGCGCCGGCGCCGATGGGAACCGAAATGGAAGCGAGCGCCGCGCTGGCCCCGGTGACGGTGATGGTGTAAGTCTGGCCGATGGCGGCAGTCGCGGGCAGGGTTCCGGTGACGACTCCCAGCGCGGGGGCTCCGCTGAGCGGCGTGGACAGGGAACTCCAGAGGATGCCGATGGAGTTGGATGTGTCGGCGCCGCTGACGCCGGGAGCATCGGTAATGGCGGCATTCCTGGTAAAGCCGAGCGTGCCGGTGAGAGCGGGCGCGCTGGCGTTCGGTGTGATTTGAACGGCGAAGGTGAGCGCATCGACGGTGGCGACGCCACTCAAATTGAGGGTGATGGGGATGCTGAAAGCGCCGGGCGTAACCAGGAAGCAGTTGGTGGTATAGCTACAGACGGAGGTGGGGGTGACGTAGCCGCTGCCGGGGGCGGCCGAGGCCGTGCCGGCGGTGAGTGCGTTGCTGGTTACGGCGAAGGTTTGGGTCACGGACGGGGCGGCGGAGTAATCGGCGGTGCCTGCCTGGCTAGCGGTAACAGAACAGGCGCCGACAGCGACGATGCTGACGGTGGTTCCAGAAACGGTGCAGACGGAGGTTGTGGTGGAGCCGAAGGCGACTGTGAGACCGGAACTGGCGGTGGCGCCGACCGTGAACGGCGCCGCACCTGCGCCCACAGTGGGGAGCGAGCCGAAGGTGATGTTCTGCGCGGCTGGATTGACGGTGAAGCTCTGCACGACCGGCGTGGCTGCCGCATAGGTCCCGTTGCCGGCCTGGCTGGCGGTGATGCCGCAGGCGCCGCCGCCGACGATCGTCAGGGTGGTTCCGGAAACGGTACAGACGGAGGCCGGGGCGGCAGCGAAGGCAACGGTGAGGCCGGAACTGGCCGTGGCGCTAAGGGCGAACGGAGAAGCGCCGTAGGTCACGTTGCTGAGCGCGCCGAAGGTGATGGTCTGCGAGGTCAACGACCCGCTGGCGTTCTGCGTCACGGTAATCTGCTGGCCCAGGATGGTGATGTGCGCCACCCGCGACGAGCCGCTGTTGGCCGTGAAGGAGAAGTTGACAACTCCGCTCGCGATGGTTCCGATGGTCAGCCAAGTCTGGTCGCTCGATGGCGCGTAGACGCCGGTGAGGGACTGGGTGAGGGGGGCGACCGGAAGCAGCGAATCGGCGCCGGCGGCGGAGCCTTCAGTGAGACCGGCGGCCGGGCCGACGTAGGCGTAGGGCATCTCTATGAGGGCGCTGTTGTTGGCGTCCGCGATGTAAACGTTGCCGGAACCGTCCACCGCCACTCCGCTGGGAGTATTCAGGCGCGAGGCCAGCGTTATCACCTGCTGTGTTGAAGCGCTCCATTCCTTGACCGCGTTGTTTACGGAGTCTGCGATGTACACGTTGCCGGAGCCGTCGACCGCTACACCGAGAGGCTGGTACAGTCCCGATGACACTAACGTGGTCACTTGCTGCGTGGAGGCATTCCACTCCTTGATGGCGTTGTTGAAGGTGTCCGCGATGTAGACGTTGCCCGAGGCGTCCACCGCCACTCCCCAGGGAATCGACAGCCCCGAAGACACCAGCGTGGTCACCTGCTGCGTCGATGCGCTCCACTCCTTGATCGCGTTGTTGAAGCTGTCCGCGAAGTAGACGTTGCCGGCGCCGTCCACCGCCACGCCATAGGAATCCAGCCCCGACACCAGCGTGGTCGCCTGCTGCGTGGAGGCGTTCCATTCCCAGAGCGCGCTGCCGTTGGCATCCGCGATGTAAACGTTGCCTGAGCCGTCCACCGCCACTCCGAAGGGATCATTCAGCCCCGAGAACACCAGCGTGGTCACCTGCTGCGTCGAGGCGCTCCACTCCTTGACCGCGTTGTTGCCGGAGTCCGCGATGTAGACGTTGCCTGAGCCGTCCACCGCCACCCCGTGAGAATTGGCGAGCCCCGTGGGCACCAGCGTCGTCACGGGACCGGGCGACAGGTAGTTGGTTCCGGCCTGGGTGACTGTGAGCGTGAGGCCGGCGACGGTCAGCGTGCCGGTTCGCGTTCCCGTGCCGGTGAAGGCATCATAGGTGAAGACAACCACGGCATTGCCCGTCCCGCTGGCGCTGCCGGAGGAGACATGCAGGAAGGAACTGTTGGAAGTGGCGGTCCAAGCCCCGCTGTAGTTCAGCACGACCGAGGAAGATCCCGCCGCGCTGCCGACCAGAAGCGACGTCGTTCCCAGAGTTTGGAATCTCTCCGAGCCCCCGGGAACGTTTATCGTTCCGCTATTGACGGTCTGAGGGGCAAGAACATTAACGAACCCGCCGGATCCCGCGCCCCCGGGGCCGCCGACGTCGCCCACGCCGTTGGCCCCGCCGGGGCCGCCCGCCGCGCTCAGGGCGCCATTGTTCGTCCATATTCCGCCGGCGTTGAACCAGATGTCGCCGCCGCCGCCGCCGCCGCCGCCGCCGTTGCTGCCGCTACCACCCGGCTGGCCGGCTGCGCCATCGGCGTGGATACTGCCCGAGGAGGAAATGGTGATGTTACCCGTGGCCTCCAGGAACAGCGCGCCGCCGCCGTTGCCGCCAAACCCACCCTGGTTCACGCAGTAAGCGCCGCACCAACCGCCCGCGCCCCCGCCGCCGCCGCTGGTTAGAATCGTGGGATTGCTCTTGGTCCCGCCCGTTCCTCCGGGAGCCCCAGGGCTCCCGAAGGGTGGGTCCGAGGTGAATGGGCAGGCCGGTATACCCTGACCGAACCCGCCGCCCCCGCCGACCGACGCGTTCCCGCCGCCGCCGCCACCGCCGCCGGTGCCGTAGACGATAGTGCCGCCGGCGCCGCCGGAACAATCGGTCCAACCGACTCCATAGCCTCCCTGCGCGCCTCCGTCAGCGCCACCACTGGCGCTGGTATTAGGAGATCCGATTGCGAACTGGTTGTAGCCTCCGAGAGGCCCGTTCATCGCCGACATGGAGCCGGTGATCGTTACGTTGCCTTGGGCCAGGATGGCCGCTGGCTGGCCGCCGTACAGGATCAACGAAAAACCTGCCGGCACGTTGAACGCCGCGAAATTCAACACCTGGACCGTCGAGCCGTCGGCCTGGATGAAGGATCCCTCGGTGAAGCTACCGAGATAGCAGATGCCGCCGTAGCAAGGGCCTCGGGCGTCACCAAATGCGCTTATATATCCTGCGTAAAGGGCGCCGTTTGCAACGTTAAGGAAGTAGCTGGTCCCATAGAACCCGGCGTAGCTTTGACTGGCGAGGCACGGCGACCCGGCATTGCAGCCCTGGAGCAGCGCTCCGAAATCCAAGTTGTTTAGCGGATAATTCGCCGGATTCAGGCTCAGCGTCCCGGAGGCTGCGGCGACGGTGAAGGTATCGGTCACCGAAGCGGCCGCCGCGTATTGCGCGTTGCCGGCCTGGCTGGCCGTGATGGAGCAGGTTCCCACGGCAAGAACCGTCACCGTAGCGCCGGAGACCGTGCAGACCGAGGTTGTGGTGGAACTGAAGGTCACTGCGAGACCGGAGCTCGCGCTCGCGCTGACGGTGAACGGAGCTACGCCAAGGGATACGCCGCCGGGGCCGACGAAGGTGATGGACTGGCTGGCCTGGGTCACCTGGAAGGTCTGGCTTACGGGCGTGGCGGCGGCGTAGACGCCGTTGCCCGTTTGGGTCGCTTGGATGGTGCACGCGCCGACGGCGACGATGGTCACCGTGCTGCCGGAAACGGTGCAGACGGCGATGGTGGAGGCGAAGGTCACAGTCAGACCGGAGCTCGCGGTGGCGGAGATGGTGAACGGCGAGACGCCATAGGTGACGTTCGCGAGGGCGCCGAAGGTGATGGTCTGAGAGGTCAGCGC
>Ga0302320_10025848_pt1 | contig 11396 bp, 7 predicted proteins | sample Bog_T0_3_FD_202130 | JGI IMG/M metagenome (GOLD analysis project Ga0302320, IMG submission 202130) | Peat permafrost microbial communities from Stordalen Mire near Abisko, Sweden - Bog_T0_3 | ecosystem: Environmental > Terrestrial > Soil > Wetlands > Peat | place: Sweden: Abisko, Stordalen Mire... | reverse complement strand
GTTGCACAACGCGATGGTATTGGCCAAGGCCGGTGCGGCTGTCGTGCTGCTGCAGCGCGAGCTTACCGACGCGACGCTGCTGCGCGAACTCTCCGAATTGCTGTGCGATGCGCCGCGCCGCCAGGCCATGGCGGAGGCCGCTCGCTCGCTGGCCAGGCCCGGCGCGCTGCAGCGGATTGCGGCGATGGTGCTGCTGCTCGCCGCCGGCAAGTAATGAGCCCAAGACAAAAGGGCTGAGGATTCTCTCCTCAGCCCTTTTGTCTTCTTGGTTGCTGTCTTAGCGATGACCGCCGCTGTGTCCCCCGCCGCCACCGCCGGAGCTGACGTGGCCGCCACCCCCGCCGCCGTAGCTGGCATGTCCGCCGCCATAGCTGCTGCCGCCACTGTAGTGGCTGCTGGCTGCCGGCGCGGAGTAGCTGCGTGCCGCTGGAGCCGAGTAGCTGCGTGCCTCAGGAGCGGAGTAGCTACGTCCGGCGCTCGGTGCGGAGTAACTACGCCCGGCACTGGGTGCGGAGTAACTGCTGCGTCCGGCAAAGCCCTGGCTGGGGGCTGCGCTGCGTCCGTAGGATGCGGTACCGCTGTAACCGCCGCGTGCGCCTCCATTGACGGTCGAGCTGCGCGCACCGGCGTTCACGCCACCGCGGTTCACGCTGCCCGCGCTGGCGCGGGAGAACGATGCGCCACCGGGACGCCCGTTGAAGCCGGCGTAGGTGCGGTTATAGAAGTTGCCACGGAAGCCTTCGCCGAAGTGGCCGTAGGCGCGGTTGTACCAGAAGCGTCCGCCGTTCCAGTAGCCGCCGTAGAAGCCGATGCCGAAGTAGCCGAAGCCGTAGTTGATGCCGCCGTAGTAGCCGATGAAGCGGCCCCAGCGGCCAGGGTACCAGCCATAGTAGCCGCCATACCAGCCCCAGTAGCCGGGCGTCCACAGGGCGCCCACGTAAGGAGGCAGCACCCAGGCGCCGTCCACCCAGTAGTAGCCGCCGGGGCCCCAGGCCCAGTAGCCGGGCGTCCACAGGTAGCCATCGCCCGGGCACTCCGGCTGGTCATACTGCGGAATGGGAGGCGGCGCATACGTCGCCGTGACCGCGGGCGCGCCCTGGTCCGGCGGAGGAGCCTGCTGGCCCTGAGCGTACTGCCCTTGATCCTGTGGACCCTGCGGAGCGTACTGTCCCTGGTCTTGCGGCGCATACTGCCCCTGCGCCTGCTGCGGGGCGTACTGCTGCTGGTTCTGCGGAGCGTACTGCCCCTGGTCCTGATACGGAGCCTGAGCCGCGGCAGCCGCCACCAGGCCCAGCGCCACTGCGCTGCCCACCGTGTTGCGAAGGGTGCGATAGATCGTCATGGTGCTTCCTCTTCCGGCCGGGCTTCGTCTCCCGCTGACGTCTGCGGGCTGCGAGCCTGACAAGTAGAGAGTCCCGGCCGCTGCCCTGGTCCGGCTCTCTGCCAATTAGACACGGGTTTACCGGAAATTGTTGCGCTTTATTGCGGGAGACAGACTACGGTTGGCTGGCCCCCGCCTTCGGCCCGGTAAACAGAGCCTTGGGGCACATCACATGCACACCCGACTTGGTATCAACGAGTTGCGTGATGTCCACATCGCAGGCCGTCGAGATCAGCGCATACGCATCGTCATGCGACAGATGCGGATGGTCCGGGTTCTGCTCGGCCAGGAACGCAATCATGTTGCGCACGGCCATCTCGGTGGCGGTCTTCAGGTCTTCGCTAAAGCCCATGGCGATGTACTCGATCGGCGTCTCGGCGCGCGGCCACAGCAGCCGTTCGCGCGTGGCCTCGCCCTTGTGCACGACGAACTGAAAGGTGCCCGTCAGAAACGTCTCCAGCGCCGTGATGTCCACCTCGCCGTTGCCCTGGCCGGCATGGCCGTCGCCAGCCTCAAACAGCGCGCCCGCTGCGTGCACCGGATAGAAGATGACCGCGCCGGCGGTCAGCTCTTTGTTGTCCATGTTGCCGCCGTGCATCCACGGCGGCGCGGAGTTCCACTTTCCCGCAGACTCCGGTGGCGCCACGCCCATCGACCCAAAGAACGGATGCAGCGGGATCGTGATGCCCGGCGCAAAGGCCGCCGTCATCTTCACGCGGTCGAGCGGAATGATCTTCGTCCGCCCGTAGGGAAAGTCGTCGGGCAGAAAGCCGCGCCCCGCGCCGAATCCGTTGCAGGCCCACGGCGTGTCGAGCGAGACCTTCAGCACCCGCACCTCCAGCACGTCGCCCGGCTGGGCCTCGGCCACGGCGACCGGCCCGGTCAGGATGTGCCCTCCCGGCCCGCGCTCGCTCACCGGCACGCCCTTATAGAGCGGGTCCAGCCACGCTGGGATGTCGGCGGCGGCCACGCCCTCGGACAGCAACCGCTCCGGCGGCCCGCAGGTGGAGGCCGTCTGCATCACCACGGTATCCCCGGAGTGTACCGTCAGCACCGGCTTCGCGTGCGCGGAGTAGTACCCCCAGGCCACCGTGGAAGGTGTCGCGAGCAGCGTCTGGGTCGTCTGGCCGAGGGCCGGGACAGAGAGTACGGCAAGCAAGGGGATGGCGCGCAGGGTTTGCATAGGTGCCTAGAGAATACCCGACGCCCCTTTACGACGGCGACGAAACCTCGGGCTCGGTCGCGCGCTTGCGCCGGCTCAGCACCGCGCGCCGCCGCCGCCGGCGGCCCGACACGTGGTCGATCTTCTTCCAGAAGCCCACAAAGTAGTCCACCGCCGAGATGATCGACACAACCGCCATCCAATAGATCGCCACAACTGCTATCAGGTGGACGCTGACCGGAAAGCCCCATAGGTTCCACGCGTCCCAGCGATGGTTCAGGATCGCCGCCACCACGCTCACAATCTGGATCACGGTCTTCAGCTTACCCAGGTCGCTGGCCTCGATGGTGAAGCCCTCGCTGGAGGCGATGGAGCGCAGCCCGCTCACCAGGAACTCGCGCCCGATGACCAGCACAGCAATCCACGGCTTCACGATCCCCGGGTTGTAGGCCACCAGCAGGATGAACGCTGAGGCCACCAGCAGCTTGTCGGCCAGCGGATCCAGCAGCATGCCGAGGGTCGTAATCTGGCCGCGCTTTCGGGCCAGGTAGCCATCCAGCCCGTCAGTGACGAAGGCCAGGATGAAAAGGCCGGAGGCGAAGATCTCCTGCTCGCCGTGGGCTCCCCTTAGAGGAAACCGCGGCGACAGCGCCCAGATCAGCAGTGGGACGCTCGCAATCCGGGTCAGCGTGATGGAGTTAGGCAGATTCACGAGAGAGCACCTGGCTTGCAGGTTGGAGAGGGAACGGCGTAGCAGGGTCCCGGCGTGCCCTGGCATTGCGCCTGCGGGTACTGTCATTCTGCCACAGCGCCCGCTCCGCCTGCACCCGCGCCGCGGCGGAGCAGGCTTTACATCGCCGCCGCCGGGTCGTAGGCTTTGGTAGCACTTCTTCCAGGTCTGCTGAATGTCTCCAGCGTCTCCGTCACTCCGGGTCCTCCGCGGCATCGCCGCCATACTCGCCGCAGCCATCGCGCTGCCGGGACTGGGGCAGAGCTGCACGACCACCATCACCGGCAAGGTCTACAGCCCCAACGGCGTCGATCCCCTGCCCAACATCCTGGTCTATGTGCCGACCACTGCTGTGCAACCGCTGCCGCAGGGTTTGAGCACCTGCGCTGCGGCCTCGGAGCTGGTCTCCGGCAATCCGCTGGTCAGCACCACCACGGCGGCCGACGGCAGCTTCTCGCTCACCAATGCGAACCTTGCCGGTACCCAGACCCTGGTCATCCAGGCGGGCAAGTGGCGGCGGCAGTATCCGGGCGTGGTCATCAGCGCCTGCCAGACCAACGCCGCGCCGGTGCTCGCGATGCCCCAGAACCACACCCAGGGCGACATCCCCGAGATCGCCATCTCCACCGGCGGAGCCGACGCCCTGGAGTGCGTCTTCCGCAAGATCGGCATCTCGGATTCGGAGTTTACCGCACCTAGCGGCACCGGCCGCATCAACCTCTATGCCGGCTCCGGGACGCCCGGCGTCACCATCGACGCCTCCGGAACAACGCTGCCCTCCGAGACCACGCTGGTCAGCAACCAGGCCAAGCTCAACGGCTATGACCTGGCGCTGTTTGCCTGCCAGGGTACGCCCAACAATCCCGCCGCGGCCAATACCACCAACCAGCAAAACGTCGTGAACTTCGCCAACGTCGGCGGACGTGTCTTCACCACCCACTACAGCTACGTCTGGCTCAACAACAGCACCGTCTTTGCCGGCACCGCCAACTGGGTGCCCGACGTCAACTTCGGCAGCGCGACCGTCGCTATCAACGCCACCATCGACCAGAGCTACGCGGAGGGCGTGATCCTCGCGCAGTGGCTGTACAACATCGGCGCCACGCCCACCAAGGGCATACTTCCGCTCTACGACGCCCGCAAGGACCAGAGCAGCATCAACAACCCGCCATCGCAATCCTGGGCCACCCTCATCGATGCCGCCGAGGGAAACCCGGTGATGCAGTTCACCTTCGACACGCCCTTGAACTCGGCCGCCACGCCCACCGTGACCCTGGGCTTTGTGAACAACCCGTTTACCTTCCAGCCCGGCGACCCGGCCGACACCATCACCGTCAACGTCGCCAACACCAGCGCCGCTACCGCGGCCGACTACACCCTGAATCTCTCCATCGTGCTGCCGGCGGGAGTCACCGCGACCTCGCTCGCGGGCGCCAACCCCGGCACCGGCTGGATCTGCTCCACAGCCACGCTCACCTGCAACCGGACCTCTCCGCTGGCCGCCGGCGCAACCGACCCGGTGCTGCTGGTGCTGAAGGTGTCGCCCACCGCGCCGCTCGGCGATGCCGTCGTCACCGCAACAGCCGCGGGCGGCGGTCTCTCCGGCACCAACCAGTGCGGGCGCGTACTGTTCAACGAGTACCACGTGGAGACGGTCTCCACCGGCAGCAAGACCTTCCCTGCCGAGTGCGAGAACACTGCCATGACCGCGCAGGAGAAGTTCCTCGAGTTCAGCCTCTACAACCTCTCCAACTTCATCGCTCCGGCCGGCAATGACCTGATTGACATTGTGGCGAACACGGTCATTACCTGGCCCACGCCCGCCGCGGTCCCCTACGGAACCCCGCTGAGCGCGACCCAACTCGACGCCACCGCGACCGTCGCCTCCAGCGGCAACCCGGTCCCCGGCACCTACGTCTACACGCCCGCCGCCGGGACCATCCTGAACACCGGCACCAACACGCTCAACGTCGCCTTCACCCCCACCGACACCACCAGCTACAACCCGGCGACCGGCACCACCACCCTGGTGGTCACGCAGGACACCACCACCACCACACTCACCAGCAGCGTCAATCCGTCGGTGGTCAGCCAGTCCGTCACCTTCACCGCGACGGTCACCGGCAGCAACGCCGCGCCCACCGGCACGGTCAACTTCTATGACGGCACGAACCTGATCGGCACCGGCACGCTCAACGCCACTACGGGCGACGTCGCCACGGCCACCTTCAGTACCTCTATCCTTGCGGTAGGCTCGCACAACATCACCGCGGCCTATCCCAATAACACCAACTTCGGCCCGTCCGCCAGCGGCGTGCTGGTGCAGGTGGTCACGCTGGCCGCCTCCAGCATTGCCATCAACGGCCTGGTCTCGCCCATCTACTACGGACAGATCATCGGCAACACCGCCGTCATCACCGTCACCGGCTTTGCCGGCGGCGGCACCAGCATGGTGTACATCGACAATGTGCTGGTCTGCACGCTGCCCGTCAACGCCGGCCAGACCTATACCTGCCCGGCCAGCACCGGCGTGGGCTACAACTCCGGCGTGCATACGATCTACGCCGCATACTCTGGCGACTCCCAGTACGCGCCCTCCACGTCGCCCACCTACACGGTCACCATCCTGCCGGACAACACCACCACGACCCTCACCTCGTCCAATAACCCCATCGTCCTGAATCAGCCGGTCACCTTTACCGCGACGGTCACCGCTCCCTATGCCACGCCGATCGGCGCCGTCACCTTCTCGCTCGGCGGCGTGATTTTGGCGACGGTGCCGGTCAACGCGCAGGGCGTGGCCACCTTCACCACCTCAGCGTTGCCCGGCGGCGCGGACACCATCGTCGCCAGCTACCCCGCCAGCCTGAACTTCAACGCCTCCTCGACCTCGCTGGTGGAGCAGGTAAACATTCCCATGCCGCGCTTCTCGCTCACGGTCACGCCCAACCCGATTGTCATCGAGGTCAACACCGTGGGCCCGGCCACGGTCACCACCGCGGACATCGACGGCTTCAGCCAGCCCGTGCAGCTCTCCTGCAGCGGCCTGCCCGCCGAGACCACCTGCGTCTTTACGCAGTCGCTGCTGCCCGCGGCCGGCGGCAGCACCCAGGTCTCGCTGACCCCCGCCGCGCCGCATAGCTGCAAGGTCGCCACCGCGGAGAACACCCTTCCCGGCGGTCGCGGTCTGTGGCTGGCGGTCGTGGGACTGGCGCTGGTCTTCGCCCGCCGCCGCCGCCGTCTGCTGCAGGGGCTCACCCTCGCCGCCGCGCTGCTGATTCTGCCGATGATCAACGGCTGCGGCAACTGCACCGACCTCGGCGTCTTGCCCGGCGACTACACAATTACGGTCACCGGCACCTCTACCGGCACGCCCGTGCTGACCAACTCAGTGACTGTGACGATGACGGTAAAGTATTAGGAACGGTTCTAAGTTATAGGTTCCAGGTTGCAGGTCAAAACATAGCGGCGACCATCAGGGTCGCCGCTATGTCTTACCTGGAACCTACAACCTGGAACCTACAACTGCATCTACGCGTACATCCCGCGCTGCTTGGTCGTATACGCCACGCGGTCGATCGCCAGCATATACGCCGCGATGCGGTTGTTCACGCCGTGCGCCACGGCATAGTGCAGCACATCGTTGAAGCTGTCCACCATGATGCGCTCCAGCCGCTGGTTCACCTCGTCCTCCGTCCAGAAGTAGCCCATGCGGTCCTGCACCCACTCAAAGTAGCTGGTGGTCACGCCGCCGGCGTTGGCCAGGATGTCCGGCACCACAAACACACCCTTGGCCTCCAGCACCTTGTCGGCCTTCACCGTCGTCGGCCCGTTTGCGCCTTCGACCAGAATCCGTGCCTGGATGCGCTCGGCGTTCTTGCTGGTGATCACGTTCTCGGTCGCTGCGGGAATCAACACATCGCATGGCCGCAGGATCAGCTCGTCCTTGTCCGCGGGCTGCGCGCCGGCAAAGCCGTGGATGGTTCCCTTGCGGGCCTTCCACTCCATCAGCTCGCTGATGTCGATGCCGTCCGGGTTGAACAGCGCGCCGTCGAACTCGCCGATGCCGATGACCTTGTAGCCCTTCTCCCACAGCAGCAGCGCCGCGTTCGAGCCCACGTTGCCGAAACCCTGCACGATCACCGTCGTCTCTTCCGGGACCATGTTCAGGTGCTTCAGGGCCTGCCCCGTCACGATGCAGATGCCGCGCCCGGTCGCCTCGCGGCGTCCGCGCGAGCCGCCGATGTTCACCGGCTTGCCCGTCACCACGCCGGTCACCGTCTGGCCCATGTGCATTGAGTAGGTGTCCATGATCCACGCCATCGTCTGCTCGTTGGTGTTCATGTCGGGCGCGGGAACGTCCTTCTCCGGCCCAATGAACTCGATCAGGCTGGCGGTGTAGCGGCGCGTCATCCGCTCCAGCTCGCCCTGGCTCATCGCCTTGGGATCGCAGATCACGCCGCCCTTGGCACCGCCAAAGGGGATGTTCACCACCGCGCACTTCCAGGTCATCCAGCTCGCCAGCGCGCGCACCTCGTCGAGCGATACGTCCGGCGCATAGCGGATGCCGCCTTTGCACGGCCCGCGCGCATTGGAGTGCTGCACGCGGTAGCCGGTGAACACCTCAATCCGGCCATCGTCCATCTGCACCGGGATGTGGACGATGACTTCTCTTGCCGGGTAGCGCAGCACCTTCCAGATACCGTCGTCCAGCTTCAGTTTGCGGGCGGCCTCATCAAAGCGCGACGCCTGCGCCTCCCACGGGTTGGTCTCCTGCTCCATCGTTGCGGGAGCAGCTATCGTCAAAGCTTCCATCTTGTTACCCATTTCCTTATCTCTGCCCAGCGTCGGCAGCGCGGTCAGCGCGCCTCCACTCGGGACTAGTTTCTCTACGGCCATCGTCGTATCTCCTTCATCCGGCCACCTGCAGTTAGACGCAGAAAGTGCCGTCGCGGAGCTTCTATATTCTTCGTCCGGCCCCATCGTTTCGGGCCAAACTCACGCATCCTAGGCCACTTCGGAGACAACGCGCAACCCACCGGAGTACCTCCCTTGGGGCACGCATCTTTGCCCGCTCACAGCTCAAGCGCTCACCGCCCAAAGCTCAACAAAACCCCTCTTCTCAGCGTCTTGTATCCTCAAATGGCCATGCCTTCCCGCTCCCCCACCACGCCGTCCCTGCGCGACTTCCAGCGCCTGGCGCGCGCCCACTCCCTTATCCCGGTCACCCGCATGGTCGCCGCCGACCTCGAAACGCCGGTGTCGGCCTTCCTGCGCGTCGCCGCCGCAGAGCCCGAAGCGTTTCTGCTCGAATCCGTCGAGGGCGGCGAGCACGTCGGCCGCTACACCTTCATCGGCATCCGCCCCTACAGGAAGATGACCGCTCGCAACGGCCATATCACCGTCTCCGAGGCTGGAAAGGGCCGCCCCCGCACCGCGCCCGGCGACATCTTCACCGAGCTGAAACTGGCGCTCGAAGGCCACACCCCCGCCCGCCTGCCCGGCCTGCCGCCGTTCACCGCCGGCGCGGTCGGCTTCTTCAGCTATGACGTCGTCCGCAGCATCGAAAGGCTCCCCGCCACCGCCGCCGACGAACTCCACGTCCCCGACGCCCACCTGATGTTCTTCGACGAGGTGCTGGCCTTCGACCACGTCAAGAAGGCCATCCACCTGATCGTCACCACGGGCACGCGCCACAATCTGGGTGCCCCGGGTCCGGATTCTCGGACCCGGGTTTCCACCACCGCCGCCTACGCCTCGGCCAACCGCCGCCTTGACCGGCTGGAAAAGCTGCTGAACGCTGCCATCCCCAAGCCCCCTCGCGCCAAACACGCCACCGGCCCGCTCAAACTGATCCCGCGTACCTCGGCGCGTGCGTTCCTCAAGGCAGTGGACAAGATCAAGGACTACATCGTCGCCGGCGACATCTTCCAGTGCGTGCTCTCGCAGCGCTTTGACTGCACTCCCGGCGTGGACCCCTTCGCTATCTACCGCTCGCTGCGCATTGTGAACCCCTCGCCGTACATGTACTTCCTGCGCTTTAATCTCCCGGGTGCCCCATCCATACCGCGGCCTCATCGCGGGATGGGTGGGGGCGGATCGGAGAAGCTGCGACAGGCCCACATCGTCGGCTCCTCTCCCGAGATGCTCGTCCGCGTCCACAACGGCACCGTGGAGTACCGCCCCATCGCCGGCTCCCGCCCGCGCGGCGCAACAGAGCAACAAGACCTCGCTCTCGAAGCCTCGCTCCGCGCGGACGAAAAAGAACTCTCCGAGCACGTCATGCTGGTCGACCTCGGCCGCAACGATCTCGGCCGCGTCTCGGAGTTCGGCAGCGTCAAGGTCAAGGAGCTGATGTTCGTCGAGCGCTACTCGCACATTATGCACCTGGTCAGTTCGCTCGAAGGCAAACTCCGCAAAGGCCTCGCCCCGCTGGACGCACTGCGCGCCTGCTTCCCCGCGGGCACGCTGAGCGGCGCGCCGAAGATTCGCGCCATGGAGATCATCGAGGAGCTCGAACCCGCCCGCCGCGGCGTCTACGGCGGTGCGATTGTGTATGCGGATTTCTCCGGAAATTTAGACAGCTGCATCGCCATCCGCACCCTCTTCATGGACGGCCCCCAGGGCCACATCCAGGCCGGGGCCGGCATCGTCGCCGACTCCGTCCCCAAAACCGAAAACGAAGAGTGCAGGAACAAGGCCAAGGCGGTGGTGCGGGCGATTGAACGAGCCAGAGGCCTGTAGTATGGTTTGCTAACTCTCAACATTCCGAGATAAGGGTTCTCATGGCTTCCGTCCTTCCCGCAAGTTGGCCGCATTGGACAAATCCAGGAATCGTTCTCTTCCACGGGACAGTTTGGTCTGCTGTTCCGTCGATTCTCGCCGGCGTTGATATAAGAAAAGGCGATCCCGAAACAGATTTTGGCCGCGGCTTCTACACGACAACCTTGGAGCGCCAAGCTCGCGAGTGGGCAGTTGACAGGTCAGTTGGATTGCTTGGGAAAAGCCCGCCGGCTGTGATTCGGCTCACTGTTGATCGAATCAGGCTAGCAGAGCTTGAGTCACTCGCCTTTGTCCGTGGAGCGAGGGACGCTGTCGATTATTGGAGTTTCGTGTCAACCTGTCGCAAGGGGCAGCCGCACCGTGCTGGGTCGTCGTCTTATTACGATGTTGTATACGGTCCAGTTGCCATTCGCTGGGAAGAACCTGCCATATCTGAGGTCTTTTCCGGTTTCGATCAAATCGGCTTTCATACATCGAACGCCGAACATTTGCTGAACGACCGTGTATTCTGTATGAAGGAGTTGCTGCCATGGTAGGCAATAAAAGCGTGCCGAAGGCCGTCCTCAAGAACGCATACAAGCTGGCTGTTGTTCAGACCATGACGCATGTCTTTGGTACGCCTGCTTCGCGTGCCGAAGCGATTACGGGGGACTGGTGGTCCCGACTGGCCGCGACCAAAGCGATGAAATCAGGCATCTTCCTTCATTCGGAACCGATCAAGACCGCTGCTGCCCTTCTGGAGCGCGCGAGCCCCAAGTTGGACGATGATCGCCGCGTTCAATACGCTCAAATCCTCGGTCGCAGTTTGGAGACCGCACTTCGAGAATATAGAGGTTCCAAGCGGGACTCAATCAAGGCGGTGGATAATCGGAAGCGTCTTTCCTCAATGCCGGCAACTATTGCAAGCTGATTACTGATGCCTATTTTATCGCAGTCTTATTACGGGATTGGGCCACGAACGACCCTCTTGACAGCCCCCATATAATGAAATCTAAGGAAAGACAGCGCGGCACACCCGGGCTCTTTCCTCCCTGGCCCAGAGCCACTCGACAGATTCTTTGACAACCCAATCGCGGCCAGAAGCCCCGGCCAGTACTGCATACCTTCGTAACCTCAAACTTAGTTACGAAGCTAAGTCCTTATTGCTGCGGTTCTTGCGGCAAAAAGGGTGGGGGGTGTCGGCGGACACCCGCAAAACGCTTCCCCTAGAATGGAGAGATGGTCTTCGTCCTCGACAACTACGACTCCTTCACCTACAACCTCGTCCAGTACCTCGGCGAGCTAGGCGAGGAAGTCGTCGTCCGGCGCAACGACGACCTCACCCCCGAAGAGATCGTCGC
>Ga0302320_10025847_pt1 | contig 11396 bp, 11 predicted proteins | sample Bog_T0_3_FD_202130 | JGI IMG/M metagenome (GOLD analysis project Ga0302320, IMG submission 202130) | Peat permafrost microbial communities from Stordalen Mire near Abisko, Sweden - Bog_T0_3 | ecosystem: Environmental > Terrestrial > Soil > Wetlands > Peat | place: Sweden: Abisko, Stordalen Mire... | reverse complement strand
TGCGTCACGGAGTCTATTGCTGGTACCGATTCAGCCGGCCCAGGCCGTTGAACGCGGCTGCCTTGTAACATTCTGCCAGCGTAGGGTAGTTGAACACGGTGTCGATGAAGTAGTCCACCGTGCCGCCTAGGACCATCACCGCTTGCCCGATATGCACCAGTTCGCTGGCGCCTTCGCCAATGATGTGCACGCCCAGAACCTTGCGCGTGTCGCGGTGAAAAACTAGTTTGAGCCGCCCCGTGGTGTCGCCGCGAATCTGCCCGCGCGCGGTTTCGCGATAGTACGCCATCCCGACCTCGTAGGGCACATCTTCGTCGGTAAGCTGCTCTTCGGTCTTGCCAATGAAGCTGATCTCGGGGATGGTGTAGATGCCGTAGGGATAAAAGCTGGGGTTGGAACTGGCTGCGCGATCGTTGAATGCGCGCGCCGCTGCGATGCGGCCCTGCTCCATCGATACAGAGGCCAGGGACGGGAACCCCACCACATCGCCGACCGCAAAGATCGTCTCCACCTTGGTCTGGAAATGCTCATCCACCGGAATGCGGCCACGGCTGTCGGCCTCCAGGCCGGCGGCGGCCAGGTTGAGCTCGTCAATCGCGCCCTGGCGGCCTACCGCATACAGCAGGGCGTCGCCGGAAACCCGCTTCTTGCTCTCCAGATTGGCCACCACCGTGCCATCCGGCAGCTCCTCCACGCTTTGCACCTCTTCACCCAGACGCAGCGTGACCCGGGCATCGCGGAGGTGATAGCTGAGAGCTTCAATAATCTCCTGATCGGCAAACTCCAGCAGGCGGTTGCGCTTTTCGATCACCGTCACGCGCACGCCCAGCACCGCAAACATGCAGGCGTATTCCACGCCGATGACACCACCGCCCACCACGATCAATGACCGCGGCAGCTCGGGGAGATTCAACACCTGGTCGCTGTTCACAATCGTCCGCCCGTTAATGGGGACTTTCGGTGAATCGGCGGGCTTTGTACCCACGGCGATAATGATGCGGTCCGCCTCCAGGGTGTTATCCCCCTGCGGCCCCTCCACATGCAAATGATGGGCATCCACAAAACGGGCTACACCGTGGACCACGTCAATGCCATTGCGCGAAAGCTGCGCTTCTGTCACGTCCACCTCGGTCTTGATCACCGCCTGGACCCGGAAGGCGAGGTCGGCCATGGAGATCTTTTCCTTGACCCGGTAATTCATCCCATAGATGGATTTGTAGTTATAGCCGGAAAGGTGGAGCACTGCCTCGCGCATCGTCTTGGAGGGGATGGTGCCGGTATTGATGCAAACGCCACCCACCACGGAACGCGCCTCGACGACGGCCACGCGCTTCTTCATCTTGGAAGCGGCCACGGCGGCGCGCTGGCCGGACGGACCGGAACCGATGACGATCAAATCGTACTTGACGGCGCTCATGCGAGTCTCTCTCCCAAGACAGTCGTTCTCGATTTTACGGCGTGATCGTGAAGAACCTGTTGATGTTTGCAGGGTTGGGACCCTAAAGTGCGCTTGACCGGCTAGCCTCGTCTGCGATTCCGATCTCTCAATGACCTCGCCCTTGATCGATGGGACAACGCGCTGAGATCCACAATCGGAGGCTACCATAGCCGCTCCGACCCGGACGGGTGGATTTTGTCCGACCCAAAAAGAGCGCTGCCGGGATGGTCCGGCAGCGCGGGGGAGTTATGCATGATTTTTGCGGCTGGGGTTGGCCCACCGGCACACATTTGCAACCCGGAAGTTCGATTGGCTAAGCCCGAGCCGTTCGCAACACAGCTTGCCGCGAGGTTTGCTTGCCACCGCCCAATGTGCCTCCAGGTTGCTGCCCATCTTCGAGTTTGAACTGGCGGGCCATTCCGTCCAGGTCGCTGGCCAGGGATGCAAGGCTCTTCAGCGCCTCTACGGCTTCCTCCGCCCCTTGCGAAGTTTCCGTCGAAAGCTGAGAAATCTGCCCCGCGGACTCCGAGATCTCTCCCGAGGCAGCCGTCTGTTCGGTTGCCGCAGTCGCAATCAGGTGAATCTGGTGCTCCACTTGCTTCGAGGATTCGATGACCGCTTCCAGGCTCTTGCGGGCGTGCGCGGTTTCCCCAATGCCGCCCTCCACCGCCGTCCGGCTCTCGTGCATTACGGTTAAGGTCTCGCGGGTTTCATCCTGAATGTTGCGGATGGCGCCGGCGATCTCCTCGGTGGCGCCCTTGGTTCGCTCAGCCAGTCGCCGGACTTCTCCGGCCACCACCGCAAAGCCCCGACCGTGTTCCCCTGCCCGCGCCGCCTCGATGGCCGCATTCAGCGCCAGCAAGTTGGTTTGCTCGCTGATCTCCTGAATAACGCTTACCACTTTGCCGATCTCCTCGGAGCGGAGGGCCAGCGAAGTCATCTTCTCGGAGACCGAGTTCGTCGCAGCCGCAATCTTTTCCATCGTCGCTGCTGCTGCCTGCATGATCGCGCCGCCCTGGCTGGCTGTCCCCGCCGACTCGCGGCTGGCCGCGGCCGCGCCTTCGGAGTTGTGGCTGATCTCGCCGATAGTGGCCGTCATCTCCTGTGCCGCCGCCGCAATCTGGTTGGTCTTGTTCGACTGGGAATGAGCGTTGCCCGCGCTCTGCACCGCGCGCGCGCTAATCTCTGTCGTAGCCGCTGAAAGCGTGTCGGCGCCTTGCGCGAAGGACTGCAACACCCCGCGCATCGAAGCGACCGTCGTGTTCATGGCCACCGAAAGACGGCCGATCTCGTCGCTCCCAACCTCGGGAACTGATACGGTGAGGTCCTTTTCTGCCATCCGCTCGAGCGCGGAGGTGACTGCTTGCAACGGAGGAGCGATCACCCGCGTCAGAACGAAGCCAAGAACAGCGCATAGAAAAACGATCAGAAGGGAGACGCCGACATTGACCCACGTGGCGCGGTTGGCCGCGGCGGTTGTTTCGCTCGACTGCTCGCTTGCGAACTTGGAATTGAGCACAAAGTCCTTATTGAGGTTTTCGACGAACTGATCGAAGAACTCCATGGTCGTGGGCGCTGTGCTCAGATCCAGGCCATCCCCCGTTTTCCCGGCGGCGAGGAGAGCCGCGGCTCGATTGCTGACTTCGAGATATTTCTGAAGATCTGAGCTGAACGCGTCGTACAATTCGCGCTCGCCGGGATAGCTGATCATGGGAGCATAGACTTTGACAGCCGCTTGAAAGCTCTCGATCGCTTTCTGCCGCTTGTCCGTGTGCTCGGCGGTGCAGGCCGGGTTCTGGCAGAGGAGCAGGTCGAGATCCTCGCGGCGGATCTTGTTGGCGATTCCCCGCACATCGGCCAGCGCCACGACCGAGGGGATGGAGTCCACGCTGACGTCCGCACTTTTGGCGGAAATATTGTGGAGGGTGATGAAAGTGTAGGCCGCCAGCAAGAGGCACAGGGAGCAAACACTGCCGAAGACGAAGAGGAATTTGCGGGCGATGGGAAGATTGCGCAGCCATTGCATAGCGGTGCACCTTTCTCAGGTGATTCTCTTCCTTCATCGGCGCACCTCATCAGGACTTGAGTCCCCAGCTTTCCACGTGGAAGTCAGAGAGCATTTGGATTCACCGTAGACCCCCGTGCCCCATCCTTTCCGCTTTCTGCTGCGGAAAGGGTGGGATCCCAACAAAACCCACGACGACACAATTTCCGAAGCTGCCCTAAGACTCCGAACCGGTTCACGACGCCGGCATGCAGCCAGGCCGCCAGCATGCTGGCGACGCCGGCATCCCAACCGGTTGCCGACCCAGTCCATGTCAACGGCCTCAAATCCGCCTCGGCCCCCTTAAAGCTTGGGAACCACGATCAGGCCCTTGAGCCCGTAAGCGCCGGTCACCGTGTATGGCGAGCCGGCCACCTCGCTGATGCTGGTCGGCGTCACCGTATAAACATACAACTGGCCCGCCGCATAGCTCAGCGCATACAAGTGATTGTTGTTGTCCCAGGCAAGCTGGTCGATCTCAACAGTCGGCAACAGCGTCGCGCTGTAGGCAGTCATCGGCGCCGCCCCGTTGAAGTGAAAAATCTCCAGGCCCGGATTTCCGCCAATGGCGACCAATTTGCCCGATGGCGACATGTTCATGCTGCCGATATTCTGCACAGCCGGGGTTGGCATCTGCTCCCATGTGTTCGTGGAAACGATGCTTCCGGTGGACGCGTTCACGGTGTAGCTGGCCAACTGATAAATGCATGGGCCCATCCGCCCACCCCCCTCGCCTATTGGTAACTCAAATTCCGATCTAAAGTAACCTTTTGAGTTACCTTCGCCTCGCATTGACGCGCGCCCTCTCGCGCCGTAGGCTCAAATCATGGAATTCAAGATCGTAGAGCTGGAGCGGGAACCGATCGACTTCGACCTGGCTCTAGAGCCTGGCGCGGTGGATCTGGGCGAAGAAGCTGAGCAGGTGGGTCCATTGGCCACTGCCGGGCGAGCCGAAGTGCTGCACGAGCATCGCGGTCCAAAGGACATTGTCGCCGACATCCGCCTAAGAGGAAACTTCTCCGGCAAGTTCCAGGTCCCGTGCGCTCGTTGCGTCGAGCCGGTTGAAATTCCACTCAGTGCCGAGTTCGACCTGATCTTCCGGCCGGCCCAGGCAGATTCCGAGCCGCTGGAACGTTCCATTACAGCGCCGGAAACGGAAATCGGGTATTATCTAAGAGACAGTCTGTCGCTTGAAGATGTGCTGCGGGAGCAGGTGCTGTTGTCCCTGCCGGTCAGAACGCTTTGCAAGCCTGATTGCAAAGGGCTTTGCCCGCGCTGCGGTGAGAATCGCAACAGCACGGCGTGTACCTGCGAAGAGGGTCCAGCAGACCCCCGCTGGGAAGCGTTGGCTGGGCTCCGCGGCCGGATCAAGTCCTGAACCTAACACCAAGAGATTGAAGGTGTTCCGCCTGGGCCGGGATGTTGTCAACAAGGCCATGAGGCTCGGGTCGGCTTGCTGCCGGCCTGAGGCCGATGCGGGCGGAAACACGAAAGGAATTTGTCATGCCTAATCCGAAAAGGCGCCACTCCACGCGCCGCACTGCCCTCCGCCGCTCGCACGACTTCCTCACCGCTGTAGGCGTTTCCGAGTGCCCCAACTGCCACGAGAAGAAGCTGCCCCACCGCGCCTGCCCCAAGTGCGGCGCCTACAAGGGCCGTGCCGTGCTGGACATCAAGGAAGCCGCCAAGTAGGCTGAGCCCGAATGCTGATAGACATCGTTCTTGACGCCGTAGGGTCCGACAAAGCTCCCGAGCCGGAGATCCGCGGCGCCATTCTGGCGTGCCGCAGTTTGCCCGTGCGGGTCCACCTGGTTGGGCCGGAGCCCGAGCTCCGCGATCTGCTCGACGAGCACCTGGAAAACGAAGACCTGCCCATCGTCATCCATCATGCCTCCGAACGCATCGGCATGGAGGAGAAGGCCGCGCACGCCGTCCGCAGCAAGAAGGACAGCTCCATGCGCGTCGGCCTCAAGCTGGTGCGCGAAGGCAAGGCGGCTGGATTCGTAACCGCCGGCAACACCGGTGCGGCCATGGCCACGGCCAAGATGGTGCTGGGCGCACTGCCCGGTGTCGATCGTCCGGCGCTGGCGACACCTATGCCCACCTCCAAGGGCAATCCCTGCGTGCTGCTCGATGTGGGCGCCAACGTGGATTGCAAGGCCCACAACCTCGAACAATTCGCGGTCATGGGCGAGATGTATGCTCGCACCGTCTTCAAGGTCAAGCAGCCGCGCGTCGGCCTGCTCTCCATCGGCGAAGAAGAGACCAAGGGCAACGACCTGACCCGGGAGGCTTTTCCCCTGCTGAAGGCCCTGCCCATCCAGTTCATCGGCAACGTGGAAGGCCGCGACATCTTCAATGGCCACGCCGACGTGATTGTCTGCGACGGCTTCGTGGGCAACGTCGCACTCAAGACCAGCGAAGGCATCGGCCGCTTTGTGCGCGATGTGCTGCGCGAGTCGCTCACTCGCACCGTCACTGCGCAAGTCGGCGCGCTGCTTTCCCGCCGCGCCTTCAACGATTTCCGCCGTCGCCTGGACTACACCGAGTACGGCGGTGCCATCCTGCTGGGCGTGCGTGGCGTCTGCATCATCGGCCACGGCTCGTCGAACGATAATGCCATCTTCAACGGCATCCGCGTAGCCGCGGAGTTTGCCCAGGCCGGTACCAATGCCCGCATCGAGCAGGAATTTGCCAGCCGGCCCAAGCGCGGCCCGGCGGGCACGGATTCCAGCCTCGACGCAACGATCCAGTAGACCCGGATGCCCACGCAACCAAGCCGCATTCTCGCTTTCGACGCGTCAGTTTTAGATCAGCTTGCCTGCCCGGCCTGCATGGGTTCGCTGCGCCTCGACGCCAATCGGCTCCTCTGCGCCGCCTGCAACCGTGCCTATCCGATCATCGACGGCATTCCCGTCCTGATCCCCAGCCGCGCGGAAAGCAAGCCTGCCTGAAGCGAACCGGCTTGAACTGGCCGATCCGATTGCGTCCCGACCCCTGGCCTCAATCGAATCCCGCCAGAGAAGACGCTGCCGATCAACCAGCGACTTCCGGATGGGCAACTAACGAGGCTCGACTTTATCCTGGAGCCTGCGGCGTTTCCCAGTACCAATCTGAGCGGCAGTCCTCTATCCTATGCACTTCCGAGGTGAGAATCGTCGATGAATATCAAACGGATTGCCGGAAAAGCTAGCGTGACCTCGTCTCAGGTCTCACATCTAGTGTTGGTTCTGGTGCTCTTCGGGTCGTTGTTCGTTGACCCCACATTGGCGCAGACACAGACAACTGGTCCCTCGACGGGCGATTTAGGTGCCACTCAGGTCGAGGCTGCTGCCCTTCGCGATGCATTTGTAACGCGTCTTCGCAACGCGGGCTTTACCTGTTCTCTGCAAGTTCCAGCCATCGTTGTGGAAGATGTGCCTTCGTTCGGCCAGTACCGGCCCGAAACGAACACGGTTCGCACTTCCAATTGGAACCTGCTAAGTCAACCGGAAAAGGCCATGTTCGTTCAACTTGCTGGACCTGGCAAACAGGAAAGCGACGCACGCCACCTGTTCGACGTAGCTCACCAGTGGATTTTCATCCACGAAATCGGTCATTGGTGGCAAGCCTGTAGTGGCGGCAATGCCGCCAGGTCGCATTACCAGGTGGAATATGGTGCGAACCGAATTGCTCTCTCCTATTGGCGGGAAGTGAACCCGCAAGTGGCCGAAACAATGAAGCCCGTCTTCCAAGCAGTTGTGGACCACGCACCCTCTCCCGTGCCGCCCGATCAGTCTGTGGAGGACTACTTCAATGCTAACTACGAGATCCTGGGTCCGAGTCCCAGGTATCCCTGGTTCATGTCGCGCATGAACCTCGCGGCTTTCGACGAAATGCCTGTTCCAACCTTTGCTGCGGCGCTCAGATCACAACAGCGTTCGCAGTGAATTATTTGGCTGACCCACGCGTTCCAAGTCGGTATCTGTAAGTCGCCTTTCCGTCTGCTTCCTGCGGTGTCCAAGCTCCGGGTAATTGATTGGCTGTAAGGTATCTCGTGGAATTGCTCGCCGCAAGGGCCTATCTTCAGCATTGGTCAAAAGCACAACCGGCCGGAAAGCAAGCCTGAGCCGCCTTTACAACCAATTCAAGCTTGAATCAGCTGAAGCGCCGGGAACGCGGCTTGATAGTGTTCGCAATCAAACGTGAGCAGCGAATAACCGCGCGCCAGCGCATGCGCCCCAATCAAGAAATCGGTCAAAATGCGACGGGCAGGGCCTCCGCCGCTTTTTTGGCGGCGATGCACATAGCCCCGATAAGCTGCACCTGCCTCTCGCCAGACCTTCTCGTCAAAAATCCAGTCGACAGTAATCCCTGTTTCTTCGAGAAACCGGTCAAGGGCCGCCTCCTCTCGCAACGGGCCAGCCCTCAATTCCGAGTAAGCTGGTCCGGCAAGAACGAGCATCCCTTGCAGGCGCGCCCAGCCAAGCATTCTGCCTGCTTCGGCATTCAAGCGATCCGCCGGATTCCACAAAGCAGCGATCACATTGGAGTCAATCGAGATCGTCATGGCCGCGCATCTCCCTGAAATACGCAACCAAAGCCTCGCGGCCCTCTCCCATGCCGGGGAAGCTGCCGATCCCGCGCCACTTTTCGAACGGGTTCTCGTCCGCATCGCGCACCACGCGAAAGCCGCTCTCCAGGGCCTCGAACCGCAGCTTGTCGCCCGGCTTGAGCCCCATCGACCGGCGTACTTCCACAGGGATGGTGACCTGCCCTTTGCTGGTGACTTTAGCCCGCACGGAGGGTGGAGGGATGATCTTGGTGGTGGTCGCCATGGGGAACTCCTTACCTCAACGAGTATACTCCTTACCTTTTTCGAACAGCAGCCGCGCGGCAGCTGCTCGGAAAAGGTAAGGAGTTCCCCCATCCCTGCATCTCTACCGGAACGACGGCGGGCGATCCTTCAGGGCGCTGCCGCGTTGCTTGTTAGGCTCTGTCCCCATGGTGAAATCGAGCTGCGTCACGCCGGAGTGGAGATTGGCAACCGGCAGCCATGAGCTGTCGAACGGCTTGCCGTCCAGCGTCGCCTTCTGCACGTAGAGGCCTTCCCCGGTGCGGCTAATCACCAGCGTCCGTCCGCCGTCCAAATGCAGCGTGGCCTTGTCGAACATGGGTGTTCCCATCACCAGGCCGCCGACTCCGGGTACCGCCGGATACAGGCCCAGCGAGTTCCAAACGTAGACGCCGGAGGTGGCGCCCAGGTCGTCGTTCCCGGGAATGCCGTCGGGCGTTGTCTTGAAGACTTCCTTGTTGATGCGCGTCACCACTTCCTGCGTCTTCCACGGCTGGCCGGCAAAGACGTATGCATAAGGGACCACGAAGTCCGGCTCGTTCTCGATGTTGTAGCAGGGCTTGCCCCAGCAGCGGAGTTGGAGGAAGAACTTGTCCAGGCGGGGAATCACTTTGTCCTCGCCGCCGATGGCCGCAAACAGCGCCGGATAGTCGAAGGGAATCATGAAGGTGTATTGGTAGGTATTGCCTTCTTCAAAGCCGTTCTGGTCGCTGTCGACGGGTGCATTGGGGCGCTTGGGCAGCGAGAGTTCCGCGTCGAAGCCGGCTTGCCAGCTTCCGTCGCTATTGCGAGGACGAATCCAGCCGCTGGCGGGATCGAGAATGGTCTTCCAATTCTGCGATTTCGCCAGGAACTTGCGGTACTCGGTCTTGTGGCCTGTGGCGCGGGCAAACTGCGCGATAGCAAAGTCGTCGCTCGCATATTCAAGCGTGCGCGAGGCGGCGCTAGTGTCCTTGTCGAGTGGAGAGTAACCGAGCTTCAGGTAGTCTTCGTTGAACGGGCGCTCCGAGTTGTTGTGCGGTCCCATGCCCGGCTGGGTGGCGGACTTCACCATGGTCGCCAGCGCGGCGGCCGTATCGAAGTTGTGCGCGCCAAAAGCGTACGACGAGGCCAGCACCGGAATCGGCGAGTCGCCATTCATCACGTAGGTCACGTCGTTGGCGGCCGGCCAACGCGGAAACCATCCGCTCTGCGCCGCATCGTTCACCAGCGACTGCATCATGTCGGACGAACGCGTGGCATCGAGCAGGGCTTGCAATTGCACCGTGTTGCGGTAGATGTCCCAGTCGGAGAAGTTGGCGTATTGCGCGGTCTGCGACACTTTCGGCTTCGATTCGTCCACGGAATGAATCTTGCCGTCGAAGCCGATGTACTTGCCGCCCTCGTCGCTGAACAGGTTTGGAGCCAAGAGCGAGTGGTAGAGGCCGGTGTAGAACAGCGTGCGCTGGTCGGCGGTTCCGCCGTCCACCGCAACGCGGCCCAGCGCGTCGCTCCAGGTTTGCACGGCCTTCGCATGAACGGCGTCGAAGTCCCAGGCTGTAATCTCTTTTTGCAGGTTGGCAGCGGCGCCTTCTTCGCTCACGTAGGAGATGCCCACTTTGAGCAGAACTTCATGTTCGGCGCCGAAGTCGAGCCACGCGCCGGTGTGCTTCCCCTGCGCCGATTTCGCGTCGTCGAGAACGGCATCGTCCTGCCAGAGCTTGGCAACCTTGTAGGGCTTGTCGAACTGCCCGGTGACAAAGAGCTTGTAGTGCGAGTCGGACGAGCAGAATCCGCCGGCGGAGGTGGAACCGCTGAACGCGTCGTTGCTCTTCAGAGCAATCTGGTTGCCGTAAGCTTCGTAGCCGGCCTGCTTGCCGGCGAACTCCGGGCCGGTGTTGGCGCTGGAGCCGGCATTCACCAGCAGCCGCGCCTGGGCCGCATCGGGAAAGATAAAGCGGGCGATGCCGGAACGTTCGCCCACCGTGATTCCCACCCTTACTCCGTTTTCGAGAGTGACCGCATAGTAGCCGGGATGTGCCTGCTCGCTGCTGTGATCGAAAGCCAGCGCAAAAAGCGCAAGGCCGTTGCCGGAAACGGTCGACAGTTCGCCGAGCGTGGGCAGCACGGCAAAGTCCCCATAGAGTCCGCAGCCTGCCCCGCTCAAGTGCGTCAGGCTGAAGCCGAGGATCTTGGGATCTTTGTAGATGTACCACGCATCCTGGTTGGTGTCGGGACTCCACTGCACCATGCCGAAGGGCAACGTCGCGCCAGGAAACGTGTTGCCGTCTCCGGCGGTGCCGATGATCGGGTTCACTGCCTCATACGGTGTGCTCGCGGATTGAGCACCACTGGTCAAGCCGGAGAGAAACAGGGCGGGCATCAAAGCGGTACGAATGGCAGTGGAGATCGACATGGAGGCATCCTCGGGTGACGAAGAACAGCGTGATGGAAGCGATACCATCCTACACCGTTGTTCGCCCTTTGGCAGTGTCTCCTGCCGCTATGCAACCTTGCGGAATGAAACGAGCCGGGGCATTCCGTAACCCGCGAGCAAGAGCAGAAGGATATAGACGATCTGCATTCCAAGCCGGATCGGCACTGACGGGAAGTGCATGCCATCCACGGTCTTGCCCGCGCCATAGATGTTCGCCGGGAAGACGGCCACCATCAGCAAAGATGTCCACAAGGCGGCGAATCGGCGCATGCGCGGCAGGAGCATTCCGATGGCTCCGGCAATCTCCAGCACGCCGGTGAGTAGGACCCAAAAGGGTCGCGCCGGGAATGCGGGGGGAATGATGCTGGCCGTTACGCCGAGCTTGAAGAAATGGAGGTAAATCCCGGATACAATCAGCGGCAACGCCACCAGAACGCGCAGGCTTGCCTGTGCAATCCCAAAACTCGCATAGCCGTTGGGAGCAAGGCAATGGAACAATCCGATTGTTACGCACAGAAGGAACAGGGAGATCGCGTAGAGCATGCTCGGACCGTCCTCTAGGAGTTTGTCGGAGATAGCCGAACGCGATTGTCTTGTTGGCCTTGGTGGGGCATCGGTATCTGATCGATGCTCACAGAGTCAAACGCGGAGCAGCCAGCCGTTG
>Ga0302320_10025846_pt1 | contig 11396 bp, 9 predicted proteins | sample Bog_T0_3_FD_202130 | JGI IMG/M metagenome (GOLD analysis project Ga0302320, IMG submission 202130) | Peat permafrost microbial communities from Stordalen Mire near Abisko, Sweden - Bog_T0_3 | ecosystem: Environmental > Terrestrial > Soil > Wetlands > Peat | place: Sweden: Abisko, Stordalen Mire... | reverse complement strand
AGCCGCCAAATAACCGCTCCGCCGTGACGCAAAAAGCAGCCGCAATCCAGACCGTCACCGATTCCAGCGACCCGCGGCTCCTGGCCTATCTCAATCTCAAGCTCGATGAGATAGGCCAGCCCGGGGTAACGCTGCCCGAAGCGGACGGCCTCGCCGACCTCGTCGGCCATTTCCTGGCGCTGAGCCGGGAAAAGGACCGCGCGCTCGCCCGGCACCTGTGTCCCGTCGACCAGCGGATACAGAACTTCCTCTACGATGCGCTCGGGGAGTCCTCCGAGGCGCCGCGCCTGCCCGGCACCACCCTCGTGCTCGACCGCCCGGGCCTCGCGCGGGCCCTGTCCCTTCCGCCGGGTAAGGACGAGCACCACACCCGGATCCTGGCCTCGTACCGCCTGAGACAGGGCATTCTCCACAACCCGGCAAGCGACCGCAGGACGACCCAGGGGATATTCCATGTTGCCGAGGGCGGGCTGCCTGTGCCGGATGACAAGAAGGCCGTGCCGGTGGCTGTTTTCGGCAGGCTGCTTGCCCGCGCCCTGAATCCTCCGCAGGAATTGCTCCGCCTTCCCTTCACCTCCGCCTCGGAGGCGGCGGCCGGTTGCTTCGTCTCGCTTCACCTGCGCCCCGTGGTCGTCCCCGCCGTGCCGGGGTTCACGCCCGAGAGGGCGATGGAGACCCGCTTCTTCGCCCCGGGAAGCCTCGTGGCGAACCTCGACTTCATCGAGGCGATCTTCGGAAATGCGGGCGATCCGTACCTTCCGGACAACGACTCCGCCCTCGATCCCGAGCATTGGACCGGGCACACCGGCTGCGTCATCCTCGCCACGCACCTGAACGGCGTCACCAAAAAGGAGCTCGGCCTGCCCCATTGGGACAAGGCCACCCCGCGCCAGCGGCGCGACGGCATGTGCTGGAAGGCGGAAACCGAGCCCTACAACGACGGCACGCCCTTCAAGCTCACCGCCAGGGACGAGTCGGGCGTCATCGTGACAATGCTCTCCGATAATTATTTCGGGTACTGCAAGAAGGAGGTGAAGACCCAGATCAGCTTTGCGGCAAATCTCCTCGGCCGCGCCGAGGAGGAGCACGCCGGCGGCGCGATCGTTTTCCCCAGCTATGACCTGGGCGACGACTTCCAGCTCAACCGGAATCTCCCCGACGTGCAGCACACCTTCGCCGAGGCCCGGGCGCTGCTGGCCGACCGCGCCGAAGTCCAGCCGGGCGGCTGGGCGCGCGACAAGCTGTATCCGGATATCCACTATGTTCCGGCCGACGCCAGGTTCGACCTGCGCACCCAGCGCATCGCCTGGCCGGCGGACGGAGGGGGCGAGCACGTGCTCAAGCTCCTGCCGGGCATCACGTACGTCCTTCCCTCGGGCTACAAGGTGGAGATGACCAAGCCGGACGACGGCCACCGCTGGCGGCTGCGGGGCACGACGGCCGAGGGGCTGCTGTGCCACAAGCCCTGCACGGTCTCGGGCGGAGGCAAGTCCGAAATCTCCAAGTCCATCGCGGATGCGATCTTCACGGGCCCGGTGTTTGTCAACGACCTGGCGCGCGACCTCGACCTGGTGGAGTCCATCCTGAAGAGGGATTACCACGACCGGTTCCGGCATCCCGAGCGCCACGCCGCCCGGGGCCGGCAGATCCTCAGCCCCGAGCGCTCCCTCGGCTCCGTCGTCAAGCTGATCAGCCGCAGCCCCGATTACACCGACGAGTACAATGCCTGGATCTCCTCGATCCCGCGCTACATCAGGGACCTCGTGCTGCTGGTCAAGCGCCTCTACAAGCCCGAGTGGGGCGAGGACTGGCGCCGGCATTTCAGCGTCGACACGATCAATGCCCGCCCCGGCAACGAGCTGAAGTACCACTCCGAGAGGCTGCTCACCCATTATCTGCGGGTGGGCTACACGCGCGAGGGCGGCTGGCGGACGTTCACCCTGAGGACGGATTTCCATCCCGCCGAAAAGATTCAGGCCGAGGACGACATCACCGCCTCGACGGTGGCGCCCCGCGGACAGGTGCCCTTCCTGCCCGCATGGGTGACCGAACCCTCGCTCAAGTTCGTCCATAACTGCGAGTTCCGGCTTTTCCAACGCCCCGACGACGCGGTCATCCGCGGTTACGACAGGCGCACGGAGCGGGATTTCAGCCGCAGCGGGCTCTTCTGCTCGAATTACGAGCCGATCACGCGCGATGCGGCCCGTGCGATCGTCGAGGACACGCTCGGCTTCGAGGCCTTCACGCCGGCGATGCGCCGCACGTTCGACGAGTTCCTCGGGGAGCCCGGACCCTCCTTCCTCGTGAGCCCGTCCAACCCGAGGATTGTCGACGGAAAGCCCTCGAAAAACCCCCGCTACCTGCAAAGGCGGCCCGATCTCGAGGATCCCCGGGCCACCTACCTGGCGCAGACCGGAGCCAGGCTCTACCGCCGCCTCGCCTCGGACGCCACACCCGCCTTCCCCGTCGGTTCGGTGCTCATGGGGCGCCGCCTCAATCCCCCGGAGTCGGGGGTCCGTCCGCTTTGCGTCTACGGGCCGATACACTACCAGGAGCTCCCCGAGGCGTTCATGGACCTGATCTCCAGCCTCACCGGCAAGTCGCCCTCCACCACGGGCGCCGGTTCGGAAGGGGCGCTGACCAAGGGTCCCTTCAACGCGCTTCCGCCCATCTACGACCTCAACACTGCGCTGGTCTCGTACGTTCTCACCGGCCTGCCCATCTTCTCGACCGCGGCGGGCTGGGTGGGGCCGCGCCACAGGGTGGACCACGACATCAGCCTGATCGTCCCCGAGATCTGGTGCCGGATGACGCCCGCCGAACGGGAGCCTGCGAGCCTCATCGCCAGCGGGCATCTCGAGCGCTGCCTCGATTTTGACCATGGCGGGCGGCGGGTCCTGGCCAGCCGCCTCGGCTGGCGGATCACCGCGCGCTTTGTCCAGACGTACTGCGGGCGCGTCCTGGGGAATCCGAGCGCCCTCTTCGACGAGGAGTTTCTGCAGCCCGAGAAGCAGGACCTGGACGTGTTTGCCGACGGAGTCGACAATATCGTCGACGCCATGCGCGAGGCCGCGGGACACTATTTTGCCGACGATTCCATCCAGACCGCCTGTCCTCCCCTGCGCGCCCTGCTCCACCTCATGCGGGACGGGTCCTGGAACGGGAAGGGCGCCGACTCCCCCGAACTGAGGGCCCTTTTCACCCGCGACTCGCTGTTGGCGAGCGATTGGTACCGCGCCCGCCTGGAGGCGCAGCGCACGGTCGATGCCCACCAATGGGACGGAAGGGTGCGCTACCTCGAGAAATTCCTGGCGCTTGGAAACTATGCCGACGTGGCCGCACGCCTTGACATCAAGGGCCGCCTGGCGGCGGCCCTGGCGGCCGCCAGGGCGGCGCGCGCCCCGGATTCGCTCGAGCGGCTCAAGGGGACGCTCGGTGCCGAGCCCTCGATCGTGGCGAAGCTCGCGGGCGTCCGTCCCGCCTGAGACGGACCGCCGTCACATGTGCGCGATGATATTGTCGCCGAAGGCGCTGCACTTGATCTCCGTGGCGCCCTCCATCTGCCGCGCGAAGTCGTAGGTCACCCTCCTTGAGCCGATGGCCCCGTTGAGCCCCTTGAGGATGAGGTCCGCCGCCTCGTTCCATCCCAGGTAGCGCAGCATCATTTCGCCCGAGAGGACCACGGAACCGGGGTTGACGACGTCCTTGCCCGCATATTTCGGGGCGGTGCCGTGCGTCGCCTCGAAGATGGCGTGGCCGGAAATGTAATTGATGTTGCCGCCGGGAGCGATGCCGATGCCCCCGACCTGGGCCGCCAGGGCGTCGGAGAGGTAGTCGCCATTCAGGTTGAGCGTCGCGATCACGTCGAAATCCTCGGGCCGGGTCAGAACCTGCTGCAGGGTGATGTCGGCAATGCTGTCCTTGATCACGAGGCCGGCGCCGGGCTTTCCCTCGGGGATCCTGCACCAGGGACCGCCGTCGATCTCGACGGCGCCGAAAAACTGCCTGGCGGTCTGGTAGCCCCAGTCGCGGAACGCCCCCTCGGTAAACTTCATGATGTTGCCCTTGTGCACCAGGGTGACGCTCTTGCGTCCGGTCCTGATCGCGTAGGCTATCGCGCTGTGGATGAGCCGTACGCTCCCGGAATAGCTCACCGACTTGATGCCAACCCCCACCTGCACCTCGCACGGAAAGTCCTTGATTCCCACCCGCTGCCAGAACTCCGACGCCCTGGCGACCGTCCCGAAGCGAACCTTGTCGAAGGCCTTGGGGAAGTTCGCGGCCATGAAATCGAGGATCTTCTGCGCGTCCGGGGTGCCCGCGGCATACTCGATGCCCGCGTAGATGTCCTCGGTGTTTTCCCGGAAGATCACCATGTTCACCTTTTCGGGGCGCTTGACGGGGCTCGGAACGCCCGCGAACCATTGGACCGGGCGAAGGCAGACGTAGAGATCCAGCATCTGGCGCAGTGCCACGTTGAGCGACCTGATGCCGCCGCCGACCGGCGTCGTGAGCGGGCCCTTGATGCCGACGAGATAGTCGCGAAAGGCCTCGACGGTGTCGTCGGGCAGCCAGTTCTTGAAACGGTTGAAGCTCGCCTCGCCGGCGAACACCTCAAACCAGCTTATTCTCCTGCGGCCGCCGTAGGCCTTGTCCACCGCCGCGTCAAAGACCCTCACCGAGGAGGCCCAGATGTCAGGACCCGTGCCGTCGCCGCGGATGAAGGGTATCACCGGGTTGTCGGGCACGGTGAGACGGCCGTTTCGGATCGTGATCTTTCCGCCTTCCGGCGGGGTGACATTCTGGTAGGGCATGGCGCTATTGGTATCTTATCGGGGTGGGAGGCTCTTGCAATACCGCGCAAGGCGCTCGACGCCCTTGGCGATGATCTCGTCGCTTGTCGCGTAGCTGAGCCGGATATAACCCTCGGCTCCGAAAGCGCTCCCGGGCACGACCCCCACCTTCTCCCTGGCGAGTAGGTCCACGCAGAAATCGTGGGAGGGGATCCCGAACGAGGAAATCCGGGGAAATAGATAGAACGCGCCCTGGGCAAGCAGACAGGTCACTCCGGGGATCGCATTGAGGGCGCCGTGCAGGAATTTACGGCGCCTGTCGAAGGCTTCGAGCATCCTGGCGAACGCAGCCTGGGTCTTGTCGGCCTCCTTGAGTGCGGCTAGCGCACCGTATTGGGCGAAGGTGGTGGCGTTGGAGGTCATCTGGCTCTGCAGCTCCGAAACCGCCTTGGCGACCGGGGCCGGGGCGACCATCGTGCCCAGGCGCCAGCCGGTCATCGCGTATGTCTTGGAGAACCCCGAGACGATGATCGTCCGCGCGGCCGCCTCGGCCCCCAGGGTGGCCGGACCCACCGTCCGCACCCCGTCGTACACGAGAAATTCGTAGATTTCGTCCGAGAGGATGTACAGGTTGTGCCTGAGCGCGACCGCCACGATGGCCTCCATCTCCTCCCGGGTATAGACTGCACCAGTCGGATTCGACGGCGAATTGAGGATGAGGAGCTTCGTCCGGCCCGTGATCGCCGATTCGAGCTGGGCCGGGGTGAGGCGAAATCCGGTCGTGTCGTCCGCCAGGACAAACTTTGGTACAGCGCCGGCGAGCTTCACCATCTCGGGGTAGCTCACCCAGTACGGGGCCGGAATGATGACTTCGTCGCCGGGCGAGCAGACGGCGAGCACCGCCAGATAGCACGAAAACTTGCCTCCAGGGCTGACGATCACCTGGGAGGGCGCAACCTTCAGGCCGTAGCAGGCTTGATATTTGTCGGCCACGGCCTGCCGGAGCGGCTCGATGCCCGCGGTGGCGGCATACTTGGTCCTGCCCGCCTGGAGGGCGGAGATCGCCGCCTGCTTGATGTGCTCGGGCGTGTCGAAGTCGGGCTCGCCCGCGGCAAAGCCGCAGATGTCCTGGCCCGCGGCCTGGAGCGCCTTTATCTGGGCGTCTATCCCAAGCGTCGGCGAAGGCGATATGTTCCTGGCCCAGGAGGAGAGTGGCAGCGGCGGGTTGGACATGGGTTCAAAAAACCCACTAAAAGGCCTTTGCCCTGCGGAACGCAACCCTGCTATTTGCGGGGCGGCTTGGAGGGAAGACTGTCGAGGGCCTGGCGCAGGAGTTCGCCGACGCTCGCGCGCTTCTTCCGGGCATAGCGCTTGAGGGTGGCGCGCTGCCTCGCGGTGATCCTCACAGAAATCTGCCGGCGGGGATCGTGATCCAGCTCACAGTCGTCAAAGTCGCACAGCTCTATGGCGAGGCGCACCACCTCGCTCGCGGATTTGAGGGCCCGCCCGCGCCGTATTGCCTCAATGCGGGTGATGAGCGACAGCGGTAGGTCGAAGGTCAGCGGGGCAGACGCTGAGCGGGGTGACGTTGCCATGAAGAGGGATAAGTTGCCTGGGACGCCTGTGAATGGCACGGCAGGCCGGCAAGCCGCAATGAAAAAAGTTGCTCGAATCAGTCATGGAACCGCGCGATCAGCCTCCCCTCGGGCGGCGCCACCTCGACGGCGAGCTCCTCGGGCAGGAAAAGGGCGGGTGAAAGATCGAGTCCCAGGGCCGCCGCGGTCACAAAGATCCGGGTCTTGTCCCGGGTCGACTCGTCGCGCACGTCGACCTCCCTGGGTATCCACTGTTTGCCGACCCTCTTCAGGTCGACGAGCGAGAGCGTTGTGGTGACGCTGCCGTCGGAAGCAAGGAGCTCCGTCTGGACCGGTTCGTTGAATTCGGTGTCAAAATAGGCGCGGACTCCGGCTGGGCCGGACGCGCCCCCGGAGGGTCCCCGGGGCGGACTGAAGACAAACTGCCGCGCGGGCCGGCCCAGGACCCTGGTGACCTTCCCCGCGCGCACATCGGGCCAGTAAAGATACGGCATCTGCATGTCGAACGGCGTCACCTCCACGCCTTCAACAAGGGGCTTGGACATGTCGCCGTACGCAAGGGGGACGACGGCGCCCGCGGAGAAACTCCATCCCGCCGGCTCCGGACCGTTGCGCAACAGGAAGCGGTGTTCCCCTCCCGCCGCGTCCCAGACACAGAGGCGCAGCACAAGCCCCCCGCCTTCGCGCGCACCCCACAGACGCCCCCTGGTGATCCTGACGTCCCCCCGGCGCGGTATTGTCTGAAGCTGGAACTCGAGGTAGTAGGGTTCCGCCGGGCCCGAATCGCGGAATCGCTCCAGAAGCGCCCCGGACTGCCCGCCGTCGCCCTGGCCGACGGGTCCGAAGTCGGGCGGCGCGATGAGATTGGAAGGCCCCGCCAGCGCCGCCGCCGCGGGGAAGGCCAATAAAACGAGAAGCGCCCGCCGGATCGCGGCGGGCGCGTCTCTGCCCTTTACGGCAGGTGTCATCGATCCCGGGGCGGTCAGGGTTTCTTGGCGGTGTCAGGAGCCGGAACGGCGGGCGCGGCGATCACCGGCAGGCCGGCGCCCGGGTTGGCCGTGTGCTTCAGCTGGTGGATGCGGCAAAGGTAGAGGGTGAAGGCGATGACAAAAAATGCGATCGCCGCATTGATGGTGGCCTTGCTGAGGACATTGCCGGTGTCCGCGCCGAACGTCGCCTCGGCCATGCCTCCGCCCAGGGCCGCGCCCATGCCGCCGTCCGACTTGGCCTTTTGGGCCAGGATGACGACCATCAGGAAGAGCGAAACCAGGATCAGGATGAAGGTCAGAATGCCGAGGAAGATGCTCATGGGAGGGTTGATCCGATCAAAACGGGGATGGATTGTCAAATCTCCACCCCGAGCTTCGCAAGGAGGCGCTGGAGGTCCTCGTTGCCCCTGTATTCGATCACCACCCTGCCCTTCTTGGCCGAGTGCAGGACCGCGACCCGCGAGCCGAGATGGGACGTCAGCTTCTGCTGGATGCGCTCGACCATGGCGGCGTCGGCCGGCGCTATGCCGCGCAGCGGCGCCCGGATGGGCCTGCCCCCGGGGGAAATCCTGGCGGCCTGGACCAGTTTCTCTGTGGCGCGCACGCTCAGGCCGTCCTCGATGACGCGCCGCGCGAGCACGGCCCGGCGCCCGGGATCCTCGACGCCGAGAAGGACCTTGGCATGCCCGGCGCTCAGGAGGTTCCTTGCCACAAAGCCCTGGATCTCCGCGTCAAGCGCGAGGAGCCGGAGGGCGTTGGCCACGGAGGCACGGCTCTTCCCCACCCGCCCCGCGGCGGTCTCCTGGGTGAGATCGAAGTCGCGGATCAGGCTGGCGTATCCGTGTGCCTCATCGATCGGATTGAGGCCCTCCCTCTGCAGGTTCTCGATGAGGCCGAGAACGGCGGCGGAAGCGTCGCTCGCCTCGATCACGCGGGCGGGGATCGACTTTATCTGAAGCTGCTGGAACGCCCGCCAGCGGCGCTCACCGGCTATGAGAGTGAATTTTTCTCCGTGCCGGCGGACAACCACGGGCTGGAGGAGGCCTTCGCTGCGGATGCTCTCGGCCAGCTCGGCGAGCTGCTCCGGCGGGATCTCGCGCCGCGCCTGGTAGGGGCTTGGCTCGATCAGGCCCACGGATATCTCCCTGTAGGCCCCCGGCTCCGCGGCGGGCTCGGGCCCGGCGATTGCAGGTGCAGGCGGCGGCGCGGCCTGCCTGCCGGCGGCAATCAGTCCGCCAAGTCCCCGGCCCAGCCGCGATTTCGTCTTCGGTGTTCCAGCCATTTTATTTTTCTCCGGATGAGGGGATTGCGAGCGTCTGGCCGGTCAATATGCGCGACGGGTCGGCGAGGGCATTCGCGCCGATGATCCCGGAAACACTGGTCCCGGTCCTCTTGGCGATCGACTCCAGGGTGTCCCCCTTTTGCACAACATAGGTCGTTGCCGGCGCCTTGGGGACGCCCCCCTGCACGGGAACGGCGGCGGGCTGCGCCGGCAGGCTTCTTGAAAGCGAGTCCAGGGCGGCATTGGTTTGCCGGGCGAGCTTTTCCATCTGGTCCCCGACGCGCTGGAGGATCTCATCGCGGGAGGCGGCCACGGCCGACTGGATGCTCCTGTTCAACTCCGCCACGGCCCGGTTGAGCTGGGCGACCGTCGCATAATTGGCCGCGGCGGCATCGGCCCCCGACTGCGCATCCGCCTTTTCGCGCGAGAGCTGCTCGACCTGGAGCGAGAGGTCGTTCACGCGCTGGGTCAGCCCCCGGACATCCTCCTGGAGGTTGGCGAGATCCGCGCGATCGGCCGGCGCCTGCGCGCGCGCGGCCAGCCCAAGGGCGACGACCGGCAGGAGAAGGCACCGCTTCAGCATGGCGGCAGCTTGCGAAATGCCCCGGCTAAAAACAAGCGGGTTATCGGCTATCTGACGAGCCCCGGCATGGGGCGCGACTCCAGGCGGGTGCCCGGCGGGACCGGAAACCCGTTCAGGAACAAAGCCGCGGGAAGCATCCGCCCGCCGGGACGCTGGAGGCGCCTGACCCGCAGCAGGCCGGCGCCGGTCACCACGAGCAGCCCCTCCCCGTCGGATCCCGTCACCGTTCCGGGCGGCGCCGGGCCGCCCGCGGTTTCCAGGCCCGGGGCGTCCGCGAGGCCGAACCGGACCAGCTGCCCAGCAATTTCGACCGTGCAACACGGCCAGGGGAAGAGTCCGTTGATCCGCGCCGCCAGCACGGCGGCGGGCGCCGCGAAGTCGAGCGCACCGTCAGCCTTCCCCAGCCTGCGGCAAAACGTGGCCTGCGAGGCGTCCTGCTCCCTGAATCCAAGCCTGCCGAGCGCCAGGAGGGGCAGCGCGCGCGCTACCAGGGGAACGCAGGCCGCCGCAAGGCTTTCCTCCACGTCCGCGGCTGTGTCGAGCGGCCCGATCGGCACGCGCTCCTCGTCGGCGACGGGCCCGGCATCGAGCTCGCGCACTATCCTCATCAACGCGACTCCGGTCTCGCGTTCGCCGCCCGCAATCGCGCTCTGGATCGGCGATGCCCCGCGGTACCTTGGGAGAAGCGACGCATGCAGGTTGAGCGTGCCGAGGCGGGGCGCCTCGATGAAGGCATCCCCAAGGATCTGCCCGTAGGCCATGACCAGTGCAACATCCGCCCTGAGCCCGGCCAATTGTCCGAGGGCCGTGTCGTCCAGCCTCTCCGGCTGGAACACGGGCAGCCCGCGCCCCAGGGCCCAGAGCTTGACCGGGTTGGGTTGCAGCCTCTGGCCCCGGCCCGCCGGCCTGTCCGGCCGGGTGAACACGGCCTCGACTTTTGCCAGGTCCGCCCCGTGCCCGTCGATCCAGTCCAGCAGCCGGATCGCGATTGCGTCCGAGCCCATGAAGACAAGGCGCAATGGGGCCGGAATCACAGCTTCCTGATCCACCGCCGCACGGCGGGCTCGAGCGACCCCGCGAAGGCCCTGTCCGAATCCGGCTTGGGAAAACCTTCAAAAACCGTCCAGAATTCCGTGTGCACGGCGCTCTCGCCGGGGGCGAGGTTGACGAGGGCTCCAAGTGTCTCGAGTTCGATCATTTTCCCGTTGGTGTAGGTCTCAAACCGGCAGCCCAGGTCCGGAAACAGTCCTTCCTCCGGGGCCGGGGTGAACTTGACGAATACCGTCCCCCTTGTCCAGTACGCCGACCATCCCGGGTAATTCGTGATGCCGAGCTTCTGCGGCGACCTGGCCCGGGGCACGTCGATCCCGATGAAACGCGAATGGATGTCCCAAACGGGCAGGGAGAGGTCTGTATAGCTCCAGGGGACAAGGGAATACTGCGGAAGCAGGCTGTCCCCGCACTGGCTCCTCTTCGGCTCGAGCGGAAGGACTCCGTAGCCGCCCTTCCTCAGCATGGTGACCGGCCACGGCGCGCATTCGACGGACCGGCGCCCGCGGTTTGTCAGAGTGTGGGTCGCCTTGACCGTGCGGTCGGCGGGCAGCTCGATCCTGACGGCCTTTTGCAGCTTTGTCCGGCGCTCCACCGGCTGGGTGAGGAGCACCCCCAAGGGGAGAATCCCAACCCCGATCGGGTCGTCGTCGGGTTGGTAGGTGTCGACGGGGTGTTCGGGGGCGCGCCAAAGCCGGTGTCCTCCGCGAAGCTGGTACCCCATCAGGCGCGGTTCGTCCGGCGGCAGCTCAAGGAAAAGGTTGCCGGTGCCGGCGGACCGCGAACGGAGAGAGACGACCCTGGGGCCCACGGACGTGGTGACCACGAGCTCAAGCGACCTCGTGGTGATGGCGAGTGCGGAACCCCCGCGGTAAAGTGTCTGCGAAGTCTTCATGAAGGTCTTTAAAAGGCTGCTCCGAAGACAATACCGACAGCACACCTTGGGCGGAAAGTCGAATTGCCCACCAATCGGTTGAATGACCGCTAACAGGGTGTTGAAAAACTACAATGGCCGGCGCAACAAACTATTTTGGTCGCGAGCAAGGCGGGGCTGCCGGTGCAATGCTCAGCGAGCCTTGCCCGGCAGCCACAACGCTGCTCCCG
>Ga0302320_10025845_pt1 | contig 11397 bp, 11 predicted proteins | sample Bog_T0_3_FD_202130 | JGI IMG/M metagenome (GOLD analysis project Ga0302320, IMG submission 202130) | Peat permafrost microbial communities from Stordalen Mire near Abisko, Sweden - Bog_T0_3 | ecosystem: Environmental > Terrestrial > Soil > Wetlands > Peat | place: Sweden: Abisko, Stordalen Mire... | reverse complement strand
GACGCCCAATTTGCCGATGAGGCTGGTGCCGGCGTACTCCGCGCTATCGATCGACTTGAGATCCTCGTCGTTGATGGCGCTCACATAGCCGATCGCATGGACGCCGATTTCCTTGAGCGGATAGTGACGCGCCAAACGCGCATGAATATCGACTCCGGAGAACTGGTATCGGTGGATGGCAAAGCGCGCCATCTCTTCCTCGTCCATTTGCAGTTTGACCGGAACGCTCTCGTAGACCTTGTGAGAGAGGACCGTGCGCCGGATCGCGCTCACCTCCTCGGCCCGCAGCACTCCGATCGAGACGAGCTGAGCGAGCGCGGCATCGACCGCCTTGGCATCGCCCACCAGCTCGCGCACCAACTCGAGATTGAAGGCCGGCTGATTGTCCGCGAGAACCAGGCCGTTTCGATCGAGGATCAGCCCGCGGCTCGGCGGAATGGGTTCGGTGCGGATCCGGTTTCCCTGCGAGAGCTCGGAGTAGTAGTCGTATTTCAGGACCTGCAGATAAAAGAGGCGGCTCGCGACGGTGAGCAGCAATACGCTCGCGATTATGCCGGCGACGATGCTGCGGATCGTGAACAGGCGATTTTCAGCGAACGAATTCTTGATCTGCGCTCGACGGCTTTTCACCATCGCATCATCTCTCTACCCCAGGAAAATGTCGGCGGATTGTAGGTCAGAAAAAATCCGCAGACGTTGATCGGATCGGCCGATATCATACATTGCAAAGAATCTTAGGGAGGTTGTTTATTTAACTGGTTGTATTATATGTATTTTATTGCAGCCCGACACTTTCCACAGCAGCCTCCCGACAGGGACCGACAGCGTGTCAAGCGGGCAGAGGCGGCCAGATTTGCCTGGCGATCTGGCAGAACGACTGCACGATCAAGGCACCCCTCGCTCGCGCCTTGGCGTCGGCTCCTTCGCGAGTCATCTCCGCGATGAGCACGGCGCGCGACGCCTCGAATATCAGAGAAGCGTCATAGTTCTCATCCAAGATCACCAGGAGCACTGCGTCCCACTCTTTAGCCTTCTTCATTGTCCCCATTCGCTCGGCGCCGGCCTCGGAGTGAAGCACACGTCCTTTGATCTGCAAGCGCTCGACACCGCCTGCAACGCGACGAATGGCGTCGTAGCCGGCGTTGCGCGCCGGCGAAAGTTCAAGATGCAAAAGGCGCGCCGCTTCAACCCGGGCGGCCTCGGCCGTGATCCCCAGGGGCCGCCCCGTGAGATCGCGGTACTGCCTGGCCAGCAATTTCGCCCGGTTCAACAACTCGAGCAATTGATCCGTGGGCGTCAAAACCGCACTCGCGGGCCGAGCATGGGACACCTCCAAAGTTCGAACGGGGCGGCGCCGGAACGGCGCGCAAGCTTCGCTGTCTTTTGAGACTGCTCCACGCAGCTAAAGTTCTTGGTGGTTGGTGCCCTCGCCCGGACTCGAACCGGGATGGCTGTTAACCGACGGATTTTAAGTCCGTTGCGTCTACCGATTCCGCCACGAGGGCCCGCAGGCAAAATTGTAGCAGAGCGTCCTCAGACCGCGGCGCGCTCGGGCGCCGGGACGCACCAAATATCCAGCGGTTGGCTGCGCCCTCGCAGCTCGAATTGAGGCAATTGAAGAATCGCGATGGGCGCGGAGTCGGCAACCCCTCGAGCGCTTTCGGCGCCCAACGCCTCGGCGACGGTGCAGGACAGCAGCACCTCGCCAGCGCGCGCGCGGCTGCAAAGGCGCGCAGCGACATTCACCGTGTCTCCGACCAGCGTCGTGCGTCTTCTTCCCGGAGGACCGAGAAGACCCAGGGCGACCTCACCCAGATGCAGACCGACGCCGATCCCGCTCTCGATCGCCAACTCGGTGCGCCATCGCGCAGCCACGGCGGCGAACTCGCCGAGCATTGCATGTCCCGCGGCAAGTGCTTCCCGCGCGCCATCTCGCGCCGCATCGTTGACGCCGAAGCCGGCCATCATCCCATCGCCCGCCATGTGGAAAACCTGGCCGCCGTGGCGCGCGGTCGCCTCAGCGAGCACCCCGAAGAACTCGTCCAACAGCGGCACGATTTGCGCCGGGGGCAATCGCTCCGCCCAGGTGGTGTAGCCCCTTAAATCGGCAAAAAGCACGGTGACTCTCGTGGTCTTGGTGGTACGGGAGCGCGCAACGCGCGTGACGGTCATCGAGCCGGTTGCCCGCAACGTGGGATAATCGCGCAACGTCACCCAATCTCCGTCAGCACTGACGCGGCACAGCTTGCCGCATCGCCAAGTATGCACCAACGCGTGACGCCGTGCTTTGGCGCGGCAGGTTTCGGCTAATCTCTCTTCGGAATCTGAAGTCCGCGAATCACGGCCGGGCGGCCAAGAAAGACTCTAAGGACTCGTTCCACATGGGTGAATTCGTTGAACCCCACGAGATCGCCGGCGCCGTAGAAGCCGATCAAGTTGTTTATCCAGGGGAATGTCGCGATATCTGCGATCGTGTAGTCCTCACCGAGGATCCAGCGTCGGTCCGCCAGCCGCCGATCCAGAACGCCAAGCAGCCGCTTCGATTCCGCGACATAGCGATCGCGGGGACGTTTGTCCTCGTAATCCTTTCCCGCAAACTTATGAAAAAATCCGACCTGCCCGAACATCGGGCCCATGCCGCTCACCTGAACCATCAACCATTGAATTGTCTCGTATCGTGCGGCGGCGTCTTTGGGCATGAAGGCACCGGACTTGTCCGCCAGGTAGATCAAGATGGCCCCGGATTCGAACAGCGGCAGCGCCTCCCCGCCCGGACCGTTCGGGTCGATGATCGCGGGAATCTTGTTGTTGGGATTCAGGGACAGAAATTCGGGCGAGTTTTGATCGTTGGCATCGAAACGCACCAAATGCGGCTCGTACGGCAGACCGGTCTCTTCGAGCATGATCGACACCTTGACTCCGTTCGGGGTGGGCAGCGAGTAAAGCTGAATCCGCTCCGGATATTCGGCCGGCCATTTCTTCGAAATCGCGAACGCATCGAGCTTCGTCATGACAATCTCCTTGATGACGAATTATGCACAAACTCGCACCTCCGGGCAGTGCTCAGCCGGCCGTCGGCCGATTCCTACAACGATATGGGTCAGGCGCCGTTCGTGATGCCCATCGGCGTTGCTACACACTCGCGCTAATGCAACCGTCGGCCGCGAACGGCACGCGCCACGGTGCCTTACCGAATGAGCTCTGGATCCAAGCCGAGCGAATTTTACGATTCAGCAGGGTCGTGTCGGACCTCGGCCGCGCGGAGTCCTTCTACAGCTCGGCACTGAGCTTCCGGCCGGTTTCGCGCGGAGCCGTGGACCAATCGATCTTGAACGCGCTCGGTGTCGGCCAGATTCGCGCCAACGAGGTGTCGATGCGCATCGGCCGCGAGGAGATATCACTGGTGCAATTCGCATCCCCGGGCGTCTCCGATCCCCTCGACAGTCGCAGCAACGACCTGTGGTTCCAGCATCTTGCCATCGTCGTCACCGATATGCAGGCGGCGTACGACCATCTGCGCGCGAATAACGAGTGGCATGCAATCAGCACGCAAGGCCCGCAAAGGCTCCCCGAAAGCGGCGAACAGGCATTTAAATTCCGCGACCCCGATGGGCATCCCCTGGAGCTGTTGTGGCTGCCGCCGGAGCGTCGGCGCGGGGTATGGCAGGGATGCATCTCGACGCCCGGAGCCGCATCGTTATTTCTCGGGATCGATCACAGCGCGCTCGCCGTGAGCTCAACCCGCCGCAGCCTTGCTTTCTATCGTGCGCTCGGCATGCGGCCGGGCGATCGCTCGTTGAATGTTGGACCCGCCCAGGCCCGCCTCGACGGCCTTCCTAGCGCACGCGTCAAGGTGACCGGGCTGAGGCCGGCATCGCCGGAGAGCCCGGGATTGGAGCTGCTTGCCTATCAGCCGCCGGGGCGCTCCGCGGCGGCGTCCAAGATCACCGACCTGTCGACCGATTGGATAACGCTCGCCGCAATCACCGCCTCTGCCTCGCCAGGGATGCCGGTCAATGCCGCAGGCGCTTGCGCGCCGCGCATGCTGATCGATCCTGACGGGCATCGCGTACTGCTCACGGATGCGCCGCCAGCGCGATGAACCCCAACCCTCCCACCAAACCGAAGTTTTTCAGGAACTCCCAGAAATGTTGAAGACCTTCTCCCTCGCGAAAGCGCCAGAATTCAGGAAACCGCCAGAACTGGTGGAACAAGACCGCGGTCACGACGCAAAAGCCGGCGAGGATGAACGCGGCAAGCCGATCGTGCCATCCGATCACGATGCAAAGCGGAGCCGCGAGTTCGACCACGATCGAAGCGACCAGCATTGCCCGAGGCCAGGGCATGGTGCCCGCCTGCTGCATGGCGGACGGCCAATTGAGGATCTTGTCCAATGCACTGAACGGGAACAGAACCACGAGACAAATCCGAAGCGCCGTCGGCGCATAGTGGGCAATCATCAACCGAGATTATCGGAGAACGCCCATGACCGATAGCACGGGACCGCGGCCGCGGGTGGGTTACTGGCATTTGTGGACCGACCCCCAAGGTGTTACGCATCAGACGCGATGTTTTCTGACGGCATACGAACTCGCCCGGGTGGGCGATGCAGCGGCGCAATGGAACGATCGGCAGGCGCGCAGCGACGCGACCGTGGTGTTCACCGTACAGCCTGTGGGCTGGGTGGGAGACTGGCATGAGAACCCCGCGCCTCAATGGATCGTCGTGCTGTCCGGCCGATGGTGGATCGAATCCATGGACGGAACGCGCGTCGTTCAGGGACCCGGCGATTTGTCCCTGGGTGAAGATCAGGGTTCGGTGCTGACCGAAGGACGCAAGGGACACCGCTCCGGCACCCTCGGGCCCGAGCCGGCGGCGCTCATGACCGTTCAGTTGCACGTGGCGCCCTCGCGCCAGCCCTGTCACGTCAATTAGCGACGCGCGAATGGTGCCATATGAAATTTTGGACGAACGCTTTCGGCGCTGCGTGTTGCCGAACGCACCGCTGCTCAAGCTGGCGGAGGGGTTCGGTTGGCTGGAAGGACCGGTGTGGTTCGCCGATCAGGACGCATTGCTGGTCAGCGACGTCCCGAACGATCGGATCCTGCGCTGGAGCGAGACCTCCGGAATGAGCGTGTTCCGTTCGCCATCCGACTTCACCAACGGGAATGCGCGCGATCGGCAGGGCCGTCTCATCAGCTGCTCGCACCGCCGGCGATGCATCCTGCGTATCGAGTTCGACGGCAGCACGACGGTGCTCGTGGACCGCTATCAGGGCAAACGGCTGAACTCACCGAATGACCTGGTATGTCGATCGGACGGCAGCATTTGGTTTACGGATCCCACCTATGGCATCAGCACCGACTACGAGGGCGGCAAGCAGACCCCGGAGCTTCCACCCTCGGTGTACCGCCTCGACGGCGGCACCGGAGAGCTGACCCTGGTCGCCGACGACTTCGAGGGGCCCAACGGACTCGCCTTCTCGCCGGACGAGCGCTTGTTGTACATTGCCGAAAGCGGACGGCAGTTCGATGCCGATCCGGTGCAGCACATACGAGTATTCGAGGTCGCGCCCAACAAGCCGCTGTTGGGACGCGGGCGCGTGTTCCACAAGATTGACCCGGGATATGCCGATGGTTTTCGCCTCGATTCGGACGGCAATCTTTGGTCGAGCGCCGCCGACGGCGTTCACTGTATCTCGCCGGACGGTGTCAAGCTCGGAGTGATTCACGTGCCCTTTGCGGTATCGAACGTGAGCTTCGGCGGCCGCCATCGCAGCCGGTTGTTCATCTGCGGATCGCATACTCTATTCGCGCTCTACACCAACCAGCGCGGCGCCGCCCGCCCTTAGCACGACATTACGGAGAATGACGATGTCCACCGCACCCGCCGTCCCTGTGCAGCGAATACTGATCGGCCAGAAGGCCCTGGTGACCGGAGCCAACTCAGGCATCGGCCGCGGTGTCGCCATCGCCCTCGGTCAAGCCGGCGCGGATGTGATCGTCAACTATGTCGCCGGCGACGATGCGGCCAACGCTGTGGTCGAGGAAATCCGCCAATCCGGCGCGGACGCGCACGCCATCAAGGCCGACGTATCGTCCGAGACGGAAGTGGGCGCCATGTTCGCCGAAATGCTCGAGCGCTTCGGAACCATTGATATTTTGGTCAACAACGCCGGACTGCAGCGCGATTCGGCCTTCAAGAGCATGACGCTCTCGCAGTGGAACACGGTGATCAACGTCAATCTCACCGGGCAATTTTTGTGTTCGCGCCAGGCGGTAAACGAATTCTTGCGCCGCGGAATCGTCCCCTCGGTGTCCTGCGCCGCGGGCAAGATCATTTGCATGAGTTCCGTCCACCAGCAGATCCCCTGGGGCGGCCACGCAAACTATGCCGCCTCCAAGGGCGGTATCAAGCTCTTGATGGAGAGCATGGCCCAGGAATTTGCGCCGCACGGCATCCGAGTCAACGGCATCGCCCCCGGTGCCGTCCGTACACCGATCAACACCAACGCGTGGGATACCAAAGAAGCTTACGACGCACTGATGACCCTCGTCCCCTACGGGCGGATCGGCGAGCCGGAGGATATTGCACGGGCGGCGGTGTGGCTTGCCTCCGACCAGTCCGATTATGTCGTCGGATCGACGCTCTTCGTCGACGGCGGCATGACGCTCTATCCCGGCTTTTCAACAGGCGGTTGAGACCTGCATGCCGGACGCCCACTTCGATCTCATCATCATCGGCAGCGGCCCCGGCGGCGCGTCCTTGGCGCACAAGCTCGCGCCCAGCGGCAGGAAAGTACTGCTGCTCGAGCGCGGCGATTACCTGCCGCGTTCCCGGGCCAACTGGGATTCGCAGAAGGTTTTTGTCGAGAACATCTACCAGGCGCCGGAGACCTGGTATGACGCCGGCGGGCGCAAATTCCGTCCGGGTCTTCATTATTTCGTCGGCGGCAACTCCAAAGTCTATGGAGCCGCACTGTTGCGGCTGCGCGAGCGCGATTTCGGCGAGGTTCGCCACCAGGATGGCGTATCGCCGGCTTGGCCCGTATCCTACCGGGACTTCGAGCCTTACTACGCGGAGGCTGAGCGGCTGTTTCACGTCCACGGCTTGCGCGGCGAGGACCCGACGGAACCGCCGTCAAGCGGGCCTTTCCCGCACCCGCCGGTATCGCATGAACCGGCGATTCAAGCTTTGAATGACGGGTTGCGCCGGGAAGGACTGCATCCCTTCCACCTGCCGCTCGGCATTTTGCTCGACGAGAAAGACGGCAAGCCGACGCAGAGCAGCGTTTGCATCCGCTGCGACACTTTCGATGGCTTCCCCTGTCCCCTGAACGGAAAGGCCGATGCTCAGATCATGTGCGTCGATCCGGCGCTCAAGTCGAACCCCAACCTCACGCTCATGACCCATGCGTATGCATCGAAGCTCGAAACGGACTCCGCCGGCCGCTCCGTCACCCGTGTGCACGTCGAGCGCGGCGGGCGGCACGAGGAGTATTCAGCGGACATCGTGGTCGTGGCCTGCGGCGCGCTCTCATCGGCGCTGCTGCTTCTGCGCTCCCGAAACGACGTGCACCCTGCGGGTCTCGCCAACGGCTCCGGCCAAGTCGGCCGCAACTACATGCGCCACAATCAGTCCATTTTGATGGCGCTGATGCGCGAGCCCAATGACACGGTGTTTCAGAAGACGCTCGCGATCAGCGACTTCTACTTCGGGTCCGACGATTGGGAGTATCCGCTCGGGCTGATTCAGATGTGTGCGGCGACGCATGGCGCGCAGGTGCGCGGCGAGATTCTGCCCGCGTGGCTCGAATGGCTGCCCAAGCTGCCGTTCGAACAAGTGGCCCGCCACTCGATGGACTTTTGGCTGTCCGGCGAGGATCTGCCCGATCCGGATAATCGAGTCTTCTACGACGGCGATCGCGTGGTCCTCGCCCTGAAGGACAACAACCTCGAAGCACACCGGCGCCTGAAGAAAAAGCTGGAACAGATCCTCAAAGGCGTGGGCGCCCACCCCATGATGCTCGAGCGCGGCCTGTATGTGGGCCAGGACGTTCCCCTCGGCGGGACCGCGCATCAAGCCGGCACCGCCCGGTTCGGCAAGGATCCGGCGAGCTCGGTTCTGGACACCGATTGCAAGGCACACGAGCTGGACAACCTGTATGTCGTGGACGCGAGCTTCTTCCCGTCCATCGGCGCCGTAAACCCGACATTGACCATCATCGCCAATGCACTTCGCGTGGCGGAATCGATCCGCACGAGGCTGGAAGGCTGATGTCATTCCATTCCGCCGGCATTCTCGATCCGCAAGGCCCCATCTCAACCGCCGAGCGCATGATTCTGATCGATGCCACGGCCATCATGCTCGTGGTGGTCGTTCCGGTGATTGCGCTCACCCTGTTCTTCGCGTGGCGCTACCGCGCCTCGAGCAAATCCGCGGCTTATCGTCCGGACTGGTCCTACTCGGGTCAGATTGAAATGGTCGTGTGGTCGATCCCGGCGATGGTGGTGATCCTGTTGGCGGGCGTCGGATGGACCGGCTCTCACCAATTGGATCCGGCCCGGGAACTGACGGCGCAGGCGAAGCCCATTCGAATCGAAGCCGTTTCGCTCGACTGGAAGTGGCTGTTCATCTACGCCGACGCAGGCGTCGCCTCGGTGAACGAACTCATCATTCCTGCAGGAACTCCGATCGAGTTCGTGCTGAGCTCGGGGACGGTGATGAACGCCTTTTTCGTGCCGCAACTCGGCAGCCAGATCTACACCATGCCCGGCATGAGTACTCGCCTCAATCTCAGCGCCGATCGTGCGGGCGACTATCCGGGCTTCTCGTCGCATTTCAGCGGCGACGGATTCTCCGACATGCGTTTCATGGTCCACGCCGTGCCGGGCCCGGCATTCTCGGCGTGGCTTGCCAAAGCGCGCTCCGAAGGCGCCCCCCTCGACAGGACTGCCTATGACCGGCTCGCCGCGGTGCGGGCCGCCGCATCGCCGGCGACCTACCGGGTCGGCGAGCCGAATCTGTATGAATGGATCGTCGCCACAACCGCCGGCCGTCCCGCGCCCGCGCCCGCGCCCGCGCCCACGCCCGTGCCCCCGCCCGCGTCCGCGTCCGCGTCCGGTCCGAAGGACCGCTAGATGTTCGGCAAACTCACCTGGGACGCCATCCCCCTCGATCAGCCGATTCCGATGGCGGCGTCGCTGTTCATGACGGTCGCAATCTTCAGTCTGCTCGGCCTCGCGACCTGGAAAGGCTGGTGGCCATATTTATGGCGCGAGTGGCTCACCAGCGTCGATCACAAGCGCATTGGCGTCATGTACGTGCTGCTCGCGCTCGTGCTGCTGCTGCGTGGATTCATCGACGCGCTCATGATGCGCTCGCAGCAAGCCGTTGCAGCAGGCGCGGCCCAAGGCTATCTGCCGCCCGAACACTTCGACCAGATTTTCTCGGCGCACGGCACCATCATGATTTTCTTCATGGCCATGCCGCTGATGGTGGGGCTCATGAACTTCGTGGTGCCGCTGCAGCTGGGCGCCCGCGACGTTGCCTTTCCGGTGCTGAATGCCATCAGCCTATGGCTGACGGCGACCGGTGCATTGCTCGTCAACATGTCGCTGGTGATCGGCAACTTCGCGCGAACCGGCTGGCTCGGCTATCCGCCGCTCTCGGAGCTGCAATTCTCCCCGGATGTCGGCGTCGACTATTACCTGTGGGCATTGCAGATCTCCGGCATCGGCACGCTTCTCGCCGGGATCAACATGGTAACCACGATCCTCAAAATGCGCGCGCCGGGCATGAGCTACATGCGGATGCCGGTGTTCTGTTGGACCGCGCTGTGCTCGAACATGCTGATCGTCGCCGCCTTTCCCATCCTGACCGCAACCTTCGGCATGCTGCTCCTCGACCGCTATGCCGGCATGCATTTCTTCACCAACGACGGCGGCGGAAACGCCATGCTGTATTTCAATCTCATCTGGGCTTGGGGACACCCGGAAGTTTACATCCTCATTTTGCCCGCGTTCGGCGTGTTCTCCGAAGTCATCGCGACTTTTTCGGGCAAGGCGCTTTTCGGCTACCGGTCCATGGTGGGCGCCACTCTCGCGATCTGCGTGCTGTCGTTCACCGTCTGGCTTCATCATTTTTTCACCATGGGCGCCGGCGCGGATGTGAATGCCTTCTTCGGCATCATGTCGATGATCATCGCCGTGCCCACCGGCGTGAAGGTGTTCAACTGGCTGTTCACGCTGTATCGCGGGCGGATTCGATATGAGGTACCGACGCTTTGGGCGATCGGCTTCATGGTGACCTTCGTCATCGGCGGTCTCACCGGCGTGCTCATGGCGGTGCCGCCCGCAGACTTCGTGCTGCACAACAGCCTGTTCCTGGTCGCCCATTTCCACAACGTGATCATCGGCGGCGTGCTGTTCGGCGGCATGGCGGGCTACAACTATTGGTTTCCGAAGGCCTTCGGATTCACCTTGGACAAACGCCTGGGCGTGCTGAGTTTCTGGTGCTGGTTGGTCGGCTTCTACGTCGCATTCATGCCGCTGTACGTTCTCGGCCTGCTCGGCATGACGCGGCGCATGCAGCACTACGCGGATACGAGCTGGCAACCGTATCTGATCGTCGCGGAGATCGGCGCGTTCATCATATTGGCCGGCATTCTCGCCACCATCGCGCAACTGGTGGTCAGCATCCGCTCGCGCGCGAGCCGCCGGGACCGCACCGGCGATCCTTGGAATGCGCGCACGCTCGAATGGTCCACGGCCTCGCCGCCGCCCACCTACAACTTTGCCGTGCTTCCCGAGGTGGACCGGTTGGACGCTTTTTGGGCCGCGAAACACCAGGGCGGGACGGCACCGCCGAAACGCTACGACGCCATCGAAGTACCCGGCAACAGCGCCAACGGGTTCATCACGGCATTCTTCGCCGTCATCACCGGCTTTGCGATGATCTGGCACATCTGGTGGCTCGCGATCGTGGGGCTGGTCTGCGCCGCCGTTACGCTGGCCGCGTTCGGCTGGATGGTGCGCGCCGACACCCACTTCTCCGGCAAGCAAGTGGCCGCGATGGAGCGTGCGCGCCGGGCCACGGGAGCGGGTTCATGAACGCACGCGCCGCCGTCGGCATGCCCCGACCCGACAGCGGTCCGGCGCCCACCCGCGTGGTCGTTGCCTATGGATTTTGGATATTCCTGCTTTCCGACATCATCATGTTTTCCGCCCTGTTTGCGGCATATGCGGTGCTGTATCGGCAGACCGCCGGGGGTCCCTCCGGCCACGACCTGTTCGATTTGCGCCATGTCGCCATCGAGACGATGAGTCTGCTGTTCTCGAGCTACGCCTGCGGTCTCGGTCTGTTGGCCGTCGAGCGGCGGCGTCTGTCCGCCTTCTA
>Ga0302320_10025844_pt1 | contig 11397 bp, 9 predicted proteins | sample Bog_T0_3_FD_202130 | JGI IMG/M metagenome (GOLD analysis project Ga0302320, IMG submission 202130) | Peat permafrost microbial communities from Stordalen Mire near Abisko, Sweden - Bog_T0_3 | ecosystem: Environmental > Terrestrial > Soil > Wetlands > Peat | place: Sweden: Abisko, Stordalen Mire... | reverse complement strand
TCCCGCCGCCCTACCCGGCCGCTCCCCAGCCGCCCTACGCGGCCGCTCCCCTAGCGCCGTACCAGGCCGCGGCCCAGCCCATCTATTACGTCAGCCAGCAAGCTGCCGCACTGGCGCACGGTGTTCAACGAAACAATCTGCTAAAGAATCTCAGAGGCCGCATTCAGAACCTAGCCTCCACCGAGACTCTGGAAGGCTTCAGCCTGAAGCAGATGTTCTCCGAGGTATTCAAGCGCCGCGACGGCGAGGACGTCGAAGACTACCTCCTGGTAGGCTCCGCCAAGACCACCCCGCCGATCGATCTGGTCGAGACCGGCTGGCCCAAGCCCTGGCTCTTCTTCCGTGTGCTGGCCGCGCTGCTGGTTGCCTACGTCGCCCTCACCTTCATCTACTTGTGGACCAACAACACCAACTGCGTCCCCGGCATCATGTTCCTCGGCGCGTTCGCGGTCCCACTGGCAACTCTCACCCTTTTCTTCGAGCTCAACAGCCCCCGCAACGTCTCCCTTCACGTCATTGTCAAGCTGTTCATCTTCGGCGCGGTCGCGTCCCTGGGCGTTGCCCTTCTGGGTTACGCCCTGCCCATCTTCGACATCTCCGACATGGAAGCCGGCATCGTCGAGGAGTGCGCCAAGCTGATCACCGTCGTCGTGGTCATGCGCAGCGCCCGCTACCCATACATCCTCAACGGAATCCTCTTCGGAGCCACCGTCGGCGCCGGTTTCGCCTGCTTTGAGACCGCCGGCTATGCCCTTAACATGGGCCTGCTCCCCGGCCTGCTCCCGGCCCTCCAGGGCGCGCAGCAGGTCAGCCCAGCCGCCATGCACTCCGGCGTCACCGCCATGCTGCAGCTTCTGAGTATGCGCGGCATCGAATCCCCGCTCGGCCACGTTGCCTGGACAGCCCTCGCCGCGGGCGCATTCTGGCGGGTCAAGCAGGGCAGAGCGTTCAGTGTCTCCATGCTCTTTGATCACCGCTTCCTGAGAGCATTTCTGATTCCAGTGTCGATGCACGCCATTTGGGACGCACCCTGGCAACTACCCTTCGCCGGCAACCAGATCATCACCGGCCTCATCAGCTGGTACGTCGTCTTCGGACTGGTGCAGCAAGGCCTGCGTCAGGTGCAGGAACAGCAGAAGACGCATCTGCAGACCGCCTTGGCCTCGGTGGAAGCGTCCGTGCTTCCGCCCGCGCCAGTCGTCGTCTGATCGCATCAGCATATCTTCACGGAGGTTCCGAACGTATGAAAGTCTGCAGCCATTGTGGTACTCCGTTGCAAGGCGATGAACGCTTCTGCGTGGCCTGCGGGGCTGACGTCTCCAGCATGACGGCACCGGCCTCGGTCGCGGCCTCGGGTCCGGTCACGCCGGTTGCTCCCACGCCCGCCCCACCCTCATCCGCCGCGCCCATTGCGCACACGGCCGTTCCCGTTGCCTACGCCGCGCCTGTGCCTGCGCCGATCCCGGTCTTCGTGAGCACGCCCGCGCCACCTGCCAAGACCAGCTCCAAGGTCTGGACCTGGATCATCATCGCAGCGGTGCTCCTGGGCGGCTACTACTACTCCAAAACGACCACCGCCACCACCCCCACACCGGCAGCTCCAGCGCAGCCCGGAGCCCCAGCGCAGCCCGGAGCTCCCGCGCCGCCCGGAGCGCCAGCACAGCCCGGAGCTCCAACGCAACCCGGAGCCCCTGCGCAACCCGGCGTGCAGGGACAACCCGTCTCGCCGGTGCAGCAGCAGTCGTTCTCCGGCAACTGGCGCGCCATCTATGGGTACGTTGGGGTCACCAACGCGCGGTGGACGAACAGGTCCTCCATTGCCATCCAGTCGGCTACGTTGCAGTGCGACCAGTACGCCGCCAACGGAGCCGATCTTACGCAAACGCAAATGACGTTGAACGGACCCGTCCAACCCGGCGGCACCACTACCTTCAATCCATTTCAGATGGGAGCGGTCAACGTCTACATGACCCGCGTAAACTGCGCCATCGTCGCCGTCACTCCATCCAGCTGACCCGCCACAACCTCGAAGTTGCGCGTGCTGTCGGTGGTCTTCGTCCGGTAGACTACCGTGGGAGTAGCGAAAGGCAAGGTCACCATGGTCCACCTCGATCGTCGCAGTTTTCTTCTGAGTTCCGCCGGTTTAGCGGCTATGGCTTCCATGCCTGCGCCGGCCTTTGCCATGCCCGAGACCATCGATCGCGAAGCAGGCGTCAAACTCAAACTGGGTCTCAACGCCTACTCGTTTAATAAGCAGCTTCGCGAAGGCTCGATGAGCCTCATGGATGTCGTCCATTTCTGCGCGAAACAGGAGGTGGATGCGCTGGACGCGACTGGATATTACTTCCCGGGCTATCCCGGTACACCAACCGACGCCTTTATCTACAACTTGAAGCGGGTCGCCTTTGTGAACGGAGTTGCCATCAGCGGCACCGGCGTCCACAACGACTTCGCCGTAGCGGACGCGGCTGCGCGAAAGAAGGATGTCCAGGCCATCAAGGACTGGATCGTGGTCGCAAGCAAGCTCGGCGCCCCGGTGATTCGCGTGTTCTCCGGTTCCGCGCGTCCGGCCGCGGACTTCGAGTCGACGCTGGCATGGATGGTCGCCGACTTCCAGGAATGCGCGGCGTTTGGCAAAGAACATGGTGTGGTGGTTGGGCTCCAGCAGCACAACGACTTTCTGAAGACAGCAGCGGAGGAGATTCGTCTGATTGACGCCGTCGGTTCCGACTGGTTCGCCTGCATCCTGGATATCGGCAGCCTGCGTTCCGGGGACCCATACGCCGAGATCGAGAAGATGGTCCCCTACGCGGTGTCGTGGCAGATCAAGGAAGAAGTGGGCCGCGACGGAAAGAGTGAGCCCACCGACCTGACCAAGATCAAGGCGATCATCGAGCGATCCGGCTACCGCGGATATCTTCCGTTTGAGGCTTTGGACTCCGGCGATCCGCAGGCGAAGATCATCGCATTTCTGGACAAGATTCGCCGGACTTTCGCAGCCTGAACGGTTGCCCCACCATATCCTTCTGCCATCGCATTGAAGAAGCCATCCGTCACCCGATCGAGCCCATTGAAATGATTCCGATATGATTGCCGACCCCGCGTCTTTCCGCCCCACTGCCGCGTCACCCATGTAACCCTCTGGAGACGCCATGCCCGCAACCTTCCGCTTCGCCCTGCCCGTCACGCTGTCCGCCGCCCTGCTGCTAACCCTCGCATTCGCCCTCCGCGCGTTCGCCGCCCCACCCGCGGCCGCCCCGCCGGTCACCGTCACCGACGACGGCCCGACCTTCACCATGTCCAACGGCTACCTGACCGTCCAGGTGAACAAGAGGACCGGCGACCTTACCTCGGTCAAGACTTCCCACTCCGTCACGCCCAATGTCGAGCTCATGGGTTACGTCTCCGGCCACCACGCCGGCTACTGGGAGCAATCGCCCGCGCTTGCCGCCCGCGAGGTCGCCAGTATCACCATCGATCCAGCCAGCGTCCAGGGCGCGCGCGCCGAAGTCTCGGTCAAGGGCTACTCCGATGGCAAAACCATCCTCGGCGCCAATCCCACCGCAGCTGGCCAGGGCGGCGGCCTGATCGCCGATCTTGAAATTCGCTACACCCTCGAGCGCGGCGCCCACGGCCTCTACACCTACGCCATCTACACCCACCAGAACACCTACCCCGCCGGCTCGGTCGGCGAGTCCCGCTTCGGCTTCAAGCTCTCGGCCCAGGTGTTCGACTGGCTCTCCGTCGACGACCAGCGCAACGCCATGATGCCCACCGGCAAGGACTGGGACGCCGGCGACGACCTGAACATGAAGGAAGCGCGTCGCCTGACCACTGGCATCTACAAGGGCCGCGCCGAGCACAAGTACGACTACTGCGCCGACCAATTCAAGATTCCCGCCTTCGGCTGGTCCTCCACCAAGGAGAAGGTCGGCCTCTACATCATCAACCCCTCCTTCGAATATCTCTCCTCCGGCCCGCTCCACTTCGAGCTCACTGGCCATCTCGATGACGGCGACGGCGGCGATCCCACCCTGCTTGATTACTGGCGTGGCACCCACTACGGTGGCTCGGTCCTCAACTTCGCCGCCAACGAGTTCTGGACCAAGGTGGTCGGCCCCATTTACATCTACGTCCCCACCGGCGCCGACCCTAAGACCCTCTTCACGGACGCTAAGAAACAGGTCCCGGTCGAGCAAGCCCGCTGGCCTTACTCCTTCGTCAAGGGCGTGGGCGTGGACTACCCGCAGGCCGCCGAGCGCGCCACGGTCAAGGGCCGCCTGAAAGTGATCGACCCACAGGCCCCCGACTTCAAATTCACCACCCTCCTGGTCGGCCTCGCCTACCCCGACCAGGCCGCCGTCCCGCGCGCTCCACGTACCGCGCCGGCCGCACCGCCCGCTTCGAATCTCCGCACCCGGCCCAGCTTGGTCCTCGCATCCTTCCAACCCCCGGCATCCACACCCGACGCTTCATCTCCGCCTGCAACCATCCCTGACAACGGCGCCAACCCGGACCACTCTGTTCTCCCCAACGGCCAGCGCCGCAACCGCGGCACCTACGTCGCGCCCCGTCCGGCTGGTGCAGGACCCGCGGCAGCCCGTCCCGCCGGCGGCGCGTTCGAGCCTCAGGGCATCACCTGGCAGAACGACGCCAAGCACTACGAGTTCTGGGCCAACGGTTCGTCCGACGGCACCTTCACCTTGCCTAACGTCCGCCCCGGCACCTATCAACTCCACGCCGTCGCCGACGGAATCCTCGGCGCGTACGACGCCACCGCCAACGTCACCATCGCCGCCGGCCAGAAGACCCTCGACCTCGGCACCATCGAGTGGCACCCGGTCCACTACGGTCAGCAGATCTTCCAGATTGGCACGCCCAACCGCTCCGCCAAAGAGTTCTACAAGGGCGATGACCACTGGCACTGGGGCATGTACATCGAGTACGCCAAGTACTTCCCCAACGACGTCGATTTCACAGTCGGCAAGTCCGACCCCGCCAAGGACTGGTACATCTATCAGGTCCCGCACGACACCGACCTCAAGCCCACCGGTCAGGACCAGGGCCGCGCGACGCCATGGACCATCCACTTCACCATGCCCGCAGGCGCACCTACCTCCGGCAAGGCCACCCTGCGCTTCGGCCTTGCCGACGCCAGCACCCGCTCCCTCGGCATCACGGTCAACGGCACTGACGTAGGCCCCGACACGAACCTCGGCGGCAGCGGCGGCGCCATCCACCGCGACGGCATTGAAGCCACCTGGGTCGAGCGCGACTTCTCGTTCGACGCCGCGCTGCTTCATCCCGGCGCCAACACCATCGTCCTCACCGTCCCGGCCGGCCCCGTCGCCAGCGGCATCTGCTACGACGTAGTCCGGCTCGAGGTGGCCCCACCCACGCCATAGAAGTTTGGGCGAGTGGACAGAGATCGTTTACCTGGTGGTGTCCCATTGATACTGACAGGCCGCGGCACGAGCCGAGAGTCTGCTCGTTCCGGACGTCAAAAGGTCGGTCAAGAATGGCGAGCAGCTTTTGCTATGCGCACAACTTTTGCAGCGCGCTGCGGTTGGGGATGGTGACCATGGAGCCGTTGAGGGCCACCAGTCTGCGCAGTTTGAACGATCCCATGGTGCGGGTAACCGTCTCCCGCGAAGCGCCAATGAATTCGCCGATCTGCTCATGGGTCAGCAGAAAGCGAAAGCGGGTTCCGTTCTCACTCTGTTGGCCGTTTTCGCTCATATCCAGCAGAAGGCGCGCGAGCTTTTCAGGGGCCGATGAGGAAAGACCGACTGTGCGCAGTTGTTCGCACGCCATGGTGTATTGATGGCTTACCTCCTCCGTCACCAGCCTGTGGACCTCGGGATGACGCCGGAGGAAGGCGAGAAACTCATTGCCCGACACCTGCGCAACCTTGGCAGTGGAGAGGGTCTCGGCGGTGGTCTCGCACTTGGTGCCGAAGAGTGCGGAACTCAGTCCCAGCACCTCTCCTGCCCTGGCGACGCGCAGGCTGAGTCGCTTGCCATCGCTGGAGTTCATGGACAGCCTCACGATCCCCTCGAGGATCAGGAAGACTCCGGTGGCCTCTTGCTTCTCGTTGCAGAGGATGTCACCCGCCTGAAAGCACTTGGGCAGGCTGATCGAGGTCAGATCCGCCAGCGCCTCCGGCGACAGCTTATGGAAGAACCCGGCGGCTCGGTGGGATCGGCAACTTTCATTCACTGGCTGTTGGTGTGCAATCTGCATAATCAGTGCTCCTCGTCAGTCTGGGGTGGCGCTCTCGCGCGTGATCTCTTCAGCAAGGTATTGGGTCCACGGAGTGCTGGTAATAAACCGCGCGTCGGTTACGGCGTAAATCTCGCGAAGCGCTTCAATGGCGGTTGCGTCCGCATAGGTCGTGTTGCGCAGATCGATCGACAGCTTTCGCGCTTTCAGCGTTGGCTTCAACTCTGACCAGGCGCGGTTCAGTTCAGCCACCCACGGTCCGGCGATTCGCCCTTCCAGGGTGATATCCGTCGTCTGCGGGTTGTGTTGAATTGTGATTCGTAACGTAAGCAGGCCCTTCCTGCGCCTGCCTTGACTAAGGCAAGCAGGAGGCCAAAACCGGTCATGCTCTGCGATGGGCTTGTATCGATCAGATGGAAGGGGAGTTAGCCGGGAGTTGGCGATGCAGAGAGCCGATCTGGCGAGACGTCGGTGACGAAGTGACGAGGACGAAATCTCGTCACGAAGACTTCATATAGTCACTTCGCTCGATTCCCAGCTTCTTCAACTTCGAGTTGAGCGTCGTCCGCTTCAGGCCCAGCCGCGCGGCCGCACCCGTCGGGCCGCCGATCTGACCCTGGGCCTCGCGCAGCGCACGCAGAATGTGCTCCCGCTCAGCCGCCTGCAGCGTGGGGTTCTCCCACTCAGGCAGGTCCTGCTGCTCTGCAATCTCGAGTTCAGCCAGTGGAACATAGAGCACCGGCCCGCGGGTGAGGATGACGGCGCGCTCCAGAAAGTTCTCCAGTTCGCGGATATTGCCCGGCCACTGCCAACGAGCAAGCGCGGCCATCGTTTCTTCCGGGATCGTCTCGATGTGCTTTCCCATGCGGCGGCTGTGGGTGGCGACGAAGTGGCGCACTAGGATGGGGATGTCGCCGGCCCGCTCGCGCAGCGGCGGAGCAAACACCGGGAAGACCTTGAGCCGGTAGTAAAGGTCGCTGCGGAACTGCTTCTCGGCCACCATCTGCGCCAGGTCCCGGTTCGTGGCAGCAACCAGGCGGATATTGACGGGGATGGGCCTGCTGCCGCCCACGCGCTCGATCTCTCTCTCCTGCAGTGCGCGCAGCAGTTTGGGCTGCAGGTCGAGCGGAAGTTCGCCCACTTCATCCAGAAACAATGTGCCTTCGTTGGCCAGCTCCAGGCGTCCAATCTTGCGCGCGATGGCCCCGGTAAACGCGCCCTTCTCATGGCCAAACAGCTCGCTTTCGATCAAGCCCGTCGGAATCGCCGCGCAGTTGACCTTAATAAAGGTCCGCTCGCTGCGTGGGCTCCAGCGGTGAATGGCCCGCGCAAGCAGTTCCTTTCCGGTGCCGGTCTCGCCCTGAATCAGCACCGTGGCATCGGTCGGCGCGACAGTTTCAATCTCGCGCAGCACCCGGCGCAGACCTGCACTCTCGCCGACTACATCTTCAAAGCGCCTCTCCAGGTTGATCTCTTCTTCAAGATACTGCTTCTCCTGGCCTAGGCGATCGCGCAGCTCCTGGATCTGGCGGAACGCAAGCGCATTATTGACGGCCATGGCCACCTGGTCCGCCACCTGGGTCAGCACCTCCGCTTCGCGCTGGGAGAATGTTCCTTCCAGCCGACTGGCAACCATCATGGTCCCGATCACCTCGCCACGATGAATCAGCGGCACCCAGCAACCTGACTGCATCCCCAACCCGGTCAGGTGGCGCATCGTCTGCGCGGCGAAGGCTGAGTCCTGCATACGATCCAAAACCACCGGCTCGCGGGTGCGGAAGGCTTCGCCGGCCGGCGAGTTCTCCAGCGGCAGGCGCACCTCGCGTTGAGTGTCTCCCTGGCCGGCGCTGAGGAAGTTTGCGATCAGCTCACCGGTAGCCGAATCGTAAAACGCCAGCGTCGCACAATCGTGCGGAATCAGCTCGCCGATGCTGGCAGAGATTGCGCCCAGCAATCTGCGCACGTCCATGTTGGCCAGCAGCGCGGTACTGAGTTGCAGCATGATGGCTTCTTCGGCGCGTTTGCGGTCGGTAAAGTCGCGCGTCACCTTGGCGAAGCCCGTAATCTCTCCGGCGGTGTCGCGAATCGGGGTCAGGATGCTGTCGGTCCAGAAGCGGGAGCCATCCTTGCGGATGCGCCAGCCCTCTTCCTCAATACGGCCTCGAACCCCGGCCAGGCGCAGCAACTCAGCCGGCCGGCCACGATCGATGTCCTCTTGGGTAAAGAAGCGCGAGAAGTGCTTGCCCAGGATCTCCTCGGCCTTATAGCCTTTGATGCGTTCGCCGCCGGGATTCCAGGTCACTACGTAGCCGTCGCGATCCAGCAGGTAAATCGCATAATCGCGGACGCTCTCGATGATCGACCGCAACTGCTGGTCGTTGCTGCGCAGCGCCTCCAGTGCGGCCCGCTGCTCGGTAACATCGCGCACAAAGCTCAACACAATCGGCCCGAATGCGGTCTCCGCGGGCTTCAACATAATGTCGACGGGGAACTCGCTGCCATCCTTGCGCAGCGCGAACAGATTCATCGCGGCGCCCATCTGCCGGGTGCGCGGATGGGCCGCGTAGTTCTCGCGGTGACTGGGGTGGCGTCCGCGAAAACGGGCGGGGACCAGGCTTTCGATGGACAGCCCGATCAACTCATCCGGCGCGTAGCCGAACAACTCGGCAGTGCGCGGGTTCGCGCCCCGGATGATGCCCTCTGCGTCCGTGATAAGAATGGCGTCGGGGGAGAGCCGGAACAGGTCCTCCGACGCGAATCGCGCAAACTCAGCCTGAACTGCTTCTGGCAAAGCTGCGTCGTCGGGTTCCGAGGGATGGAAGCGCAACATAGGACCGGTCCAATGAGTAAAGTCTGCGCTGGGCGACCAGTTTGCACCACCATCACGTTCATCGGCCCCGGAACCCAAGCAATCGCGCGCGCGTGTTCTCTATTCTGCCACAGGATTCGGACGCGTCGGCGTGCTGGACTCAAGGAATCGAATCTCTAGGATTGGGCCTCCCAAAATGGATCGCCGCAAGTCGGGCGCGGCCTGGAGTGCTGGCACTGTGCGCGGCCAGAGTCAACGGCGTGGAGACAGGGGCGGGGCCGACGGTGATCGAAAACGACGACGCAAATAGTCGCTAAGATTGGGCAAGAGGTCGCAATCGAGAGCATGAATGCTTTGATGTTGTCCGAATACAAGCAACTGACCATCGAGGACCTGCCCGTCCCAGGGTGCGGCCCCACCGAGGCCCTGGTGCAGGTCGCCGCATGTGGCATCTGCGGCAGCGACGTTCACGGCTACGACGGATCGTCTGGACGGCGCATCCCGCCTCTCGTAATGGGCCACGAAGCCGCGGGAATCGTAGCCGCGATTGGCTCGGAGGTTAGGTCCGTCTCCCCCGGCGACCGCGTCACCTTCGACTCAACCGTCTACTGCGCCAGGTGTGAATTCTGCCTGCGCGGCGAGGTCAACCTCTGCGGAGACCGCCAGGTCATCGGCGTCTCCTGCGGCGACTACCGCCGGGCCGGCGCCTTCGCCGAGTACATCGCCGTACCCGAGTACATCCTCTACAAATTGCCGGCGTCGCTGTCCTTTGCGGATGCGGCGATGCTCGAAGCGGTCTCGGTCGCGCTGCATGCTGTCAAGCTCGCGCAGGTCAAGGGCGGCGAAACGGCGCTGGTCATCGGAGCCGGAATGATCGGCTTGCTCATCCTCCAGGCCGCTCGGGTGGCCGGCTGCTCACGCGTATACGTCGCGGACGTGGATGCAACCCGGCTGAAGCTGGCGGCGGCGCTCGGAGCGGATGAGACACTGCACGCCTCCGAAGCAGATCTGATTGGCGAGGTTCTTCGCCTCACCGATGGCCGCGGGGTCGACGTAGTCTTTGAAGCGGTGGGACGGCAGGAGACCGTAGCCACTGCAATCGACTGTGCGCGCAAGGCGGGCACGGTGACGCTGGTCGGCAACATTGCCGCGCAGGTCTCGGTTCCGCTACAGAGAATTGTTACGCGGCAGATTCGTTTGCAGGGGTCGTGCGCCTCCGCGGGGGAATATCCTGAGGCCATGGAACTGGTTTCAGGCGGGAAGATCAAGGTTGCTCCGCTCATCTCGGCTATCGCCCCGCTGCACGATGGCCCGCAGTGGTTCGCGCGCCTCTACGCCCATGAGCCGAACCTGATGAAGGTGATCCTTGACCCTAGAGAGCCAGATCCCAGAAGACCGGATCCCAGAGAGCCGAATTCCAGAGAGCCGGGCCAAAGCCAATGAATGAGCCACTCTTCGATCTCAGCGGTCAGACCGCAATTGTCACCGGCGCGAGCCGCGGCCTCGGACAGCACTTCGCGCGCGCACTAGCTCACGCCGGCGCGGACCTCATCCTCACCAGCCGCAAGCGGGAGGACCTGGCCGCGTTCGCAGCCGAGATTCAGGCGATGGGCCGAAAGGCAACCGCGCTCAGCCTGGATGTGCGCGAACAGGCGAGCATCGAACGAATGGCAGCGGATGCCGAGGCAGCCTGCGGCCAGGTCCATATCCTGGTCAACAATGCGGGCTGCAATGTGCGCAAGCCGGCGCTCGACGTGACCTGGGACGATTGGAACCTCGTCCTGGATACCAATCTGCGCGGCAGCTTCTTCGTCGCCCAACAGATCGCGCGGCGCATGGTTCCCCATCATTATGGCCGCATCATCAACATCGGCTCCGTCACCAGCGTCTTCGGCTACGCAGGATTGGCGCCCTACGGAGCGAGCCGCGGCGGCGTCCGCCAACTGACCATGAGTCTCGCCGACGACTGGGGCAGGCACGGAATCACCGTCAACTGCCTCGCGCCCGGCTGGTTTCGCACGGCGCAGAACGAAGTGCTCTACCAGAATCAGGAGTGGGTCGACTACCTCGTCGATCGCATTCCCCTCAAGCGCCCCGGTGAGCCGCGCGACCTGGACGGCCCCATCGTCTTCCTCGCCTCCGAGGCCAGCCGCTACATCACCGGCCAGACCCTGCTGATCGATGGCGGCATCTCGACCGGCGCAACTCGCGCCTCCGTCGATCGGCCACGCTAGGCGGGAATCGGCAGTGCGACCGGCTCGATCCTGCCCAACAGGAAGATGTAGCTGGCAATCCCAATCAGCAGATAGATGGCCGCAATGCCGAAGGCCCATGCGAACGAATGCGTCGCGGCGACGACGTACCCG
>Ga0302320_10025843_pt1 | contig 11398 bp, 8 predicted proteins | sample Bog_T0_3_FD_202130 | JGI IMG/M metagenome (GOLD analysis project Ga0302320, IMG submission 202130) | Peat permafrost microbial communities from Stordalen Mire near Abisko, Sweden - Bog_T0_3 | ecosystem: Environmental > Terrestrial > Soil > Wetlands > Peat | place: Sweden: Abisko, Stordalen Mire... | reverse complement strand
CGTCGGACGCCGGGTTGGTCAGTTATCTCTATCCGCTCAACACGGAGAAATTTTCGGCCAAGCCGATTAAGAACGTCAGCGTGACGGTGAATTTGGACTGCAAACGGCCGCTCAAGACGATTTATTCGCCCAGCCACGCCGTGGACATCAAACGCGACGGGGCGAATCGAGCCACGGTGACCTACGAGGTGGCCGACGCGCAGCCGGACACGGATTTCGCGCTCTATTTTGCGCCGGAGCAGGACGAAGTTGGGCTGAATTTTTTGACTTACCGGAAGGCGGGCGAGGACGGTTACTTTCTTCTGCTAGCGTCCCCGGGGATGGACGTGAAGGAAAAGCAAGTGGTGGCGAAGGACGTTGTATTCGTGCTGGACACGTCGGGTTCGATGGCCGGCAAGAAAATCGGCCAGGCGAAGAAGGCGCTGGATTTTTGCGTGGAGAATTTGAACGACGGCGACCGATTTGAACTGGTGCGCTTTTCGACCGATGTGGAACCGTTGTTCGACAAGTTGGTGGACGCGACCGAGGCCAATCGCACGCGGGCCTCGGACTTCATCAAGGACCTTCGCGCCACCGGCGCGACCGCGATTGACGATGCTTTGCGCAAGGCACTTTCGCTGCGACCGGCAGATGGCGGACGTCCGTTTGTGGTGATCTTCCTGACCGACGGGATGCCGACGATCGGAGAGGTAAACGAGGAACGCATCCTGGCGAACGTCAAGAATACGGACGCGGGGAGGACGCGCATCTTCTGCTTTGGCATTGGCACGGACGTGAACACGCACTTCCTGGATCAACTGACGGAACAATCGCGCGGCTACAGCCAGTATGTGCTGCCGGAGGAGGATATTGAGGTGAAGGTTTCCAGCTTTTTTGCGAAGATCAAGGAGCCGGTCCTGGCCAATCCGACCTTGAAGTTCACCGGGGATGTTCGCGCGACCAAGATGTATCCGGCGGCACTGCCGGACCTTTTCAAAGGCGAGCAATTGGTGGTGGCGGGACGCTATTCGGGCAAGGGGAGCTCGGCGGTCGTCATCGAGGGAATGGTCAATGGTTCGACGCGCAAATATACTTATGAAGTCAAATTCCCCGAGGAATCGTCGGATCACGATTTTGTCCCGCGCCTTTGGGCGACGCGGCGGGTGGGCAGTTTGCTGGATGAAATCCGGCTGCACGGTGAGAATTCGGAACTGCGGGATGAAGTGACTTCCCTGGCGCGGAAATATGGGATTGTCACGCCCTATACGGCCTACCTCATCGTGGAGGATGAGGCGCGGCGCGGCGTGGCGGTCAATCTGCGGTCAATGCAGAATTTCGACAAGGATGTTACCGTTCAACAAGAGGCCAAGAAGAGCTGGAGCATGATGAATTCGGCGATTAGCGGCGAAGTTGCGATTGGGGGAGCGCAGCTTAACGACAGTCTGAAGAACGCAGCGGCGCTGCCGCCGACGGGAGGAGGATTCGGTGGCGGCGGCGCAGGCGGTCGCCGCGGAGGCGCTGGGGCTTTCGCCCGGCAATCGCTGGCTTTGCCGGACGCACCTATGGCGGCACCGGCGTCGCCCGCCGCGAAGGCGCGGGAACAAATGGTGCAGTATTCGCAGCAGTCGAAGTTCGTCAGCGGGAGGAATTTCTTCCAAAATGGAAATCAATGGACGGATAGTGAAGTGCAAAGCAACCAAGCGGCCAGACATACGCGCATCCAGTTCAACAGCCCCGAGTATTTCGACTTTGTGGTGAAGAACAAGGCGGCGGCGCCGTGGGTCGCGCTCGGACAGAACGTCCAATTCGTGTTGGATGGCGTGGTGTATGAGATTTACGAATAAGGGAGGATTTCAAATTTGAGATTTGAGATTTGAGATTGCGGCGGAGCGCGGACAGGCTGTCCGCGCTCCTGAAGAATCCGATTCTGGGCGATAGCGGTTCTGGCATCTGGCGCTAATTATGAAACCAGGTGCGGTTCAGGGTTGCCAGCGTCGGCTGCCAGCTCTTTTTCGAGTTCGCCGGCGTGGTCCTGTGCGGGACGGAAGGCGCGGTTGGCGGCGAGTTTGCTCCACTTTAGCGCCTCCGGCATGTTTACGGGGGTGCCCAGGCCGCGATGGTGGCAAACGGCTAGTTCATATTGCGCCTGCGGCAGGCCGCGATTGGCGGCCATTTCCAAATATTTGAAGCCTTGAATATCGTCACGGGCGATCCCCTGCCCTTGCTGATAGCAGCGGCCGAGGTTGAAGGCGGCTTCCGGCAGGCCCTGCTCGGCAGCGCGGCGAAACCAAGTGACGGCTTCGGCTTGGTTTTGGGCGGTGCCTTCACCGTTGAGAAGACACGAGGCCAGGCTGATTTGGCCGGTGGCGTCGCCGTGTTCGGCAGCCCGGCGGAACCACTTCACGGCTTCCTCCGTACTGCCCCAGATGCCGAGTCCCTTCTGCAGGCAGACACCCAAGCTAACCTGGGCACTGGGATGTTCCTGTTCCGCCGCCACGCGCAACCATTTCACGGCGTCCTCCGGTTCCTGGGCCACGCCCTGGCCATTGGCATAGCAGATTCCCAAGCTGTAGCAGGCGTTGGGGTCCCCTTGCTCTGCCGCCTGACGAAACCAGTGGGCGGCTTCGCCGTAGTCCTGCTCGACGCCCTTGCCCTCGGCGTAACAGACCGCCAGTTGATATTGCGCCCGAACATCGCCGTGCCGGGCGGCGACCAGCATCATGGCGTGTTCGCCTTTGAGGGCGTGTTGCTCAGGCTTGGCCTGCCGCTTTTTCCGGTAAGAGGGTGAACACAATTTTCGGACGCCGTATATCGTGCCCCAGAAACCCACGAGGATGAGGTTGATCAATTTATTCATGGAACGGATGGGGTTTCGGGTTTTAAAATTTTGCAACTGTCTAATGCTTTGCCTTCTCGGTACTAATGTCGTTCAATTCGTGCGGATTGCAACTCGTGGCCCGGGGTTTTGTGGGAATCATTTGAACGCTGAGGCGCCGGTGCCCGTCAATCCTTGGAGTTCCTCGCGCACAGATCGTTGTCTGCGTTCGGGATGAATGCCGGATCGACGACATGGTTCCTGGCTGCCGCATGAATGCGGCGTTCCTGGGCTATACGGCCAAAAAAACGGTGTGGGCGCTTGCATTCTGATTGACGACTGGGGCGATCAGTCGCAGGATGCTCCACTGGCCGGTCGTGAGGCTGGTGAAACAAACGCAGTATGAACCGGGTTAAGGAAGAAAGCTCATCCACATGACAGACATAAAAATGGGAACCGAAGCCGATGTTGATGTCCAGGCAGTCGATCAACTGCATAAGAAATATGTCCAAATCACCGAGCGAATGCAGGGGGTCATTGTCGGGCAGGAAGAGGTGATTGAACAACTCATGGTCGCCCTGCTCTGCCGCGGGCACTGCATCCTCGAAGGCGTGCCCGGCCTGGCCAAGACCCTCATGGTTTCCACCCTGGCCTCGCTGCTGAACCAGACTTTCCGTCGGATTCAGTTCACGCCCGATTTGATGCCGGCCGACATCACCGGCACCGATATTCTGGAGGAAGATCACACCACCGGGAAGCGCGTCTTCCGTTTCGTGAAGGGCCCGTTGTTCGGCAACATGATCCTGGCGGACGAAATCAACCGGACGCCGCCAAAAACCCAGAGCGCGCTGCTCGAATCCATGCAGGAGCGGCAATTGACGGTCGGCGGCCAGAGCTATCCGCTCCCGAATCCCTTTTTGGTGCTGGCAACGCAAAATCCCATCGAACAGGAAGGCACCTATCCGCTGCCGGAAGCGCAATTGGACCGGTTCATGTTGAAGATTCAGGTGGACTACCCGACGCGCGACCAGGAAATCACCATCGCCAAGCGCGGGTCCACCGCGTACCACTATGAGACCGGCCACATCCTCACGGTCGAAGAAATTCTCGCGATGCAGGAACTGGTCCGCCGGCTGCCGGTGGGGGATCATGTTTATGAATTCACGGTGGATTTGGTTCGCCGCAGCCGGCCGACGCGGCCTTCCAACGGCGATTTTATCAACCAAATGGTGACGTGGGGTGCCGGACCCCGTGCCTGTATCTTTCTTATCCTCGCGGCCAAGGCCCGGGCGATTTTGCAAGGGCGTTATCATGCGACCACCGACGATATTGCCGCCATGGCCCTGGCCGTTCTGCGGCACCGCCTGATTCCGTCCTTCCACGCCGAAGCGGCCGGGCAAAATTCGGATTACATCATCCGGCAATTGCTGGCCGATGCCACCGGCCAGCGGACCAGTCCGACGGCGGCTACCCCGCGTCGCGTGCCCGTGCCCGTACCGGTTCCACCGCGAATTCAAGATACCTTGACGAAGCTGAGGAAGGATTGATCCAGCCATCAATTTTCCACTGTCGTCACCGCGCATGAATCCGGTTGGCACCACCCTTGATCCTGATGATCTGGCCAAAACGGCCCATCTGGAGCTGGTTTCCAAATTGATGGTGGATGGTCTTTTGTCGGGACGGCATCGTTCCAAGATGAAGGGCGGCTGCGCCGAGTTCGCGGAACATCGCGGTTACAGTCCGGGCGATGAGATTCGTCTGCTTGACTGGCGCGTTTTCGCCAAAAGCGACCGCTATGTGATCAAGCAATACGAGGAGGAAATCAGCCTCCAGGCCATTATTGCAATGGATGCCAGCGGTTCCATGGGCTTCGGGATGAGCACGCCGACCAAATATGATTATGCGCGGGCGGCGGCGTTGTGCCTGGCGCAGATTGTCCTGAGCCAGCGGGATTCGGCTGGCTTGGCGATTTTGGGCGGCGGAGTGCGGACATACGTGCCGCCGCGCGGGGTGGCCAGCCACCTGGAGATCATCAGCCGGAGTTTGCGCAACAATTCCCCGGCCGGGCCGACTTCGATGGCGGAGGACCTGGGCCAAATCGTGCAACGCATCAAACGGCGCGGGCTGGTGCTGCTTTTTTCGGATTGTTTTGATAGTATTGACCGGCTTGCCAAATCGCTCAAGTTGCTGCGTTCCCGCCGGCATGAAGTATTGCTCTTTCACATCATGGCGCCGGAGGAGCTTTCCTTCTCCTTTTCCCGTTTCACGCGATTTGTCCCGATGGAGTCGGGAGTCGTCGGCATTGATCTCGATCCTACGGCCATCCGGGCGGAGTATTTGCGGCGGCTCAAGGAATTTCTGGATCGCGTCCGCCGCGTGTGCGCGGAGTGTTCGTGCGATTACGTTCCGATGTCAACCGACCGCGCGGTCGGCGACGCCTTGGCGGATTACCTGCGGCGGCGGAGCGCCGCGATGAAATGAGGGCGAACTGACATTAGACATGGACTTTCTCTCCCAAGCGTTTTTGTGGGGTTTGCCGCTGGTTGGGCTGCCGGTTCTCATCCATTTTTTCAGCCGCAAGCAGCGGGACGTGGTGAACTGGGCGGCGATGGAATTTCTGCTGGCCAGCCGGGCGCCGCGCCGGAGTTTTCTGAAATTGAAGGACCTCATCCTGCTGCTATTGCGGATTCTGGTGGTCCTGCTGATTGTGGCGGCACTGGCGCAACCGATTGTTTCGATGGGCTGGATTGGGACGACGGGTCCGCGCGATGTTATCCTGGTGCTCGACAATTCGATGTCCACCGCGCGCAAGACTTCGGGCGGGACTTTGTTCGATCAGGAAGTGGATCAGGCGGTCAAGCTTATCCATCAACTGAACGCGGGGGACACCATCCGGGTGCTGCTTGCTTCCCCTGCCCCGGAATGGCTGACTGATTCCCCGCAAACGGCCGATGACGCCACCCAGGAAGGGCTCATTTCCCGTCTGCACCAACTTGTCCCGAATGGCGGCGCGGCGGACATTCCCAAGGCGGTGCATACGGCGATAAAAACCGAACCGACCTCGAAGGAGGTTTCCCGCTTTGTCACCGTCATCGCCGACAATCAAGCCTTTGGCTGGCGGGCCGATGCCACTGCGGAGTGGTCGTCGCTATTTACGCTTTCCCAACACGCCAAGCCGCCCGTTCTTCTGCGCGCGATTCTGCCGGGATCGGAGACCGGCCCGCCGTCGAATCTGGCGGTTGAAAAGGTTTCCGGCACCCGCACGGTGGCTCCGGTGGGGCAGCCGGTGGCGTTGACGGCTACTGTCAAGAACACAGGGGCGTTCAAGCGCGACGCCGCCACGCTGGCGTGGTCGGCGGATGGACAATCCATCGGCACCACGGCGGTCCCGGCGCTTGACCCCGGCGAGGAAACGGCCGTCACACTAAGCCAGCCGTTCCCGATTCCCGGTTTGGTGGACATTTCCTGCCGACTCTCCGGACACGATGATTTGGCTTTGGACGACTCCGCGCGCTTTTTGCTGAATGTGACTGAGTCCGCGCCCATTCTCGTGGTCGAAGGCGAATCGCATTTCGACCCGTTGCAGTCTGACAGCGCCTATTTGCTTTCCGCGCTGGGATGGCAGGCCAACGGTGAAGCTGCCGCGAAAGAGGTCGCGGTGCCCTCTATTTTTCACCCCAAGTTGATCAACTATCAGAAGCTGGACGCGGAATCGCTGGCCTCCTACCAGTGCGTCGTGCTGGCCAATGTGCCGCATCTGTCCGATGACACGGTGCAGAAATTGTCCCGGTTCGTGAATTCGGGGGGCGGTCTCTGGATGGCACTGGGTGACCAGACGGAAATTGCCGCCTTCAACAAACAGTTTTTTGCTTCCGGCGCGGGACTCTCCCCCGTCTCGCTCAAGCAACCCGTGGGCGACGCCGCCAACCGGGAGAAGTTTACCGCCGTGTCGCCGCCGTCCGCCGAACATCCGGCCACAACCCTGCTGGCCGATACGCACCGGCTTGATATTGACAAGGTTCGGATTTTCCGCCGACACCAAATGGACACGGGCAACGACCGGTCCATTTCAGTTCTGCTCCGGGCCGAAGGCGGTTCTCCGCTGGTAGTGGAAAAGACCTTTGGCCGCGGTCGGGTTATTGTGCAAGGAATTCCGCTGAATGTTTCCTGGAGCAACGTTCCCCTCTGCCAGTCCTTTGTCGTGATGGTTCACGAGTGGCTTTGGTATCTGACCGAATCCGGCATGGTCCGCCGCAATCTACAGCCGGGCGAACCGCTGCAACTTTCGGAACCGCTCGATACCGGCAATGGCGGCGCCACCGTCGATACCCCGGTCAGCGGCGTGGCGCAGGTGGTCGGACGCGAGGAACAAGGCCGCCTGATTTTCCGTTATTCAAAAACCGCCTTTCCGGGCGAATACCGGATGACGATCTCCGGCGGAAAACAGCCGGCGGAAAAATTCCAGGTCAACCGCAATCCGTTGGAATCGGATTTCACGCCGTTGAACGAAAAACAAATGGCGAGCCTGCGCGATGTCGGCGGCGTCGGTTTCGGCCCGAAGCCGTTCACCGAAACGCGCAACGTGCGCGTGGCCGCGCCGCCGCGAAATCTGGCCTTCTGGCTGCTGATGGCACTGGTGGCTTTCCTAGCGATGGAAGCGGCTTACGCTTTTTGGCTCGACCGCCAGCGCCGCACGAACACTCCAGGGGTGGTCATGGAACCGGCTTTTCATATCTGACGACATGCCACATTCGGAGACCATCCAAAAATTCGCGTTCGAGGGGCCGCTCTCGGTGGTTCAGCTCGTGCTGGTGGGACTGGTCGTGGCGGGGTTGATGGGCTATCTGGCATGGCGTTGGGCGCGCGATTCCGGTTCGTGGAAAAAATCCGGTTTTCTTCTGTTGATGCGGATCGGCGCGCTTTCGGTGGCCTTGTGGATGCTGGCGGGCGCCTCGACGGTTACGGTCAAACGCGACAGTAAGGCCAAGTCGGTGGTTTTCATGGTGGACTCGAGCGGCAGCATGGGGCTAGTTGACCCGGTGGATGGATCGGGGGAATCCGCCCGTTGGACAACGGCTGATTCCAAGCTGCGTGGCGCTCCGCCCACGGCGACGCTGGATGAGGTCATCGGGACTCTCCAATCCGCGCGCTCGGATGTGATTCGTCTGCGGGGGTTGGCGGAAACCAGCGACCCGTATAATCACGGCCAGATTCTCTGGGAACAAATCCACAAATCCGCCGACACAGCCGTCTCCGGCCTTGAGTCAGTCCAGTCGGATGTGACAAAATCAGATGGTATTGCGGGGGCTGAAGTCGGCCGCGTCGCTTCCTTTCTGAAAGACAACGTTGCCACGATGGGCATTTGGAAAAACGGCGGTGGCAAAGCGGCAGCGGACCGGTTGGACGAAGCCGGCGCCGTCCTCACGGCAGCCATTGAACGCATCGGGTGCCAGTCCCAGATCATGGCGGCCAATTACGAAAAGAACACTTCCGCGCAGGACAAGCAGGGTTTGGCCGCGCAATCCAAATTGTCCAGAAACGACAAGGTGGCAAACTGGCTGGAGACGGCGGAGAATTCCTGGCTGAAAGACCTCAGCAAGCGCGCGGCCGTCGAGCGCTATACTTTCTCCGGCGACGTGTTGCCCATGCCGGGAACCGACTGGCATGAGGCGTTGCGCACCAATAACAATCCCGCTTCTGGCGTGACCGATCTCGCGACCGCCCTCAATCGCGTCGCCCAGGAATCCGCCAAGCAATCGGTGGATGCCGTCGTGATGATCACCGATGGCGGCCATAACGCTCCGGGTGATCCGCGCGAGGGCGCGGCCGCGTTGCGCGATGTCCCGCTGTTCATCGTTCCCATCGGCGCGGTCGAAATGCCGCGCGACGTGGTTCTTCATCACGTTCACGCCCCGCGCGCCGTCTTCAAGAATGACGAGGCCGTCATTGAAGCGATGGTCACAGCCTATTCCTGCGAAGGCGAACAGGTGGTGGTTGAACTTGTCAGCGACGGCGTTTCGATGGAAAAACATATTATTGACGTGACGACGCCCCTTTACGACGGGCGGGTCAGTTTTCGGTGGAAGGGCCTTGTCCCCGGACGGCACACGTTGCAGGTCAGGGCCCTGCCCGTGCCGCGGGAACTGACGCTGGACAACAATCAGGCGCAGGTCGAAGTCGAAGTCATGGAGGACGTCATCAAGGTGCTCGTGGCGGACGACCTGCCGCGCTGGGAATTCCGTTACATCGTCAATCTTTTTAAGCGCGACAAACACGTCTCCTTTGAACAACTGCTCTTTGAGCCCAACGACGAAGCCGGGAAGCAGGCGGCGCCGTCCTTTCCCCGCACCATGGACGGCTGGCGCAAATATCGGGTGATCATTCTTGGCGATGTCAGCCCGGATGAATTGACGGTGACTCAGCAGGAAATGCTGCGCAAATATGTCTCCGAGGAAGGCGGCAACCTGGTCGTGATCGCCGGTCAGACCGCCATGCCGGCCGCGTTTCAGGACCAGCCGTTGTTCGAGATGATTCCCGCGGTGACCTCGAGCGAGCCGCCCAATCCGACCCAGCCGTTCAGTCTTTCTGTCACCGGCGAAGGCAGCAGTTCCGTTCCAACCCAGTTGGATGACGACCCGCTGGCCAGCGAACGCATCTGGCGCGAGATGAGCACGAAGCTTCCCATTTATAACCTCTCGTCCGTGGCGAAACCGAAGCCTACTGCGCACGTCCTCATTTCGGCCACCACTCCTCGCCGCAGTACGGAAGAGGAAGCTTTTCTTTCCTGGCAATACGTCGGACTAGGCCGCGTCGTTTATCTCTCCGCGCCGGTCACCTATCAATTGCGCTATCAGAACGGCGATCTTTACCACCATCGTTTCTGGGGCCAACTCCTGCGCTGGGCGATTGCGCGCGAAATGAGCAGCGGTTCCAAAACCGTGCGCATCATCACCGACAAAACCACCTACAGCAAGGGCGACACCGCGCAAATTGCCGTGCGCTTGACGCAAACCGACGGCCAGGTGGTCGCGGGCGCGCAGTGCAGCATCGAAGCCCGTCAGGACGGCCATATTGTCAGCACCATTCCGTTGCACGAAGAACCGGGTTCACCCGGTGCTTACCGCGGCACGCTGGACAATCTTGCGCTCGGTTCTGTGACGTTGCGCGCGGCCGGCTCGATGGTCGAAAAACTGCTCGCCGCCGAAGGACATCCCGACCCGGTGGAGCAGATCATCACGGTTGATCCTGCCGTCTCCACGGAAATGAACAACCCGCTGTGCAATCTTCCGTTATTGGGTGAAATTGCCGACGCCAGTGGCGGTTCCCTGACGCCGCCCGCAGGTTTGAAGAACGCCATCGCCAACGTCAACACCGTCCCCGACATCATGGAAACCGTGGTCAGCCGCGACACCCTCTGGGACCGCTGGGTGTGGCTCTGGCTCTTCATCGCCTTCGTCGGCGCCGAGTGGTGCGCCCGCAAGTATTGGCGGATGGTGTAGCAGAACCCATGCGTATGACTGGCCGTAGCGCTAATTTGATAGCGATTGTTTTCTTATGGGTGCTTTCCGGTTGCTATGCCGAAAAGTCTGTCTCTGGAAGACCGGTCTCGCGAGACATGGCTGATGTGCTTGTGCGGTACAGGGTAAATAGGTGGGAATTGAACGTCTCCGGTTTACCCGAATGCAAAAAAGAGGAATTGCCGCCGCAATCCGGTGACGAAGTCGAGATCTTTAGACTCCCCGAAAGACGAGGAGTGGCCGATGCGTTCACCTATCGAATCGTTTTAGATATGCGTACGAGGCGCTACTGGGTAATCCGCAGCGGTGGCTTTAGAGCAACTTTGGATGTCTATGGTCCCGGAGAAATAAATTAGGCACCTCAGATCCTTACTCTCATTTCATTAGCTTTATTCTTCCGACCGGCCTGGAATTTCCGGCTCACCTCGCGCCCCATGCCAAATGCGGACAACGGCCATCATTTGTTTTTCAGGGAAAACTCGGTAGATTATCCTGTGCGGAGGCAAGATTAGCTCCCTCGTGTCTTCGTCCCCCTCCTCTGGCACAACGCGCCCGAGATGTGGGAATTGTCCAAGCAAATCCACTTTGGAGATGAGCCGAAACCCGAACGATTCTGCAACGCCACGATTGTCTTCCGCAATGAACGCTACAACATCGCGCAAATCGTCGCGGGCTCGTTGCGACCAGATTATTTTGAAAGCCATGTCGCCAGTTCCCGTTTGACCTCGTCGTGCGGTACAGTTTCTCCACGCTCGATTTGGTCAACTCCTTTGCGGAGGGCGGCGAGGAACTCTATTCGTTCGGCAATAGTTTCAATCTTCGCATCAGCCGGCAACCGCTGGATCGCCTCCAATACTAGCTCTTTGTCGCTCATGAAGTGAGAATGCATCAACAAGGCTCAAATTGCAATTCTGCGCGCCTCGGCGGCCACGCGCGCCACTTTTTGGCGGAGGAAGCCATTGTTCGCCAGCATCGTGTATTTGTAATCCCCCGCTATCGGCTTGTGCCAAAACTCCCCGCCGGCTCGTTCCAGGATGAATCCGGCCGCGGCGACATCCCAGATGCGGATGCCGGATTCCAGGTAGGC
>Ga0302320_10025841_pt1 | contig 11398 bp, 4 predicted proteins | sample Bog_T0_3_FD_202130 | JGI IMG/M metagenome (GOLD analysis project Ga0302320, IMG submission 202130) | Peat permafrost microbial communities from Stordalen Mire near Abisko, Sweden - Bog_T0_3 | ecosystem: Environmental > Terrestrial > Soil > Wetlands > Peat | place: Sweden: Abisko, Stordalen Mire... | reverse complement strand
GGAAACATCCGCGGCGAATCTTTCATCCAGCTCAAGCTCGGCCAGGCCTTCCCGCTTGCCGATGTGCAGCCGCTTGAGGCAGCGCCAGCGGGGACCGAAGTCGAAGTAGCGCTCCTGCCGGGTCCGGTGCGTGCCGTCAAATACGATTTCCTGTTCGCGGCAGCGCGCGGCGATCGCGGTGCGATCGACCGTTGAGGCCGGAAGCGTCCGGCAGGTTGCGATGGTTCCGGTGGAGTGCTCTGTCCACACGCCGCCCTGCGCGGAGACGGGCTTGGCAAAGATCGAAAAGCGGAATGCGCCTTCCATGGCTCCGGGGCCGCGCTCGCGCTGGAGCTGCACGCGCACCTCTTTGGTTTCAGAACTCGAAAACATGAGCGGAGCGAGAAAGAATACATCCCGGAATTCAACGGCGCCCTGCTGCGAGCCGTGCGTAAAGGCCCCTGCCGCCATCTCCAGGTAGCCGGTGCCGGGAATGAGCGCTGTGCCGTCCTTGAATCTGTGTTCGGAGAGGACCCAGCGGTTTTCCTGCGAAAACCGGCTGGCATAGACGATCTCGGAGGGCGTGTTAAGCAAGCGCTCTTCAAGCCAGGGATGCGGCGAGATGGCGTGCGCGGCCATGCCGGCCTCGCGCCAGGCGCCCCAGTTGACGGCGGTGACCGGGCCCTTGCGGCTGAGCGCGAAAGCATCCAGAAAAGCATTTGCTGCGGCGTAATCCACCTGGCCCGCGGGCGGCTGGATGGAGCTGATGGACGAGAAGAGAACGAAGCAGCTCAGCTCGGTTCCGCGCAGGGCCTCTTCAAGAGCCAGCGTGCCGCGCACCTTGGGATCGAGAACGCGGGCGGCGCTGGACGCGGTCTTGACCATCAGCGGGCCGTCGTCAAGCACTCCGGCGGCATGAAAGACGCCGTCGATTTTGCCGAATTGCTGTTTGGCCAGGGCCACGACGCCGCGCATCTTTTCCAGATTCGTTACGTCGGCCTGCGCGATCAGCAGCCCGCCGGCCAGGGAGCGGATTTCCATCAGCTTGCGGATGCGCTGCTTTTGAGCTTCGCTCCGCTGCGCATCGAGCACGGCCGACTCCCACTCCGCCTCAGGCGGAAGCGCGGAGCGTCCAACCAGAACCAGGCGGGCTTTGAATTCGCGGGCCAGATGCTCGGCGACGACCAGGCCCAGAGCGCCGAGACCGCCGGTGATGAGATAGACGCCCCCGCGCGTCAGGCGGCGGCGCTCGGGCGCGGCAGAGAGATCGTAACGGTCGAGGGATTCAATGAAGCGCCGGCCGCCGCGCCAGGCAACTGTGGAATTTTCATGCGCGGACGCCATCTCGGCAACGAGTTGAGTCGCGCACTCGGCGGGTTTTCCGCCGTCGAGATCGACGGCGCGGCACGCGATGCCGGGCAGCTCTTTGTGAATGACGCGCGCCGGGCCCAGCAGCACCGCGCGCGCCGGGGCGCGAACCGGCTCCTCGGCAACCTGCTGCATGTGGTTAGAAACCAGGGCAATGTCGATGCCTTCGAGATCCTGCGCGGCCAGCGCCTGGGCCAGATAGAGCGGGCTATAAAAGCTGCGGTCGAGGGTCTCGTCGAGCGGCGGCTCGGCGCCTTCAGGCAGCACGGACCAGAGATGAAGGATTTTGCGAGGCGCTTGACCGCTCCTGGCGAGATCGGCAAACAGCGCGTCGTAGTCGGCGCGGACGGCGGGCCGGATAATGTATCCGCTCTTCGCCTGCTTGTAACTGGAGCCGGACTCGACGAGGATCACATCCTGCTTGCTGGCTTTGAGCGTGGCGCCGATGCGGTCGGCCACGCCGAGCGCGTCGCGAAAGACGAGCCATGCGCCGGATTCGGAGGCGGTGGGAGCGGCGAGGGGCGCGGGCTTCCACACGCGGCGATAGAACGCCGTGCCGTCGCTTTCCGCGGTGGATGGAGCTCCGGTGGCCGCGGCCTCCGGAGCGGACGCAGGCTGTACCTTATCCGGCTCGATCCAGAACTTCTGGCGTTCGAATGGATACGTAGGCAGCGGGACGCGCTCGACAGAATCGGGCGCATGCAGTTTGGCCCAGTCCACGTTGACGCCGAGCGTCCAGAGCTGTCCGAGGGTCTGGAGCGCGCATCGCTGCGCGGGAACGGTCTCACGCGGATGCGGCAGCGATTGAAAGGCCCGCGCCGACGCGCCGCCCTGCTGGCGCGCGAAGGTGGTGAGCACATTGCCCGGTCCGGATTCGAGAAAGACCTGATCGGGCTTGCTGAAGAGCTCGGCGAGATTGTCAGAGAAGCGAACCGTCGAGCGAATGTGACGCGCCCAGTAAGCCGGATCGGTGGCCTCTTCGTCTTTGATCCACGTGCCGGTGACGTTCGAGAGGTAAGGAATCTTCGGAGCGTGGAGGGTGACGCCCCGGAGCCGTTCCTCGAATGCGCCGAGGATGGGGTCCATCATCGCGGAGTGGAAGGCGTGCGAAGTGAAAAGGCGGCGGCCTGCGACGGACTGCTTGGCGAGGCTCTCTTCAAAGGCCGCGATGGCAGGCGTGGGGCCTGAGACCACGCTCATCTGGGGATTGTTGACGGCGGCCAGCGAGAGCGCGCCGTTGAGATGAATATCGGTGGCCGCAAGCGGCACGGCGAGCATGGAGCCGGCGGGCAGATCGAAGATCAGGCGTCCGCGAAAGGCGACGATCGCAAGCGCGTCTTCAAGCGAGAAGACTCCGGCAAGGCAGGCGGCCACGTATTCGCCGATGCTGTGGCCCACCATGGCCGCGGGCTCAACGCCCAGCGAGATCCACCAGCGCGCCAGCGCGTATTCGATGGCGAAGAGCGCGGGCTGCGTGAGCCAGGTCTGATTCAGTTTTTCTGAGGCGGCGTCTTTTTCCGCGTCCGGCGGATAAAGGGCCTGAATCAGGTCGATGCCGAGCGGTTGGCGCAGGTGCTGCGCGCAGAGATCGAGCGCCTCGCGAAAGACGGGCTCGCTGTCGTAGAGCTCGCGGCCCATGTTGACGTACTGCGAGCCTTGCCCTGAGAAGAGAAAGACCATGCCGGGTGCGGTGCGTGCGGCTGTGCCCGAGGCGAGCTTTTTATGGTCGATGCTCGCGAGCGCGGCAATGGCTTGCGGCGTGTCTTCGACGGCCAGCGCGCGGCGATGCGGAAAAGCGTGGCGGCCAAGCTGCGTGGTGAAGGCGACGTCGGCGAGATTCAGTTCGGGATGCGCGTGGAGATGCGCGGCCAGATTTGTGAAGGCCTGATCTGCTGCGGTTTCGGTCTTCGCCGAGACGGTGAGAATCTGGTAGGGCTTTGATTGGCGCGAGAGAACTGGCTGTGGCGCCTGCTCCAGAACGACATGCGCGTTGGTGCCGCCGATGCCGAGCGCGGTGACGCCGGCGCGGCGCGGCGCATTGGTTGCGGGCCAATCGGTGAGCTTGCTGTTGATGTAGAACGGACTGTCTTTAAGCTCGATGTGTGGATTGATCTTTTCGAAGTGCAGGCTGGGCGGAATCTGCGCGTGCTCAAGCGCGAGCACGGTCTTGATGAGGCCGGAGACGCCCGCGGCGGCGTCGAGATGGCCGACGTTGGACTTGAGCGAGCCAATGCCGGTGCTGTGCACGGCGGCGTTTTGAAATGCCTGCGTAAGCGCACGAATCTCGATGGGATCTCCGACGACGGTTCCGGTGCCGTGGGCTTCGACGTAGGCGATGTCGGCGGGCGAGACGCCGGCGTAGTCGAGAGCCTCGGCGATAACCTCGGCCTGGCCTTCGACGCTGGGCGCCAGATAACCCACCTTGCGCGCGCCATCGTTATTGATGGCCGAGCCGAGGATGACGGCGTGAATGTGATCGTGATCGGCAATTGCGTCTTCAAGGCGGCGCAGGACGACGATGCCCAGTCCGCTGGCGAAGACGGTGCCGCTTGAGCTCGCGTCGAAGGAGCGGCAGTGGCCGTCGCGCGAAAGAATCTCGCCCTCGCGGTAGACGTAGCCGAGTCCGTGCGGAATCTCAATGGTGACTCCGCCGGCCAGAGCCATGTCGCACTCAAAGTTGAGCAGGCTCTGGCAGGCCAGATGCACGGCAACCAGCGAGGTGGAGCAGGCGGTCTGCACATTGATGCTGGGCCCGCGCAGATCAAGCTGATAGCTGACGCGCGTGGTCAGCACGTCCTTGTCGTTGCCGGTCTGCTTGAGTTGGAAGAGCCCGGCGGACTCGAGCAGGCGGCGATTGGCGAGCAGATTGTGGATCAGGTAGGTATTCATGCCCGATCCGGCAAAGACGCCGATGGAGCCGTCAAAACGCTGCGGCGGATGCCCCGCGTCTTCCAGCGCTTCCCACGCGCATTCGAGGAAATGCCGGTGCTGTGGGTCCATGATGGAGGCGTCGCGCGGGCTGAAGCCAAAGAACGATGCATCGAACAGAGGAACATCGTCGAGGACCGGAGCGCGGCGGACGTAATCCGGATTGGCCAGGTCCTCGGGCGATGCGCCGGCGGCCAGCAGATCCGATTCGGTGAGGTCGCGGATGGACTCGACGCCATCGTGAAGGTTGCGCCAGAACTCTGAGATGTTGCGGGCTCCGGGGAAACGCCCCGCCATACCGACAATCGCGATGGTGGTAGGCTTCATGGCGTTCCTTTCACTGCTGGCGGGCCATCCTGCGGCGCGCGGCGCGGTCAGAGAGCTGGGCTGCCGCGGCGGCGGGCTGCGATCCGGCCAGGTGAGCGGCGAGCGAGCTCACCGTGGAGAACTGAAAGAGATCGACAAGCGCAATCTCGCGCCCCAGCGCCTCTTGCAGTTTAGCGTGCGCCTCGGCCACGGTGAGGGAGTGCGCGCCGAGATCGAAGAAATTTTCGTTCATGCCGACGGCCGGGATGCCAAGCGCCTCTTGCCAGGCGCGAGCCACAATGCGCTCGGTCTCATTACCGGGTTGCTCGGCGGCGGTTGGCGTTCCGTGCGTCATGGCCGGCGGCGGCATCTTGAGCAGCGCCTTGCGATCGATCTTTCCGTTGTCCGTAAGCGGCATTGCCTCAATAAACACAAGGGCTGATGGAACCATGTAGTCGGGCAGTTGAGCTGCAAGCGTGGCGCGAAGAGCGGCAGTGTCGGGAGCCACACCATCGGCAACCATATAGGCCACCAGTCGCTTGTCGCCCTCGCGGTCTTCGCGCATCGCGATCACGGCCTGGCGGATGCTGGCAGATTTTTCGAGCAGCGCCTCAATCTCGCCCGGCTCAATGCGATGCCCGCGCAGCTTGACCTGATAATCAGCGCGTCCGAGGAATTCGATATTGCCGTCGGGCAGAAAACGGGCCAGATCGCCGGTGCGATAAATCCGCTGATCTGAGAGCGCGGGAATAGTGAGAAAACGCTCGGCGGTCAGCTCTGGCCGATTCCAGTAGCCGCGGGCCACGCCGTCGCCACCGATGAAGAGCTCGCCGACCTCGCCCACAGACACGGGGTTCAACTCAGAGTCGAGCATGTATATCTGCGTGTTGGCGATGGGCCGGCCAATGGAGACGAAGCTGCCCACTTCTTCCACCCGGCAGGTGGTAGACCAGATGGTGGTCTCCGTCGGTCCGTACATATTGTGAATCTCGCCGGTAAAGACCTGGCGCAAATGATGAATGAGCGCGGCAGGCACGGCCTCGCCCCCCAGCAGCATCTGCTTGAGCGAGCCGAGCGCGGCAAAGGCGCGTGGATCGAGAGTCAACATGCGCGCCAGCGATGGAGTCATCTGCAGGTGCGTGACGTGGTGGTTCGCGATCTCGTCAGCAACAGTGATGGAGCCTTCATCGTCATGAATCACCACGGTAAAGCCGCGGGTGAGGGTCCACAGCAGCTCAAGCACCGAGATGTCGAACGACATGCTGGTGACGGCCAGCCAGACGCCGGGCTCGCAGGCGCCCCCGCATCCCAACGCGCGATTCATGCCGGTAAAGAAATTGACTACGTTGCGATTCTCAACCATCACGCCCTTGGGCTTGCCGGTTGAGCCGGAGGTGTAGATGACGTAGGCGATGTTCGCGGGTGTGGCCGTGGAGACTACCGCGCCTGAGCTTTCAAGGGCGATGGCCGGGTCTTCGGCGTCGAGCACCATGAGACGGCTCGAATCCAAAGGGAGGCGCGCGCGCGACTTCGCCGTAGTGAGCAGGATCGGCATGCCGGAGTCTTCAACGACCATCGACAGGCGCTCCTGGGGAAAGTTGGGATCGAGTGGAACGTACGCGCCGCCGGCCTTGAGGATGGCGAGCATGCTGGCAATCAATGTTTCTGACCGGCCCATGGCCACACCGACCAGCGTGTCGGGCTTGACGCCGAGGCTCTGCAGATGGCGGGCCAGGCGATTGGCGCGCTCGTCAAGCTGGCGATAGGTGAGGCTGCGGTCGCCGGCCACCACGGCCACGGCGCTTGGCGTGCGGGCGGCCTGCTGCGCGAACAGGTCCGCGATGGTGCTCGCGCGCGGGTACTCGGCTTCGGTTCGATTCCACTCAAGCAACTGCGCGGGTAACATGAAAGTTCTCCAGAAACAGATGCTCGATGCCGGTACCGAGGAAGGTTTCGATCGCTTCTTCGGGGGTATTCACGATGGGCTGACCCTTGACGTTGAAGCTGGTGTTGAGCACCATCTGGCGGCCGGTGGTTTTTCCCACGGCCATGAGCAGCGTGTGAAAATCCGGGTTGTCGTTGGCAGAGACGGTCTGCAACCGCGCCGAGCCGTTCACGTGGGTGATGGCTGGCAGCAGGTTCCGCATCTCGGGGCGGACGTTGACGATGCTGATCATATAGGGGAACTCAGAGCCAGGAGCGACCTCGAACCAGCGGTGCGCCTCTTCTACCGCGCAGGCGGGCGCGAAGGGCCGGAAGGCTTCGCGCTTCTTGACCATGGCGTTGATGCGATCGCGCATCTCGGGATGGCCGGGGTCGGCGAGGATGCTGCGATTGCCAAGGGCGCGCGGGCCGTACTCCATGCGGCCACGGGACCAGGCGATGACGCGGCCATCGGCGATGAGCTTGGCCGCCGCGGCGCAGGTTTCTTCGAGCGAGTCGTAACGCTGCCACTGGATCTTGCCGTCGAAGCGGTGCAGCGCGGCCACAATGTCGCTGGCCGAGTAGTGCGGGCCGAAGAGCGGCGCGGGAAAACGGCGGTTCGGAAACTGCTGCGCGAGCGAAGTGCGATAGAGCGCCGCGCCCAGAGCCACGCCGTCATCGCCGGCCACAGGTTGCACATACACTTCGTCAAAGATGCCGGAGCGGACCAGCTTGCCGTTGGCGGTGCAGTTGAGGGCCACGCCGCCGGCCAGCGCAAGATGGCGCAGGCCGGTCTCGCGGCCAAAGTGCTCGCAGACGTGCATCACTACGCGCTCCAGACACTCCTGCAACGCGGCGGCCACGTCTTCATGCGTGGAGTTGACGGACTGATCCGGCGCGCGGCGATGGATCAGGTGCTCATCGAGATATGCGCGCGAGGCCAGGTAGCTCTCGCGCTCCTCGCGGGTGTGGTTCAGCTTGAGCAGAGGAATGCGGATGGAGCCGTCATCGCACAGTTCCACGGCCTTCTCAAAGAAGGGGCGGAAGCGCGCCGGGTCGCCATAGGGGGCCAGGCCCATGATCTTGTACTCGTCGGAGTTGAAGTCGAAGCCGAGATGCAGAGTGACGAGCGAATAGAGGATGCCGATGGAGTCATTGGCGCCAATGGTGCGCAGCTTCTCAAGCTGGCCGTCGTGGAAGTCGTAGACGCTGAGGCTTTCGATCTCGCCCATGGCGTCGTTGACCACGACCAGGCACTCGTCCCAGCCCGAGGTGTAGGCGGCGCTGGCGGCGTGGGCCATGTGGTGGCCTACCTGGTGGACCTTGTTCTCAGGGAAGCCGGGCAGATCGCGGCGCACCTGCTGGAGCAGCACGTCTTTTGCGAAGACCTGATCGTAGAGCGCGGTTGATACATCGTCGGTCGCGTAGAGGCTGCGATAGGGAGCGTAGTCGAAGCCGTGGGCGATCTCGTCAACTTCATCGATCGAGATGCCGGCCTCGGCCAGGCAGAAACGGATGGCGTCGATCGGGAAGTCGCCGGTGTGCTTTTTGCCGCTGAAGCGCTCCTGCTCGGCGGCGGCGACGAGCTTGCCGTCGATCACCAGAGCGGCGGCCGCGTCCATCCCCTGCGCAATGCGGTACTCGCGCTCATCCAGGCCGGGAAACCGGGCCTGCTTGAACGGCATGGAGTTTTCCAAGCCGCTGATTCCTATGACTTTCATCCTTGCTCCCTGTTGAGATATGCGGCCGGTTACGGCTGTCCCGGGCGGCCTGGTAGTCCCGCGCAACCCCTCCTGCTCATTCGAGGCAGCTCACACGTCCGGAGTGATGCTCCTCGCACAGGCTAGCATCGGGTACAGATTCCGGAATCCCCCGGATTGGGGGGCTGCACCAACTTCAGTACCCATCTGGAAAGTAACCATTCCGGAGCAGGCAGGCTGGCGCATGCGTCACACGGCGCTCGAGCCCGCGGCAGGAGTATTCTCCTTTGGTAGGACTCCGCCGGCAATTGAGGATGGATATGAAACGCATTGGCTGGATTCTTTCGTCGATTGGCTTGTTGTGCGCTCTTGCTGGCAGCGCGGTTGCTAGTCCAATCCGGGTGGCTATCGTCGATGGCGAAAGCGGCGGCGCTTACCACAACTGGAGGCTGACGACCCCGGTGCTCAAACTGGAGCTCGAAGAGACCGGCCTGTTTGCGGTCACGGTGATTACCGCGCCGCCCTCGGACGGGGACTTCAGCGGCTTCAAGCCGGAGCTGAGCCTCTACCGGGCGGTCGTGATGAACTACGATGGGCCGGACTGGCCAGAGCCTCTGCGTGCGCTGTTTGAACAATACGTGAGCAATGGCGGAGGCCTGGTGATTGTGCACGCCGCCGACAATGCCTTCCCCAACTGGCCGGCATACAACCAGATGATAGGAATCGGCGGGTGGAGAAATCGCAATGAACAGGCCGGACCGTACTGGTATTTCGAGGATGGAAAGCTCAAGTCCGATTCCTCGCCGGGGCCGGCCGGCCATCACGGAGCGCGGCTGCCGTTTCAGGTGACGGCGCGCCAGCCGGAGCATCCCATCCTGAAGGGACTGCCTCCAATATGGATGCATGTCAACGACGAGCTCTACGGCAGGCTGCGCGGACCCGGCAAGAACATGACCGTGCTCGCCACCGCGCATTCGGACCCGAACAACCAGGGCACCGGCCACGACGAGCCCATGCTGATGGTTCTCCGCTACGGCAAAGGGAGAATCTTTCACACCACGCTGGGCCACGATGTGTTCGCGCTCAGCTGCGTTGGATTTATCACCACGTTTCAGCGCGGCACGGAGTGGGCGGCCACCGGCCGCGTGACGCAGAAAGTGCCGGCAACGTTTCCGACCGCAAGCACGGTGAGTTATCGCGTGGATATCGCCCAGATGGATCCGGCATTTCTGAATGGCGCGTCGCCGGTGGCACTCACAAACAGAACAGTTCCAACCGGGCAGGCGGCCGGGAGCCGGCATTGAGCAATGCGGCTTGAGCACCCCGTAAGGGAAGAGAATTACACTTTGCGAACATGGAGACTTTCAGCCGCCCACTACGTATGCTTCGCGTTCGCGCCTTCCTCGGCCTGCTGTTCATCTCGCTGGCGCTGACGCTGCTAACCGCGCCGCAGCTCGCTGCCGCGCAGGCCAAAGCTCCGCATCTCGCCCTCTATTCCATCGACGTTGAAGGAGGCCAGTCGACGCTGCTGGTTGCTCCCAGCGGCAAGACACTGCTGATCGACACCGGGTGGGCGGGGAATAACGGACGCGACATCGACCGCATCGTGACGGCCATGCATGAGGCCGAGGTTACGCGCATCGATTACCTGCTCATCACCCACTACCATATTGACCACATCGGCGGCGTAGCTGGGCTGCTCAAGCGCGTTCCGGTGGGCGAGTTCATCGATCATGGCCCGAACCGTGAAACCACCTATACCGTGCCGCAGGACTATGCGGACTACCTGAATGCCATCGCAGGCCATCGCCGTCGCAGCGTGCGTCCCGGCGACACGATTCCGATTCCCGGTCTCAGCGTGGTGGTGATTGCCGCCGACGGCGAGCACATCTCTGCCGTTCCCGCCATCCGTCCCGTGCCCAATCCATACTGCGAGGCCGAGCGCGCCTGGCCCGACGACCCCACTGAAGATGCGCGCTCCGCGGGCATCCTGGTCACCTATGGCAAGTTCAAATTTCTCGATCTCGGCGATCTGACCGGCGCAAAAGAGGTTGCGCTGGCCTGCCCGCGCAATCCCATCGGCACGGTCGATCTATATATGGCCGACCATCACGGCAACGACATTGCGAACTCACGCGCTCTCGTGGACGCGATTCATCCCCGCGTGGCCATCTTCAACAACGGCCCGCACAAGGGCGCAAGCCCTGGGGCGTGGCAGATCGTGCACGACAGTCCCGGACTCGAGGGCCTGTGGCAATTGCACACTGCCGAGGACTCCGACACCGCGCACAACAGCCCGGATGCGCTGATCGCCAATCCCTCCGGGGACGGAGAAGGAAATTATCTAAAGGTTGTCGCCATGCCCTCGGGCAGCTTCTCCATGACCAACGCGCGTACCGGACAGACCAAAGAGTATCCGCGCAAGTAGCGCGGGGACTGCATGATCGCACCTTGATCACGCGATTCGGGAGTATGGGCTACTTCGCCGTGCGGTAGATTTCAGAGCCTGCGAGCAGATAAGCTCCGACGCCGTAGACGTAGCTCGAAGTCTCGGTATAGGCGCCGGGTGCGCCGCCGATGGGCTGAATGCAGCCGAGACGGCCGTCGGCATAGACGTGAGAGAGCATTCCCTTCCACGCCCTGCGCACGGCTGGCCAGTATGTTGCGCGGTCCAGAATGCCCTCGTTAACGCCGTAGGCCATGGCGTAGGTAATAAAGGCGCTGCCAGAGATCTCTGGCAGCGGATAAGCATCGGGGTCGAGCAGGCCGGGCCGCCAGAGGCCGTCTTTCCCCTGCACCGCGAGGGCTGCTGCGGCCATCTCCCTGAGCTGCTGCTCATATTTCGGGCGCAGCGGCGAGTCGGCCGGCAGCTCCTTGAGCACGCGGACAATTCCGCCCATCACCCAGCCGTTGCCGCGCGACCAGAAGAGCTTCTCGCCGTTCTTCTCGTGCCTGTCGAGGTAGGTTGCGTCGCGCGAGTAGAGATGCTTCGCCGGGTCGTAGAGCAGATTGGTGGTGATGGTCCACTCGTGATCCATATACGTGAGGTACTTTTGGTCGCCGGTCGCCGCGGCCATGTCGGCATAGACGGGCGGAGCCATGAAGAGCGCGTCGCACCACCACCACAGCGGCTTCGCGGGATCGTCGGGCGTGGCCATCTCCGCGTCGAGCCGCGCGCGCATAGGCGCAATCAT
>Ga0302320_10025836_pt1 | contig 11399 bp, 6 predicted proteins | sample Bog_T0_3_FD_202130 | JGI IMG/M metagenome (GOLD analysis project Ga0302320, IMG submission 202130) | Peat permafrost microbial communities from Stordalen Mire near Abisko, Sweden - Bog_T0_3 | ecosystem: Environmental > Terrestrial > Soil > Wetlands > Peat | place: Sweden: Abisko, Stordalen Mire... | reverse complement strand
TACCAAAGAAGAAATATTAGTAGAAAAAGCGAGTATAGGATGCCCTTGTTTCACCGGCAAAAGGCTCTCATTTTTCTAAGCTTATCCCACCGACCAATCCGACTCGAAAACTTAGTTACTTAACAGAAAGAGGTGCACCGAGTAATTAAGTCACAGTTGTATCATGTGTGATAGTGGATATATTAAATCAGACTAATTCTCTAATCGCCGACGCATTAGATTTATGAAGAAAGTGGAAAAGGACTTTTTATGTTTTTTTTATGAAAGAAGTCTATGTTTTTGAATTGTTGGCAGTGTTTTAAGTGTATGTAATAAACATTTTGATCTTTCATTTTCAAACAGATTTATGGACTCTGCATTAAGTCAATAAAAGTAGCACTTTCAGTAGTCATCTCTTGTACGGGGCTAGTCTATAAATGCACTTCAAGGCCAAAATATACCAAATTCAATGCCCAGTTGAAAGATTTCCCATAAAAGTTTCAGAAAATCAAGAAGAGAATTAAGCCTACTCAAGCTAGATATGCTCCAAGAATAACAGATCGAAATTAGGAATTGCTATTACAAGCATGAGTCACGATCCTATATGGCAGTCGATGAACCTCGCAATGTGTGGTAGGTCTCTGAAGAGATGCATACTTTTTACACCCGGTTTTTTTGTTTCTGTAAAGGCCATTTGTGTTTTGGTCTCTTTCTCAGCAACACGCGGCACACAGATAATTCGCATTCAGCTAGCAGTGTGGCAACGATCTTACATCCTCCACTATTTTGGCCATTCATCTCTATCCTAATAGAAGTTAACTCGCGTGTAATAATACCGCTGTCCCAAATCACGAGAGTAGAGATCCATTATGTATGGACCCGGAAAAAGTCATATATCGTTATAGCACTTCTGACAGCCCATCAATTTCTAATTAACTTGATCCATACTACTTCAATTTATTTTCTTGTTCATGCCTATCATTTTCATAATGCACACGGTAGTTATACTCCTGATTTTGCCTGCTCTGGATAAGAGTGTGAGTCAGTCGAGTCGAGAAGCAACTCATTTATAAGTTTTCAAAGTGGGCGATTTCTGGATTAGTCTCCAATATCTTGATCCACTAGAAAGAGAATTACCAGATACGAATACAAATCAAGTTGGAGAAAGCCAAAAGCTTTAAGAAAGCGGTCAGATTACAGGAAGAGCACAGGTCAGTCTTCTTCATAAGTTCCCTTACCGTCAGGATCGGGCTATGATTGAAGTTTCTTAGCCAATAGGCGACGGAAAATAGGTCATTTCTTGTGTCTGAAGTGAATAAAGAAGCTAGGCACATATGGAAAGACGAAGCTCTGCGTAGAACAGTAGGGCAAGTTGGGTACAGCAGGGCATTTCTGGTGACTTGGCTAAGCTACTGTTTCTGTATGAGTTTTTTCTTCTAGAATTCCTTTTTGACTCAGTCAGCAGGTACAGGGACTTACTACTCGAGAAATGTATTCTTTTCACCACTCCGCAGGTAAGAATATATGACCAGGTCAAGCAGGTAATCCACCCTCTACTAGTCAAGAGGAGATAGAGGTATCAAAGGATAACTAGAATAGGAGTTCTTACTTTGAGTTTCATTATGTCGATGAATTACTTTTTGGTCTTTGGAACAGTTAAGGAAATGAAGAGGTCAGATAGGCAGTAGAATTAGTATAGCACTAGGTCAAGTATGGCTTGTGAGCTAAGTAAGAGACGCCGGTATTCTTTTATGTATGGAGTTCTTAGGTAGGGCTAGTAGGGGGATACAACTAATAGGGATGGGGCGGCTTGGTACAGCAGGTGAGCTACTCGTCGAATCTATCATCTCTCTTCTCTGTTCATGGATTGGGTCTAGGCAGAGTCTAGTCTAATAAAACTAGATATGAGGCAATGTAAACCAATGTCTCTTCTTAGGTACAGGAGATCTTTTCTTGTGGATAGGTCTACAGTAGGAATTAGTTAAAGTAGGTGTAATTCCTGAACAATAAAAAGAAAATAGGTGCTAAACTACCTGTGATAGGGCTTGGTAGCGTCGTTTCAGACTAGGAGTAGTAAGTAGGGCTTGTAGGGAACATAAGTAAGTTGGGAGAGTTAGGTGTATACGGGTAAGGAGAAGGAAACTCGATTCTTACTACTCTACGCCGATATTCGTTGATGCAGTTAAGAAGCTTAGGATTGGTATTCCTTCCGGGCAAAGCTTGAAGGCCAGTCGATCTGAACTTTATTTAGGGACATTGCCTTTCTTGTCCTCTTTATTCGCTCGCGAGACTCGCACAATATGAATAAAAAGAGTGGCCTTCGCCCTGGTATACCGCTCAGATGGTCAGAGAAGCTCGTTCACACCTTGACTCCATGGAGAGGCACCTGACCCGGACGGAGAATCTTAATCTGGTTAAGTAACGAACCCTACGCTGGCCAAGAGATGGAATCTTCTTCAAGAAAAGACATACTTGGACGCCTCCCAGTCAATATCTCATATGGTGTCTTTTCAACTGCCTTTGAGGGGACCCTATTAAGTGTGAACGCTGCTGTTTCTAGAGCCCCAAAAAGACAATGGAAGATCGGTTTGACTCATCATCGATCGAACCATGTCCAACAAAGTTCGATTTCTCCGTTCGGACACACCATTCATTCCTTTGTGGTGTTCCTGGCAGAGTAAGCTGTGAAACGATTCCACATTGCTAAAGATGATCGCCAAATTCTTGGCTCAATTATTAGCCTCCTCGATCTGATCGAAGAGTCTTAATTGTCTTGCCAAGTTGATTCTGTACTTCATTCTTAAACTCCTTGAACTTGTCAAAGGCTTCAGACTTATGCCTCATCAAGTAGACATAACCAAATCTACTGAAATCATCAGTGAATGTGATGAAGTACTGAAAACCACCTCTAGCAACTGAACCCAATGGTCCACATACATCAGAATGTATAAGAACCCATAAGTAATTCGCCCTCTCACTATTTCCGGTGAAAGGCGCCTTAGTCATTTTGCCCAATAAGCAAGATTCGCATGTATCAAATGATTCAAAATCAAATGAGTCTAGAAGTCCATCTTATGGAGCTTCATGATGCGTTTATCATTTATGTGACCCAAACCGACAAAGCCATACGAAAGTGGGATTCCAATCATTATACCGCTTACTTAAGTCTTTTTGTTTTTATGTTCTAGATGGGCACTTCTTGGTCTAGAATATAAAGTCCATTCTTCAAAGGAGCAGAGCCCCAAAACATGTTATTTAAATAAAAGGAGGAACACTGGTTCTTAAATTCAAACTAAAATCCATCCATGTCCAAACACGAAATAGAGATGATATTTCTGCGGGTACATAATAAAAATTATTGAATTCAAAGACTAAGCCAGAAGGTAAAGCTAATGAGAAAGTTCCCTCCTTTTTCGAAAAAAGGCAAAGACCATCCTTGGAAGATACTTTTATCCAGTACTTTGCAAAGGAGAAATTCCAGCTTTTTGACCATTGTATAAATCCTTTCTATTTCATTAGTATGTAAGTACATTATATGTTCCCGAGATATCTACTGGTAACTACTTGAACTATGGTGCCGGCGTGATGCAAAAGGATAAGAAAGCAGGAGAAGTCAGTAGTTCCTGTTGGACTTTCCAGAATAAGAATATCCTCGATTTTACTTATTTTATTACTTGTTCTTTCTGTTAAAGATTTCATGACTAACCCTTGCTTTTTCAACAAATAGTCCAGTAGATTCAGCTGTTACACTCGAATATGAAAGAGAGACCGTTTCCAATGCGAAGGAGTTAGAGTCAGGTGTTCGTGCTTTCCTTCAATACCGCTTGCTTTCTCAACTATTTGATAGATTTTTGGCCCTCAATAACTCACTTTTTATTCGATTAGAAAACGAGAATGACTTACTTTTTCTATAACAGAGCTTGGTCAAGTCCGTTCTGTCTGTGAGATTGATTACGATGCTGGGAATTGGCTTTTCTCACTTTTTCAACAAATCCGAAGTTGGAAGGTGTGATTGAGGCAAAGAAATGTAGAGATTGAGAAGTGAATGCTTTTGGTAAATCCCGACTTTGTTCAACTATGGGTTATCTTTCTGCGGTTAAGTTGTTTTAAAGCAAGAGTTATAACGAGTTCATTACTTTGTTCTAGACCAGGCTGACCTATCAATACCGGAAAAGCAGTTCGTTCTTTCCTTCTCAACAGTAAAGCAAGTCAAGACCTCGCTTGATAGAAAGAAGAATCAGTTCAGTGATCCGGTAAGAAAGCAGGAAAAAGACAGGAAAGCAAACTTCCTAGCCGAAAGAATACGAAGTCTCAGGAGAAGTGAGTGAGGAATGCAAGTAGGAAAAGACTTTTATTGAACAACTCTTTATATTGATTCAAAAAGAGGAAGAAGTTCACCCGATTGAATTCCTATCTTGCGATTTCTTTTACTTTTTATATGAGATAGCTTTTCTCCCGTCATGATCAATTGATCCGGAAGTAAGCTCCACCAGGTGGTGAATCCAATCAGTAAACAAGGGAGAAAGAATGCATTCATTTCAAGTAACCCAGATGGGATCTTCGCGCTGGAATTGGAAAGTACTTTTTATAGATCCCCGAACCCTCGTTCTGGTGATCTAATGAACTGTTTACCCGCTCTTTTAGCACCACTTGAACTAGCTTGTACGTTCGTTTTTGTTCCTTCATTGAGGGATGTGCCAATTAAGATATTATGGTTGGGATGCTGCGCTTTCCCTACTTAATTAACAAACAAAAAAGCAAGAGGGAGAGGCATACGAGTTCGACTTCTCGTACTATCATGTCTGGTACGTCATTGTGAAGTCCCCCCTTTACTAGTAGGGGGCAGTACCGCTTAAAGAAAGTGTTCAAGTTGCAAGCAAGCTCCGGCTCGGCTCGAAAGCCGGAGCGCGCTAGTGCGCGCTTTCCGTTTTCTCGCCCAATAAAATAATTGAATTGAATTAGATATCCAGCAACATGATTCACAATGTTTTTCTTCTAATTTGACTGTCCAAATGCATTCTTTTTTAGTATTAAAAAGGAATCACCTTTGGCCATTGATGGTGTGTTCTGATGGAGAGTGCCAATGCAACTGAATGAGATTATATTGAGTTCCATTAATCACTATGCTTCCTGCGTCCTCGTCCCATTTTAGCTGTACAGCCATGCCATAGCAACCACGATTAAGCAACAAGTACAGAACACACAAGTAATTAAGAAATCATTAATTTATAGTGAAGCATGCTATAATTACCTCTATGTCGTGGCCACGGTTCTTTAGTGTGGCTTTTGCTGGCCAATATGAGAAAAGCAGCTTTCCCAAATAAGGTTGTACTTCAATCCTCCGGTTCGATATATCGATTGGAGACTGTGTCAGACCCGTACCGCACTTTCTCCAATTCTCGTTTAGCTCGCCCCACCCAGTGCTCCGGCCCGTTTTTGGCACCCGGTGTGTAACTAAAGCTTGTCTCATTCTCTACAAAGATAAAAAGAAAAGAAAGAGATAGGATATCCTTCTTTTTGTTTGGTGGTATAAGATATGGAACTTTATAATGAAATATCGTGGGAACTGAGATGAATGCCAAGATTCTATATATCGTAATCAGTAGAAAATGGCTAAGAATGTCTAAAACTACGAAAGAAGAGAAATGCATGCCATACCAACTTTTCCGGTTGATGCCAAAGGGATGGAGAGGAGGAGACAAATACTGAGAAAGGTGGCGATCATGATTGGCTTGTTAGAGGAGATAATTGGTTTAATATTTGCTTTTAATGGTGATTTGGTTTTGGAAAGCATCAAGTCAGGTAAATAGGTCAAGCAGTCAAGACTAGGGCTACTAATGAAGAAGTTAAGACAGAAGCTTTGGGTCACTTACCTCTCTTTCCCGCATCTCGTCTGAGGATTAGATTAGTCCTTCTTCTGCCGTTCGTACCTTCCATTAGGAGAGCTTTCATCCTCATCCCGCCTCGAGCTTCTATTAACATTACCTCGTACCGCGCCTATTATACCTCCTATCGAGAAAAAGTATTCGCTTTTATCAAAACTAGGGGAAACCTCCTATTCAACTCTAACTGGTGCAACTCCATAGGCTTATGCCACAAGCTTGGCTGTACTGAGAGATTCAATTAGGAGCACAACGTAGACTATAGGAGTCCTACATATCCATCATATACAACATATACAAGAGATGGGGGAAGAAAGGAGAGGGTTCGTAGCCCACTCGCTCGCCTGGCACGACATAAGAAGAAACTCAAACTAGATTGAAGGCAGGCAAAATGGGAGCAACCCAAACTGAAACTCTAACTTCAAACTGGCTCCCAGAAGATATCACAGAAAAGCAACCATACAGGGACGCCGTTGGCTTACTCGGTTTATTATCAATTCTATGCATCTTATCCTTTTTAGGATCTTCTTTTAAGCTTGATACGCAGATGAGTAATGAAATATCAAGATATATTGTCTCGTCGATACGACTCTTGGAAATAAGGAGCTGCCCGAGAAGAGATGCCTAAAGGACAGGGACAGGCCGGGAATGACTTGTATTGGAAGAAAGTCAAGCCCCTCAAATGGTGAACCTAAGGAAACTCGGTCAAAAAGTCCTCCATACTGATGGAAAAGTAAAAAAAGTATGAAATCCCGTCTGGACTCAAGTCGATTTCCCAGTCTATTGAAATGCATAAAAAGTACGAAACTCGGTCAAAAAGTCCTCCATGCAATTTGCCTTCATTTCAGAGTAAAAAAACTAGATTTCCCGTGAAAAACCGACTACTTTGCTTCTGTCTTTACTTCTTCATTAGATTCGAGTAGGTTACCTAAAGCGCTATTTTCCAAGCAAGAAATGACCTACCTAAGTCCTATAACAACCCCTATCCCATGTGTACTAAACCTATTCCTTATACTGTACCATTCCCTATTTAATAGGTTGCTTTCAAACTCCATTTCCTGTTTAAAAAAGTCCTACTTTCCTTATACTTTCACAACTGGCCAATACCAATACCTATGAATAAACTGAGTCCCAATCCCTGTGACTTGACCTAAGCCTACTCAGTGACCTATCTATCCCAGGTACCGTACAGGAAGAAGAATTACCCTGCCTTCGTATCTGACCTGATTTCTTACTCATCTGGAGTAGTGGGTGACCTGCCCTATCGATCCCCAATGGTAGTCAGTCCCTGTACCGGAGTCAGAATGGAATCGAATCGAGTAGCTTATGCCCTATCTTGCCTATTTTCCTTGACCTAATAACTTGAAAAGCAAAGAAAGTCATATTCCAATCCATGTGCTAAGATATAGGCATTGGTTAATATTATAGGGCGAGGAGTGACCTCTTTCCCCTAGTTCTCTTACCTAGTCCTCCCACCCAAGCAGTGACCTAGACTAGTGGTACTTACTACTCTTCTTTCCTATTCTAGTGTTAAGCTGAAAGTACTACTCTGACCTATTAAACTCATGAAAATAAACTTAGACATATACATCACCTCCATCCGAAAACACATATGGCCCTAGAGAAAACACATATCGGCGTAGACAGTGACCTGCTTGTGCGTATCTTTCTTGACTGACTAATACTAATGCCTATCCCTATTGCTACTGTACCTATAGAAAAGCAATGCCAGGTGAGAATGTCACTATATATTCAGCATATGCATGAACTTTGAGAATGGACTGAACACTCTGCCAACTCTAAAACCTTAACTTGATAATTATATGCATTGACTTAATAAAGTAGGAGGAAATCCCGTCTTGCCCTACTCTTGACTATTGGTTGACTTTGCCTTGGACTAGACCCAATGCCCTATCTATGTTCCCTAGTTTCCTTAGTTAGTAAGAAGCCCGGACTTAAGACGTATTCTCTTATCGCAGTAGAGTAGAACGACTGCTGTACCAAGCCCCATATACCTATTAAAGTGCTATTCATTCACATTTCCTCAAAAGACATCTAGTAGGTGACCTACTTTAAGGATGCTAATGCCAATACGTCTAACTCCATTTCCTAAGACATAGTATAGGACAGCGGGAACAACAATAAGATATAAAGCAAATACATTTCTTCACTTCCTAATATTCTAAGAGTGGGTGACTTTTCCTAAGAACTTTCAAAGCAAATACTGAAACTCACTCTTCTTCTCTAATTCCAATTGGATACCTTCTCTAAGCTAGCTTACCTGCTGCTTTACCGAATAACTTGAAATACCTTGCTTCTTTCCTTCCTAGCGGCGCCCCAACTTACCCACAAAACTCATACGTCACTTTATTCACTCCATTTCCTCATCTATAGTTTCGTTATCCTTATAAGCAAATCCATGGTGTAATTCATCAACATATTCCAATCCCGAAGACAGAGGAGAGTCAAAATTACATATAGAAGGAAAGGAAGAAGAAAGCAAAATAGGCAAGGAAGATTCCATTACTCCTCACTCGAGAGTAAACTACGGAACGAACTCTTTTAATTATTTATTATATGAAGGAAAACTTTCTTTATATAAGAAATCAAGATAAGAGTCCGTCGCCCAAGCCAATGCCCTATTCAAAATTTCTGCATATCGGCGTATAGGTGACCTGTTTGCTTTACCTGACTGCCCTACCTTAACATTCCATTCCCTGCCTTTCCTTTTGACATGGAGCCGCTACACCAAATAAGGAATTTCAAGCACAAGCAGTTGTAACAAAAGTTACTGAAGATGGGATTTGGTTAATTGACTCATTTCCTGTTTACAAAAGGCATTCCTCTCCTATCTATCGAATCTTCTCTTTGATGTTTCTGAAGTTACTAGTGGGCTTCGACAGCCCACCCTGCCCTAAAAAGAAAATAGGCAAAGCCACGAATTCGCTTTTGCAAAATAAATAAATATAGTTCGACTTGCCCGCCCGGTTATTTGCAGTGAAATCTTCCCCGCTATATAAGAGAAAGACATAGAATTGAGTAATTGACCTAACTACCACAGGTGTAGCATCAATTTGATAAGCTTTATCCGTTGACTCACATTAATGAATACTCAACTGTGGAATACCAGGATGTGGAATTCACTAATTTCTCTTTTTATTATTCGTTGTGGTACCATATTCTCTCTTTATCCCGAGGCGTGGCTCTCTTAAGTAGTCTCCGAAGCAAAATGAAAATGAATTCACCGCTAGCCAGGCCAAGGACTCGAGTTCCATCTCTCCAATGGATTCCTCAACAACGGAGAACTATGACTTGAAGGACTCGGGTCTGCCCAGCAGGCGTGGAAGGATGAAGAAACCTGGGTGAGCCAAAACATCTCATATTGAACCCATATTGACTCCCCTGGAGCGGTTTACTAAATGCCTGTGATGTTGGAACCTGAGCTTCAGCTAACCTCGCTCGGGACAGCTCAGTGGGTTCGGTATGGTAAGGTTTTTCCCTTTTCTTTAGTTAGGGCTAGTGGGGTGGGTGACGCGTCGGACTGATACGACTCCGTAGCGAACATGCCCGAAAGGGGGGGCGCTAACCCAAACAGAAATGAATCACAAAAGCGTGGATTCTCCTGCCAAAGTATATTGCTTCGGAGGCCTATTTAGGAAAAGAAAAACAGGTGTATTTAAATTGACTCGGGTGACCGTACGTACGTAAATGAGGTGTCCGAGACTCTAGTTTTTATAGACAGAAGGTATAGAAAAAAACACAGTTTTTAATTGACGACCGGAGCCAGGAACTGAAAGAATAGACCATGTTATGGATTTGATGCTTGAAAGTAAGGTAAGCCGATCTGGGTTCGAGCCGCGCCGGATAGACCTCAGAGAGTAAGGACGAGATCCCTTGTTGGGTCGATCAAGAAAGGGTCCTAGACAGACTGACCATTCTTCTGTGGATTTCAGTTCATCTACACTACAAAAGGATCCTTCTAGAAAAGTGGTTGACTCTCTGCTCCAATCTTTCCTCTTGTTCGAAGATTTCTCCTCGAAATGAAAGAAAAGAGTTGGGCTTCCCTTTCATTCTTGGACAGTAGTGGATTCAGCTAATGCTTTTGAGGTTGAGTCTATAGAGTTTTTCGAGCCTGTTGCTCTCTTCTTTCACTTGAAGGCCACTTTGCTTTCTCAATGGCGAGTTCTATCTCTGTCTTTGAGGAACTTTCATCTTTTTTTTGCTCCATGAATTCTGGTTAATGATCCTCTGGATTGTTACGTTACTCGGCTCCTCGGCTCACTTCGGTGGCTAACTAAGCAGCATACATTTGGAATAGAAGTTTTTCTTCCTATCTTTACTCTCGTTTTTATCCCTGTCTTGACCCTACATAGGTTCCCTTTTTGATAGAGATATTTACCTTCTCACTCAAAGTATGAATTACAGAAAGTCAACAAGACAGAGAGAGACAAACCAGCTGAGTTAACGAAAGAGGGTTGTTCAATTTCGTTTTACTGAGTTGCTTCCATACAAGATATTATCTTTCTTTTGTAAAGCTATAGGAAGACAAGTCCCACCGCTTATTCTATTCAGGCAGCGGGGAGTCGAACCCAGGATCACTCAATCCACTCTCCGTTTGAGGTGCTTCCGCGGGCCCAATGCCCTTTGGTTGTGGGATTCCCCAATTGGTATATAGCCCGTCAGCCTTGCTCCTCTTCCGTCCTTCCTTGGGCCCTCTCTTGCCACTGACGAGAAGTTCCAGGTTGGATTCATTCCTTCTTCTGACACTACAAAAAACAGACTTTCCTGCATTCAGGATTCGGATCGAGATCAAACGGGGAGGCAAGTCCGGGATGGTGATTGTCGAGTTTTGTGCGGGAAGGGAAGCTCAAGAAAAATATATTGAAGAGAGAGATCGATCGTCTTATTCAATAGGTGTTAGTAACTCACTTTGCTTTCATTTACTAGCTCGACCTCCTCGGGTTGGATAAAGCAAAGTCCCCTCCTTCTATGGGCCAAAAAATGGATTCATTCCCTTCCAAGTAAGTGGAAAAGAAGCTTAAATGCGTGAGGCACTCTCTCTTTTATTTTTCTTCTTTCTTTAGTGACCCTTTCTTTCTTGACTTTTCCCTTAATAGACGATCCAAGAAAAAGCCAAAAGTATGATTCCCCTATCGACAAAAGTAATGAACCTAATTTGCCTTCTGAGAGGCAATCTAGGCTCCAAACTCTATGGATTTTCCTTAGTAGCTATTAACCCAGCTCTCAAGACAGCTACTGACTTGATAGCGCTTCAAAGGCCTAGCTTATTTCATCTTTTCTTTTTTGTATCATATATAGTGTAGATTGCTTTTCTCTTTTCGTATTTGGTGGAATTGGTTTTTTTCTTTCGCTACGCCCTTTTTGTTTCTCCATCTACCATCAAGACAAAGCGGGCACTATGGTGAGACGTGAAAACACCCGATCCCTTTCCGACCTCGATATGTGAAATCGTCTTGCGCCATATGTACTGAAATTGTTTGGGAGACATGGTAAAAGCCCGCAGATCAAGAATGAAGC
>Ga0302320_10025835_pt1 | contig 11399 bp, 8 predicted proteins | sample Bog_T0_3_FD_202130 | JGI IMG/M metagenome (GOLD analysis project Ga0302320, IMG submission 202130) | Peat permafrost microbial communities from Stordalen Mire near Abisko, Sweden - Bog_T0_3 | ecosystem: Environmental > Terrestrial > Soil > Wetlands > Peat | place: Sweden: Abisko, Stordalen Mire... | reverse complement strand
CAGTGCGAATGATACCCACTCTGCCACGACTTTGTCGCGCCGAGGATGGGGCACCCCGGGGCGGATAGTCAGCCTAAAAAGCCTCTATAATGGAGGCATAGATTATGGCTGACGAACTGTTCCCCGACGATCCGAAGAACCCTGAAAACACTGGAATTCCAACCCCTCCCGGCGGCCCGGGTGGAGGAGCAGGCGCGCCTGGCGGCGGTGGTGCGGGCGGGTCTGGCGGCGGGAGCAATGTGCAGGGGCCGGGGGCGGCGTTCATGATCCCGGTGAACATTGAGGACGAGATGCGCAGGAGCTATCTCGACTACTCGATGTCGGTGATTATTGGGCGGGCGCTGCCGGATGTGAGGGACGGGTTGAAGCCGGTGCACCGGCGGATTCTGTACGGCATGCAGGAGATGGGCCTGCAGTTCAACAAGAAGTACACGAAGTCGGCGAAGGTGGTGGGGCATGTGATGGGGAACTACCATCCGCATGGCGACTCGGCGATTTACGACACGATGGTGCGGCTGGCGCAGCCGTTCAGTCTGCGGTACCTGCTGGTGGATGGGCAGGGGAACTTCGGCTCGGTGGATGGGGACCCGCCGGCGGCGATGCGCTATACGGAGAGCCGGCTGACGCGGCTGGCGGGCGAGATGCTGACGGACATCGATTCGGACACGGTGGACTTTACGCCGAACTACGATGAGAGCTCGGTGGAGCCGACGGTGCTGCCGGCGCGGGTGCCGAATTTGATTGTGAATGGCAGCTCGGGGATTGCGGTGGGGATGGCGACGAACATTCCTCCGCACAACCTGACCGAGGTGGTGAATGCGTGCATTGCGCTGCTGGAGCGTGATGCGGCGCGGGGCAAGGATGCGGCGGCGGATGGGCGGAGCGATCTCGACATCGTGCTGGAGCATGTGCAGGGGCCGGACTTTCCGACCGGCGGATTCATCTTCGGCAAGGCGAATGTGCGGCAGGCGTATGCGACGGGGCGTGGGCGTTTTCTAATGCGCGCGAAGTGCACGGTGGAGAGCATGCCGGGCGGGCGGCAGGCGATTATTGTGCATGAGGTGCCGTACCAGGTGAACACGTCGGTGCTGGTGAAGCGGATTGCGGCGCTGGTGAATGAGAAGGTGATCGACGACATTTCGGACGTGAAGGACTTTACCGATCGCGATGGGATGCGGATCTCGATTGAGCTGAAGCGCGGGGCGCAGCACGAGATTGTGCTGAACCAGCTGTGGAAGCACACCCAGATGCAGGAAAGTTTTTCGATGATCTTTCTGGCGGTGCATAACGGCCAGCCGAAGGAGCTGCCGCTGGATGGGGCGATCCGCGCGTTCCTCGATCATCGCGCGGAGGTAGTGCGGCGGCGAACGGCGTTCCTGCTGGCGAAGGCGCGCGAGCGCGAGCACATTTTGCTGGGGTACCAGATTGCGCTGGACCATCTGGACCAGGTGATCCGGATCATCCGGCAGAGCTCCTCACGGGTGGATGCGCGGGAGAATCTGTTCAGCTATTTTTCCGGGAAGAAGATTACGCTGCGCGGCACGGAGCTGAATGGGGTGAAGCTGGACGCGAAGAAGTATGCGATCGACACGACGTTTCTGCCGACCAATGCGGCGGGAGTGGCGACGCTGATTCTTTCGCTGCGACAGATTGACGCGATTCTTGAATTGCAACTCTACCGGCTGACGCAGCTCTCGATCGATGAGCTGCTGAATGAGTTGCGCGCGGTGCGGGAGGCGATTGCGGAGTATGAGTCGATCCTGGCTTCGCAGGCGAAGCTGCGCAAGGTGATCATCAAGGAGCTGACGGAGATCCGCGACAAGTACGGCGACAAGCGGCGGACGACGATGCTGGATGAGACCGCGGAGCTGGGCCTCGAAGACCTGATCGCCGATGAACAGGTAGCGGTAACGGTGACAAATACGGGCTACCTAAAGCGGACGCCGATCTCTGTGTACCGGCAGCAGAGGCGCGGAGGCACGGGGCGGCTGGGGATGAAGACGCGCGAGGAGGACTTCGTCGCGCAACTGATTATCGATTCGACCCACGCGTATCTGCTGTGCTTCACCAATACGGGGCGGGTGTACTGGGTCAAGATTTATGAGGTCCCGGACGTGGGCGCGGCGGGCAAGGGCAAGGCGATGGCGTCCTTGGTCGACCTGCAGCCGGGCGAGAAAGTGGTGACAATCCTGGGGGTGAAGGACCTGGAGGAGGAGCACAAGTACGTGCTGTTTGCGACGCGCAACGGCACGGTGAAGAAGACAGCGCTGAAGGATTTCAGCAATGTGATGAGCCGCGGGATTATCGCGATCAATATTGAGAAGGAGGATGAGCTGATCACGGCGCGCATCACAGACGGGCAGCAGGTGATCTTTATCGCGACGCACGATGGGATGGCGATCCGGTTCGACGAGCACGACCTGCGCGCGATGGGAAGGCCGGCGACGGGCAACCGCGGGATCAATCTGCGCAAGGGGGACTATGTGATTGGCGCGGCGGTGACGCCTTCGAACGAGGCGCGCAACAAGGCTCGGCTGGAGCGGGCGAAGGCGACGGGGCTGACGGCGCAGGTGGAGGCGGTGATCGATGAGGCGGCGGACTCGGCCGCAGCGCAGCCGCTGGAGCTGGCGGAGCCGGGCGAGACGTCGGCGCCGGTCATCTCGGACGAGGCGGCGGCGAAGCTGGAGCGGCTGGACAAACAGCTGGGGCTGACGCCGTGCCTGATCCTGACGGTGAGCGAGAACGGCTTTGGCAAGCGCACGGACGTGGACGCTTACCGGCTGCAGGCGCGCGGAGGCAAGGGCGTGATCTCGATGAAGACGACGCCGAAGATCGGCAAGGTCGCGGCGATCAACCTGGTGGACGACACGACGGAGATGATGCTGATCTCGCAGTTCGGCAAGATCATCCGGATCGATACGAAGACGATCCGGTCGGCGGGGCGGAGCACTTCGGGAGTGAAGCTGCTGAACCTGGATGCGGAGGACAAGGTGGCCGCGGCGGTGGTGATTCCGCCGGAGGATGGGAAGGCGCAGGCGGAGGGGATGGTGCAGTAGGGTCGCGGGTTAGATTTCGTGGTCGGCGACGGCGGGTTCGCGGATGTCGATGTAGTGGTCGGTGAAGGGTCGGTGGCGGAAGGTCGTCCAGAGGTAGTTGATGGTGTAGCGGGCGGCGATGGTGGCCATGCCCTCTTTTTTGAGGCGGCGGGCGGATGAGAACATTCTGAGGTCGAAGGTGAACTTCACCTTGCCTATGCGGTTGAGGCGTCGGGCGATGTCGGTGTCTTCACCGTAGAAGGCGATGTCGAGGTTGAAGCCGCCGATCTGCTGGAGGGCGTGGTGGCGGAGGACGAAGTTGCCGCCCTGCACCATAGAGCCGGCGCGCAGTACGTAGCGGTTGAGAGCGTAGACGAGGAAGGCGGCGACATAGAAGAGCTGCACGGTGATGTGTTGGGTGGGAGTGAGGTCGTAGTAGATGAAGGGGCCGGAGAGGGCGACGAGGCGGGGCTCGGCGGCGAAGGTGTTGAGCACCTGATCGACCCAGCCGGGGGTGAGGCGAGAGTCGGCGTCGACGTTGGCGATGAGATGGCCGGAGCTGGCGGCGAAACCTGCCTGGCGCGCGTGGGTGAGGCCCTTGCGCGGCTCGTCGACGACCTGGACGCCGGGATAACGAAGCGCGACCTCGCGGGTGCGGTCGGTGGAGGCGTTGTTGACCACGACGATCTCGACCTCGTCGGGGGGCAGGCGCTGGATTTGGTCGAGGATGGATTCGAGGCAGGCCGGGAGGTAGGTCTCTTCGTTGTAGGCAGGAACGACAAAGCTCAACTGCATAGTCTTCACCGTATTTGGGTCATGTTACAGGAGGCTTACAATCCTGGGGGTGGAGCCTGCATAAATACTGGTGCAAATCTGGGGGCGGGAAATCCGGGTCGGAGAATCCACGCCTTGGAGCGACGGGCAGGCACTTTGCAGCTGGGGAGGTCTAGCCACATGAGGGCCGCGCGCCAGGAGCCGAGAGCCGAGCAAGTGGCATCCTGTTGCCTATCCGCCGTTCGCTTGCCGTGATTCCCGGTCTCTCCAGGGCACGAAGGAGCGCGCTGGATTTACCGGTTCTTCTTGGGTGTCTTGTCGGTCGCGGGAGCCGAGTGTTTCCGATAAGCAACACCTCTCATATTCGATGAGGCCACCAGACTGGAGAGGATAGGATGCGCCTTATCCGCTATCAACCGTGAGTTCCACATCCAGAGCAGTTCGAGGGGGTTCCTTGCGCATTCGTAGATATTTGCTCGTCTTGTGCCTTATGGGAGCGACCTTTCCGGCGTTGCGAGGTCAGAATCCGACGAACCCGGGACAGGGTGGGCCTGGCCCAGCGCCGGCTCCGTCTCCCGCTCCAGCGCCGAAGCCTGTGCCGACTCCAGCACCTGCGCCAACTCCAACCCCGGGGCCTACGCAGGCCGCGCCGGGGCCGCTACAGGTACCGCTGCCTCCAATGGACGTGGAGCCGCTCAAACGATCCAACGACAGCACGATAAATTCATCCTGCGGCCTCGAGACTACAGAGAAAGCTCTGCAAACGGAGAAGGACACGAAGAAGCGAATGGCGTTGATCGCAAAGTTCAACTCCTGCGTGCAGAAGAAAGCTGAGAAAGAGAGCAAGAAGGAGGAGAAGCAGGGGCAGATAGGTCAAGTGGAGTCAGAAGTTGCGAGCATGAAAACTGATCTTGCAAGCGTACAGACTCAGCCAATGGGCTTGGAAAGCGACGGTTCCCAGCCCACCCCGGTGGCCGCGGCCCAGCAGCATAGCCAGGGTCAACAGCTCACCCAGTCAGCTTGGGGAACTCCTGATGCGTGTGCCACCGGGACGGCCGGAGCGTTAGCTGCAAAGGGCATTCTATACGTTCATCGGGCGCTTGTATGGCCGCAACAGGCATCTGACGACTTTGGACGCCGCCTCGGCAAAGGATTTGTGGTGTATCAAGTTTCGGTTACGAACGCGAGCACGGATTTTCAATACGAGATTGGCGACATTATGGTGGACCTCCGCCCGATTTTTGGGCCTAAGGGGCTGAATGTGCCTGCGGTCGGGACCGATGCTAATGGCGCTACCCTGGAGCAGGTATACGAGGCATCGAGCCAAGACCTCTTGATGTTGCGCGGCGTCCCGGAGAAGGGACAGGACTACGATTATCGCAACATGACGCTGCATATTTTGCAGGGCATCGGCTCTGTAGGGGCCGGGGTCAGCGGGCTCACGCCGTTTTCCAATGTTATGGGTTCGGCCGTGGCGAACTTCAATGGCGCATTCATTCAGGCCCTCACGGGAATTCTGCCGGACCATAGTTCGACGGAATTGAATCGGCTAAGCGATATGGCCTTCACTTCAAACACGTTGATCGGGAAGCTGCAGACGAAGAAGTTCGCCATCTTTATTCCAGAGGCGTTTGTAATGAAAAAGGGCGACCGAGGCGATTACTGGAGTGATCCGAGAAAACTGCTGAACACGCTTCCCTTCGACCAGCTGAACGTGTGCGTGGACGGCATCCTTCTGGTGCAACCGACCGCGACACCCGACCCGACGTTCTCCAGCACGGAGAGCAACGTTGCTCCCGGCACAACGATACAGCTTGCCGACAGCGCCGCGGGTGCAACGATCTACTACACCCCAGATGGAAGCATGCCAACCACGAGTTCGACCAAGTATTCGAACTTGACCCCAATCTCAGTGGGGGCTGTGGGCAGTCCCCCTGTGACGGTCAAGGCGTTTGCAGTTGCGCCGAGCCAGGCACCGAGCAACACGGTCACGCAAACCTTCACGGCAGCAACCCCGGCCAAGCCGCCGACGTTCTCCTCGTGCGCCGCTGACAACAAGTCCGTTACACTCGCGCCAACGACCGCGGGTGACACGGTGTATTACACGATAGACGGAACCACGCCCAACCGGAAATCGACGGCCATCACAGCGCTCACGACGATTGCGATCTCAAGCCCGACGGAAAAGGTGAACGCCCTGGAAGTAGGCAAGAGCACTTTATTCAGTAACCCTATGACCTCGAAGTCCTGTCCCACCGCGCCTTAGGCGTACGGCGGTAGGAGGGAGATGTGGGCAGCACAAATTGGAGCGGTTACTGCGCAGCGGGTGGGTCGGGGGGCATGGCGGCGCCGGCTTTGATCCAGGCGGTAATGGTGGCGATGTCGGCGTCGGAGAGTTTGTCGGCCTTTTGGGGCATGGGCTTGGGGTCGTCGGGCGGGCCCTCGTGGCGGATGAGTTTGACGAGCAGGCTGTTGGCGGGGTCGCCGGGGACGATGTCCACGCCGCTGCGTCCGCCCTTGAGGGTGGAGGCCTTGGTGGCGAGCGAGAGGCCGCCCTTGTGGTTCAAGTCGAGGTGGCACTTGGCGCAGGTGGCCACAAAGATGGGCCGCACCTTTTCGGTGTAGTACGCGGGAGAGCTGGGGTTGTCCTGCGCCTTTACGCTGCGCAGGGCTGAGCCTGCCCACACTGTCGCTGCCACCACACCTACGGCTATCAGAGCTTGCCTCACCTGTCTCTCCTTAGTGCTTCTTTTGTGCTTCTTTCGTGCGTACTGGAATACAACTTTCGTTCGCGAGCGTGCAAACCGTCGCACCGTAATATTAGCGTATGCGCGCGTGGAAACCGGCTGGCGACTGTACCAATAGTTACGTTCGAGGTTGGGTAGAAGTTGCTCGGGAGGGTGCTATGCCAAGGAAAATCAAGATGAATGCGAAAGTTGCCACTGGGACTCTGATCGCGATGGTCTGGCTGCAGCTGGGCAGCGCTGGGCTGGTGGCGGAATCGACAGCAGCGACGCAAGCGACCGCGAGACTGGGCTCCGATGCGAAGAGCGGGGTGTCCGACGGCGCGACGCTGAGCAAAGTTGGGCCGACGGCCCCGGTTGTGCCGTCTGCGGCCAGCATCCGCCGTGCAAAAGAGATGCAGCAGGCCGAGCGTGACAGGGCCGCGCGTGAGGCGACCTATGCCGCAGACCGCGCGATGCGGTCGGGCGTGACGGTGGCTGACCCGGTGTTGTCGACGGCTGCGGTGGCAGTTCCGGTCGGTCCGGTTAAGCCGGCCAACCCAGTAGAGGCGACGACATCCGGCGGGACAGTGAACCAGGTAGCGCCTGTGCGCAACGACTTCACGAGTAAAAGTGTTGCCACGTTGTTTGCGCCGCCAAGGTTTACGCCGCTGCCCGGGTTGGGCGACGACCGAAGCAAAGTGGTGGGGCAGCCGGCGCTCTTTGGATCGCATGAGATTCTGCTGGGCCAGGGCCAGATGGCGAAGCGCGGCGTAGTAAATAGCACGGAGCTGAGACTGGTTACGCTGCCAACCCAGATCGGTGTCTATCGGAAGGACCTGCCTGCGACGGTGGCGCCCTTCTCCTCCATGCCTTACGGCAGATGACATTTCCCGCCTTGCTCCCGTAAGGCAGCGCAGAGTGAGGAATCCGGGACGGAAGCCCTTCCATTGATTCATAGCTATTTCCTGGCCTTGAGAGCTCCCACCGGAACTTTTCGCAGCCCTCAAGCGTAGACAGAGGGTTGTGCGGCCAGCGCTCGCGGGTGCTACGATGGAACGCTTCCGTGCGGCGCTTATCTTGCGCTGCCGGCGAATCCCCAGGATTTGAAACTGCTCATCCGATTCATTCAGGAGATGGAATTTATGTCACTCAATAAGCTTGTCCTGGCTGCGGCAGTTGCCGCGATGCTTCCGATGTCCGGCGTTGTCCATGCGCAAGCCGGGCCTTACAAGGTGCTACAGACCGTGAAGGTGGGTGGCGATGGAGGGTCCGACTACATCACGACCGATTCGGAGAACCGGACGCTATATATTGCGCGGTCTGGGCCTGCAGGGCACATTCCGGTGTACAGCTTGGACACGTTTGCGCAGGTGGGGGACATTCCGGGGACAAGCGGGCATGGCGGGGCGGTGGACGACAGCACGGGGCACGGCTTTGCGACATCGAAGCCGGTGACGATGTTCGATGCGAAGACGTTCGCGGTGATCAAGAAGATCGATGTTCAGGGCAATCCGGATGGGTATCTGAACGATCCGCTCTACCACCGGTTCTATGTCCTGTCGCACGCGGCGCCGAACATTACTGTGCTGGACGATAAGGACGGGACGATTCTGGGGACGATCGACATAGGCGGGATGCCGGAGCAGGCGGCGACGGACGGGCGCGGGCATATCTATGTGGACATCGAAGACAAGGGCGCGATTGCGGTGATCGATGCGAAGACGATGACGATGACGGGCAAGTACGACATCTCCAGCAAGAGCGGCGGCTGCGCGGGCCTGGCGCTGGACGCGAAGAACAATATTTTGTTCGCGGCGTGCCGGGACAAGAACGACATGGTGATTTTGTCGGCCACGGACGGGCACATTCTTGCGGACCTCCCGACCGGAGTGGGCTGCGACGGCGCAGGGTTCAACCCGGCGACGATGGAGGCGTTCAGCGCGCAGGGGGATGGGACGCTGACTGTGGTGAAGGAATCTTCGCCGACCAGCTTTGCGGTGGAGCAGACGGTGACGACGCCGGTGCGGGCCAGGACGCTGACGATCGACTATAAGACGGGGCACATTTTGCTGATCACGGCGGAGTACGGGCCAGCGCCTGCTGCTGCGGCTCCTGCACCGGCGGCTGCTCCAACGTCCGCTACGTCTGCAGTCCCTGCTCCAGCGCCCGCGGCGGGTGCGCCTCCGGTAGCTGGGCAGGGCGGACCAGGTGCGCCGGGTGGCGGCCGGCCGGGTGGCTTTCGAGGTCCCCGTGCGCCGATGATACCGGGGTCCTTTTCCATCGTTGTGGTGGGCAAGTAGACTATAGGGGACGATGCCGAACCTAGGTTCCCTGATCACTGAAGCTAGAAATCCCCTCAGCGAACACATTGATGAGCTTTCCACGCTGGAGATGTTGAATGTAATAAACCAGGAGGACGCGACTGTCGCCACGGCGGTCGCGGCCACCCTGCCGGAGATTGCGCGCGCTGTGGATGCGATCACGGAGCGGTTCGCGCTGGGTGGGCGATTGTTTTACATCGGCGCGGGAACCAGCGGTCGGCTGGGTGTGCTGGATGCTTCGGAGTGTCCGCCGACTTTTTCCGTGCCGCCGGCGCTGGTGCAGGGGCTGATTGCGGGCGGGGACGTCGCGCTGCGCAAGTCCTCGGAGGGTGCGGAAGACCTGTCGGAGGAGGGTGAAGGCGACCTGAAGGCTGCTGGGTTTGGGATTGCCAACGCGGCCGACGCGACCGCTCCCACACCCGACACATTAGTGGGGATTTCGGCCAGCGGACAGACGCCGTACGTGCTGGGCGCGCTGTTGTATGCGCGCTCGCTGGGGGCGCTTACGGTGGGCGTGTCCTGTGTTGAGGGCTCTTCGGTATCGAAGGTGGTTGACCTGATTATCGCGCCGGTGACAGGGCCGGAGGTGATTACGGGCTCCACGCGGATGAAGGCGGGCACGGCGACGAAGCTGGTGCTGAATATGCTCTCGACCGGAGTGATGATCCGGACGGGCGCCGTGTACGGCAATCTGATGGTGAACGTGACGCCCTCGAACGACAAGCTGATCGACCGGGCGCAACGCATCATCATGACGGCGACGGAGTGCGACCGGATGACCGCGGCGCGGCTTCTGATTGAGGGCGGCAGCGTGAAGGTGGCGATTGCGATGAAGAAGCTGGGGGTGACGCGGGCGGCGGCGGAGAAGCGGCTGGCGCAGGCGGGGGGAAGTTTGAGCAAGGCGCTGCGAGGGTAGGGTGGTTAGACGCGGCTCATAGAACGCGGGTGTGGGGGTAATTCGCGGCGGTGAGGGCAGCGAGGAGTTCGGCCACGTGCTCGCGGCCGCGGGTCTCCATGGTGATGTCGATGACGGTGTCGCCGAGGTTGACACCGTAGTAGGCGCGGTTGTGCAGGGTGTCGACGATGTTGGCGCGGTGGGCCGCGATCAAGCGGGTGAGTTCGGCAAGGGCGCCGGGTTTGTCGAGCAGGGTGATGCGCAAGCGGATGAGGCGGCCATCCTGCACCATGCCGCGTTCGATGATGCGAGAGAGCAAGGTCACATCGATGTTGCCGCCACAGACGAGGACCGCGGTGCGCGCTCCGTCGAGGGTGGTCTTGTGTTGAAGCAGCGCAGCGAGGGCTGCGGCGCCTGCGCCTTCAGCGAGTGTCTTTTCGCGTTCGAGCAGCACCAGGACAGCCTCGGCAATCTCGTCCTCATCGACGGTGACGATCTGGTCGACGTAGCGCTCGATGAGCGGCAGGGTGAGATCGCCGGCGCGGCGGACGGCGATGCCGTCGGCGATGGTAGTGGCGCGGTCGATGGTGACGGGGTGGTGGGCTTCCACGGCGGCGAGCATGGAGGGCAGACGCGCGGTCTGGACGCCGACGATGCGGACGTTGGGGTTGGTCTCCTTAATGGCGCAGGCGATGCCGGCGATGAGGCCGCCGCCGCCGATGGGGATGACGACAGCTTCAAGCTGAGGCACCTGCTCGAGGAGTTCGAGGCCGATGGTTCCCTGCCCGGCTATGACGGCGGGGTCGTCAAAGGGATGCAGGAAGGTAAGGCCCTGTTCGTCGCAGAGGCGCATGGCCTCGGCGAAGGACTCTTCGTAGTTTGCGCCGTGGAGAAGGACCTCTGCGCCGAAGCCGCGGGTTGCGGTGACCTTGACCAGCGGCGTGGTGAGCGGCATGACGATGGTGGCGGGGATGCCGCGTTTGGTGGCGTGATAAGCGACGCCCTGCGCATGGTTGCCGGCGGAGGCAGCGATGACGCCCCGCGCTGCTTGCTGAGGTGACAACTGCGCGATGCGGTTCAGCGCGCCGCGCTCCTTGAAGCTGCCGGTCATCTGCAGGTTTTCCAGCTTGAGATAGATCTGCTGCCCGGTGAGGGTGGAGAGCATCTGCGAGTGGGGGCAAGGGGAGTAGTAGATGGAGGCGCGGATGCGCTCGCGGGCGGCGAGGATGTCGTCGAGCTGGATGGTGAGGGGGGAGGTATCCATCTTGACTTTGATGGTATCGCGTTAGGCTATCGGATTCCGTGGCGCTGGAGGCGTGAGAATGGATGAACGACTCGTCATGCTGGGAGCATATAAAATCGTGGTACACGTGCTCGATCGGGGAAATCATTCCCAACAACAATCCGAGAGATGGGTAGTCAGGAAGGTTTGATGGGTTGTGATAATTGGCGGCTTCCGTGTGGCGTGATGTGCGCCGTTCTCTTGGTTTGCGTGGGAACCTGTCTGGGCCAGCAAAGTCCCGCAGCGCCTGGCGCGGCTACTGCGCCGCAGAATGCGCCGACGCAAGGCCCGCCAGCGCCCTTGCCGGATGCACCCGGTGCGCAGACGGGTTCGGGCGCACGTTCCGGCTCACCAATCGATGAGCAG
>Ga0302320_10025831_pt1 | contig 11400 bp, 9 predicted proteins | sample Bog_T0_3_FD_202130 | JGI IMG/M metagenome (GOLD analysis project Ga0302320, IMG submission 202130) | Peat permafrost microbial communities from Stordalen Mire near Abisko, Sweden - Bog_T0_3 | ecosystem: Environmental > Terrestrial > Soil > Wetlands > Peat | place: Sweden: Abisko, Stordalen Mire... | reverse complement strand
CGCGAATTCGATGGGTTTGGATGCAGCGAGACCCCTCTTGTCACGTTCCGGACTGCCTGGGCCTCCTCAGCGCCATGGGGTGGAGGCCCTTGCCCGCAAAACGAGGGCGAAGGCGCGCGACGATTCCCCTGAATCCGAGCTGCACGAGCGTCGGAGTCTGGGACTTCAGGATCCTTTCGCCCCAGGCGGTCACGCCAACCGCGACGCGGTCACTTAGCCAATGGCCCTTGCACCAGACATAGAGTCCACGGTCCCGGCCGAGGACCGCGGCAAGAGCAACTTTTATGGCCGCATATTCCTCAAGGAGCGACGGGTTGGCCCGCGCGGCGTCCCGGAATTCCAGGAGCTCAGCGAGGTCGGTAGATCCCTCGGCATGGAGCTGCGCCGCGCCCGTGCGAAGCGTCCCCGTGGACTTCCCAAAATAATAGCCACCGTGGTGTCCCCAGTCGCCGTAGTAGTCATAGCCAATCGCTCGCATAGCACCGATGCACTCGGGGAGATTTGACCGGAGCGCGTTGGGCTCAACGGCGACGGCCACGTCGACGATGGGCTTCGCGGGCATACCTGGAATCGCCGTGCTGCCGACATGGTGGACAGCGACGGCGTATCGCCCGAGGGCCTGTCTAATGGCGGTAGACTCAGCCTCGTAAATGCCGGGCCATGCCGGGTCATAGGCCCCGACCTCCACTGCATATTCTGCAAGACCGGTTTCCGCGGACCGACCGGGTACGTGATCCGAGGCATGGAGCCTGCGGAGCTCACGCAGGCTTTGCAGGACCTCCGTGTGGACCTGCATGAGTGCTTGGAGGTCACCCTCGCTGGGGCGGCCACGCCGAAGGTAGCGCACCCTGAGGCAAATGAGATCCTCTCGCAGCCGAAGCCTGAAGGCCCCGGCTCGAAAGCGCGCGTCGGCTTCTGCGAGGTTATTGGCCATGGATTGAGGGTGGGGAAGCTGCGCGCTTTCAAAGTGCAGCCACCCTAGGCTAGCCGCGCCTCATGGGACGGCAAGTTGCGGATTAGCGGCGCGGATGCGTTGTATCAGGTCGGCGGCCTGCCTCAGGTCAGGCTTGATGCGCCGGGCGACCTCGAGGTGCGCGATAGCCTCTCCGGCACGCCCCGGAACCATGGCGAGCTCCAGGCCCAGGTTGAACTGGGCCTGGACATTGTCTGGGGCGCGGCGGACCAGCTCCTCGTACGCGGAAATCGACTCGGAAGCGCGCCCTGGAATGCGGGACAGCACATAGGCGAGGTTGAACCACGCCCGCAGGTTTGCCGGCTTAAGACGGGTGGCCGCAGTGAATTCCTCCACGGCCTCCGCGATCGTCGCGGAGGTCCCGGACAAAGCTACACCGAGATCGTAGTGTGCCTCGGCGAAATCAGGATTGAGACGGATCGCCTCTCGAAACTCGCTGATGGCCTCGGGAAGGTCGGCCGGCGTCCTTGCCAGGGCAGCCCCGAGGCTGAAGTGCGGACCGGCGAGATCCGGCATCACCTTTACCGCCTCCCTGAATTCCTTTATGGCATCCTGCTCTCTGCCGGGCTGCCGCTCGAGTGCGGCGCCCTTGTCGACGTGCACCTGCGCGAATCCGGCTAGAATGCGCAGGGTCTGCCCGAGCTCTTCTCCAGCCTCAGGGGATGATGTCTTTGCGAGCGTCGCGTAGAGGTTGGCATGTGCCACCCAGTTCCTGTCCGTCACAGCGATCGCGTGCCGGAAGAGCGTAGCGCCGTCCCTCCAAAATCCGATCTGCCTGATGGTGAGGGCCGAGAGCACTGCAACGAGCGCAAAGCTCAAGAATCCGACTAGCTTCGCTCCGGAGGGCAAAGTACTGGCTACATCGCCTGCGGCCCACGCACCAATGATGAATATCCCGATGAGCGGGACGTAGCTATAGCGGTCGGCCATGAACTGGCCGCCCACCTGGATGATACCGATGACGGGGACGAGGGTGCCCAGGAACCACAGCCACCCGACGATCAAATAGAGGCGCCGCCGCGCCTGGCAGACGGCGGCGGCCGTGAGCGCGGCGAGGGTGCAGCCCGCGAGGACGGTCTCCCAGAGCGGCGGCTGCTCGGCAAAGGAGGGATAGAAGATGGCAAGGTGGCGCGGGAAGGCGCATTTGCCCAGATAGTCGCAGTAGGCAATGAGCGCGTCTGCGACGCGGGTCGCCATCGGGAATTCCTCGGAGGTGGCAACGGCTCCGCCGCCCTTCTGGGCTTGGACAGTGACAATTGCCGCGGCCGCACCCAGGACGAAGTAAGGGATCTTCTCCAGCACGAGCCTCCCTCTCGCTGCAGCGGAGGCGCCAGGCCACCTGCCGAGCGGCCAGTAATCCAGCAGGAGCAGCACGCAGGGCAGTGTGACGGGCATCTGCTTCGCCATGAGGGCGAGCGAGAAGAACAGGAGGGAAAGGGCGTAGAGGGTTCCCGTGGAAGCACTTCCATCCCGGATGCGCTGGCTCCGGACGGCATATGCAAGGAGCGCCAGCAGCTCAAAGAATGTGCTCAGCACGTCCTTTCTCTCCGAGATCCACGCGACCGATTCCACATGGAGCGGGTGTACGCCAAAAAGGGCCGCGACAAGGAGGCTGCGCCAGGGAGCGCCGGTCATACGCCGCAAGACGACAAAGAGAAGGACGGCATTGAGCGCGTGCAGGAGAACGCTCGTCAGGTGATGCCCCCAAGGCTCCAGCCCGAAGAGGCCGCAGTCGGCCATGTGGGAGAGCCACGTGAGCGGGTGCCAGTTAGATGCCTCGGTGCTCGTGAGGGCCCATGTGACGTTTGGTCTGGTCAGTCCGCCGGTGACATGCGGGTTCTGCGTGACGTACACCGGGTCGTCGTAGGTGATGAATCCTTGGCGAAGCGTTGGAAGAAATAGGAGCGCCACGACTGCAAATAGGGCGAGACCCGGCAGACATGGCCTGGATGCGACTTCCTTCCATGAAGGCGGTGAATCTGGCTTTTGGGCGGGGCTACTCGGACTCATGCAGGCGGGAATCTGGAATCGTCTCGGGCCCTGATAGCGACCTCGAAATTTCTGGGCTTCTCGGCGCGGTGATCCGGAAATTCCACGTCCGGAAATAAGGTATCCGCGTTCATATGACCGCAACTCGCCACTAAGACCTTCTAAACTTTCAGGATTTGAATTCGGTGGCAGCGCACACTGCAACTACACCAACATGCAAAATACCCCGTTACGTAGCTCAAACATTCAGAAGGGCGCCAGGCGCCTTTCGTTCCTTCTGGCGCTCGCCGCAGGACTGGCCGCTGCCCGCAGCGCTCACGCGCAGGGATGCGTCGCCATACATGGCTCTGGAATCTCCAGCGCCGAGGACTCCGCGACATCGTCAAGCAACAACATAGCCGTCACCGGCGCCCTGGATTCCAACCCCTGGGCGCTGTCGTTCGACTACAGGTACTTCAACTCGCTCCATGACTACGTCGGAAGGACCGAGAATGCGCGCATCGGTACTGGCGTGTACAACAAGTCCAATTTCTCGGACGCGGGTGTCACCTACATCTTCGACCCGCGCTGGAGCGCGACCTTCACGCTGCCGTTCGTCGTCAACGACCGCTCGCAGGTCACGAACGGGCTGCGCTACCACACGGATGCCGTGGGGTTCGGGGACGCTTCCGTCGAGGGCAACTACTGGCTCTTCGACCCCATGAAGAAGCCAAAGGGCAACATCCTCCTGGGCCTGGGCCTCTCGATGCCCACCGGAGAGGACAACGCGCAGGGGACCTTCCTTGCTTACAACGCAACGACCAAGACCTACACGGCCACCCAGCATGCGGTCGACCAGTCGATCCAACCCGGCACGGGCGGATGGAGCTTTATCCTGGACCTTTATGCCTTCCATGAAATTCCGGGCGTCGAGGGGCTGAACGGCTACGTGAGCGGCACCTACACGGCAGATCCCTTCCAGGACACGAACGGCACCCTTACCTACCGTTCGAATCCGTACGAGGCCGTCACCGGAATCACGGACAGCTACCTCTATCGCGCGGGCTTGGAGTACAAGCTCCTGCCGCAATATGGGGTAACCGTGAGCTGGGGCCTCCGCATGGAAGGCGTTCCCGTCAAGAATTGGTTCGGCGACAGCGCGGGATTCCGGCGCCCCGGTTACTCGATTGACTGGGAGCCTGGCGCCTCGTGGACCCACAAGAATTACTCGTTCCGTCTTTACGTTCCCTTTTCGATCCTCCACGACCGCACCCAGAGTCTTGCCGACCAGGAGGACACGGTCCTGACGGGAAAGTACCAGCACGGCGACGCGTTCTTCGCAAATTACGAGATCATCACGAGCTTCAGCATCAAGCTGTAGTCGTCTCCGCAATCCGGTGGCGGACGGCGTGAACCCATGGGTTCAGCCGTCCGTCCAGCCGCCCGGCATTTTTCGAAGCCCAGGGATAGGCCCAAGGTTCGAATCATCTGGGGCTGGTCGCCTCCAGACACGCTCCTTCCGACCCTGCAGCCGGTTTCCATCGGGCAGTTTTCCAAGCAGGTGCTTGTGAACGCGGCCCGGGTGAGCCGGGGGATTTCGCAGCTGGAGAAGAAGGGATTCGTGACAAGGCAGAGAAGCCCCGAAGACAACCGGGAGATGCTTGTACTCCTCGCGCCGGCCGGGATGGAACCGATCATAGAGATGTGCCGGGCGTCACTTGAGACGAACGAGGAACTTCCGGAGGGGCATACCGCCGCCGAGGCTCGGGTCCTCAACGAGGCCCTTGACCCGCTCATTGAGCGTGTGCGGCACCTTGTGGCGCAGGATGTGGCTTCGGAAGCGTCGCCGATCGGCACGGGCTGACTCCTCGCTGGAGAGCCCGGACCGGTAGAGGGCCTGTGCGCCCCATTTTTTGCGCATCCAGGAAAATGCAACAGCCGCATTGGTGGGTTTATACCCCATGTGGCTGGCGCCTTATAGGCTGTGGATTGTCACAAAAGCCTACGAGGATGGCCTTGGGTGAAATCAAATCCTTCAAAATCAACCGGTTCTATAGTCAATCTACCCAAATGCCCCACGGGTATCAAGGGCCTGGACGAGATCACGGGAGGGGGACTTCCGCGCGGGAGGCCCACGCTGATCTGCGGCGGCGCCGGATGCGGCAAGACGCTCCTCGCGGCGGAATTCCTGGTGCGCGGAGCCGCCCAGTTCAATGAGCCCGGGGTCCTTGTCACCTTCGAGGAGACCGAGGCCGAGCTGAAGGCAAACGTCTCTTCCCTGGGCTTTGACCTGGCCGGGCTCGTGAAGCGCAAGAAGATCATCATCGACTTCGTCCACATCGAGCGCAGCGAGGCCCAGGAAACCGGGGACTTCGACCTTGAGGGCCTCTTTGTGCGGCTCAACTACGCCATCGATTCGATCGGCGCCAAGAGGGTGGTCCTGGACACCCTTGAGGTCCTCTTCGCGAGCATCCCGAACGAGACCATACTGCGGGCGGAGCTGCGCAGGCTTTTCCGCTGGCTCAAGGACAAGGGCGTCACGGCCGTGATCACCGCCGAGAAGGGGCGCGAGTCCCTCACCAGGAACGGCCTCGAGGAGTATGTCTCGGACTGCGTCATCCTCCTGGACCACCGCGTCAACGACCAGATTGCGACGAGGCACCTGCGCGTGGTGAAGTATCGCGGAGCGCTCCACGGCACGAACGAGTTCCCGTTTCTTATCGGCGACGACGGCGTCAGCGTCATCCCGATCACGTCGCTCGCCCTCAACCACAAGGCCTCGGGCGGGCGCATCGAGACCGGCATCCCCCGCCTCGACGCCATGCTGGGAGGCCGGGGATTCTTCCGCGGCAGCAGCATACTGCTCACGGGCACCTCAGGCACCGGCAAGACGATCATCGCCTCGAACTTCGCCCACGCCGCGGCCAAGCGCGGCGAGAGGGTCCTGTTCTTCTCGTTCGAGGAGTCGCCGAACCAAATCATACGCAACATGCGCTCGATCGGGCTCAAGCTCGAGCCCCTCGTTAAGAAGGACCTGCTGCGCTTCCACTCTGCGCGGCCGACGCTCTACGGCCTGGAGATGCACCTTGCGACGATGTTCAGGGAGATCGACGAGTTCAGGCCGGACGTCGTCGTCATCGACCCCATCACGAGCCTCATGGACTCGGGCACCGAATCGGAGTGCAAGGGTATGGTCACCCGCTTGATCGACTATCTCAAGGCCGGCCAGATCACCTCCCTTTTCACCAGCCTCACGCAGGGCGGTGCCGCCCTCGCCCAGAGCGAGTCGGCCATGTCGTCGCTCATGGACGCATGGATACTTCTCCAGGACTTCGAGGGAAACGGTGAGCGCAACCGCGTCCTCTACGTTCTGAAGGCGCGCGGGATGGCGCACTCCAACCAGATCCGCGAGTTCCTGATTTCGGACCGCGGCATCGACGTCGTGGACGCCTACATCGGCCCAAGCGGCGTCCTCACTGGCTCGGCGCGCGCCGCCCAGGGCGCCCTGGAAAAGGCCGCTGTCCTGGCCAGCCAGCAGGAGGCCGCGCAGCTCAAGCGCGAGGTCGACCGCAAGCAGAAGGCGCTCGAGCGCACGATCGCCGACATGCGCTCGGACTACGAGACGGAGGCCACGGAGCTGCGCCGCATCGCGGAGCAGGTCGGCACCCGCACCTCTGTACTCGGCACAGAGAGGGCCGCGTCGGGGCTGCTCCGGCAGGCAGACCTCAAGGTTCCGGCGCATGTGCGCGGGAACGGGAAGGTAAACCTGTGAAGGCCAAGCCTCCGAAAGCGCGCAAGCCTGCCCAGGCGCTGTTTCAGCTCCGGTTATACGTGACTGACGAGAACCCCAGGTCCCGGGCCGCATTCGATAACCTGAAGAGCATCTGCGAGGCGAACATCAAGGGGAGATACCGGATAACGATCATCGACCTCCTGAAACACCCCAAGCTCGCGAAGGGAGACCAGATACTTGCCGTGCCCACCGTCGTGCGCCGTCTTCCAAACCCCATGCGAAGGATCATTGGCACGCTCTCAGACACCGCCAAGGTGCTCGTGGGCCTCGATCTGAGGCCTGCAAAGGAGGCAAGACTTTGAAAACCCTCAAGACCAAGAACGCCTCGAGAGCCTCGATCGCCAAGCTTTCGGCAGTCGAGGGGGGAAAATACATTCTCCGCCTTTTCATCGCAGGAGCCAGCTTGCGCTCGCAGCAGGCCCTCATACGGGTTCGCCGCATCTGCGAAACCGAGCTCAAGGGGAACTTCGAGCTCACCGTCATCGACGTTTACCAACAGCCCAAGCTGGCGCGGGACTGGCAAATCGTCGCAATCCCGACGCTCGTAAAGGAATTCCCGCTGCCGATGCGCCGGTTCATCGGAAATTTCTCGGATGTCGCCAGCATCCTCAGTGGTGAAGGCAACGCGATCGGGGAAAAGATTGCTGTTTGAAAAAGCTGCTCAGCAGCCTGCCTAGAGGTGCCGCGGCCTCCGCTGTCCTGGCCGACGTTTCCGCGCGCCTCGCGGAGGCAGAGGAGACTCTCAAATCCATCCGCTCAGGGGAGGCGGACGTGCTTGTTTCGAGCGGTGCGAGAGGGGTTCAGGTATTGGAGCGGGAGGGAGCCGAGAGCGCCTACCGCCTTCTCATCGAGTCCATGAACGAGGGCGCGCTCACGATGACGCCGGACGCGATGATTCTCTACTGCAACGCCTGCTTTGCAAAGATGGTCAGGTGCCCGCTGGGAAAGGTGATTGGCTCCTCCCTTCGGCAATTCATCGGGCCTGTTGACGAAGCTGCGCTCGACCTGGTCCTGAAGCGGCGCAACAGGGCGGGTGCCAAGCTTCAGATTATGCTCGAGGCGGACGATGGATCGAAGCTGGCAGTGCAAGTCTCGATCCGGCCCACGTCAGGTGCGGCGGAGCCCACCCTGGCGATTGGCATGGTCGTGACGGATCTGACCGAGTCACGCAGGACGGAGGACTTGCTCAGGGCGCTCACCCACGGGGTGGTTCGTGCGCAGGAGGAGGAGCGCGGCCGCGTTGCGATCGAGCTCCACGACGGGGCGGTCCAGCTTCTTTGCGCCCTGATGCTTGGCATCGAGGCGCTTCTTGTCAGCCTGCCCGAGAAGGGTTGCGCCGCCCGCCGCAAGGCGGAGCACATCCGGACCGTCGCGGAAAAGGCGGCGGAGGAGGTTGACCGGGTCTCCCGCAACCTTCGGCCGAACGTCCTTGACCAGCTGGGCCTCGTCGCTGCGCTGCGCCATGCCAGCCGCGAGTTCGCGGGCCGTTCCAGCATTTTGGTCAAGGTGGCCTTCGCAAAGCTCTCCGGCCGGCTCCTTCCGGAAAGCGAGCTCACGCTCTACAGGATCCTCCAGGAGGCGCTTAGGAACATCGAGAAGCATGCCAAGGCCAACCATGTGAGGGTACTCCTGACCCAGGAGGGCGAGTTTGTGCAGCTCGTGATCAACGACGACGGGAAGGGATTCGATCCCGCGATTCGCCGTGTGCGAAAGACGGGGAGGGGTGGGCTGGGGCTCCTCGGGATGCGGGAGCGAGCGCTTTACGCGGGAGGCGACTTCAAGCTAAGGTCGACCCGGAACGAAGGCACGGAGATAGAGATAAGGGTTCCGTTGCCCGCAGTGGCCATAGTCGGCTGAGGTTGGCTCGGGAAATCCGCGCGGTCATTGCAGAACGGACGCAATCCATCCGTGACTTGCGATCTGAAACGCTGACCTGCAACGTGGCCACTCCAATAGGGCTGCCCCAAAAGAGCGCACGGATCCAATGTTGCCGTGTGCCACACTGAAAAACCAGGAGTCATCATGAAACTCATCTCACGCCGGGACGCCCTCAAAGCAGCCGTTCTTGGCGCTGTTTCGACTCGAATAGCCGGCGAGCCCTCGCCAGCGGTTATCGATACGGGAGCCGGCGTGGCCGCAAGACCTTCCTCCGGGATCGAGGGCCAGCGGAGGGCCGATCTCGGGGACGGGACTTATCTCAACCCAATCGTCGCGGGCGACCACGCGGACCCGACGGTGCTCAAGGACGGGGACGACTATTATATGACGTTCTCGAGTTTTTTCTCATATCCGGGAGTCATCCTCTGGCACTCGCGCGACCTCGTTAACTGGGCACCGATCGGACCGGCCCTGACAAAGCCGATTGGGACAGTCTGGGCGATGGACCTGGTCAAGCACGACGGGCGCTACTTCATATATATCCCGGCAAATCCGGACGACAGGCAGTCGATATTCGTCATCCACGCCGACAATATCCGCGGCCCATGGAGCGACCCTGTCGACCTTATGGTGACGGGTTGCATCGACCCGGGACATGGTGTTGGCGAGGACGGAAAGCGGTATCTGTTTTTCAACGGGGTCCGCAGAATCGCACTGACCGACGATGGCCTGGCGACGGTCGGGGCGTTGGAACAGGTCTACAACCCGTGGCATTACCCGGATGACTGGGTCGTTGAAATGTTCGCCCCCGAGGGCCCGAAGGTGCTTCGGCGCGGGGATTGGTTTTATCTCATTGTCGCTGTGGGCGGCACGTCCGGTCCCCCGACAAGCCACATGGTCACGGTGGCCCGCTCGCGCTCGATCCATGGACCCTGGGAGAACTGCCCTCACAATCCGATAGTCCATACCAAGAGCATCGATGAGCCCTGGTGGTCCCGCGGCCACGCCTCGGTTGTCGAGGGGCCGGCTGGCGATTGGTGGATCATCTACCACGGCTACGAAAGCGGATTTCGAACACTCGGCCGCCAAACTCTCCTGGAACCGATAGAATGGACGAGCGACGGCTGGTTCCATGCGAAGGGAGGGACACTGTCCCAACCCATGGCCAAGCCTGCCAAGGGGCTGCCCGGGCCGTCTGGCTTTGCCCTGTCGGATGACTTCTCGACGAATCGATTCGGTGTGCAGTGGAGCTTCTTCAATCCCGGTCCAGATGAGATGAAACGCGCACGCTACGAGGATCACACCCTGGCGGTCGCGGGAAAGGGCACGAACCTCGCCGACAGCTCGCCGCTCACATTTCTCATAGGTGACCGCAGCTACGACGCGGAGGTCACCCTGGATATCGGAGAGGGAGTCCAGGCGGGGATATGCCTCTTTTACAGCGAGCGCATGTTCTGCGGCTTGGGCTTCAGCAACACGCAGATGTTCACCTACAACTATGGCCAGGAGGAGGTCTGGATGCGCCAGGCGATGGCAACCGATCGGGTGCGCCTGCGCGTGACCAACCGCGAGAACATCGTCACGTTCTATTATTCGCGCAACGGTGAGCCGTGGGTGAAGCACCCGTGGCAGATGGAGGTTTCAGGCTATCACCACAATGTCCTAGGCGGGTTCCTCAGCCTCAAGTTTGCCGTCTATTGCGTCGGCGTAGGTGAAGCAAAGCTGCGCGACTTTGTCTATAGGGGCGCATGACGACCGATATCGATGCGTCGCTTTTATGGCACGATGATTAGGCCTGCGTTCGGCGATTTGCGGTACGAATTCCTGATGGAGTTCTGCTGGTTCTGCTCGGCGATGTAGGCTTCCAGAATCTGAAGCTGGTTGGCGGTGAGCAGCGTGCTCGCCTTCGCGAAGAACTGCTGGTCGGAGGGGCTTTGCCATGTTGCCGGGTCAACGGTATTAAACCCGGGCTGCGCCGAGTCGGGGTTCTTCTCGTGGCTTTGGAGGTCATGCAGCATCTGCGAAAGCGTTTGTGACTGGGTGGTCGTCAAGGGCACGCCGGCATCGGCCAGGTCAACGCCAGCCAGATCGACCGAATTTTGTCCACCAAAGTACATGGTGCCCTGAAGCGCCTCCAGTCTTCCTGCCGCATCACCCCCTATCAGCGCATTGATCTCCTGGTCCATCTCCTTCCCGGCCTGCGCCGTGGCCTGGTTCATCTCGGGTGAATTCTGTGAAAATCCCTGCTGGATGGCGGCATCCCTTGCGTCTGAAATCGAGTAGGCCTTCTCAACGAGCAGCTCCTTCAACTTACCCGCCTCGTCTGGCTGAAGATTGAGGGCGGCTATCGCGCGCTCGTACTGGCGCACCGTCGAGCGCCTGAGCTCCTTGCGCATGAGCCCGGCGTATTCAGGGTGGTCCTTGAGGATCTGCCTCTCGTGGATGGTCTCCATCGGGCTGTCCTGGTCGGTGGCATCGTTGGCAGTGGCTGACCCTCCCGGCACACCGGCCGCGGGATGGTGTGCCCTCATTTTGGCCAGAGTGTCCTCGGCGTCGGCGAGTTCGGCCTTTAGCCGGGCTGCTGCCTTCGCGTTGGCATCCGCCTGCGTCATCAGGGCGGATCGTTCGGCCCGGAGCCTCGCGATCTGGTTCTGCTGGGAGACCCACATGATCGCGGCGCCGGCAAGGACAACGCCGAGTGCCACGCAGAGCTTAGCTTTTGTGATGCTCATAAGAGAGAAGAGTGCGATGCCCCCGGCTGGCGCGGCCGCGGCGAGTGCGGTTGCGG
>Ga0302320_10025827_pt1 | contig 11402 bp, 9 predicted proteins | sample Bog_T0_3_FD_202130 | JGI IMG/M metagenome (GOLD analysis project Ga0302320, IMG submission 202130) | Peat permafrost microbial communities from Stordalen Mire near Abisko, Sweden - Bog_T0_3 | ecosystem: Environmental > Terrestrial > Soil > Wetlands > Peat | place: Sweden: Abisko, Stordalen Mire... | reverse complement strand
CGGCCTCGAAGCCGATCGTCTGCTCCAGAGCAATCCGCTGGCGCAGCCCGCGCTCGCGACCGCCATGCCGGAAGACCCCTCCGAAGCGGACGCCGAATTCGCCGCCGCCGCGGCCGTCCTGCGCAGCGGCGAGGAGCTGCACATTCCGCCGGCAGCTCCTCAACGCCGCGCCACGGACTCGCTGCAGCACATCTCCAGCGCCGAGCTGGCGCAGCCCAGCAACCCCCTGTCCGCGTCGCTCGAAGTCGTATTTCCCGTGCTGCACGGCACCTTCGGCGAGGACGGCACGATCCAGGGTCTCTTCGAGCTGGCCGACGTCGCCTATGTCGGCTCCGGCGTGCTCGGCTCCTCCGCCGCGATGGACAAGGACGCGATGAAGCGCCTGTTCGCAGCCGCCGGCCTGCCGCAAACTCCCTACGTCACCCTGCTGCGCGGCGATTGGCGCTCCGACCCCAGGCGCGCGACGCGGCTCATCGAGAAGTCGCTCGCCTACCCGGTCTTCGTCAAGCCAGCGAACCTGGGGTCGTCGGTCGGCATCTCCAAGGTGCACGGTCGCGGCGAACTCGCTGCCGCGCTCGATCTCGCCGCCAGCTTCGACCGTAAACTCGTCGTCGAACAGGGCGTCGGTGGCCCTGGCGTCAAGCCCCGCGAGTTCGAAGTATCGGTGCTCGGCAATGACGCGCCCGAGGCGTCCGTGGTCGGTGAGATCGTCCCCAATAAGGAGTTTTACGACTACGAGTCGAAGTACGAGTCGTCCGCGAACCCGTCCATCCCCATCGTTCCCGCGAAGCTCACGAAGGCCGAGTCGAAGCGGGTCCGCGAGATGGCGCTCGCCGCCTTTCGCGCTTGCGACTGCTCTGGCCTGGCCCGCGTGGACTTCCTGATGGAGCCGGCCCGCGACGCCAAGGGCCGTAAGGTCGCGAAGCCGCGCATCTTCGTCAACGAGATCAACACCATGCCCGGCTTCACCAGCATCTCCATGTATCCCAAGCTGTGGCAGGCCAGCGGCGTGCCATACAAGAAGCTCATCGACCGCCTGATCGAGCTCGCGGTCGAGCGGCATCGCGAAAAGCTGGAGACGCGCTTCACGAAACTGTAGGGATCGGCAGCGGTTCGCGGCAGGCCGGATGCCTCAACGGGGTTACCTCGCATCTATCTAGAGCAGGTGCGCATTCGCCGTTGCCGTGAGTCCAGAGAGGCATACAAGGCGCGGCGGAATCGTGTACCGCATTTGAGGAGCGCCTCCGTTGCCGGTCAACGTCCCGAGCTACGATAAGCCGCCAGATGTCTTCGAACAGTTGATCCGGGACTGCGTCTCATGGCGGCCGCTCCGCTCGCTATGGGACCTGCAAGGTGTTCCCGTTCGCGTGATCGCCATGCGCACCTGGAACTCGCTGCTGAACGACAATGTCTTCGGTGGCGCAGCGGAACTTGGCTATTGGTTCTTATTTGCGCTCTTTCCCACGCTGGTCAGCGCATCGGCCATACTCGGGCTCGCGGCGCGGCATGCCTCGGAGAACTACGACCGCCTGCTGCACTACATGGCGCTCGTCATCCCGCCGTCGGCCTTCAATATCGTGCTTGAGACCTTCAACCAGATCACTGCTTCCTCCAGCGGCAGAAAGGCCACCTTGGGTTTCGCGGTAGCGCTCTGGGCCGCGTCGGCCGGCTTTTCCGCCATTCAGGATTCAATGAACGCCGTCTACAAGATCAAACCGACACGGCCATATTGGAAGGTGCGCGGAACGGCGGTGCTGATCAGCACATTGCTCTCGTTGTTGATATCCGCGATCCTCGGCACATTGCTCGCTTCGGATTTTGCCGCTCGCCTGGCCACGCTGCACATCGCGCACCACTTAATCGCCGGCCCCATCGCTGTCGTCATCCGCATCGCCGGCTGGATCGTCGCAATCGCGCTGCTCGCTTTGCTCTTCGCACTCATCTACTACTGGGCGCCCGACGTGAAACAGCGGCGGTGGCGATGGCTTACTCCCGGAAGCGCAATCGGAATCGCCGGCTGGATGCTTGCCTCGTTTGGCCTGCGCCTCTACCTTCACTTTTTCAACAGCTACACAGCCATCTACGGCTCGCTCGGAGCGGTCATCATTCTGCTGACGTGGTTCTATCTCAGTGGACTCATGCTCCTGCTCGGCGGCGCGGTCAACAGCGAGATCGAAGCCGCTGCCACCGAGCAGCGCCTCGCCGCGCTCAACGAGCTGGCGCCCATGCCCTGATCTGTCTCGCTCCCACGCATCGGTTTCGCCTCGCAAGGTTCACCGGCAGGTTCTAAGATGATTGGGCCGGACTTATAGCAGTTTTCCTGTTGGTGTATAGGTGGGCCGATGAAGTCATGGCCGTTTTCTCTCAAAGAAAACGGCACTCCACCAGATCGTCCGCTCCACAGTAACAGGAAAACTGCTCTGAATCTGCTTTGAGGAGCGACCTTGATCAAGAACGTGCTTTTCGCATTCCTGCAATTTGTTCTGTTCTCACTTGTGTACTTGGCGGGCGTCATCCTGGCCGCATTTCCGGCCTACCACTTTCTTTCCTACGAGACGATCATGGCCGATGGGACGAAATTCCAGTGGGGTGGCGTCTTGCTTACGGTCGCACTCTTCGTCCTGATTCTGCTGATTGAGGCCTTGCGCAAGCGGTTGCGCAACGCGGCCCCTTGGACGGCGCTGGCGTTTGTGCTTGCCGCGGTCGTAGAATGCGTGGTCAGGTTTGGCATCACCAGCCCTGATCGATAGAGGGACGATGCGACCAGAAGCGGGCTTGGACGAATTCCTGCAACGTCTGGGCGATGCACAGGCGAAGCTCGACGAGGGCTTTGCACGGCTTCCGCCCAGCCCGCGGCCGTCCCTGGGCGAAGATGCGGCGGCGATCCTCGCCGAGGTGGCCGAGCGGCTCCACGACAACGATCCCTACGCCCATCCGCTGTACGCCGGGCAGATGCTGAAGCCGCCGCATCCCATCGCGCGTGCGGCCTACACGCTCGCGATGTCGGTCAATCCCAACAACCATGCGCTCGACGGCGGTCGCGCCAGCTCGGCGATGGAGTTCGAGGCGGTCGCGGCCCTGGCCGCGATGTTCGGGTTTCCCCAGCATCTTGGCCATCTCTCCAGCAGCGGGACCTTCGCCAATCTGGAAGCGCTATGGGTTGCGAGCCAGTTGCATCGGGAGCAGGGAAGGGTACGGTCGGTCGCGGCGTCCGATCAGGCCCACTACACCCACACGCGCGTCTCCGCCGTGCTGGGGCTTCCGTGCATAACCATCCATTCCGACCACGCCGGCTGCATGGACCTCAACGCGCTGGAACTCGCCCTGCAAACGCGTGGCATCGATACGGTAGTCGCCACCCTGGGCACCACCGCCACCGGCGCGGTCGATCCGCTGGACGGGATCCTGGAGCTGCAGAAAAAGTATGGCTTCCGCGTGCACGTGGACGCCGCGTACGGCGGATACTTCATGCTCGCCGGCAACCTCGACCCCAGGACGCGCGCCGCCTTCGACGCGATTCCGCAGGCCGACTCCGTCGCCGTCGATCCGCACAAGCACGGCCTGCAACCCTACGGCTGCGGCGCCGTTCTGTTCCGCGATCCCACGGTCGGCCGCTTCTACAAGCACGATTCTCCCTACACCTACTTCACGTCGAAGGATCTGCATCTCGGCGAAATCTCGCTGGAGTGCTCGCGCGCCGGGGCCTCGGCGGTGGCCCTTTGGGCGACCCAGCGCCTGCTGCCGTACACCGTCGGCGGCGAGTTCGCGCGCGGGCTGGAGGCCGGACGCGAGGCCGCTCTGGCCATGCGGCAAAGGCTCGCCGCGGACCCGCGATTTGTCCTGCCCATTGCCCCGCCCGCGCTCGACATCGTGTTCTGGGCGGCGCGCGGCCGCACCGTCGAGGAGGCCTCCGCCCGCTCCCGGGCCATCTTCGCCGAAGCCCGCCGCCGCGACCTCTATTTCGCTCTGGCCACGCTGCCCGCACGGTTCTTTCCCGCGGCAACCTGGCCCGGCTGCCCCGCCGACGCGCACGTCACCTGCCTGCGCTCCGTCATGATGAAGCCGGAACACCACGCATGGGTGGAAGAGATCGGCCGCCGCCTGGACGCCGCTGCCGATGCAGTCTTCGCCGGCGTCAATATCCCCGTCAATACCCGATAAAGGGCATTTGATCTCACCGAATCGATTCCCGTTTTAGTGGTCCGTCCACTTCCCATTTTGGTAAGCTATAGGTTGTAGTCCCAGCGGACGGCGTATATCCGGCCTCAATGCCGGGTCTCTGGAATGTTGGAACTTTCTAGCTATCCCAAAGGACGAATCGCAGCATGACCTTGCCTACCTACCCTTCCCAGGTTTCCGACCTCGATCTCTCAACCCGCAGGATCGCCTACTTCTCCATGGAGATCGCCTTGGCCAAGGACGTCCCGACCTACTCGGGCGGCTTGGGCATGCTGGCCGGCGACACCCTGCGCTCTGCCGCGGACACCGCCGCCCCCATGGTCGCCGTCTCTCTGGTGCATCGCCGGGGCTACTTCCGCCAGCACCTCGACTCCGTCGGCCAGCAGACCGAGTCCGACGTGCCCTGGACGCCGGAGACCCTGCTGCCCAGCGCGCAACGCGTCGTTGCTATCACTATGCAGAGGCGCAAGATATCGATCTGCGCCTGGCGCTTCGACGTCGTCGGCGTCGCCGGGCACGTGATCCCGGTATTTCTGCTCGACACCGACCTCGATGGCAATGACCTCTACGACCGCCGGCTCACCGACCATCTCTACGGCGGCGACACCTACTACCGCCTCTGTCAGGAAACCGTGCTGGGGCTCGGCGGTGTGGCCCTGCTGAAGGCTCTCGGCGTCAAGCCCGACGTCTACCACATGAACGAGGGCCACGCCGCGCTGCTCGGCATCGGCTTGCTGGAGGAGCGTCTTGCCGGCGCGCCGCTGGAGCAGGCGAGCGAGGAAGATGTGGCGGCCATCGCCCAGCAATGCGTCTTCACCACGCACACGCCGGTGCCCGCCGGACACGATCAGTTCGGGCTGGACCAGATGTACGCCGTGCTCGGCCCCGAGCGCGGCAACGCCATCGAGCGCTTCGGCTGCCTGCACAACGCGCTGCTCAACATGACCTACCTGGCGCTGCGCTTTTCCCGCTACGTCAACGGCGTGGCCATGCAGCATGGCAAGGTGTCGCAGGAGATGTTCCCCGACTATCACGTCCACGCCATTACTAACGGCGTCCACGCAGCAACCTGGCTCTCCGCGCCCATGCAGGCGCTGCTGGACACTGAGATCCCGGAGTGGCGCCACGACAACCACTACTTCCGCTCGGTCTACGGCATTGCCCCGGCCAAGATCGCGAACTGCCACGAGATATCCAAGCAGCGGCTTTTCGCGGAAGTGGCGCGTCGTTCCGGTATGCAATTCAACCCCAAGATGCTGACTCTCGGCTTCGCCCGCCGGGTGGCGACCTACAAGCGGGCCAGCCTGCTCTTCCACGATCCCAAACGGCTGGCAAGGCTCGCCAAGAAGATCGGCGGACTGCAGATTCTGTTTGCCGGCAAGGCGCACCCCGCCGACATCGCCGGCAAGGGCCTGATCCGCGATGTCTTTGAGGCCGCGGCGAGTCTGAAGGCCAGTGGCGTGCGCATCCTCTACCTCGAAAACTATGACTGGGAGCTTGGCGGCCTGCTTACCCAGGGCGTCGACGTCTGGGTCAACACCCCGCGCCGGCCGTACGAGGCCTCGGGCACTTCCGGCATGAAGGCCGCGCTCAACGGCGTGCCCTCGCTCAGCGTGCTCGACGGCTGGTGGATTGAGGGATGCGCGGAGGACGTCACCGGCTGGGCCATCGACGACGCCGACGACGAAGACGGCGAAGCAGCCAGCCTCTACGACAAGCTGGAGACCAAGATCGCGCCGCTCTATGCCCGGCCCAACGCCTGGGCGCGCATGCAGCAGCATTGCATCGGGATCAATGGCGCGTTCTTCAACACCCACCGCATGTTGGGCCAGTACTTCGCCAACGCCTACTTCCCGCAAATGTCGGAGGAGCAGGCCGTGCCCGTGGCCGTCGACATCCTTGCCAACCGCCGCAGCACCGACCGCCGCAGATCCTCCAGGGAATCCGCCCTCGTCTAGCCCAGTTGCAGCCAGTCTGAAAAGCACAGTCTTTGGTTTTTCGGAGGGAGCGTGGGGTTTCAACCCCACGGATAGGCCGCCTCAAATCAATCGGGGTTTTAACCCCGGGCCCCTTCGTTTCACGGGCCACGGAGACTTTTTTCAGGCATCCTCTTCCGTCCCATAGTCCTGGCAATTCTGCGCCGCACAAAAAAACGGCCCCTCGTGTGAGGGGCCAATCTGCCTTGGTTCTCTCTGGTAAGGAGAGCTTGGTGCGGTCGCGCTCTTGGGCCCGATTCCGCGAAACTCTCTGGCGGGCGGCGGGAGGAACTTTAACCGTGTTCCCCCGCCGTTTCCGCCGCGTCCCGGGGAGGACTATTGGTTGGTTGCCGGCTGCGTGCTCTGGCTAGGTTCCGCCGAGGACGGGGACGCCGGATACGAGTTCGAGGCGGCTGACGCCGGGCTCATCGTGGCCAGGCTGTTATGCAGCAGCGTTACGCGAACACCGTTGGTGATCGGGGTTTCGTTGTCAGCTTGCTGCGTTCCTGCCGCTGGCGCAGTTCCCGTGGTCGTAGTGGTTGCCGCAGCCTTGCCCAGGCCGGTGCGATAAATGCGGTATAGCGGCACCTGGTGTTCCGTCACGAGATAGCGGGCCACGGAGTCGGCCATGGCTTGCGAACTCTGCACGCCGCCGCGGCTGTATCCCTGGATCTCAACGATATAGCCCTTTTCGCCGGCCAGTTTCTGCGCCAGCTCATCCAGGTCGGCCTTGCCCTGCGGACCCAGTGTTGTCCGGCCGGCCGCAAACTTCACGTCCGTCGAAACCACCTGGCTGTACTGGTCGAGGTTGCTCACCGTGCCGTTCAGTTGGTCGGTGCGCGCACTGGCGCCGGTCGCTGTAGTCTGGGCGGCGTTGGCCTTGTTCGCTGCATCGGCGGCATGGGAGTCGGCGGTGTTGGCGGCCATCATCGCGTTGTTGATGCCTTCCGTAGCGCGGCGGTCGACATCCTTGATGTCATTGCCGTTCTTCGCCTGCAACTGGTCCAGCTCGTTGGTGCGCTCCCGGATCGGATCGACCTCGCGGGCTACCCACTTCTTGCGCGCAAATGGATTCATGTGTCCCCAGAACCCTTCCCGCGACTGGTTCTCCAAAGGTTTTCCGGTCGCGTAAGTGGTGCTGTCATTAGGGTTGATCGAAGCGGAAGGCGCCGATTGGGATGCCGCCGGTGGCGTCGACTGGTCCGTCGCGGGTGACTGCGCAAGTGCGGTTGCTCCCATCGCTCCTCCTAGAACCAGAGTGGAAAGACCGAAGCCTTTAGTGAAATTCTTCATGGGTTGACTCTCCTGGGACCGGGGCCTTGGACAACTGCTGCCGATAGGCGTGCGGCTGCCATCACTAGAGCAAGCCCCCAGCCAAACCCGCCAGAACGGAGTAATAGCAGCGCAGTCAATAAGATAGAGTCAGCCGGCTGGATATCTCCGAGGGGTTCAGGAAGGAAAGACCGGACAATTCTGCCCGCGCGGCAGTAAAAATTACGCGTGTCCATGTGCCACCCTGCGGCGACCCCTACTACGCTCTCAACTGAGAACTGAGACTGAGAACTGAACTACCGCAATTCCGTCCCGATGATCCTCACCTCAGGCATCTGCTGGTTCCAGTTGTCCGGGACGGACTCGAAGGTCAGCCGGAACTCCCGGTCGTCGCCGGGCTTCAGCGGCGCCGCGTCGACCGGTTCGGTGTCGATGTACGGCTCTTTCATGCGGATCAGCGTCAGCGGCACGGTGTCGATCTGCGGAGTCAGCGCCAGGTCGTTTTGGAAGATCACCTGCACCGTAATTCCGCTTACCGTGCGATTGCCCGAATTCTGCACATGCCCATCCAGATACGTCAGCTTGCCGCCCGAGAGGTTCTCCGACTCGCTCATCGCGAACTGCGACAGCGGAAGGCTGGCCGCATAGGCGTCCGCGGGCTGCAGCGTGCTGGGCGCCGGCGCTTGCTTCTTCCGTCCCAGGTACAGGAACGCGCCGACCAGGACGACCACAATCAGGGCAGCAGCGCACCATGCCAATATGGGATAGCCGGTGCGCGCTTCATGCGGCACGCCAAAGGTCAGACTTTCCTTTGCAAATTGGCTCGCGGCATCCCGCCCGCCGTCCGGCTCACTGTGGGTTGGCTGCTCCTGTTCGCTCATAAGCCGAGATTTTATACCTCCCGCTCGACATTCCCCGGTGTTCAGGCTCACGACGAAGTTCCCAAACCGGCTGGCAAGTGAGAACTCACGACTGACACGGCTGACAACTAAGAACTCACAACTCTCTTCTGCATCCCCCATCAGGTCGCCGATTGACCCAAAAGGTGGATGTACCCTGCCGCATGCCCCGGCCTAAGGTGGTAGCGTCGTCGGCCCAAAGACAGCACCGGACAGAGGGGCAGCGGCGCACGCAGATCGAAACAGAGTTGCCGCGCATGGCTGCCGCGGCCAGGGGAGTCGCCCTACCATGATCGCCAATCCCGCAACCCATCTCGTAACACTCGCCCCGGTCGCCGCATCGGCCCTGGGTTTCGACCGCGTTCGCGCCCGGGTGACCGTCCCGCAACAACTCACCAACGACCAGATCCCCCAGGCGGATGCCATGGCCCGCCCCGCAGTCGATCTGTTCCACCTGCCGCCCGACACCCGCGGCGGCGGCCCGCGCGGTCCGCACCCCGGCGACGTCCTCTACTGGGTCGCCTGCGTCGGCGGCGCCTGCCTGCTCCTGATGGCCGCTACGAACTAGAGGCTGCGCTTAGGCGAAGCGCGCGCGCGCCACGGTCTGGCGGAAGTCCTTGCCTCGCATCTCCACCACCACGCACATCTCCTGTAGCCGCGACAGCATTCGTTCGCCAATGCGGTCCCCGAGCGATTCGTCGCGCATGGCCCGCTTCGCAGAGCTTTCCTGGGACGCGGCGATGCTCAGCAAGCTCCCCTCGTTGGCATAGTTCGTCGTAATGATGGTGGTCCGTCGCTCGTTGTAGCGCGAGTTCAGGATCTGCGCGACGGTATCCCACACCCATTCGGAAGGCTTGGCCGCGCCCAGCTCATCCAACACCAGTACCTCTGCCTCGAAAACCGGTCGCAGAACACTCAGCTCGGTGGCGGACACTTCCTTGTTGTAGCTGTTCTGAACCTCCTTCAGCAGCTCCCTGTAGTCATAGAAAAGTCCCGTGACTCCCCGCCTCGAAATCAGTCCCTTCAGCAGGCCAACGGCGAGATGGGTCTTTCCCACTCCGATGTCTCCGGTTACCAGCAGGCCCTTGCCTTCGGTCTCCACCGGGTAGCCCTCAACAAAGCGCTGCATCATCAGTCGAGCCGACTTCAAACTCGTATCGGCCCCGCGGACCCCGCTCTCAAAGTTGTCCAGCGAGCAATGCTCATACCGCTTGGGAATCCGTGCCCGCTCCAGCATCCGCGCCGCCCGCCGTACCACGCGGCACTCGCACGGCCGCGCCACCTGGCGGCCGTCCTGCTCGACAATCCGCAGCCCCGAACCCTCGCACAAACTGCAAACCTCAACCATGCTCTCAACCATCTCGATCTGGTCCAGTCCGTTCCGCTGGGTGCCCCACATCTCGGGGTCCCCGGCCAGCTTTGCTGGTTGGGGTGAGCATCTCGCTTTTGAGATGTGGGTTCCCGACGTTCAAGTATCGCGCATCTGCGTCCTGTTGAATCGAATTGCCGCATGTGGGAATCCAAGCTAAAATGAGGATATAAAGTTTGCCATCGTGCCCCCGTCCGCAAACGACAGGGGCTCTGTGGGCTTCCGCGACAGGCCAATCGATGTGACGGTGAACGCACCCGTTGCAAGCGAACCGCGAGCCGGCAGGCAACACCCTCAAGGAAAAGAGATCGATATTATGGCAAAGTCAGCAGCAAAGTCGGCGGCAGCAGAGCCCGCTGAGAAACAGAAAGAAACCGGAAAAGCACGCAAGGCGCGACTCCACCCGAAGTACGACGTGATCCGCGTCAAGTGCGCCTGCGGCAACACGTTTGAGACCCGCTCCACCAACAAGGGCGACATCGTCGTCGAAATCTGCTCGCAGTGCCACCCGTTCTTTACCGGCAAGCAGAAGCTGGTCGACACCGCGGGCCGCGTCGAGCGCTTCCGCCGCAAAGTCGCCAATGCCGACGCCGGCAAAGCCGCAACGGCAGCCGCCGCCAAAGCCGAAACCGCCAAGGCAGCAGCCAAGTAACTCTAACCATTCCACCGCTGAAGGCCTCCGCCAACGCGGAGGCCTTTCGCTTTAGCATCAAAGTCAGCCGATGAAGAAGCGGTACACCCTCGAGCAAAAGAAATGGGACTCGCCCGCCGAGCACGCGATGCCCGAGCACACCCGCGTCCCAGCGAGCTTCACCGTGGGTAAGGTCCGCATCGCACCTGCGACCGTGCTCGCTCCCATGGCCGGCGTCACCGACACCGTTTTCCGCCGCTTCATCAAGAACGCCTCGATGTTCGCGTCGTCAACCCAAGAGGGTGCCCCACATCTCGCTTCTGAGATGTGGGATGGAGTTGCGGGTGCCCCAGGTCTCGCTTCTGAGACCTGGGATCGAACCACGCCCAACGTTGACATCACCACCACCAACCAGCAATCCGGCTGCGGCCTCATCATGACGGAGTTCACCTCCGCCGACGGCCTCTCCCGCATGCGCGAAACCAAGCGCAAGCGCTATCTCACCTACTACGACGACGAGCACCCCATCTCCGCGCAGCTCTTCGGCTCCAACCCCGAAACCCTCGCCGACTCCGCCCGCATCGTCGAAGACGCGGGCTTTGACCTCGTCGACCTCAACCTTGGCTGCCCGGCCAAGCGCGTCGTCTCCTGCAACGGCGGCTCCGGCCTGTTGCGCGACCTGCCCCTGATCGAGCGCATCTTTCGCGCCATTCGCTCCGCCGTCGCCATCCCCTTCACCGTCAAGTTCCGCATGGGCTGGAACGATAAGGACATCGTCTGCGTCGAGCTCGCGAAGCTCGCCGAGGACTGCGGCCTGAACGCCGTCGCGCTCCACGCCCGCACCCGCGAAGACGGCTACACCGGCCAGGCCCGCTGGGAGTTCATCGCCGCGGTCAAGGACGCGGTCTCCTTGCCCGTCATCGGCAACGGCGACATCCGCACCCCCGAGGACGCCGCCGCCATGGTCGACGCCACTCACTGCGATGCCGTGATGATCGGCCGCGCCGCCCCCGCCAACCCCTGGATCTTCCGCCAGATCGCGCAATACACCGCCAGCAAAGAAGCCACCGGCATCG
>Ga0302320_10025826_pt1 | contig 11402 bp, 10 predicted proteins | sample Bog_T0_3_FD_202130 | JGI IMG/M metagenome (GOLD analysis project Ga0302320, IMG submission 202130) | Peat permafrost microbial communities from Stordalen Mire near Abisko, Sweden - Bog_T0_3 | ecosystem: Environmental > Terrestrial > Soil > Wetlands > Peat | place: Sweden: Abisko, Stordalen Mire... | reverse complement strand
CACCTGGGCCCAGCGCGCGGCGGCAGCCAAGGCTTCGGCGAGCACCCAGTCCGTGAGCCGAGTCACGAGTCCGGTTCGCTCGGCCAGAGGAATGAAGACGGCAGGACTGATTGGGCCGAATGTCTCGCTTTCCCAACGAAGCAGGGCCTCGACGCTGACAAACTCCCCCGTGCGCGGCGCGATCTGAGGCTGGTAGGCCAGGTGGAGCTCTCCCCGATCGGCCGCTCGTGCGAGTTCAGAAAGCAGACTGAGGTCGCCACTGGTGAGCGCTCCCGTCTCATCGTCACGGATGAGGGACGACTGACCCTTGTCGCGAGCCCGACGGGCGGCAATCGAGGCCAGGCGGATCAACTCGACCACGTCGTGGCCGTCTTCAGGCGCCGCCATCGCTCCGACGTATGCCCGCAAGGTGACCTCAATGCCCCCTACCTGGTAACGAGGGCCCCCCACCGCGGCGATGAGCAGGTCTGCCAGTGCGCCGGCGGTGGCGGTCGCTTCCGAGGTGACTCCGTCAGCACCGGCGGACGCCGCTTCGGGACCATAGGCCAGCACGACCACGAGCTCATCGCCCTCGACACGACCGACAATCCCATTGGGAATCACTTGGCCGACGTTCTCCACCGCACGACGCAGCAGCTCGGTGCCGGCGGGATAGCCAAGGGCTTCTCGGGCCTCGGCGAGACCGCCGAGGTGCACAACGGCAACGATGAAGCATGCGTCGTGGTCTGTCGCGGTTCGGCGAGCTATCCCGAACCCATTGGGAAGACCGGTGTCGGCGTCGACCATGTTGAGGGTTCGGGCCGATCGGCACAGGAGGCGGACGGTGGTCGCCACGGCGATGACGACTGCAGTCAGACAGAACGCGAGAAGCCCGGCCGTGAGCAGGCCGAAATGGGGGGACAGACCCAGCCAAGTGGCAACCAGCACGAGGGCGCAATAGCCCCGCAGCGCACGGGCCCCGAAAAAGAGGCCGACAAAGAGCGCTGTGGCCGGCGCCAGGGCGACATAGGACGCGGCCATTGCAGTGGCCTCGTCCGCCTGGTGGATCACCGCGGCGGAGCCGATGACCAGAATGGCCACGAGCACGTTGCATGCGCGCGGACTCGCGACGGTCGAGCGCAACAGCCAGACCCACGACGCCGCGAAGATGACCTCCACGGCCAGCACGGCGGGAATCACCCCCACTGGCGTGTGCCCAGCCAGGCCGAAAAGCGGCCAGAGAAGGGCCAGACCAAACAGGATCCGCAGCACGGACAACGGGCTGAGCAGTTCCAAGGGCGAGCCCAGGGCAAACCAGGAGCGAGTTTTGGGGAAGAGCCGATGCTGGACCGTCGTCGAAGCCAGTCGTTCGCTGGTCACTGTGTGACTGGCGCCGGGGCCGGCGGCGACCCAACCGCGCCAATCGGCATCACGTCGAGACTCCTCCACCAGGGAGTGATCGGCACAATGGCCGACTTGGCTGAGGGTTGATCCTCGTGGTGGATTACCAAATAGCAGTTACTAAGTTATTGTAAGCTCACTCTCGTGTCAGCCGATCACCGTGAGGGGGCCCGTGAAGCCATCACCCAGGTCTTCGGCCTCCTCGGCAAGCGATGGAGTGGGCTGATCATCGTGACCCTGCTCGGAGGTCCGGCACGGTTCTCCGAACTAGCCCAGCTCGTTCCCGGAGTGAGCGAGCGCATGCTGTCGCAGCGTCTGAGCGAACTGGCCCAGGCCGGGCTTCTCACCCGGGAGGTGGACGAGGGTCCGCCCGTCGGCGTGCACTACCAACTGACATCGGATGGAGAAGCGCTCGGCCCGGCTCTGGCCGAGTTGGAGCGCTGGGGCAGCGATCGATTGGCCCGGACCGACAAGGCCAGCGTCTCGCATTGACCGCAGGGCCGAGCGAAGTCGTCCGGACTTTGTATCGTGGCGGCGCCACTTGAGGAATGACTTCGGGACCGCTCTCGCTGATTATTGAGCACAGTAACGTGCCCTCAAAACCACTCACCGAAGCGAGGTTCTGACCGTGTCAGAGGAGGCAATGGTTCGTTTGGTGCAAGACGCTCTTGTCGCCAACGGTATCGAAGACACAATCCTGGCGGTCGGTCAGTTCAATCCTCGTGGCCATACCGGTGGCATGTTCGTCGGTGGATTGGCTGGAGGCGAAGCGGGGGGCATAATCGGAAGTGCAGCGGAAAGCATCGGCGTGGGGGCTGGTTCGCTCGCAGGAATGCGGTCCGCGGACGACATGTCCGGGCTGCCCGCCAAAATGCTGGTCGGTGTTTCCACCACCGCTGTGTACGGCTTCTCGGCATCGACCCGGCGGGCACAACCGACGACACTGACGTTTCGGGTCGAGCGTTCCACTCTTCAGGTCACCGTCCACCAAAGAGTCAATGTGCGTATCTTGGAACTCGTGGACACCGTCAGCGGATCACGGATTGAGCTGGAGGGAAACAGGTTGCCAGTGACGCACTCAAAAGACGTTATAGAGGAACTCCGGGGTTGAGGATGTCGGGACTCTTCCACCCGCCCAGTGACCATGGCCGCCAGAATCCAGTCTGCGGTATCTCGATTCGGCAAGCGACCCGCAGCGGAAGCGGCCTGTTGGCGGGCGCCATTCGAGCGAGGCGCTGATGCCCCGCGCAAGGCACTTACCACCCGACACATTCATATAGGACGGTCTACCGAAGGGCCCTCCGGTTCATCTCTGCATCCGGTGAAAAGCGGTGTCTGCGAGCTATTGAGCCGCAACGACCGTGACGCCCATCAGCAGGGCGGCCGTCAATTGTGGGCTTGTCGTCGCGCAGGTGACGGTTGTTCCATTGGTGGCATCTGTCGTACAGGTGTAGTTCGTCGGGCCGCCTGTACTGAGGGCCGCCGAAATGACGACCTTTCCGGAACCGCTGTTCGGAACGGCCGGTGCAATCGTGAACGTCAAGGAGTCGATGTTCGCTGGCATGGCGGTGTCGAGGTTGTAGTGCAGGTTTGTCACCGTGTAGCCGGTGACGGCGCCTGCTCCCGCCCCGGCAGTGGAAGAGGGAACGGTGTTCGATGCCGTGAATGCGTAGGCACCAGCTCCTATCCCCAATGCGACGATGACTCCAACCGCAGCGGCCAATTTCCGTCTATCTGGCACAGAATCATCTGGCTCTCCATACCTTTTGGCGACCTAGCTGATCGCAGAAATTGGGTACTTCTGTTCTCTCGTCTCAATTCATTGCTTTCTGTAGGCAATAGAGCCAGATGGACGACAATGGAGATCGGGGCGCTCAGACCAAACCGGCTGCCAGCGCAAGGGTCTCGTGACTCACCCGGGCCTTCAACGCACCGGGCTGCGGACGATGGGCTGAGAAAAGACGGCATCTGAGTGGATGAGCGGCCGGAAAAAGTCCACGAAGCCGTCAGGCTTGGGGAGCACCCAACCTTCGGCGAGAGTGGACGGGAAATCGTGAGGCCTCATGCGCGGTTCGAAAGGCCGTAGGCCCGCAAGAATACGGCAACGCCTTCATCTGCATATCTGTCCAGAGCGGCGTCGGTGAAGGCGATGTGGTCTCCGAGGAGCATCGCCCGATTCAGTGGGATCGAAAGGATCAAAGACAACAGGTGCTCTGCTGCAAACTCGGGGTCTTCCAAAGTCGTGCCTCGCTGCGCTGAAGCGTCGCGCAGAGCGAGTGCGAGCTGCTCCGCCGCTCTCTTGGGGCCGAGGTCATAAAACGATTGCCCGAGCTCTGGGAATCGCCCGGCCTCGGCGGTCACGAGCCGCCGGAGCTTGAGGACCTGGGGCTGCATCACTCCCCTCAAGAACCCTCGAGCAAAGGACCCGACGCGCTCTTCGATCGATCCATCTCCGCTCGAGAAGATGTCGGGGCTGATCCCACCGTCTCGGACTTGTACGACGTTCGTCACGACCTCTCGGAACAACGTCTCCTTGTCGCTGAAGTGTTTGTACACCGTTTGCTTCGAAACCGCCGCAGCCGCGGCGACTTGATCCATGCTCGTTCCGACGAAACCATTCGCGAAGAAGGCCTCTTGAGCCGCTTCGAGAATCGCCGCTCGTTTGCGATCCCAGCGAGAGACACCGTCTGCTGTTTCAGGCGCTGCTGGGGGCGGCATGCCAATACAGTACTAGACAGTTCCGTACTTGTCTGTATAAGGTACGGAACTGTCTAGTACTAAGGAGCCAAACGTGAAAATCGTCGTGATGAACAACGTGACCCTCGATGGAGTCATGCAAGCGCCAGGTCGAGCGGACGAGGACACACGTGGAGGCTTCACTTACGGCGGATGGGCGACGCAGAACATCGAAGAGCCGGACCCCGAGATCGGCGCTGCTATGGGCGTTCGGATGTCGCAGAGCGACGGGTTGCTGCTCGGAAGGCGTACCTACGAGGACTTGTTGACGACTTGGAACAACCGCGGCGGGATGTTCAAGGACGCGCTCAATGCCGCTCCGAAGTACGTCGTGTCGCAGACCCTGACCGATCCCTTGCCCTGGCCGAACTCCACCCTCTTGGACGGCGATGTGGTTGAAGCAGTGGCCGATCTCAGATCCCGGCCGGGGCGAGAACTGCACATCATGGGAAGCGGCCAGCTCATTGAGACGCTCCTGGCCCATCAGCTCGTCGACGAATTCTTGTTGATGATCTTTCCTGTAGTGCTCGGTTCCGGTCGACGTCTCTTTGCTGGCGATACCTACATGGGGCTGAAGCTGATCGAAGCGAATGCGACGAGTTCCGGCGTGGTGATTGCCACATTCCAAATGAAGGGCGCCGGCTTGGCGATAGGTTGACCAAGGGATTGGGTCAAGGAGAGCCAAGAGACTTCGAGGGGCTTTGTATTGCTCGAGTTCGCAGAGGTTCAGCACCTCGTCAGAAGGGAGTTCCGCTCATGACGGACCGACAACCGACAGAGACCACGAACCTTGACCGGTACGAAAACTCGACCCTCCCATGGAGCCGGGTCCACGAACTTCTCGAGTCCGGACCAAAGGGACCCGATGCTGGATTCTTCCTCGTCACGGTGTGTCCCGACCGACGACCCCACGCTGCGGGGATCGGCGCCGTCTGGTACGACGGCGACCTGTACTTCACAAGCGGGTCCGGCACCCGCAAGTCACGCAATCTGGCAGAGAACCCTGCGTGTTCCGTCGCAGTCAAGTTCCCGGACATGGACGTGACCCTCAATGGAGACGCGACCATCGTCACGGAACCCAAAGTTCTCGAAGCCGTGGCCAAGATCTATCGGCAGCTCGGCTGGCCGGCCGAGGTTGCCGGTCACGCGTTCACGGCGCCGTTCAGCGCGCCGAGCGCAGGACCGCCGCCGTGGAATCTCTACCGGTTTTTGTTCTACAGCGTCGTCGGGCTGAGTACCGCGGCGCCGCACGGCGCGACACGTTGGCGTTTCGAGGACTCCCCCGAGCCATAAGACGGAGGGATCAGAGTGCCCGGACCGGCCGCGGAAAGTGAGGCCCAGCCGTGCGGTCGAGCGTGGGATACGTGTCGGGGCAGCAGAAGGGTCGACCCACTCGGATCAGATCGGACCGCGCCTGCGACTGCTTGGTCGCGGGGGGGCCACCATGTGATCAGAGATTGGTCAGACCATCGAATGGGCATTCCAACTGCATCGTGAAGATGGAGACTGTGGAGGATTTATGAGCGAAACGAATCGCACGGCCCTCGTCACTGGCGCCAATAGCGGGATCGGGTTCGAAATAGCGAAGCAGCTGCTCGCCGCCGGCCTGGAAGTACTGGTCGGAGCTCGAAATGGATCCAACGGCGCAGAGGCTTCTGAGCGGCTCGGATCGGGCGCCCGTCCTGTTCTGATCGACGTGACCGATGAGGTCTCGCTCTCGAAGGCCGCGCTCGAAGTCGACCGGCTCGATGTTCTCGTGAACAACGCCGGCATCAACCCCGGCGGCGAGGACATTTCGCACACGTCGGTGGAGCAGCTTCGCCGCGCGTACGAGACAAACGTCTTCGGACTCGTTGCGGTAACGCAGGCGTTCCTACCTGCGCTTCGGCGGTCTGCCCATCCGCGGATCGTCAATATCTCGAGTGGCACCGGTTCACTCACCTGGACCAGCGGTGATAACCCGCAGTTCGATTGACGGCGAGTCAAGGGAGGCGGAATTGCCTACCGCTCCTCGAAAGCGTCGGTGAACGCCATTACCCTGCTGACGGCGCAGGCGCTCGAGGCCGACGGCATACTCGTGAACGCCCTCGCCCCCGGACTGCGGCAGACAAACCTCGTCGCCGGCATGACCGGCGGCGGCGACCCCGCCGAGGCGGCCGCGGCCGCCGTGCGGCTTGCCCAGCTGCCCGATGAGGGTCCGACCGGGGCCCTCTGGTCCTGGGATGGCACGCTCGCCCCCTGGTGATCACCGGATCCGGGGCAGCAGAAGGGCCGACCCTCTCGGATCGGCCCGCACCTGCAACTTTCTGAGTGGCGGGGGGAGGATTTGAACCTCCGACCTTCGGGTTATGAGCCCGACGAGCTACCAGACTGCTCCACCCCGCGGCGGAAACGACATCCTACATGGACGGCAGGGGGCCCACCACGGCGGCAATTCGAGCTCGCCGCACGCACTGTGCCGGGAGGAAGCCGGTGGCCGGCTACAGCGTCTGCGCGGTCGGCGGTGGTGGTGGCGGGGACGAGGGGTCGGCCGCCTTCGGGGGCGGGGGTGGGGGCGGAACGGGCGCCGCCGAACCGCCGGCAGGCGTCGCAGTCGGGGCGGCTGCGGCCGACTCGGGTGCCAGCGTGATCTGGCCATGCTCGGATTCGTGCCCCTGCAGCGCGGTCACGAGCTGCGCGATTTCGCCATCGGTAGCCGGGGTGGATCGCCCCGTCTTGGTGGCGTAGAAGGCGGCACCGAGGTCCCGCAGCAGGCCGTCGGCTGCCTTCTTGGCTTGGGCATCGTTCATCTTCGCCTGGCCCTTGGCCGCCGCGTCCTTGGCCATCTCTGTGGCTGCGGTCGCCTGGGCCTTGACCTTGTCGAGCAGTCCCATGGGAAGACTTCCTTTCCTCACCTCGGCACCATCATGCGACGGCTCGGCTCGACCTGCAACCGGAGCCCCAGGCCGGGCGATCAGCACGGCCTCGCGATTTCGGTGCATCGGCGCCGAGCGCCGGGATGGCCCTCAGGTCTTGGGCGCCGCCGAGACCAGTGTGGTCGAGGTGGTGGTCGTGGCGTTCTTGGGCTCGGTGCTCGTGGGCACCGAGGTGGTCGTCGAGGCGTGCGAGCTCGAGGTCGAGGCTGAGGTCGAGGTCGTGGATGTCGTGTCCTTCTTCGACGTCTTCCCCCCCTTGACCGCCGGCACCGTCGTGGTGGTCGTGGTGGTGGTCGTCGCCCCCGGGGTCGTGGCGCTGATCACCTGCTGCGCCTGGGCAATCGACTGCTGCATCGCATTGATGTCCGTCTGGAACTGCGACAGGTTCTGCGCCTTCAGCGCGGCAAGTGCGCTGGAGTACTCCGTCTGCGCCTGTTGCAGAATGCCCGCCACCGCCGCCGGCACGGTGCCGGTCGAGGACACACCTGACGTTGGCGGGAGGACCGTCGTCTGGAGGAGGTCCGACAGGACTGCCGTCAGCGAGGTGTCGATCTGCACTGTCTTGCCGAGCACCCCGACGACGTACTGCAGCTGTGGCTGCGGGTTCGTCGTCGGCGACGCATACAACGGTCGCAGGTACACCATGGAGTTGGCGATCGGGACCATGAGGGTCTCCCCCAGCAGGACCTCGGAGCCGTGCTGGTCGAGCAGCGTGATGTCCGACGACACTGTCTTGTTGGCCGAGATCTCGGCGTCGGCGTTGGCCGGGCCCGCCGTGCCCTGCGGCACCTCGTACAGATTGAGTTGCCCGTATTGGCCCGGATCGGACAGACCGACCATCCACGCCGTCAGGTTGAAGTTCTGGTTCGAGTTCGACAGATTCGTCTGCGACGCCGGGACGAATCCGTCCGACACCGTGAAGACCTGCTTGTCGGGTTCCGTGTTGGGCAGTGAGTACACCTGATACTGCGGCGCCATGCGGGCCGGAGTGGTGGACACGAGCTCGCCCTGGTTGTTGTACGTGTTCTGGGCCAACAGCGCCTGCGACTGTGGACCGGCACCGGCCGTCGGCGACAACTGCCAGGCGTTGCTGGCGGCGTAGAACTGCCCCGAGGTGGTGAGGTGGTAGCGCCCGTAAATGGCGGACTGAATGGAGAAGATGTCCGGCGGATATCGCAGGTGTGCCTGCAGGCCGGCCGGCATTTTGGAGATCGGCACGAACATGTTCGGGAACGCCGCCGTGTAGGCCTGCAGAATCGGGTCCTTCGGATCGGCGTCGTAGAAGGTCATCTTCCCCGTGTAGGCGTCGATGACCACCTTCACCGAGTTCCGGACGTAGTTGTAGCTGCCGGGCAGGCTGCTGCCGATCGCGACCTGCTGGGTGTTGGCGTTCTGCGAATAGGCGTAGTTGGCCGTCGTCGTGTAGCCGTCGACGATCCAGTCGATGTGCCCGTGGTTTGGACCTGGTTCGCTGTTGATTACGGCGTAGGGGTTGTGGTCGAAGGTGAGGAAGGGCGCCGCCGTCTGCGCCATCGTGACCGGGTCACGGATGAACATGATGCGCGACTTGTTGGTGATCTGGCTCGAAATCAGAAGATTGAAGTCGCCCAGGCGCAGAGCGAAGGCGGCCTGGGTGAAGATCGACGACAACTGCACCCCACCCGTCCCCGTGTAGTGGCTCTCGACGTTCGCGCCGTTCGACTTCTGGTAGTCGACCTCCAGCTGCTTTGAGTTGGCCACGACGTAGCCCGTCTCGCCCGAGCCGAAGTAGACGTTGGGTTGGGTGATGGCAGGCATCCCACTCGAGGAGGACGGTGGCACGTCCTGCACGGCGAACACGGGGTTGTTGGAGTTGGTCTGGTTGCTCAGGCCCACAGCGGCTCCGTTTCCGTGCGTGTACTGCAGGTGGGTGTTCACCCACGATGCCGCAGGTACGCCGGCAGCCGAAATGTCACGGACGCCGATCAACACGGGCGTCCGCTGCCCGCTGAGCGTGTAGCGGTCGACGGCCAGGGACGGGAAGGAGTAGTAGGACTTGATGCCCTGCAGCCGCTGGAACGTCTGCAGCGAAATGGTGGGGTCGGGGTCCCACTGCCGGATGTTGTCGATTGTCGGCGCGGCCTCGACCGTCTGGCTGGCGGTGATGCTGGTCGCGGCCGGGAACTGGTGCACCTGCACGTTGTTCAGGCCGTAGGCGGCGCGCGTGGCCGTGATATTGCGGTTGATGTACGGCGCCTCCAGCGAGCTCTGCGCCGGGGTGACCTTGAGCGCCTGCAGCAGCGCCGGGTAGATGATGCCGACCACCAGCGCCACGAAGGCCCAGATCCCGATGGCCAGGACCGGCAGGGTCCAGCCCTGGCGCCGGATGTTGAAGAGCAGGATCACGGCGGCGAAGATCGACACGTAAATGAGCAACGTCTCCGCCGGCAGGCGAGCGTGCACGTCCGTGTACCCGGCGCCGTTGACGTAGCCGTCCTGGGAGTTGACCAACGACCAGCGCTGCAGGACGTAGCCCACCGCCTTGTCCAAAGCGATCAGGGCCAGCAGCACCGAGATGTGCGCCTTGACTGGCGGTCGCACCCGGGGCAGGCCCCGCTGGGGCTGAATCCCGCCGTTGAAGTAGTGGAACACCACCGAGACGGCCAGCGTCACGATGAGGATGGCCAGGGTCCAGTCCACAATGAAAATCAGGAACGGGAGCTTGAAGACGTAGAAGCCGATGTCCTTGTTGAACTGAGGGTCGGTGACGCCGAAGTTGCCGCCATGGCGGAACAGGATCCAGTTGTTCCACTGTCCTACCGTCCCAGACGCCCCGATCAGCGCCAGGACGAAGGCGAGGCCCACGTAGATCCGGCCCGCGTAGGGCCGGACGAACTGCTGGTAACGACGCACCAGCTCGTCCTCTTGGGCCAGCACGACGTCGTGCCCCGCAATGCGGTCGCACACCACCAGGTTCACCCAGAGGACGGCGAAGAAGATGGCCCCGAAGACGCCGAAGAGCCCGAGCTTTATGGCCAGCAGCGTCGAGAAGACGTTGTGGAGGTCGACCGACGAGAACCAGAGGCTGTCGGTGTAGAGCCCGGCCAGCGATCGCAGCGAGATCAGCAGGATCACGATGACGACGACGAAGCCGATCAGCCACCACCGGGCCCGGTGGCGACGGCGCGGCGCGGGGTCGGCCGTCAGATCGCTGGGGATGCGCACGGAGGGAGCCTAACGTCCGCCACGCCTTCCCCTATGGGCAGTCGCGGCAGCCAGAAGTCCTGGTCAGTCGGTCGCCGGGGTAATGAGGCAGCGACAGCCCGAGTGGGCCGGCGGATGGGCGTGCCCGGTGGGGAACGGCTCGGAGCCCCGCACGGCACCGGCGAGCGCGTTGTCCTCACAGTCCGAACACCCGGCTGACGTGGTCACCACCCAGCGCACCTTGCCGTTCGCGCTCGCTGCGGCCACTCCCGCCGAGAAGGCCTGCGTGGCCTGGTCGCCCACCAGCCGCTCCACCCGCTCGCCCCGCCATTCCCGGAAAGCCGCACCGATCCGGTCCGCCGGGTCACCCGAACCTTCGGCCACCTGGCGGCGCAACGTGGTCACCACGACGCGGGCCAGCCCGGTCGAAGCCTGCTCCACGGCGTCACCCCGTGGGATGGTGGCCGCACCGGCACCCACGAACACCGTGCCGGCGGCGAACGCCTCGTCGAGGTGGCTGCGCGCCGCTGCCGCGAAGGCCGCAAGGTGCTCGTCTTCTGAGCCCATGAGCTCGTCGATCTCCGCGCCCGGCGCGTTGCGCAGTCGGTCGAGCAGCCGGTTCTGGTCGTCACCGAGCTGGCGCTTCATGGTCCGGCCGAGACGCGCGGAGACCGGCGCAAGCAGCTCGTCGCGTCGGGCGATGATCGGGTCGTCGGGGCCCGGAGCGACCTCACGCTCGTCTTCTTTCGACTCTTCCCAGCCCTCCGCCGCGTCCACGGCCGTGACCGGGTCGGTCGCACCCGCTCCGCCCCCTGCCTCCTCCTTCGGGGCGCCAGGAACCGGTGGCTCTGCCGCGGCCTCTGCCGCTGCCGCAGCCTCCCGCGTCGCCGCGGTGCCGGCCCGGATACGGGCGAAGAGCTCGTCGACCGAGGGCCCGGAGGCCTCCTCCCCTGCGTCGGCGCTCTGGGGACCGCCCACCGATGGGGTCGGCCCCGTCGGTGGCACGTCGCCCGCGCCGTCACCGGCATCGTCCTGGTCGTGGGGAAGGTCGGCGGTGCCGAGACGGAACTGGTCGGCCACTCCCTGTGCCGCGGCACGCGCCTCTTCGTCGGTCCGGTCCAACTGGGTCAGGATCCCGTCCACCCGTTCGCGCACCCCGTGCACCGAGGCGGCCATCTCGTCCCGGGC
>Ga0302320_10025825_pt1 | contig 11403 bp, 9 predicted proteins | sample Bog_T0_3_FD_202130 | JGI IMG/M metagenome (GOLD analysis project Ga0302320, IMG submission 202130) | Peat permafrost microbial communities from Stordalen Mire near Abisko, Sweden - Bog_T0_3 | ecosystem: Environmental > Terrestrial > Soil > Wetlands > Peat | place: Sweden: Abisko, Stordalen Mire... | reverse complement strand
GCGTTGACCACAGTCTACACCGCGGCGGGCGGTATTCGCGCGGTGGTCTGGACGGATGTCATCCAGGCGACGGTCATGGGCGGCGCGGTCATTTACGCGCTCGTCTCGCTCTGGTTCGGCGTCGGCGGCTGGGCGGGCGCGCATGGCGTGCTGACCGGGCCGGATGACCTCAAGATTTTCTCAAGCGGCTTCGATCTCGCCCCGACCACGCCATCGGGCACGCTCGCTGTGGCGCATGGCCACCCGGTTCTCGGCGCGATCAGCGGCATTCTCGGCAACGAATATACGATCTGGGCCGCGCTGCTCGGTTCCGTTTTCACCACCATGGCCACGCACGGCACGGATCAGGACATGGTGCAGCGGATGCTGACCGCGAAGGACTTTCACAAGGCGCGGCTGGCGCTGGTGCTTTCGGGGCTGGTCGATATTCCAGTCGCGATGGGCTTTCTCTTCATCGGCATTCTCATCTACGTCTTTTACCAGCTCCATCCCGACCCGAATCTGCCGACGAAGAACCCGGAGATTTTCTCCTACTACATCCTGCACCAGCTTCCGGCGGGCGCGCGCGGGCTGCTCATCGCGGGTGTACTGGCCACGGCGATGGGGTCGCTCAGCACGGCGCTCAACGCGCTGGCGACGAGCTTTACCCAGGATTTCTGGGTGCCGTTCTGGGGCAGGGGGGCCGACCAGCATCACATCGTCCGCGCCGTCCGTTGGAGCACGGTCGTCTTCGCGTTGCTGTTGGCGGCGGTCGGGACGATCACGGCGGCGGTCGTGGTCTACTCGCCCCACGCGCGCATCATCCCCGTCGTGCTCGGCATCTTCGGCTACACCTACGGCTCACTCCTCGGCATCTTCCTGCTCGGCCTCACCACGAAGCATCGCGGCACCGAGCGCGGCAACCTCATCGCCATGGCCGCCGGCTTCCTCTGCGTCGCGATCTGGAGCGGCCTGCCCTGGGACTTGATCAACGCCGTCCGCGGCCACGATATCGAGCGCATTGGGCCCAACGTCATCCGGCTCGTCCAGCACGGCCTCGCCGACTTCAAAGACGGCTACGTCCAACCCCCCGTCTGGTTGGTGCAAATCGAATTCCCCTGGCGCGTCATGTTCGGCACCCTCGCCACCTACGCCGTCGCGTGGTGTTTTAAGGCGAAATCAGCGTAGGGTAGCCGCCGCTGTCCCTAGCGGCGGTGCCTTTCGCTCGGAGACTGACCGCCACCAGGGACAGCGGCGGCTACCACGGAGGCTCATCTTGAATAAGCGAATGTCTTATATCGCCTATATCGCTTATCTTTTTAAGCGATCCAGACCATTTAGCATTTCTAAGGCTAACGCTTCCCCAGTTTTTATGCGACACTGCGGTCATGAAAGTAAGCGACATATTGACGAAGCAAGTGACATCCCCACCGCCTCTAACCCTGGCAAAACGGTATCCGAATTCCATTCGGCCGATTCACCTGATTCGGTTATTTTTTCCCTTGTTCCCAACTTGGGAACGAGGTGCTGAACACGTCTTGGCGGGTGAATTTTCGGGCTGCCTCCCGTGGCCCGCGGCCACCCGGACAAGCACGTTGTCCGGGATAAGCATGGCTGTTGGAGTTGAACGAGGGACTAAACTCGGCTAGGGTAACTCCATGAACGAGCGAATTGTCCTCGATCCTTCGATCCATCATGGTGCGCCGGTCATCAAGGGCACGCGCGTACCTGTGGCCACGATCATCGGAAATCTCGCCGGCGGTATGTCGAGTCAAGACGTGGCTCGCGAGTATGAGCTTCAGGTCGGCGACATCGAGGCTGCGTTGTCTTACGCGGTGGAATTGATCGAGGGTGAGCGGGCGGTTGCCTTGGCAAAATGAAATTTCTCGTAGACGAGGACTTGCCTCGGTCGACGGTGACGCTGATCAAGGAATTCGGCCATCAAGCAGTCGATGTGCGAGACGTCCAACTGCGGGGTGCTCCGGACGACCGAATTGCGGCTTATGCCAAGGCGAAAGGTTTGTGTTTGGTGACCGCAGACGGTGGATTTGCGAATATTCGGCAATACCCTCCCGGTGAATATGCGGGGCTGATCGTCCTTGATCTTCCTGCGCACGCTACGCTTCCGGTAATTCTTCGGTTGTTGCGCGAACTGTTCGCCCAAGCGGATTTAGTGAGCAGCCTGCCTGGAAAATTGGCAATTTTGGCCTTCGGACGTGTTCGAATCAGGGACGGTTAAATGTGCCACCGAATCAGTGACAAAAACTTTTGACGAAACGGCGATGTAGACCGAATGTCTAACCTCACAAAGATTTACGAAGATGACCTCCCAGCAACTCACTCCCGCCGAACAGCAAGTCCGCGATCTTTGCATCGAGGCCCGCGCCGCCGCGCGCACGCTGGCGACGTTGCCCACGGCGCGGCTGGACGAGATGCTCGAGGAAATCGCGAGCGAGTTGGAGAAGGACGCGCCCGCCATCTTCGCCGCGAACGCGAAGGACATCGCCGCGGGCCAGCAAGCCGGGCTCCACGCCTCGCTCCTCGACCGCCTGCGCATCACGGAAAAATCGCTCGCAGCCATGGTCACGGGCGTGCGCCAGATCCGTGCTTTGCCCCAGCCGCTCGGCCAAAAGATCACGGAATGGCAGCGGCCCAACGGCATCACCATTTCCAAAATCCGCGTGCCCATCGGTGTCATCGCCATCATTTTTGAATCGCGCCCCAACGTCACCATCGACGCCGCCGTGCTCTGCCTCAAGACCGGCAACGCCACCATCCTGCGCGGCGGCAAGGAGGCGATCCACTCCAACCGCGCGCTCATCGCGGCGTTGCAGAAATGCCAATCGCTGCCCAGGGGCGCGGTGCAGTTGATCGACAACACCGACCGCGCGCTCGTCCCTTTTCTCTGCCGCCAGAGCGATTTTATCGACGTGATCATTCCGCGCGGTGGCCACAGCCTGATCGAGACGGTCGTCGCCGAGTCGCGCATTCCGGTGATCAAGCACGCGCACGGCGTCTGCTCCGTCTTCGTCCACGCCAAAGCCGATTTCGCCATGGCGGAGAAAGTCATTCTCAACGCCAAGGTGCAGCGGCCCGGCGTCTGCAATGCGATCGAAACGCTGCTGGTGGATCGTGCCATCGCAGACAAATTTGTGCCGCAGATCGCCGCCGCGCTGGCCACGTCCGGCGTGGAGATTCGCGGGGACGAAGCGTTCCGCAAGCTGGCCTACGGCGACAAGATCAAGGCGGCCACGGAGGAAGACTGGACCACCGAGTATCTCGACCTGATCATCAGCGCGCGGATCGTCGACGGTCTTGACGGCGCGCTCGATCACCTCGCCAGGTACAGCTCACGCCATTCGGACGCGATCATCACCGAGGATGCGGCGGCGGCGGAGCGTTATCTCAACGAGGTCGATTCCGCCACAGTTTACTGGAACGCCTCGACGCGCTTCACCGATGGCAGCGAGTTCGGCTTCGGCGCGGAGATCGGCATCAGCACGGACAAGCTCCACGCGCGCGGCCCCATGGGCCTCGACGAACTGACCTCCTATAAATACGTCATCCGCGGCAAGGGGCAGATCAGGACGTAAGAGCGGCGCGGCGTTTCGCGCGGCTACAGCTTGTGCGCGAAGACGATGATCAGGATGAGCGGGATCAGCGCGCCGGCAAAGAGGCTGGTTAAGGCCAGTGTGCCGCGTCCGAATTTGAAGGCCATGGTGACGCCCAGGATGATGTTGAGGACGAGGCTCGCGGCCATGAGCACGACAAAAAATTCGAGATAAGGCGAGGTGAAGGTGTAGGCCTTCGTGGGGTCCTTGAAAAAGAGCTGGTGTCCCATGTGGATGGTCGAGAGATAAGTCAGCCAATTGGGGCCGTTGACCCACTGAAATCCGTAAACCTGCCACACGCCCGAGACGGAAAAGAAAACCAGCATGGGCGCGAAGAAGCAACCCAGATAGAGGTGAATGCGTCGCAGGAAAGTCATGGTGTATTGTCCGGTTTAGTTGTCTGACAGCGATACGCTGAGGACGACAAGCATGCCCGTGCCCGGAGGGAAGGCGAGCGTGATCGTTTTGTCCGCGAGCGGCGTGAGGCCGATGATCCGCGCATGGAAGGTTTGCACGCCGGTCGAGCCGAGCTTGGGCTTGATCTCGTAATAGGTGCCGTGACTGCTGCCGAAGTCGGAGAGGAAGACAACCCAGTTTCCGGGCGGCGTATTGAAGGCGGCCCACGCATCGTAGCCGATGTGATCGGGCATGTTCTTGTAGTCATCGTCCTTGTCGGAAAAGGCGAAGTCGTTCGACACCATGTAGGTGATCGTCATGACTCCGCTGGCCGACTTGCCCTTGAAATCCTGCGCGACTTTGGTCCAGTCGAGGTGCTTGAGCGGGATGATGAGGCCCTTGCTCGTGAATGGATCGGAGGCCTGGAGGGGATTGTCCGAGGCGAAATCGGCGGGGGAACGGCCGCCACCGTGCCAGTGGCTGAGGCCGTCGGTAAAGTCGCCATTCTCGAGCCAATTATCGGCCCGTAGCGGGAGAGCGAGTGCGAAGACCAACGCAACCAACGTGAAAGTTTTCATTTGTTCCCGGCTTACCAGACCGCAGTCGGTTGCCAAGGTCTTTCGAGAAGTTGCCGGTTTCCTTAAGGAGCAACCGGTGCGGAGGCGGTCCTGGGCGAGAGGGAGATGCTCTGCACCGTGACGGTGCCGTCGCCCGGAGGGAATACGAGGTAGAGTGTTTTCTCTTCGTGAGCGGCAAGCGTTCGGAGGGTGCCATTCGCCCCGAGGACCCCGGTCGCGCCGGCTGCAACGCTGATGTTGGCGTAGTGACACTCATTTCCGGCGGGATCGACGATCAGCACAAGCCACGAGCGCGGTTTAAGCTTGATCGGGGCAGCAACCAGGACTCCGAGCATCTGTTTCAAATCAACCTTGGACAGAAACCGGCCGGAGAGGCGCTCCGGGCCGGACGTCAATGAACAGTCAGAGGAGGGGACATAACTGACGTTGAAATCGAGCGCTTCTTCCCCGGTGTTGAACGTTTGGAAAATCTTAGTCCATTTCGCCGGGTCGAGCTGGATCGTGATGCCCAGGGGATCGGAGGAGGCGATACCATCGCCTTTCCAATGCGCGGTGCCGTCGGAGAAGTTTCCATTGGCCAGAATATCGGCGCGGGCGAACACCGTGGAGGCCGCAATCAGCAAGAACAGGACGAGCGTCTTCATGGGGAGCGGTCTAACACACGGAGGCGGGAATGCCAGAATTTTTAGTCGACCTCACCGCGCCAAATCATAGAGTGCGCCTGTGAAAGCGGCCTACATCACGTCCTACGACTCGACGGACGTGAATCAGTGGTCCGGGTTGGGCAGTTACATCGCCCGGTCGCTGGAGGCGCAGGGGATCGAATGGGTGCGAATTGGTCCTTTGCAGCGACGCCTCGATCCCCTCATCGTCGGCAAGTTCCTGGTCAACAAACTGCTTAAAAAACAATATCAGCGCAAGCGGGCGCCGCAGGTTCTCCATAGCTACGCGCGGCAGATTTCGGAACGGCTCAAAGGGCTGAAGGTCGACTTTCTTTTCAGTCCTGGAACGCTGGAGCTGGCTTACCTGAAAACGGAGTTGCCCATGGTCTTCTGGACCGACTGCACCTTCGACGGCATGGTTGATTTTTATCCCAACATGACCCATCTCGCGCCGGAAACGTTGCGCGACGGGCACAACGCTGAACAGGCGGCGCTGACCGGTTGCCGGCTGGCGCTCTATTGCTCGCAATGGGCGGCGCAAACGGCGCTGGACCACTACGACGTCGATCCGTCGAAGGTCAAAGTTGTGCCCTTTGGCGCGAATTTCGTTTCCAAGCTCAAGGCCGACGACATTCCGGCGCTGGTGGCGGTGCGGGGCAGGGAACCGGTGAGGCTTCTTTTTGCGGGCGTGGAGTGGGAACGCAAAGGGGGCGATTATGCGGTCGCGCTGCTCAATAACCTGCTCCGGCTCGGCGTGCCGGCGGAATTAATCGTGGTGGGATGCGATCCGCCACCCGCGGTGCTGAAGCCGCAGATCATCTGCCGCGGATTTCTCTCCAAGAACGTCCCGAGCGAACTCGAAGAACTGGAACGCCTTTTTTCCACCAGCCATTACGTGGTCCTGCCGTCGCGCGCCGAGTGTTATGGCCTGGTGCTGACGGAGGCCAATTCCTTTGGCGTGCCGATCCTCGCCAGCGACGTGGGCGGGTTTCCGGAAATCGTACGGCAAGGGCGCAACGGGTTCTGCTTTCCGCTGACCACTTTTGTGAAGGAGAGCACGCGCGAAATCATGGACCTGCGCAATGCATCCGGCGCGTATGAGAAGCTGGCCGCGGGCGCGTTCGCGGAAAGCCAGGAACGGCTGAACTGGCAAGCGGCCGGCCGGCAGGCCAAGGCGCTGATCGAAGCCGCTATCCCGTGACGAGAAAATCGGTGAAGGCCCTTTCGCCGGTCCGTCGCACGGAGTGCGACGGCTACCTTCACGGCGCGAGGTAAACGTCGTTTCCCTTGTCCGCGAACTCCTGCGATTTCTCGGCGAGACCCGCCTTGAGCGCGTCCTGCTCGGCGACGCCTTTTTCGGCGGCGTACTTGCGGACGTCCTCGGTGATCTTCATCGAGCAAAAATGCGGGCCGCACATCGAGCAGAAATGGGCCGACTTCGCGCCCTCCTGCGGCAGTGTTTCGTCGTGGAAGGAGCGCGCTTTTTCCGGGTCGAGGCCGAGGTTGAACTGGTCCTCCCAACGGAACTCGAAGCGGGCCTTGCTCAGCGCGTTGTCGCGTTCCGACGCGCCGGGAAATCCCTTGGCGAGGTCGGCGGCGTGCGCTGCGACCTTGTAGGCGATCACGCCCTCGCGCACGTCGTCCTTGTTCGGCAGGCCGAGGTGCTCCTTTGGCGTGACGTAGCAGAGCATGGCGCAGCCGAACCAGCCGATCATTGCCGCGCCGATGGCGCTGGTGATGTGGTCGTAGCCCGGCGCGATGTCGGTCGTCAGCGGGCCGAGCGTGTAGAACGGCGCCTCGGCGCACTGCTTCAATTCGAGCTCCATGTTTTCCTGGATGAGTTGCATCGGCACATGACCGGGGCCTTCGATCATCACCTGGCAATCGTGCTTCCACGCCTTTTGCGTGAGCTCGCCGAGCGTGGCGAGTTCGGCCAGTTGCGCCTCGTCGTTGGCATCGGCGCCCGCGCCAGGACGGAGACCGTCGCCGAGCGAGAAGGAGACGTCGTAGGCGCGCATGATTTCGCAGATCTCATCGAAATGCGTGTAGAGAAAATTCTCCTGGTGATGCGCCAGGCACCACTTGGCGAGGATCGACCCGCCCCGGCTGACGATGCCGCACATCCGCCGCGCGGTCATCGGCACGTAACGCAGCAGGACGCCGGCGTGAATCGTGAAGTAATCGACGCCCTGCTCGGCCTGCTCAATCAGCGTGTCGCGATAGAGGTCCCAGGTCAGCTCCTCCGCGCGGCCACCGACTTTCTCCAGCGCCTGGTAAATCGGCACGGTGCCGATTGGCACGGGCGAGTTGCGGATGATCCACTCGCGCGTCTCGTGGATGTTCTTGCCGGTGGAGAGGTCCATCACCGTGTCGGCTCCCCAGCGGATCGCCCAGGTCATCTTTTCCACTTCCTCTTCAATCGACGACGCGACGGCGGAGTTGCCGATGTTGGCGTTGATCTTCACCCGGAAATTGCGCCCGATGATCATCGGCTCGCTTTCGGGATGATTCACGTTGGCGGGGATGATCGCGCGGCCCGCGGCGACTTCCTCGCGCACGAATTCGGGCGTGATGAGGGTGCCGCGATTCACGCGCGCGCCAAAGCCGTTGCCGGGATGTTGGTGACGCAGGTCGGTTTGCGGGGCCGAGCCGACACCGACCACTTGTTGCCGGCCGAGCGTCTCGCGCACCGCGATGTATTCCATCTCCGGCGTGATGATGCCTTTGCGCGCGTAGTGCATTTGCGAGGTATTGCCGCCAGACACTGAACGTAAAGGCGCGCGCTTCAGTCCGGGGAACGGCTCGAGCCGCCCTTTGACTTCGCGCTGACTGGCGTACTCGGCGTGACCGGCGGTGAGATAGCCGTTATCGCGCGGCTGCACTTCACGGCCTGCGTAAGTTTCGGTGTCGCCGCGTTGCTCGATCCATTCCGCGCGGATCGGTCCGAGGCCCGCGCGAATGTCGATCTTCACGGCCGGATCGGTGTAAGGGCCCGACGTATCATACACGCGCAGCGGCGGATTCTGCGTAATCTGGCCCTGGAAATCGCGCGTGGCCGCCTGGGTGATCTCGCGCATGGCGACGCGGATTTTGCTTCCTTGCGCCTCGACGTAAACCTTCTGCGAATTCGGGAAAGGCTTCGTGACGTCGCGGAGGATTTTCGATTTCCCCTTCGGCTTCCGTTTGGTGGCGGGTTTCTTCGCGGGAACGTCATTCAAGGGCTGAATCATAGGTAATCTCGTTGTCGCCAGATCGTAACGGGGAGGGGCTTGGCGCACTGCACGACAGTACGACAACTCCCTACGCCGGCATGATCCGGATCAGGTTCATCGGGTCGTTTGCCTGCGCATTGCCAAGGCAAACCTCTCAGCCCCATCGGGCTCCCCGTTGTTCCGATAACCATAAACCGGCGGCGGCAAGGCGCAAGGTCGTTTTGCGGCTTCGCCATTCAATAACGCAAAGTTTGATCTCCATTATTACCATTTTTTAATGACTGTGGAGCAAGTTGGCGACGTCATAAGGTTGAAAGTTTGATTGATCCCATGCCCATGAAACTGCGTTCTCTACTTCTTATCGCCGCGACCTGCCTGCTGGCTGGCTGCGGTCTCTCCGATCAACAAAAGGCCGACTATGCGGCGGTGCAGCGCAGCGGGGTTTCTCCCGCCATTTACGACAAGATGATGCATGACGACCCGCTGAGCATGAATGACGTCATCTCCCTTTCGCAGGCGCACGTGAATGACGGCGTGATCATCCGGTACATCCGCGATCACGGCACGGTCTACGGGCTCTCGCCCGATGACATGAATCATCTCCAGCATGAAGGCGTGTCGCCGAGCGTCGTCGACTACATGGCGCGCACGGGGTATCCCGGCCCGTATCCCTACGGACCCGGCCCTGGCCCGTATTTCTATCCTCCGCCCATTGCCGTCGGTATCGGCTTTGGGGGCGGTGGCGGCCACTGGCGTTAGGGCTCCGCAGCGTACCGCACCGTGCGAGCGACGGGCGCAGACCGTCGCCCTTGCTGCCGTCCGCAGAACCTACTTCTTCTCCGGCAATGCGATGACCTTGTGCGGCTTCTCGTCGCGCTCGTAGATGGACTTCGCGGAACCGAGGATGAGCGGGTCGGGCGGCTGGACGACGTGCTTGTCCTTGCCGTCGTAGGGAATGGTGTGGAGCACGTGGCGGATGGCGTTGAGTCGCGCGCGCTTCTTGTCGTCGGAGCGCACGACCGTCCACGGCGCGTCGGCGGTGTCGGTGTAGAAAAGCATCGCTTCCTTGGCCTTGGTGTAGGCATCCCAGCGCGCGAGTGACTCGACGTCCATCGGGCTCAGCTTCCACTGCTTGAGCGGATCGCGCGCGCGCCCCATGAAGCGGCGCAGTTGCTCCTCGCGGCTGACCGAGAACCAGAACTTGAAAAAGTATTTGCCGCTGCGCACCAGCATCCGCTCGAACTCGGGTGTCTGGCGCATGAACTCGAGATAATCGTTCGGCGAGCAAAAGCCCATGACGTGCTCGACGCCGGCGCGGTTGTACCAGGAGCGGTCGAAGAAAACGATCTCGCCAGAGGTGGGCAGTTGCTCCACATAGCGCTGGAAGTACCACTGGCCCTTTTCGCTTTCGGAGGGCTTGGTCAGCGCGACGACAGGCGCGCCACGGGGATTGAGAAACTCAGTGAAGCGCTTGATCGTGCCGCCCTTGCCCGCGGCGTCGCGGCCCTCGAAAAGCATCACGACTTTTGCGCCGGTCTTCTGCACCCACGCCTGCATTTTGACCAGCTCGACCTGGAGATGCCGCGCCTCTTTCTCGTAGGCTTTGCTCTTGATGGCCTTTTCGTACGGATAGGTGGAGCAGATGATCTGCCGCTTGCTCGTCACCGCCAGCACCTTGTCGATGATCTCCTTCGGGACCGATTCGCGGATGCGCTGGTCGATGAGTTTGATCATCGGAAACGACTCGGCCAGACGGTGGTCGACCGCGCCGTTGGAAAGGGCGGGCTTCGCCTTCTTTTCCTTGGCGGCCTTTTCCGGTTTCACCGGTTTGAAGAGTTCTTTGGTGTGGCGCATGATGGTTTTGGGCACACGAAACCCGAGCTACTTCCATGCCGCCAGAGGTGACTTGCCTCAACTATAAGACGATCAGCGTTGGCCGTGACGAAAAGAAATCTCTTCTTACTGCGCCGTCCTCAGGGTTGCCATCAAAGTTGATTTTCGTAACATCCACGCATGGCCAAGACCCTCAAAGAGCTCACGGTGCAGGAAGTTCTCGCTCTTGCGATCCAGGCCGAGGAGGAAGACGGCCACATTTATGCAGACCTGGCCGAGCGCGTCGGTAAGGATTATCCCGAAACGGCCAACGCGCTCAAGGCCATGCACGACGAGGAGGATGGTCACCGGCACCGGCTGATCGAGCTTTACCGGAAACAATTCGGCGAGCATATCCCGCTGGTTCGCCGTCAGGACGTGAAGGGTTTCTATACGAGAAAGCCGCTCTGGCTCACCGCGAATCTTACCGTGCCGATGATCCGCAATGAAATCGAGGTGATGGAGGACCAGGCGCGTAATTTCTACCAATTGGCCATCGCGCAGACCAGCGACGCCGCCGTGCGCCAGTTACTCGGCGATCTCGCCGCCGAGGAAAGCAAGCACTACGAACTGGCCGAGGAAATGGACGAGAAACAGAAGGCCTCCGGCGCGCGCGAGGAAGAGGAAAAGACCCAACGCCGCCGCTTCGTGCTCCAGATCGTCCAGCCGGGGCTCGCCGGACTCATGGACGGCTCCGTCTCCACGCTCGCGCCCGTTTTCGCAGCCGCTTTTGCGACAAAAAATCCATGGGATGCATTCCTGGTGGGCATGGCGGCATCGCTCGGGGCGGGCATCAGCATGGGCTTCGCGGAAGCGCTCTCCGACGATGGCGTCCTCAGCGGCCGCGGCCATCCCTGGCTCCGCGGCCCCGTCTGCGGCCTCATGACGACCGCGGGGGGAATCGGCCACACGCTGCCGTTCCTGATCTCAAACTTCAACATCGCCATGAGCGTCGCCATGGTCATCGTCGCCATCGAGCTGTCCGTCATCGCCTGGATCCGCCATCGCTACATGGACACGCCACTACTCGCCGCCACCTTCCAGGTCGTCGTCGGTGGGGTGCTTGTCTTTATCGTGGGGATATTGATTGGGA